>Ga0075364_10000449_pt1 | contig 20713 bp, 17 predicted proteins | sample EndMetdeltDD1764_FD_71517 | JGI IMG/M metagenome (GOLD analysis project Ga0075364, IMG submission 71517) | Populus endosphere microbial communities from Tennessee, USA - Endosphere MetaG P. deltoides DD176-4 | ecosystem: Host-associated > Plants > Roots > Endosphere | place: USA: Tennessee...
CCGGCCCAAATCTTTCAGGATTGGATGAGCCCAACACGAGCAAACCGATGCTGGTGCTGCTCGCCGCGGAGCGAAGCGGGATCAACGCGAGGGAGGCGGGCTTTTCCGGTAACCAAGCGGCCGCTTCGAACTCGGTATTGCGGCCGCAGTAAGGCAGGACCAGGCTGTCGACAAAACTGCGAATGTCTTCCGATACCGGCGCGTTGTAGCCGCTATCGGGCAGGCCCGAGAGGTCCCATACCCGCAGCGCGACGTGCTTGATATCGAATGCGTTCTGCAACCCTGATGCAATGGCGGCCGGGAGCTGCGTGGCATCGGCCACGGCAAGGAGTTCGTGGTTCCATGCGCCGATGGTGTCCGTGATGCCCTGATTGTTGCGGGCATTGTGGATCAGCGTGGCAAGCTGGCGCTCGAGGTCACGCACACGCTCTCTGAGGGTCAGAATCTGACGCTCGGAAAGAGAAATGGCGTGCTGCCCGTGAGGATTCGGTACCCGTAGCGTGGCGAACACATCCTGATGGTCCAGGAAAAAATCCGGATTCGATTGCAGGAAGTCGGCGACGCGATGCGCGTCCAGTGAGGTATCGGTCATGATTTCAGTAGTCTCTTACGAGCGACGCCGCAATGGCATCTGCGTCGACCTGACCCGAAAACACGGTGCGTGCCGGGCCAGTCATTTTCAAGGCAGTGCCATCCCACGCGACGGTCAACTCGCCGCCTCGCGTGTGGACGTGCACCGGAGATTCGAGTAGCCCGCGACGAATGCCAGCGGCGACCGCAGCACATGCGCCGGTCCCACAGGCGAGTGTTTCACCTGCACCGCGTTCGTACACCCGAAGGCGAATGGTGTGGCGATCGACCACCTGCATGAAACCGGCGTTGACGCGACGCGCGAACCTCGGGTGTGATTCGATTGCCGGGCCTAGCAGTTCCACGGCCGCGGTCTGCACGTTCGGGACCACCTGCACGGCGTGTGGGTTTGAAATGGCAACGCACGACAGCCAGACGGTCGGATTGTCCAGGCTTGGCAGCGCCAGGGGCAGCGCCCACATCGTGTCCTGCTCGCAGGTTTTGCTTTGCAGATCGGTCGTGTCGAAAGGCAGGGCGTCAGGCTCGAAGCGGGTGACCCCCATATCGACCGTGACGGCTTGGTCTTCGGTCTCATCCAAGACAATGACGCCAGTCGAAATCTCGGCACGCAAGGGGTTGCGATCGGATAGCCCCTGTTCGTGAACGAAGCGCACAAAGCATCGTGCGCCGTTGCCGCAATGTTCGACTTCACTGCCATCGGCATTGAATATCCGGTAACGGAAATCGGCATCCTCCCGCGTGGCGGGTTCGACCAGCAGTATCTGATCCGCGCCGATGCCAAAATGGCGGTCCGCCAGCGCCTGAGCGCGTGCCGCCGTCATTTCGATGGATTGCCGTACGCCATCCAGAACGACGAAGTCGTTGCCGGCGCCATGCATTTTGGTGAAGTTCCAGGTCATAGTGGGATTATCGCACTTCCACCCGGTAAATTAATATAGCTTCGCTTCGCCCTCGGGCCGCGTTTTGAAGCGACGATGAACCCAATAATACTGGGGAGGATCGGCGCGCACCCACGTCTCCAGAAGCCTGTTCAGACGCGCCGTGGCGTCTTCAAGCGAGTCCTCGCCCGGAAAGTCGTCCAGGGCTGGGCGAACCTCGACGTGATAGCGGCCTGTCGCCGGATCCCATCGTTCGATAATCGGCAAGACGTCCGCTTTCCACTTGCGTGCGATCTGTGCCGTCGCGGGTATGGTTGCGGCTTGTACGCCAAAGAAGGGTACGAATACCGCCCCTTGTCGGCCAAAATCCATGTCCGGCAGGTAGTAGATCGGACGGCCTTCCCTGAGATGACGGATCAGGCCACGCACGCCCTCCTTGCGGCTTACCAGTCGGGTATCGTTGAAACGCGCGCGACCCTCGCTGACGATCTGGTCGACGGCGGGATCACTTTGCGGGGTATACATCGTCGCGCCGCTGGGCGTGTGCATCGTGAGAATCGTGGCAGCAGCGTCAAGCCCTACGAAGTGGGGCGCCAGGAGAATCATCGGCGTGCCGTCATCCAGGCGCTGCTGCATGTGCTCATAGCCGGTCAGGGACACCATGTCGCGAATGGCGTCCGGCGTGCCGAACCACAGCACCCCGCGGTCCACCAGAGATTGCGCGAGCGCGCGAACATGCGCCTGTGCCCATTGCTCGCGCTGTTCGACTTCAACATCGGGAAAACACAGTTCCAGATTGCGGCGGACGATGCGCAGCCGCGATGTGGCGAAGGTCCGCGTGATCCAGGCTACGAACGCGCCTGCGCGCAGTCGGGCAGGCGTGCTGCAACGCCCGAACCAGGAGAAGATGATGATCAGGAGCCGATACTTGAAGGATTTCATGCGTCATCCTTTGGCGCGGCGGTGCTCGAGGCGCCGCCCGGCCCCTTGTAGCGGTTGTAGCTCCACAAATACTGCTCGGGAAAGCGCCGGATGAGGGACTCCATGGCCGTATTGATCAGCGTGGCCTGCTCGACCGCCGACGTGGGCAAGGGTTCGGGCACACGTACGAAATGCAGGCGCCATCCTCGCCCCTTTGGTAGACGCTCTGCCGCAACCATCAGCACGACGACGTTGGTTTGACTGGCCAGTCGCATCGGCAATGTGACCGTGTAGGCCGGGCGCCCGAACACCGGCGCCCACACGCCTTCGCCGCTGCCGGGCACCTGATCAGGCAGCATGCCGACACCCTCTCCCCGTTTAAGGGCTTTTACGAAAGCGCGCACGCCCTGCGTATTGGCCGACACTGCGCGCATTTTGCTGTTGTTGCGAGCGAACTGAACCAAATCGTTGAGAAAGGCCTGGCGCGGCTCGCGAAACATCACCGTCAGCGGATACTTGTGCGAGACCACGCGGGCAGAAATTTCAAAGCACCCCAGGTGCGGCGTCAGAAAAAGAATGCCGCGCCCTTCGGCCTTGGCCGCTTCGAAAACCTCGGGGTTCATCCATTCGACACGCTCGACTGCGGCTTGCTCGCGCAACCAGACCTTGGGATTCTCGAAGATCATCGCGCCGGTTTCAGCCGCGGCGCGACGCATGAATTTTGGATCGTCGTAACCGGCCTGGCGCGCATTGGCCTGCAGGCGATTGCGGTAGCGTCCGGGCAGGGCATAGACAAGACGACCGAACAGACGGCCCAATGCATGGAGGACGCGCAACGGTAGCAGTGAGAGGATACGAAGTGTGAAAACAAGCATGCTTTGGCAAGAGTTGGGGCTTTAGTGACCAGACGGCGGGTGAGCGCGCTATTATTCTCGCTTAAAATGTAATTCGTCGCCGAGTTAACCGACAACTTGCGGAGCGACCCGACGGGCAAAGCGCTTGCGACTTCGCCGCACCGGAAAATCCGCTAAAGCGTCGTATCCTATTCTGACCCACGGCGGTCGGGTCTGGATGCAACGCGCCTTGTTCCATCAAAATAGGACGCATAGCCGTGGCAAATAACGATTTTCTCTTTACTTCCGAGTCCGTCTCCGAAGGCCATCCCGACAAAGTCGCGGATCAGATCTCAGATGCCGTGCTCGACGCCATCTTCACGCAAGACCCCAACGCGCGTGTCGCGGCCGAAACCCTGTGCAACACCGGTCTGGTCGTTCTGGCGGGCGAAATCACCACTACTGCAAACGTGGATTACATCCAGGTTGCCCGCGACACCATCAAGCGCATCGGCTACGACAATACCGATTACGGTATTGACTACAAAGGGTGCGCAGTGCTGGTGGCCTACGACAAACAATCGCCGGATATCGCACAAGGTGTCGATCGCACCTCCGAGGACTACCTCAATCAGGGCGCAGGCGACCAAGGCCTGATGTTCGGCTATGCATGCGATGAAACGCCCGACCTGATGCCCGCCCCGATCTGGTACGCCCATCGACTGGTGCAACGTCAGAGTGAGCTGCGTAAAGACGGTCGCCTGTCGTGGCTGCGTCCCGACGCAAAATCGCAGGTGACGTTCCGCTACGTCGATGGCAAGCCGGCCGAAGTGCATACGGTCGTGCTCTCGACGCAGCACCATCCCGATATCACCCAGGCCGACATCCGCGATGCCGTCATCGAAGAAATCATCAAACCGTGCTTTCCTGATGGGCTGATCACTGCCAACACCAAGTTCCTGGTCAATCCGACGGGACGCTTCGTGATCGGCGGCCCGCAGGGCGATGCAGGTCTGACCGGGCGCAAAATCATCGTCGATACGTACGGCGGCGCTTGCCCGCACGGGGGCGGTGCATTCTCGGGTAAGGATCCCTCGAAGGTCGATCGCTCTGCAGCGTACGCGGCACGTTATGTAGCCAAGAACGTTGTTGCGGCAGGGCTCGCGCGTCAGTGCCAGGTGCAGGTCAGTTACGCCATCGGTGTGGCTGAACCCATTAATGTCACCGTCTACACCGAAGGCACTGGCGTCATTCCCGATCACGAAATTGCCAAGCTCGTCACCGCGCATTTCGACCTGCGCCCCAAAGGCATCGTCAACATGCTGGATCTGCTGCGGCCCATTTACACGCGGACGGCGGCGTACGGTCACTTTGGTCGCTCGGAGCCCGAGTTCACGTGGGAAACCACAGACAAAGCGCAGGTGCTTAAAGAGGCCGCACAGCGCGTTTGATCCTGCGGCATCGCGGGTCCCGACCGGGACGCGTGATGCCGGCACTGCACCTGCCGTCACGCCGCAGTTACCATTTGCATGTGCGAGCGGTGAGGTCATCGCCTATATAGTGTGCCAGTCAAACAGCACATTCATCATTCGACGAGGACGGCATGAACGCGTGGGTTCGGTTTCTTTCAGTAGCGGGTCTGGTCTGCACCACATTGACCACGCCCGCTTTTGCGCAATCGACAATCAAGATTGGCGAGATCAATAGCTACAAGGCCCAGCCTGCTTTCCTGGCACCCTATCGCAAGGGGATGGAGCTGGCGGTCGAGCAGGCCAACGCTGCAGGCGGCGTCAATGGCAAAAAGCTCGAGCTGATCGTTCGGGATGACAACGCCAATCCGGGTGACGCCGTGCGCGCAGCGGACGAACTTTTTCAACGCGAGGGCATCGATGTCCTCACGGGCTCTTTTCTGTCGCACGTGGGTCTGGCGCTCACCGATTACGCGCAACAGCGCAAGCGTTTTTTTCTGGCCAGTGAGCCACTGACCGACAAAATCGTCTGGCAAAACGGCAACCGTTATACCTTTCGCCTGAGAACGTCCACGTACATGCAGGCCGCCATGCTCGTACCCGAGGCCGCCAAGCTCAACAAGAAGCGCTGGGCCATCGTGTACCCCAATTACGAATACGGGCAGTCTGCCGTAGCCACCTTCAAGCGCCTGCTCAAAGAGGCTCAGCCCGATGTGGAATTTGTGGCCGAGCAGGCTACCCCCCTGGGCAAAGTGGATGCGGGAAGCGTCGTGCAAGCCCTGAGTGACGCACGGCCGGACGCCATATTCAACGTGCTGTTCGCCACCGACGTGACGCGCTTCGTGCGCGAAGGCACGACGCGCGGCCTGTTTCCCAACACGCCAGTGGTGAGCATGTTGACGGGCGAGCCCGAGTATCTCGATGCGATCGGTACGGAAACGCCCGATAACTGGATTGCGACGGGCTACCCCTGGTATTCCATAGATACCCCCGAGCACACCGCGTTTCGTGATGCCTACCAGGCGAAGTTCAACGACTACCCCCGTTTCGGATCGGTCATTGGCTATAGCGCCATCCAATCCTTGGTGGCGGGCATCAAAAAAGCGGGCAGCACAGATACCGAGGCGCTCATTGCCGCGTTCAAGGGGCTTGAACTCACCATACCCTTCGGGCCCATCGAGTATCGGGCGCTCGATCATCAATCCACCATGGGCGCCTTCGTCGGTAAGCTCGGCTTGCAGGACGGTAAGCCGGTCATGCTCGACTATGTATATGCCCCCGGTGGCGACTTCATGCCGCCCGACGACGAGGTGCGCGCACTCCGCCGCGCGGAATAAACGGATGCGCGGTTCGGTCACCAGGGTCGCAGCAGGGCCATCCCAATGAGCTTCAACGGTTTTATCGTGCAGTTGCTCAACGGGTTGGCCGAAGCCTCTTCGTTGTTTCTCGTTGCAGCAGGGCTGTCGCTGATCTTCGGTGTGACCCGCATCGTCAATTTTGCGCATGGCTCGCTCTACATGTTGGGCGTGTATCTGGCCTATGCGCTGACGGCTCAGTTGGGGGCCGGCGGCTTCAGCTTCTGGTTCAGCATCCTCCTTGCAGCCCTGCTGGTCGGCGTGCTGGGCGCCATTATCGAACTCGTGTTGCTGCGGCGGATCTATCGTTCGCCCGAACTGTTCCAGTTGCTGGCCACCTTCGCACTGGTGCTGGTCATCAACGATGCGACGTTATGGATGTGGGGCGCGGAAGACCTGCTTGGCCCGCGGGCCCCGGGTCTGGGCGGCGCGATCGATATTCTGGGGCGTCAGTATCCTACCTACAACCTGGTCTTGATCGGCATCGGACCGATCGTGCTGGCGCTGCTCTGGCTGACGCTGACGCGAACGCGATGGGGCACGTTGGTTCGTGCGGCCACGCAGGACCGGGATATGTTGGGCGCGCTCGGGGTGAATCAGGCGTGGTTGTTTACCAGCGTATTCGCTCTGGGTGCCCTGTTGGCCGGGCTGGGAGGCGCGGTACAACTGCCGCGTGAACCTGCCAGCCTGTCATTGGATTTGCGGGTCATCGGCGAAGCGTTTGTCGTCGTCGTCGTGGGAGGGATGGGCTCGATCCCCGGTGCGTTCGTTGCAGCGTTGCTCATTGCTGAAGTCAAGGCGATGTGCGTGTTTCTGGGTACGATCACGATCTTCGGCGTACCCATCCCGATCTCCCGTTGGACCTTGCTGGCCGAATTCGCCATCATGGCAATGGTCTTGGTGGTGCGCCCCTGGGGCTTGTTCGGCAGGCCGACGTCACCTGCACGCCACGCCGGTGCAACCGAATCCCCGCTACGGCGCGCGTCTCCGCTTCTGGCCGCCGCCGCTGGCGCGATCCTGCTGGGAATGGTCGCTTTGCCTTGGCTGGCGGCCCATCACGCCTACGTTCAGACCTTGGCGACCGACATTCTTATTGCGGTGTTGTTTGCGGTCAGTCTGCACTTCATCATGGGGCCGGCAGGCATGCATTCCTTCGGCCACGCCGCCTACTTTGGCCTGGGTGCGTACGGTGCAGCCGTGATGTTCAAGCAATTGGGCGTGCCGATGGAGTTGGCATTTTTGCTGGGGCCGCTGGTTGCCGCGGTCGCGGCAGTCATGTTCGGTTGGTTCGTCGTAAGGCTGTCTGGGGTCTACCTCGCCATGTTGACCCTCGCTTTCGCGCAAATCCTCTGGTCTGTCGTCTTTCAATGGGATGGCTTTACCGGTGGTTCAAACGGCATCATCGGGCTGTGGCCTTCGGATTGGCTGGCGTCCGGTTCGTCGTATTACTACCTGACGCTGGCCTGCGTCGTGATAGGGGTGCTTGCGATTCGACGGATTCTGTTCGCGCCTTTCGGTTACGCCATGCGGGCGGGACGCGACTCACCGCTTCGCGCAGAGGCCATCGGTATTCCGGTGCGACGCGTGCAGTGGTTGGCGTTCTCGGTGGCGGGTTTGTTCGCCGGCTTGGCCGGTGCGCTATTCGTGTTCTCAAAGGGCGGAATTTCCCCCGACGTCATGGCGGTGACCAAGTCGGTCGACGGTCTGGTGATGGTCTTGCTAGGGGGCGTGCAGACGCTGATCGGACCCATTATCGGGGCTGTGGGATTTACCTGGCTGTCCGATAACGTCATGCGCTCCACCGAGTATTGGCGCGCCTTGCTCGGTGGCGTGATCTTGTTGCTTGTCCTGGTCTTTCCCGCAGGTCTGGCGGGCATCAGCCGTCAGTTCTCGTTTTCTGCACCGATAGGGCGGGCAAATCCATGACCCTTTTGTCTGTGCGGGGTTTGCGCAAGTCCTTTGGTGGCGTGCATGCGGTGGACGGCATTGACTTCGATCTTGTGCCCGGCGAGTTGCTGGCGCTGATTGGCCCGAACGGCGCGGGCAAGTCCACCACGTTCGATATGGTGGGCGGGCAGTTGACGCCGACGTCGGGCAGCGTGCGCTTGAATGGTCGCGACATCGTCGGCCTCGCGCCGCGCGAAATCCATCGCCTGGGGGTCGGGCGGACGTTTCAGATAGCCGCCACCTTCGCGTCGCTGACCGTGCGCGAGAATGTACAGATGGCATTGCTCGCCCATGCGCGACGGGTGTTCAGTTTCCTGCCTGCGGCGGCCAGGCTCTACCGCGCCGAGGCCATGGACCTGCTCGAACAGGTCGGTATGGCCGATCAGGCCGAGCGCCCCTGCGCCGAGCTCGCGTATGGCGATGTCAAACGGGTCGAGCTGGCGATGGCGTTGGCCAACGAACCCCAGTTGCTGCTGATGGACGAGCCCACCGCCGGCATGGCGCCGCGCGAGCGTCACGCGTTGATGGCATTGACCAAGACGTTGGTGCAAGCGCGCGCGTTGGCGGTGCTCTTCACCGAGCACAGCATGGATGTGGTCTTTGCCAATGCAGATCGTATTCTGGTGCTGGCGCGTGGTCGGTTGATCGCCGAGGGTAGTGCGGCAGAGGTTCGCGCAGATGAGGCCGTGCGGGCGGTGTACTTCGGCTCTGGCAAATCGTTCGAGGTTCAAACGCAAACCCCGGCGCCCGGCCGGTCTGGCGCACGTGTTGACCCTGTCATATCGTCTGAGGCACCCGTCGCGCAGGATGAAACCTTGTTGAAGGTCAGCAACCTGAACGCTTGGTATGGCGGGGCACAGATCCTCTTTGATGCAGGCTTGTCCGTGGGTCGGGGAGAGGTCGTTGCATTGATGGGGCGCAACGGTGCGGGCAAGTCCACGACGTTCAAAGCGATCATGGGCCTGTTGACCAAACGCAGTGGCACGGTCAGCTTCATGGGGCAGGACATCAGTCGCGAACCCGCGTATCGCATTGCCCGCCTCGGGCTGGGTTTCGTTCCCGAAGAGCGCCGCATTTTTACCGATCTGAGCGTGGCTGAGAATCTGGAGGTGGGGCGCCAACCGACCCGCACGTGGCCCGATGGTCAAGCCGCGCCAAGTTGGCAGGCCGAACAGCTCTACACGCTATTCCCGAATCTTGACGGCATGCGTAGCCGCCAGGCGAGTCACATGAGCGGAGGTGAGCAACAAATGCTGACCGTGGCCCGCAGCTTGATGGGCAATCCGTTTTTGGTCTTGCTGGACGAGCCTTCAGAAGGGGTTGCGCCGCTGATCGTCGAGCAAATGGCGCAGATGATCCTGACGCTCAAGGCCCAGGGGGCAAGCGTCCTGTTGTCCGAGCAGAATATGCACTTTGCCCGACTGGTCTCGGACCGTGTTTATGTACTGGAGAAGGGCCAGATCTGTTTCGAAGGCACGATGTCGGCGCTGGCCGATCGTGAGGACATTCAGCGCGCGTACCTGACGGTCTAGCAGGTAGGCATACATATTTTGTGCGCGGGTGCTATGCTCATTGCATGGTTTCGCCGCTTACCCCCGCTTCGCCCTCAACGATTGATGCCGCCCAGGAGGCTGAGCCGTCAGTCGAGCGCGCAAACGTGTTCACTACATCGGACTCGCCTTGCGTGGCGATCTGCTCGACCCTGTTCGATGATATTTGCCGGGGATGCGGGCGTACCGCCATGGAAGTGTCCAACTGGGTGTTCATGGACGAAGCGGAGAAGCAGATCGTCTGGCAGCGGATCAAAGCCCAGGGCTATCCACGTCGCTGACTCACCGGACCACCCGGTTGCCGCGACTTGACGCATCGTCGCGACGCCGTCTCGCCATATCGCGCTTTCGCATGACGCGCCGACCCGTTACAATAACGACCTAACCTGAGGAGCGCTGCGACGGCGCCTGCTTGTGGACTGGGCGATTCGCTCGACCAGACCAAACCAAGCAAGGCCACCCGCCAGGCTCAGGAAACTGTTTTCTATGGTCCGATGTCTGGACCCTGAAACAACGGCGCTCACCTCTGTCGTTCAAGCGGCCGGGGTCGTATGCGCCGAGTGTTGCCTTTGGGTATCTCTCGCGTGATCAACGACGGCCGGCAAAAGCTTGCGGCGCGCCGTTCGACTTTTAGGAGATACCCCGAATGAATACCGTTACCGATAAAACCGTTTCCGACCACATTGTTGCCGATCTCTCGCTCGCAGAGTGGGGCCGTCGTGAAATTGCCGTAGCTGAAACCGAAATGCCGGGTCTGATGGCCACGCGCGAAGAGTTTGCCGCTGCGCAGCCGCTGAAGGGTGCCCGCATCGCAGGCAGCCTGCACATGACCATTCAGACCGCCGTGCTCATCCAGACGCTCGAGGCCTTGGGCGCAGAAGTGCGCTGGGCATCATGCAATATCTATTCCACGCAGGATCATGCTGCCGCAGCCATCGCGGACAACGGCACACCAGTATTTGCCGTAAAAGGCGAGTCGCTCGAGCAATACTGGGATTACACCCACCGCATTTTCGAGTGGCCCGGTGAGCAGGCCAATATGATTCTTGACGATGGTGGCGACGCCACCTTGATGCTGCATCTGGGCACCAAGGCCGAATCGGATATCTCGGTCTTGAATAAGCCCGGCAGCGAAGAAGAGACGATTCTTTTCGCTGCAATCAAGAAGCAGTTGGCCAAAGATCCGAAGTGGTATTCGACCCGTCTGAAGCAGATCAAAGGCGTTACCGAAGAAACCACGACCGGTGTGCATCGCCTTTATCAGATGTCGCAAAAAGGCGAGCTCGCCTTTGCAGCGATCAACGTCAATGATTCGGTCACCAAGTCGAAGTTCGACAATCTGTACGGTTGCCGCGAGTCGTTGGTCGACGGCATCAAGCGCGCAACCGATGTCATGATCGCCGGTAAAGTGGCGGTGGTGGCCGGGTATGGTGACGTAGGCAAGGGCTGCGCGCAGGCGCTCGTGGCATTGCGTGCCCAGGTCTGGGTGACCGAAGTGGACCCGATCTGCGCATTGCAGGCGGCCATGGAAGGCTTCAAGGTCGTCACCATGGAAGAGGCTGCCTCCCAAGCTGATATCTTCGTTACGGCAACGGGCAACTACAACGTCATCACGCGTGACCATATGGCCCGCATGAAAGATCAGGCCATCGTCTGCAACATCGGCCACTTCGATAACGAAATCGACGTCGCCGGTTTGAGCGATTGCACCTGGGAAGAGATCAAGCCCCAAGTCGATCACGTCATTTTCCCGGACGGCAAGCGCATCATCCTGCTGGCCAAAGGTCGCTTGGTCAACCTCGGTTGCGCTACGGGCCATCCCTCGTTTGTGATGTCGTCCTCGTTCACCAACCAAACCATTGCGCAGATCGAGCTGTTCACGCGCAATGAGGCCTATGAGTCGGGCAAGGTGTTCGTTCTGCCCAAGCATCTGGACGAGAAGGTGGCGCGCTTGCATCTGAGCAAGTTGGGCGTGCAGCTCACCTCGCTCACGGCTGAGCAGGCCGCCTACATCAGCGTGCCTGTAGAAGGTCCTTACAAACCTGAGCACTACCGTTATTAATCTTCCGCGACAATAAGGGACGGGTTGCGACGCTGTGTCGCAACCGTTCACTTATCTGCTCTCAGGAAGATCGACATGACTATGCTCCTCGTTTGGCTTTTGAATGCCGTAGCGCTACTTATCGTGGCGTATATTCTGCCCGGTATTGCGGTAGCCAGCTTTGGCTCTGCGCTGATCGCAGCGCTGGTGCTTGGTTTGTTGAACATGCTGGTCAAACCGGTGTTGGTGTTGTTGACGCTGCCCATCACCATCCTGACGCTCGGACTGTTCTTGTTGGTCCTCAACGCACTGCTGTTCTGGTTTGCCGGAAGCGTACTCAAAGGGTTTCAGGTCAACGGTTTCTGGTGGGCGGTGATTGGCGCATTGCTGTATAGCGTCATTGCCGGTCTGCTTTCCAGCATCATTACCTAATCTGCCTGATCGACCAGGCTAAGACTACTGACAGATGACTCATCAAAAAAAACCAGCCCTTAGCCTGGAGTTTTTCCCCCCTCGCGACATCGCCGCGCAAGAGCGACTTGTCCAGGCGGCCAAACAAATGCAGGCCATCGCGCCGCCGTACGTGAGCGTTACCTTCGGCGCGGGCGGCTCGACCCGGGACGGAACCGCCGAAACGGTGCGTACACTGAGCCAGTTAGGGTATGAAGCTGCGCCTCATTTATCCTGCATCGGTTCTACGCGTGACCAGCTCCGCGATATCCTGAACGCCTATAAGGCCCAGGGTGTGCGCCGTGTCGTCGCGTTGCGCGGCGATCTACCATCCGGGATGGGTGGCGGCAGCGGCGCGTTGCGTTATGCCTCGGAGCTGGTGGCCTTCATCCGTCAGGAAACCGGTGATTGGTTTCACATCGAAGTGGCCGCGTATCCGGAGATGCACCCGCAAGCGGTCAATCCGAAACAGGACCTGGCTCATTTCGTGGCCAAAGTTCAAGCCGGCGCCAATGGCGCCATTACGCAGTATTTCTTCAATGCGGACGCTTATTTCGAATTCGTCGATCGGGCGCAAGCTGCTGGCGTGGATGTCCCCATCGTACCGGGCATCATGCCGATCACGAATCACTCGCAACTTTTGCGCTTCTCCGACATGTGCGGTGCCGAGGTTCCCCGCTGGATCCGACTGCGTCTTGCTGAATTTGGCGATGACCGAGCATCCATCCGTGCGTTCGGTACCGATGTGGTGGCTGCCATGTGCCAGAAACTATTGGATCAAGGCGCACCTGGCCTGCACTTCTATACGCTGAATCAGTCGGAGGCCACGACGGCGATCTGGAAGTCGCTCACGCTCTAGACGTCGAGCACCTCTGCACCCGTGACGAAGCCGCCTGTTCAGGCGGCTTCTTTCGGATTGTCGGTACCGTACCGCTTCAGACCATCGAGGTCGAGTACCCGCACCGCACCATATTCCACCTTCAGCAAACCACAGTCTTCCAATGCGCCAAGCGCGCGGTTGACACGCTGGCGCGACACGCGCGCAAGAAAGCCCACTTCCTCTTGCGTAATGGCCAGCCGCATGCCCATTCCAGGATAAAGCAGTGGATTGAACAGCTCCGTGAGGCAACGCGCGACGCGTGACTCGGGGTTGAGCAGTCGGTCGTACTCCGCCTTGGCAATGAACTGGGCGACCCGTTCGTTCAACTGATCCAGCAGGTACCGATTGAAAGGAATGCTGGTGTCCAGCAGCCATTCGAAGTCGGTCACCGGCATGCGGGCGATGACCGAATCACGCAACGCGACGACGTCATATTTGCGATGTTCGCGCTTGAGAAGCGATCCCTCGCCAATCCAACCGCCTGCCGGCACACCGGTCAGCGACGCCAGTCTGCCATCGACTGTTCCGACTGAAACTTTGATCAAGCCGTCGATTACACCGATCCAGGCCTGTGCGAGTCCGCCTTTGCGCTCTATGATCGACCCGGAGGGTGCGGCAGAGATGGCAATGTTTTGAACGACGCGACGTTGTTGGTCCGCCGTCAGCACTTGAAACCAGGCGGCGGCGAGATGCAATGACTCAGACGACTGCATTGGTACATACCCTTGAAGGTTCAAGAATGTCACTCGCGCGACAGTTGGCGCGGTGCTTACCTTATACCTTAAGACCTGCACGATATCCAAGAATGAAAGATCGGGCTGACGGCATCTGCTGCAGACCACGATCAGAGGAGACAACGTGGTGGATTCACAGACCGTAGCGGACACGCGGCCGCTCGCCCTGAACACCTTTCCCGCGCTTTTGGCAGAGCATGCCAAGGTGCGTGGAAGTCGGCCGGCGATTCGGGAGAAGGATCTGGGCATCTGGCAAACGCTGAGCTGGGCTCAGGTCGCCGAAGAGGTTCAGATCATTGCGCACGGCCTGGCCGAACTGGGCATCGCCGCCGGAATGCATGTGGCCGTGGTGGGAGAGAATCGGCCCCGTCTTTATATGACGATGATGGCCGCCCAGCAGTTGGGAGCAATCCCGGTTCCCCTGTATCAGGATGCCGTCGCGCAAGAAATGGTCTACGTCTTGCAAGATGCGGCAGTGCGGGTCGCGGTCGTGGAGGACCAAGAGCAGGTCGATAAGCTCATGGAGGTACGTGACCAGTGTCCGGCCCTGAGTACGATTGTGTACGACGATCCGCGCGGCTTGCGTCATTACACCGATGCGATGCTGCTGAGTTACGACGCGCTGATCGAGCAGGGACGGCGTCACGCCCAGGCACATCCCGATCACGTCCGTGCCGCTGCCGCCGCGGTAACACCCGACGATACGGCCGCCATGTTCTATACCTCCGGCACGACGGGCAAACCCAAAGGCGTGGTGCTCACCCACAATGCACTGATCGACCGCGCGCAAGCGGTGGCCGCATTGGAAAAACTGACCGACCGGGAAGATGTGCTTGCGTACCTGCCGCCAGCATGGATTGGCCAGAACATGTTTTCGTACACGCAGCTGCTGGTGTCCGGGTTCACGGTGAATCATCCGGAGTCACCCGAGACTGTCGCGATCGATATGCGGGACATCGGACCCACCTATTATTTCGCGCCGCCCCGCGTGCTTGAAGGATTGCTCACCCAGGTCATGATCCGCATGGAGGACGCCAGTGGGCCCAAGCGCTGGTTGTTCAAGCGCGCGATGGATTTGGCGCGGCGCGTCGGCACGCGCATTTTGGATGGGCAGTCCGTGTCATCCATGGATCGCTTGCGCTACGCGCTGGGCAACGTGCTCATTTATGGCCCTTTGCGCAATGCGCTGGGGATGAGCCGAGTCCGCATCGCCTATACGGCAGGCGAGGCCATCGGACCGGATCTTTTCGTTTTTTATCGCTCTATCGGCATCAACCTCAAACAGCTCTACGGTTCAACCGAAACCTCGGTGTTCGTGTGCGTTCAGCCGGATGGAAAAGTGCGCTCGGATACCGTGGGCCCGCCCGTGGCGGGCGTGGAAATACGTATTGCCGACAACGGGGAAATTCAGGTCAAGAGCCCGGGCCTGTTCAAAGCCTATTACCAGAACCCGGAAGCAACGGCCGAGGCCCGCACGGCAGACGGCTGGTTCATGACTGGCGATGCCGGGTATCTGGACGAAGAAGGCCAACTCAAGATCATCGATCGTGCCAAGGATGTGGGGCGCCTGGCCGGGGGGCAGCTCTTTGCACCCAAGTACATCGAGAACAAACTCAAGTTCTTTCCGTTCATCAAAGAAGCGGTGGCGTTCGGGGCGAATCGAGCGTTCGCCTGCGCCTTCATCAACATCGACCTGGAGGCCGTGGGTAACTGGGCCGAGCGCCGCGGGATGCCTTACGCGGGTTATGCGGATCTGGCGGGCAAAAGTGAAGTCTACGAATTGATCCGCGACTGTGTAGAGCAGGTCAACCGCGATCTGGCCCAAGATCCCAAACTTGCCGCCTCGCAGGTCAAGCGCTTTTTGATTCTGCATAAAGAGCTCGATCCCGATGATGATGAGTTGACGCGCACGCGCAAAGTGCGCCGCGCCTTCATCGCGCAGAAATATGCGGTGTTGATCGAGGCCCTGTTCGAAGGGCGCCCGACGCAGTTCATCGAAACCGAGGTGAAGTTCGAAGACGGCCGCAGCGGCAGCATCTCCGCCGACATCCGGATTGTGGAGGTCGTCCAAGGTGGCGAGGGCCCCCTCGGGGGGCAGCAAGCCGACAGGCGCAGCGTGGGGGTCAACGAGCCAACCGCCGGGCCGTCCCAAGGTGGCGAGGGCCCCCTCGGGGGGCAGCAAGCCGATAGGCGCAGCGTGGGGGTCAAATAATTCCATGAACACCAGAGATCAGAGAATCGGCGACGTCGTTCTCGACATGCAGAACATCTCCCTCAACTTCGGCGGCGTCAAGGCGCTGTCCGATATCTCCTTCAATGTCCGGCAGCACGAGATCCGCGCCATCATTGGGCCGAACGGGGCGGGAAAGAGTTCGATGCTCAACGTCATCAACGGCGTGTATGTTCCCCAGCAAGGCAGCATCGAACTAGAAGGCAAGCGCTTTGACCGGATGACACCGCGTCGTGCCGCCGAGATGGGCATTGCCAGAACATTCCAGAACCTGGCGCTGTTCAAGGGCATGAGTGTGCTGGACAACATCATGACCGGACGAAATCTGCGCATGACCAAAGGCCTGTTCTGGCAGGCTTTGCGGGTGGGCCCTGCGCTCAGGGAGGAGACCGAGCATCGCGAATTTGTCGAGCATATCGTCGACTTCCTAGAAATTCAGGCATCGCGCAAAACGCCGGTGGGTCGACTGTCCTACGGTCTGCAAAAACGCGTCGACTTGGGCCGTGCGCTGGCCATGGAGCCCAAGCTGCTGTTGCTCGATGAGCCGATGGCCGGTATGAACATCGAAGAAAAACAGGACATGAGCCGCTTCATCCTGGACGTCAACGATGAGTTCGGCACGACGATCGTGTTGATCGAACATGACATGGGGGTCGTGATGGATATTTCCGACCGCGTGGTCGTATTGGACTACGGCAAAAAAATCGGCGACGGCCGGCCCGAGGAGGTGCGTCAGAACGAAGACGTTATACGCGCCTATCTTGGCGTGGATCACTGAGGCGGAGACCGAAATGGGATTTTTTCTGGAAACCGTATTTGGCGGGCTGATGAGCGGCATGCTGTACGCGCTGATCGGCCTGGGGTTCGTTCTTATCTTCAAGGCGTCAGGCGTCTTCAACTTCGCGCAAGGCGCGATGGTGCTGGTTGCCGCGTTGTCCATGGCACGCATGGCGGAATGGATACCGCAGTGGCTCGGTTTTGACAACATGCTGTTGGCCAACGTGCTTGCGTTCATTGTGAGCGCGCTTCTGATGTTCGTGCTGGCGTGGGCGGTTGAGCGCTTCGTGCTGCGGCATCTGGTCAACCAGGAGGCAACGACGTTGCTCATGGCGACATTGGGCATCAGCTATTTCCTGGACGGGTTGGGTCAATTCACCTTCGGCAGTTCGGTGTATTCGATCAACGTGGGCATGCCGAAGGAGCCGTGGTTCATTCTGGAGGGCATGTTCGAGGGCGGCGTGCTCGTCAGTCTTGAAGATCTGACGGCGGCGCTGATTGCGGCACTGCTGGTCGCAGCGTTGGCCATTTTCTTCCAGTTCACCGGTACGGGGCGCGCGCTGCGCGCGGTGGCCGACGATCATCAGGCCGCGCAATCGGTGGGTATTCCGCTCAATAGGATCTGGGTCGTGGTCTGGTGCGTGGCGGGTCTGTGTGCGCTGGTGGCGGGCATCATCTGGGGTTCCAAATTCGGCGTGCAGTTCACCCTGTCCACCGCGGCGCTCCGCGCGTTGCCGGTGGTGATTCTGGGCGGACTGACCAGCATTCCCGGCGCGATTATCGGCGGGCTGATCATCGGCGTTGGCGAAAAACTCTCCGAGGTTTATCTGGGGTCGTTGGTGGGGGGCGGTATCGAAATCTGGTTCGCTTATGTCTTGGCATTGGTGTTTCTCCTGTTCCGCCCGCAAGGGTTGTTCGGCGAAAAAATCATCGACCGGGTCTAAGGAGAAATCATGTTCTATCGCGAAAACGGCCAATTCAAAACAAGCTATCGCTCCGATCAGCAAATATTCCCCATCCTGCAGGATCGTGTATTCATCCTGATATTGCTGGCAGTGGCCTTTATTGCAGTTCCGTTGCTGGGCAGTGACTACTTTTTGCGGGCTGTCCTCACGCCGTTTCTGATCCTGTCGCTCGCGGCGATCGGTTTGAACATTCTGGTGGGCTATTGCGGGCAGATTTCGCTTGGCACCGGTGCTTTCATGGCGGTAGGCGCTTATGCCGCGTGGAACCTGGGTGTCCGACTACCCGGAATGCCCCTGGTTGCGCAGATTCTGCTTGGCGGCTTCTTTGCCACGCTGGTTGGCGTCGTCTTCGGGATACCCAGTCTGCGCATCCGCGGGTTGTATCTGGCCGTGGCAACCCTGGCGGCGCAGTTTTTCGTCGACTGGGCGTTTCTTCGCATCCCGTATTTCACCAACTATTCGCCCTCGGGCAACGTGTCCGTGCCATTGCTGTACGCCTTCGGCATTCCGATCCAGTCCTCCGTACAGCGCTATCTCTTCGTGCTGTGCTTCGTGGTTGTATTCGCATGGCTGGCCAAGAACCTGGTGCGTGGTGCCCTGGGACGTCAATGGATGGCCATTCGCGATATGGACGTGGCAGCGGCGGTCATCGGCATCCGTCCGGTCTACGCCAAGCTGACTGCGTTTGCCGTGAGTTCCTTCATCGTGGGCGTGGCAGGCGCGCTGTGGGCGTTCATCCACCTGGGCTCATGGGAGCCGCTGGCCTTTGATCTGAACCGGTCCTTCCAACTGCTGTTCATGGTGATCATTGGTGGACTCGGCTCGATCATGGGCAGTTTCTTTGGCGCGGCGTTCATCGTTCTGGTGCCGATTGCCCTGCACAGCGTGCCGCGCCTGCTCGGTCTGCCGCTGTCCGTCGACACGGTCTATCACATCGAACATATGGTGTTTGGTGCCTTGATCGTGTTCTTTTTGATTGTCGAGCCCCATGGCTTGGCGCGCTTGTGGAGCATTGCTAAAGAGAAGCTCCGGATGTGGCCGTTCCCGCATTAAACGGTGTGCGTCACCCTGGCGCATATCTGTAGAGATACCCGGCATAGACCGGGCCAATCACGGTGCCTCGCACCGACGCTGGAGGTAGTGGAGATGAAACGCGCAATCTTGAAGGTAGCCGCAGTCTTGTCCGTGGCGGGAGCAGCGATGGCTGCTGTGCCTGCCAGCGCGCAGAACGCGGAGCAGTTCGTGCCCCTGCTGGTGTATCGCACCGGCTCTTTCGCGCCTTTGGGGATTCCTTGGGCTGACGGAAAACTGGATTATCTGAAACTCATCAACGCCCGTGATGGGGGTGTCAATGGCGTGAAGATCACGTATGAAGAGTGTGAGACGGCCTACGCGACCGACCGCGGCGTCGAGTGCTACGAGCGCCTGAAAGCGCAGAATGGCGGCGCATCCGGATTCGATCCGCAAAGTACCGGTATCACTTTCGCGGTGACCGACAAGGCACCCATCGATAAGGTATCGGTGCAGACCGTGGGCTATGGGTTGTCTCAATCGGTAGATGGGACGGTGTTCGAATGGAACTTCCCGCTGCTCGGGACCTATTGGACAGCGGCAGACAGCATCATCCAGGATATCGCCAAGAAAGAGGGTGGTGAAGACAAACTCAAAGGCAAGAAGATTGCCTTGATCTATCACGATTCGCCCTACGGAAAAGAACCGATCGCGCTGTTGCAGAAACGTGCCGAGAAGAACGGGTTCCAACTGCTTCAGTATCCTGTCACCGCCCCGGGCGTGGAACAGAAATCGACCTGGCTCCAAGTGCGCCAGCAGCGTCCGGATTACGTACTGCTCTGGAGCGCGGGCATCATGACGCCGACGGCGATTCGCGAAGCGCAGGCCGTGGGCTTCCCCCGCGAAAAAATGTACGCCATCTGGTGGGCGGGTTCTGAAGGCGACGTTCGCGATCTGGGTCAAGTGGCAAAAGGCTATAACACCGTCACTATTCACAACAGCGCGGCCACCGGCAAGGTGTACGAAGACCTCAAGACGCACGTCTACGATAAGGGTCAAGGGTCTGACCGGTCGGCCAAGTCGTCGTTGGGCACGATCGCCCATACGCGCGGCATGATGATTTCGATGCTGCAAGTCGAAGCCATTCGCACCGCCCAGGAGAAGTACGGTAAAGGCAAGCACATGACGCCGGAACAAGTGCGCTGGGGCTTTGAAAACCTGAACCTGACGCAAGCACGTCTGAAAGAGTTGGGCTTTGATGAAATCATGCGCCCCATTCAAACCTCGTGCAGCAACCACATGGGTGCGGACTGGTCGCGCATCGCGCAGTGGGACGGTGCCGAGTTCAAAGTGGTCTCCGACTGGTATCAGGCCGATAAGTCGGTGGTCGAACCCCTTGTCAAAGAGTTCGCGCAACGCTATGCCAAAGAGAAGAACGTAACGCCCCGCAGCTGCGGTTGATCGCGGGTGGGTCGCGGGCACTGTCCGCGACCCCATATCGAAAGGGTTTGCCATGACGTTAACTGTTGCCGATGCACCTGCTGCAACGCTGGACGACAGCTTGCTCGATGCCCCCATCCTTCTGGATGTGAACGGGATCGAGGTGATTTACAACCATGTGATCCTGGTGCTCAAGGGGGTTTCCCTGAAGGTGCCCGACGGCAAGATCGTCGCCTTGCTCGGCGCCAATGGCGCGGGCAAAACCACAACGCTGCGCGCCGTGTCGAATCTGCTCAAAGGTGAGCGGGGCGAGGTCACCAAGGGCACGATCACGTTGCGCGACGAGCGCATCGAAAAACTCACGCCGTCCGATTTGGTCAAGCGTGGCGTGATCCAGGTCATGGAAGGGCGACACTGTTTCGCGCACCTCACCATCGAAGATAACCTGCTGACCGGCGCCTACACGCGCAATTTGAATCGCGCGCAGACGAATGAGGCGTTGGAGCGGGTGTACGCCTATTTCCCGCGTTTGAAACAGCGGCGTGGCAGCCAGGCGGGCTATACCTCGGGCGGTGAGCAGCAAATGACCGCCATCGGTCGCGCACTGATGGCCGATCCGAAGATGATTCTGCTCGATGAGC
>Ga0075364_10000450_pt1 | contig 20698 bp, 19 predicted proteins | sample EndMetdeltDD1764_FD_71517 | JGI IMG/M metagenome (GOLD analysis project Ga0075364, IMG submission 71517) | Populus endosphere microbial communities from Tennessee, USA - Endosphere MetaG P. deltoides DD176-4 | ecosystem: Host-associated > Plants > Roots > Endosphere | place: USA: Tennessee...
AAACCGCCCCACCACGCCGATGGACTTGATGTGGCCCATATCCGCCGCCTGGCGATACAGGGCATAGGCACGCGCCATATCCTTTTGCACGCCCCCGCGACCTGCGGCGAACTGATGGGCATAGTTGTACAACCCCCAGTCCAGGCCACGCTCTGCCGCAATGCGGAACCAATAGGCAGCCACGACGCTGTCTGCAGGGGTTCCCCAGCCGTTTTCATAACAGCGCCCCACCATGTTGATGGACATCAGGTGATCGGCCTGTGCGGCGCGTTTGAACCACTGCAGTGCCTCGACCTGATCAAGCGCCACCCCGGTGCCATCGAGCAGCATCTGCCCGTAAATGGCCTGCGCCTCGAGCAGGCCGGCCTTCGCGGCCGCTCGCATCCACGGCGCGAGCGCCTCGGGCGGGCCAGCCATCAAGCGGGCGAGTTCTTCGGGCGTGGTACGCGCCACGTCCTGGGCAGTCAGTTCAGGCATAGGATAGGTCAGGCAGGATGTGCAGCATTGAGTAAGGGGAGATTATCGCCGCAGGCAGAAAGCGATGGGTCCTGGCTCGCACGGGCAAGATCGAGCCGCGCAAGAATGTGAGCGGCCAGCACATCGCCGGCATGAACCAGATCGACGGGCCTCGGGCAACAGGTCGCCACATCGGTCGTGCGCATGTCGGCCATGCCACAGGGGTTGATACCGGAAAACGGGGCCAAATCCATGGACACGTTCAGCGCCAGGCCGTGATAGGTGCACCCGTTGCGTATTTTCACGCCCAGCGCAGCGATCTTGGACGGCTGGCCATCGTCCTGCACCACGTACACGCCGGGCGCGCCGGGCATGCGACAGGGCTGCGGCACGCCAAGCGCCACGAGCGTGGCGATGGCCGCCTCTTCCAGCAAATGCACATAGCTTTTGACGAACAGCCCGGCACGGCGCAAATCGATCAGGGCATAGGCAATCACCTGACCCGGCCCGTGATAGGTCACCTGCCCGCCTCTGTCGGTCTGCACGACGTCGATCGAACGGGCATCGAGAATGTGCTCGGGTTTGCCGGCCTGCCCCAGTGTGTACACCGGGGGATGTTCACACAGCCAGACCTCATCGAGCGTGGCGCCGGTGCGAGCGGCCGTGAAGGCCTGCATGGCGGCCCACACCTCGCCATAGCGGGCAGGCCGGGGCAGCCACTTCACGATTGCCGTGGCCATGTCGATCAGAGGACGACCGACACCAGAGGATGACCGTGCAAGGCCTTGTAGAGCGCGTCGAGTTGCTCGCGCGAGGTCGCCGTGACGGTAAAGGTCAGCCCGATGTAGTTGCCGCCCTTGCTGGGTCGCATTTCCACAGTGGCTGCATCGAAGGCAGGATCGTGACCGAGCACGATTTCCGTCAGTGCCTGCGCCAGCTCAGGATGCTGGCGCCCCATGACCTTGATGGGAAACTGACTGGGGTATTCGATCAGCGATTGTTCCGGGGGGATGTCTGCAGGCGTATTCATCAATTCATCCTGGGTGCACAAGGCACCCTGTCATCACGTCAAAGCGGCGATACGTGCATCGTAACCGGCCCGAAGTGCCGCATACACGGGGCCGGGCTTGCCCGATCCCACCGGCTTGTCATCCAGCCGCACGATAGGAACGATCTCCTTGGAGGCCGATGTGATCATCAGTTCGTCCGCATCGGCGACCTCTTGCCTGCTGATGGCACGCATGTCGACTTTTATGCCGAGTTCCTGTGCCAGCGTCAGCAGGAAACCGTAGCGGATGCCTTCCAGTATGAGGTTATCGCGCGGGGGCGCAAGCAGCACCCCGTCTTTTACGACCCACACATTGGTGGACGACCCTTCGGTGAGCTGGTCGCCGCGAAACTGAATGGCCTCGAACACACCCGCATCCACAGCCTGTTGCTTGGCCAGCACGTTACCCAGCAGCGACACCGATTTGATCTCGCAATGCAGCCAGCGCTCGTCGTCGATGCAGATGGCGCTCAGGCCCTGCTCGCGCTGTGCCGCGTTCGGCGGGGCGAAGGCGCTTGCCATGGCGAAGACCGTGGGGGTGACGGGCTCGGTGGGGAAGGCGTGGTCGCGGCGCGCCACGCCGCGCGTGACCTGAATGTAGATCAGGCAAGTCTTGACGGGCGAGCGCGCGATGAGCTCGGCCACCAGCGCCTCCCACTGCTCGGTGGTGTGCGGTGCAGCAATGCGCAACGACGCCAGACTGCGTCCCAGGCGAGCCAGGTGCTCGGCCATTCTGAAGGGTCGTGCCTCGTACACGGGCACGACTTCATAGACGCCGTCGCCAAAAATGAAGCCCCGGTCCAGCACCGACACCTTGGCGTCGGCCAGGCGAGTGAACTCGCCATTCAAATACACCTGATTATCTGCATCCATGAAATCGATCATGATTATTGAATCCAGCGTTTGACAGTGTCGACCATGCGACCGAAGAAGCCTGCACGTTCAACCGAAGCCTGCACCACGAGCGGCTCCACACGCAGCACCTTGTCGTCCAGCGTCAGTTGCAACGTGCCCACGCTGCGGCCCTTCTCCAGCGGTGCAACCAGCGGGTCGTTGCGCTGTGCGACCGGCTTCACATCGGCGGCACGGCCGCGGGGAACCGAGATCCAGACGGGATTGGGGGGACCGAGCTTGACGACCTCGCTCTTGCCTTCCCACACCCGCGCATCGATAGCCGGTTGATTCTGATCAAAAAGCTTGACGGTGTCGAAGTTCTGGAAGCTCCAGTTCAGCAGCTTCAGACTTTCTTCTGCACGGGTGGCTTCGCTATCGGTGCCCACCACGACGGTGAGGATGCGGCGATCGCCCCGCTTGGCGGTAGCCACCAGGCAATAGCCGGCGGCATCGGTGTGACCGGTTTTCATGCCATCCACACTGGGATCGGCAAACAACAGGCGGTTGCGGTTGGGCTGGGTGATCTTGTTGTACGTATATTCTTTCTGGCTGTAATAGTGAAAGAATTGCGGATGATCGGTGATGAGGTGCGCCGACAGTGTGGCCAGGTCACGGACCGAGGTCATGTGCTGCGGGTTGGGCAGCCCTGTGGAATTCAGGAACCGGGAATTCTTCATGCCCAGCCGCTCGGCTTCCTGATTCATGATGGTGGCAAATGCCGCTTCGCTGCCGCCGACGGCTTCAGCCAGCGCGACCGAGGCGTCATTGCCCGACTGCACGATCATGCCCTGGTTCAGCTCGTTGACCGTGACCGGCTTGCGCGGCTCGATGAACATGCGCGAACCGCCCGTGCGCCAGGCCGTTTCGGACACCGGAACCTGCTGATCAAGGGTCAGGCGCTTTTCCTCGAGCGCGTTGAACACCACGTACGCCGTCATGATCTTGGTCAGCGAGGCCGGCTCGACCTTGGTATCCGGTGCTGACGAGGCGAGCACCTGACCGCTGTTCACATCGACCGAAATCCAGGCGCGGGCGGCGATCGCCGGTACCGGAATGGTGGACAGATCGCTCACCTGCACAATATTGCGGGCATCGGTCGCAGGCACCTGAGAGGTGGGCGCGCCGGGCTGCGTCGCGGCCGGAGCAGGCGCCGCAGCGGCAGCTGGCGCCGCCGCAGGCTGCTGCGCCATCACTGCAGGCGGTGCGGCCAGCATGGTGCAGGCCAGCATGGCGGCCAGCGAACGGCGAACGTAGGACAAGGGAGGCGACGCGGAGAAAAACAATGAGGTCATCGGCTGGCTTCAATCAAAAAACAGGGCGCGGCAAAAGGCGCGCATTCAGGATTATAGGCAGTGTGTCAGACTGTGTTGTGCCGGCAACGTTCCCCGGGCCCAAGATTTGCAATCCATCATGCTACGTTACACTCCCCCTTCCCTGCACAGACTCGGGCGTCGTCCGCTGTTGCACCCCCGCTAAAGGCGCCAGGACGGCAACTGTTTCATGAATGGCTCTTACAATCTTTGGACAGTGGCACTGTCCCTCGCTGTAGCGGGCCTGGCCGCCTATACCGCCTTAAGCCTCGCCTCGCGCATCACCGCAGCCACCGGGCGCGTGGCCCAGAACACCTGGCTCGCAGCCGGCGCGATCGCGATGGGCGTGGGCATCTGGTCCATGCACTTCATCGGCATGCTGGCCTTCGCCCTGCCGATTCCCACCGGCTATGCGCTGGCCCCCACGCTGGTGTCGCTGCTCATCGCCATTCTGGCATCTTTCCTCGCGCTCTACCTGGCCAGCCGCCACAACCTCAGATGGGGGCTGCGGGTGACCGGGGGCATCACCATGGGTGCGGGCATCGCCTGCATGCACTACATCGGCATGGCGGGCATGCAGATGGCGCCCGCCATCACCTACGATCCGGTCTGGTTCGGCGTGTCGCTCATCATCGCCATCGTGGCCAGCATCCTGGCGCTGGTGGTAGTCAATGCCCTGTCGATCGAAACGCAAAGCGGTCTGCTGGTCAAACGACTGGGCGCCTCGGTCATTCTGGCCCTAGGCATCACCGGCATGCACTACAGCGGCATGGCGGCAGCACGTTTTGCAGACAACGCCATCTGCATGGCTGCCGGCGAAGTCGGAACGGAAACGCTCACCTGGATGGTGACCCTGGCCACCGTTTCCATTTTGCTGATCACCCTGCTGGTGGCCGGCCTGGAAAGCCGCCACGTTCGCTCTCAGCGCGTGCTGACCGGCTCGCTGAACAAATTGAATCTGGCCCTGCTGCGTATGGCCACTCATGATGAGCTGACCAATTTGCCCAACCGTGCCTCGCTGGTGGAGACGCTCGCGCACACGATCAACCGCGCGCAGAAGCGCGGTGGCGGCCTGGCGGTGTTGTTCATGGACCTCGACGGTTTCAAGTCCATCAACGATTCTTTGGGCCACACGATTGGCGACGGCATGCTGCGCGCATTTGCCGATCGCCTGCGTCAGGTTGCGGGTCCACATGATTTCATTGCGCGACTGGGTGGAGACGAGTTCGTCGTCATCGTCGACCGTGACAGCGCCGAGGACGCGACCAAGCTGTGCGTGGCCATTACGCGCGCGATGGGAAGCGACCTGGTTTCGGGCACCACGTCGCTGCGCGTCACGCCCAGCATAGGCGTGGCCCTGTATCCCCAGGATGGGGACACCGTCGATGCGCTGCTCAAGCACGCCGATATCGCCATGTATGGCGCCAAGGAGGACGGTCGCAATACGTTCCGTTTCTATGAATCGAGCATGGGCGCGAAGGCCACGCGCATGCTGCTCATTCAGAAGGGGCTTCAGGAGGCACTCGCCAATGATGGCTTTGCGCTGCACTTCCAGCCCAAATTCACAGGCGGCAACCAGTCATTGACCGGCGCCGAGGCACTGCTGCGCTGGACGCACCCCGAACTGGGTCCGATGACCCCGGCCGAATTCATCCCGGTGGCCGAGCGTTCCGGCCAGATCATTGCCATTGGCAACTGGGTGCTCAGCGAAGTGTGTCGCTACCTGCGCATGTGGGATGCGCAGGGCAAGACCGAGGTCAAGATGGCGGTGAATCTGTCACCGCAACAGTTGCGCCAGCCCGACGTAGCAGAGAAGTTGCAAGCCATCGTTAAACGCGCCGGCGTCGCGCCTTCTCGCATCATGTTCGAAATTACCGAAACCGTGGCCATGCAGGACGCCGCGCTCACCTCACAGATCCTTGCGGCGTTTCACGCCAGCGGATTTGAAATCGCGATCGACGATTTCGGCACGGGTTACTCCAGTCTCGCTTATCTGCAGCAGTTCCGGGTCAAGCAACTGAAGATCGACCGTTTCTTTACCAACGGCCTGGACACGCATGGTCAGGAGGGTCGCGCCATCGTCGGGGCCATCGTGGCGCTGGCGCACTCGCTGAACATGGAAGTGGTGGCCGAGGGGGTGGAAACGGACTCGCAACTGGCGTTGTTGCGCAGCATGAATTGCGACCAGGTGCAGGGCTTCTGGCTGGAACGCCCCATGAACGCCGAGGCATTCGAAGCGTTCCTGAGCGATCGCAGCATCCCCCCGCCGCCGCCGGCGGGAGGCAGCCCTGCGGGCCCCTTTTTGATTACGCCGGGAGCACCGCCTGCACTCGCTGGGTGACCAGCGCCTTCAGTTCGATCAGCTTGCCATGGAAAAAGTGGCTGGCGCCTGCCATCGTCACAAGCTGCAGCCCCTCGCTCTCGGCCCAGTCCTGCGCTTCAGAAAGCGGGACGACCTCGTCCTGCTCACCATGAATGAGCAAGGTGTCGGTCGGCAAGGCGATGTCACGAAACAGGAATCGCTTGACTGCTGGTCCGGCAAGAATAACCGCCGCAGGCATCACGCCGCCCTGCTCCGAAAGCGCCGCATGCAACTGGGCAGCGACGGCCGTCCCAAAGGAGAACCCGGCCAGTATCCACGGTGCGTCGGCCAGATTGGGAAACTGTTCACGCCATTGGCTCACCACCGCCTGCATGTCGGCCGTTTCACCACGTGCGTGATCGAACACGCCGCCCGATGCGCCCACGCCGCGGAAATCCGGCCGGATCACCACCAGCCCCTCCTGCGTGCAGGCCCGGGCAATCGTGGTGACCACCTTGTTGCCACGCGCGCCGCCATGCAGGGGGTGCGGATGCAGCACCAGGGCCCAGCCCCGAGGCTGGGTTGTGGCCGGCGGCCAGTCGATGGCGCAATCAATGTCGCCAGCGTCGCCTTTGAATACGACATGGGTGGGGTGATCTGACATTTGATTATCCTGTTATCTGGTTTTGGCTGGCGCCTGCTGCACGCGCGCCCAGTAGGCGAGCTCTTTTGCCGCCTGGTCCGTGGCCTGGCGCAAGGCGGCCACGCCACCCGCGGCATCCTGTGTCGTCGCCGGCGCCGACGTGTTGATGCGGGTAGAGGCAAGCACGCGCCGGTTCTGCACCAGCATGGCCTGCAGACCCACGTAGCCCTGGCTGCTTGCCCCGTCCTGGGAAAATACCTGCTCGAATCGAGTCAGCGTCACGCGCAACTGCACGACATCGGCCAGCACGGATTCGGTCAGCACGTGTCGATCCGACGAAAGATAATCGACCAGTCTCTGACGCACCAGTTGCGCCGGCGTGGCCGCCCAGCGTGCCTGGGCATAGGATTGGGGCGCCGCGCTGTCACCTACGCGCCAGAGCATGCCGGTATCGGCCAGGATTGGTGCGGCATCGATGGTCAGCACCACGGCCGCATCCTCATGCGCTGCCGACTGGCGGCTTGCATCCTGTGCCGGTATGGCAGAGAGGCCCAGATCGTAGCGTTGCGGGTTTTCCGTCGGACGCGCACCGCCCCCCATGCCGACGCACCCTGACAACACGACCACGGCACACGCCGCCCAGGCCCGACCCCCAGCCCCTATCCACTGCCTCATTGCGTTCTCCCGAAACCTTGAAATCCCTGTTCGCCCGGCCCGGGGCGTACCGGCGCCGGCCCGAAGAGCACCGACTGCGGGCGATCACCCAACTGCTGCAGGGTGCGTGAGGCAGCCCGCGCAGCTGCACTCATGTCCTGCGCCATGGTCGACAGATGGGGCACCGTGTCGTTGCCCAGACGCGAGACGACCCACGACAGCTCGGCCATGCTGCGCGTGGCCATGTCCAGAGCGCCATCGCGTGCCTGCAAACTTTCCATCAACTTGCGTGCCGACTGCGTGAGCTGCCCGACATCCCGAGCCGTGGCATTTGCCTGGCGGGTAGCCTGATTCAGGGCATCCATGAGCGGTGCTGCCCGATCCAGCGCCGGTTGCAGCGCACGGGCCGACGTTTCCAGGGAGCCCGTCAAGCCTGACAGGCTGGCCATCGTCTGCTCGAAACGCTTGACGTTTTCATCACTGACCAAACGGTTCATTTGCCGTGCCGCCTGCTCCACCGAATCCAGGATGGCGCTGCCACGCTCTTCGAGACGTTGCAGCATGCCCGGACGGATTGGAATGGTGGCGGGCTTGTCGGCCGAGGTTGAAAGCCGGGTGCCGTTGCGGCCTTCGTCGCGCAATTCGACCACGGCAAGACCTGTGACGCCGCGGGTACCCAGTTCAGCCCAGGTCGAATCGGTCACAGGCGTGTCCTGATTGATCGCAATGCGCACGCGCACGGCACCGGGCTTATCCGGATCGAACCGCATGGACTGCACACGTCCAACGGTGACGCCCTGAAATCGCACTTGCGACTGCGTGGACAGCCCGTTGACCGACATCTCCGATACCAGTTCATAAACGGAGACCGCCCCCCGATCGCGGCCGATCCAGAAAGCGACAGCGGCGGCTGCAAACAGCAGGACCAGGGTGAATATCCCCGCCATCAAGGCGTGGCTACGATTTTCCATGCAGCAGTTCCTCGGGCATCAAGGGGGCAAGCGCACGACGGCCGCGCTCACCCAAAAAGAAGGTTTTGATAAAGGGATGATCCACGCGCAATACGTCCTGGACCGATCCGCTGGCAATCACGCGTTTTTGCGCCAGCACGGCCACTTTTGAAGACAGCGCCAGCAGGGTATCCAGGTCGTGAGTGACCATCACGACGGTGAACTTCAGTTGATCGTGCAAATCGCGTACCAGTGCCACGAACTCGTCGGAGCGCTCGGGATCCAGACCTGCTGTCGGCTCGTCCAGAAACAGGAGTTCGGGATCGAGTGCGAGGGCGCGCGCCAGCGCGACCCGCTTGACCATGCCACCAGACAGATCGGAGGGTCGCTTGCGGCCATCCTGTGCGGTCAGGCCGACCATCGCCAGGCGACTGAGCACCACATCGCGCACAAGCCGTTCCGGCACGGTGCGCAGCTCGCGCATCGGCAAGGCGATGTTGTCAAACACGGTCAGTGCAGAAAACAGCGCACCCGCCTGGAACAGCACGCCCCAGCGTCGGGACAGCAACCTGCGTCGAATCGGACTGAGCCGGTGCAGGTTACGGCCAAATACTTCGATACTGCCCGCAGCCGGCTCGCTCAGGCCGATGATCTGGCGCAACAGGGCGGTCTTGCCCGAGCCCGATCCGCCGACCAGCGACAGGATCTCGCCCGGTTGCACCGATAGATTCAGATTGTCGTGCACGACATTGTCGCCAAATGCGGTGCGCAGGTCCTTCACGGCCACGATGGGCGCCAGCGTGACAGCGTCTGTCATAGCCCCACCCCGCTCAGGCTGATCGCAAAAAGCGCGTTCACCAGAATGACCGCCGTAATGGCAGTGACCACGGAAGATGTCGTACCTCGACCCAGGCTGTCGGTATTGGGCTCGATCAGCAAACCGAAATGGCAGGCGACCAGCGCGATCGTGATGCCGAAGGCGACGCCCTTGGCCAGACCGATAAAATAATTGCCGATGGAAATGGCGTCGGGCAGTGACTGAATAAACCACAGCGCAGACACATCGAGCTGCACCTGCGCGGCCAGCATGCCGCCTGCCAGCGCCATGACATCGGTCCACAGCACCAGCAGAGGCATCACCAGGGCCAGGGCGAGCACCCTGGGCAGGATGAGGCGCTGGCTCAGCGACATGCCCATGACACGCATGGCATCGAGCTCCTGCGTCACGCGCATCACGCCCAGCTGTGCCGTAATGGCAGAGCCGGAGCGGCCCGCCACCAGAATGGCTGCCAACAACGGCCCGAGTTCGCGCGTGATCGACACGCCCAGCAGGCGCACGATGAACCGATCGGCCCCGAAGGTCTGCAGTTGCGACGCCGATAAGTAAGACAGCACGATACCGATCAGAAAGCCGACCAGGGCGGTGATGCCCAGCGCCTGTGCGCCGGTGCGATAGATCTGCGCCGAGATCTCGCGCCACGGCCCGCGCAGTGGATGGCGGATGAAGCCGCCGAGATCGATGACCAGCTGCCCGAGCATGACGACCAGGGCACCGCCATGGCGCGCGCCCCGCAGCACCCGCTCCCCCAGCCCGATGACCGCGGCCGTCAGTCGATTCTCGGCTGCGGGTTCGGGCGGCTCATCGGACTGCTCCGCCAGTTTCTCGAACACCAGGCGATGCTCGTCCTTGATGCGGATGTGATCGGGCAGCCGCCGCTGCCACGCTTGCCACAGCAGGTGGGCACCCAGCGTATCGAGTCGGCTGATGTGCGAGAGATCCCAGCGGGTGTGGGGCTGCGCACGGGCCATCGCTTGCTCGCGCTCGGCGATCACGCCCTGCGAGGCCAGGGTCTGGACGCTCCAGTCACCGGAAATGCGGCAGCTCTCACCCGAGAAGCGAACCGGATCGCTCCCGGCGACAGGTGGCGAAGATGACAGAAAAGCGTCCAATCGAAATGGCACTCCGAAACGTTAACGAGTCACGCATCATAAACGGCTCATGCCGCCCTTGCCCTACAATCGCGGGCATGACTGCCGCGCCCCCCACACCGCCTGCTCAGGCGTCCGACTTCGACCTGCAGGCCCAGCCTGCCCGATCACCGCTGGCCGACCCTTCGGCCCTGGCTCATGCGCTGGCGTGCCGCCTGCCAGATTTCGGTGATGTCGGCTGGCTGGCGCAGACAGGCTCCACCAATGCCGAGCTGCTCGCACGCGTGCGAGCCGGCACCGGTGCGCCGCTGCCCTGGCTGCTGGGCACGCATTTGCAAACCGGAGGCCGTGGTCGGGCCGGGCGCGCTTGGCACAATCAACCGGGCTCCTGCCTGATGATGTCGGTGGCCTTCGCAGTTGACATGCCTGCCCATCGCCTGCCCGCCCTGTCACCGCTTGCCGGACTGGCCGCCTGTGAGGCATTGCGCTCGCTGGCGGGCCACGCCGCGCCCGACATCAAGGTGAAATGGCCCAACGATGTGCAGTTCGGTGACAAAAAGCTAGGTGGCATTCTGGTAGAGACCATTCGTGCGCCGCGAGGTTCAGGCCATGTCGTGGTCATCGGCATGGGCGTGAACCTCATCCACGCCACCTGCCTGTCTCAGGATCTGGCCCGTGGCGTGGCCGACTGGTCCGAAGTCATGGCCGCAGGCCACCCTCCGACCACGGACACCGCAGGTGATGAGGTCACGACGCTTGCCCGCATCGGCAGTGCGCTGGCGCAGTCCTGGCACGATGTGGTCACCCAATGCGGCGATATCGGCTTTGCAGGCCTGCGTGATCGATATCGGCAGGTGGATGCCCTCTTGGGCCGGGCGGTCAACGTGCTGGAACACGGCGAAATCCTCTTTCACGGCAGGGCACACGATTACGACGACGAGGGTCGACTGCTGGTAGACACCGACGAGCATGGCATCAAACCCGTGTCGGTGGGTGACGTCTCCATCCGCCCCCGGGTGACGACACAGGGCGGGTCATGATGCTACTGATTGACTCGGGCAATAGCCGCATCAAGCTGGGCATTGTTCAGGATCAGGTTGAGGAAGGGTTGCCCCGGCTCGCGACTGCGGCCCTGGATAACCGTGATGTGCCCGGCGTTCAGGCGTGGTTGACCGCCCTGGAACAGCCCGTCACCCAGGCCTGGGGCGTGAATGTAGCGGGAGCGGAACAGCAACAGCGCATAGAGCGCGTGCTGGCCGACCATGGGATCGCCATCCGCTGGCAACGCGCCCAGGTTCGTACGGGGTGGCTGCGCAACGGCTATCGCCAACCCGAGCTGCTGGGTGCCGACCGCTGGGCGTCGATGGTAGGCGTAGTCGCCCGCATGGGCGGCGCCGGGCGGCCCTTCGTGTTGGCCTGCTTCGGCACCGCCACTACCATCGATATCGTCGATGACCAGGGGCTGTTTCAAGGGGGAATGATTCTTCCAGGGCCTGCGCTGATGCGTCACTCGCTGTCCACCGGCACGGCCGAGCTTCCCCTTGTGAGCACCGCCAGCACGCTCTTTCCGACCGACACCCATGCCGCCATTGCCACCGGCGTAGCCGCCGCCCAGGCCGGCGCCTTTGCCCGCCAGTGCCACCTGGCGTTACACCAATACGGTCAGTGGCCAGCGATGTATGCTTGCGGCGGAGGGTGGCACGACGTCGAAGTCGAAACGCGCCGGCTGGTGGCAGACCTGCTGCCTGCATCGGACGGCTCGACAAATGCGATCGAGTTTCTCAGTCACCCTGTCCTTGACGGCCTGGCCTTCATGGCGAGCCATTGAATCACCAAGGAACCCACTTCATGACCCGCATTCTGTTTGCCCTGCTTTTCATGTGCGTCGTCGGCGTCTATGCGATGGGCCGAGGCTGGCTGGGCACCCCTCCCTCGGAAGAAGGACGCCAGCCGCTGAAAGCCACGCAGGAAGTCCAGGCTGATGCCGTCACGCTGCTGCCGCGCAAACCCTAGCGGGTGCCTCACGACACATCAGATAGGCTTGCCTGGCGAGTCTGATCCCTGCCCCTTGAGGGGCAAGCAGTCCAGAATGCGCTGCGTCGCCCCCACATGGCGCGCCAACCAGGCCTGGGCACGCAGCGCGAAGGCCCCCTGCTCCGACACGCTGGCGAGCCGGTGCCAGGCCGCCTGCATGGCCAGATCGGCATCGCTCACCTGCTCGACTAGGCCCTGCGCCAGCGCGTCGCCTGCGGCGTCCTTGAAGTTGTAGACACTGGGGCCCAACACAACAGGCACACCCGCCGCGCAGGCCTCGATGAAGTTCTGCGCCCCCAACGGGGCAAAGCTGCCGCCGATGATCGCCACGTTGGCGGCACCCAGGTAGAACGCCATTTCGCCAAGGGTATCGCCGAAATAGACTTGCGTGGTCCGATCGGGCGGCTGCGGCGATTGCGACCGGCGCGCCAGCGACAGGCCCTGCTGCACAATGGCAGTGGCAACCTGCTCGAAGCGTTGCGCGTGTCGGGGCACCCACACTACCAGTGGCGCGGGCGCGCTGGTGCCCTGAACCCGCTCGATCGCCGACGCAAACATCTCGTCCTCGCCTTCGCGCGTGCTGATCAGGGCCACGACCGGACGATCCAGCGCAGCCCGCCAGGCCCGGCCACGCGCCAGTTGCCGTTCATCGAGCACGGCGTCGAATTTCAGATTGCCACTGACGTGCCCCCCACGCACGCCGGCTGTCTGCAGCCGCTGCAGATCTTCCTGCGACTGCGCGCACACGATGTCCAATCCGGCATAGGCGTGTTTCAACACCGCACCCACACGCACTGTCCTGCGCAGACCGCGCTCAGACAATCGCGCACTCACCAGGGCGATCGGAATACCGGCCGTGCCACATGCGGCCACCATGTTCGGCCAGACTTCGCGCTCGATCAGCACCGCCAGCCGCGGTGCACGCACTTTCAGGAATCGGGCACATGCGCCGGGAAAGTCGTAGGGCAGCCACGCCTGGCGCAACTGCCCGCTGGCCAGCGCATCGGCGTAAAGCGTTTGCCCGATGTGCCGGCCTGTCGGGGTGGTGTGCGTGAGCAGGACCGCATCCCCACGCGCCAGCAACGCGCGGATCAGCGGTTGCGCCGCACGCGTCTCGCCCACGCTGACCGCGTGCACCCAGACGGGGGCGCGCCAGGGATAGGCAGATGCCGGATGCGCGTTGTCGAATTCGGCGTAGCCGAAGCGCTCTGGCGAAAGCACGGCCCATGCCGTCTTGGATCGCATGGCCGACCATGCCATGCTCGCCCAGACGGCCGGGGCCGCCAGGCGCAACAACAGGGTGTAGACGGTGCGATTCATGGCACGCATTGTGGCATGAAGGCGATCAGGAATGCCTCAGGCGGCAGCCAGGGCCTGATCGACAGCGGCGAGCACCGCATTGAGCGAGGGCGACGCGCCACGATCACCCATGCTGAAATTCAGCCCACTGCCCGTCAATGGCGTGCGTACGGGTGTGGAGGCCTTGTAGATGCCGATGGTGGGGCGTCCCAATGCGGCCGACAAATGCGTCAGTCCGCTGTCCAGCCCCACCATGATGGTCGCGCCGGCCAGAATGTGCATGACCTCGGTGAGCCCCATGCGCGGCATGACCTGCGCCCCCTCGATGCCTTCAATCAAGGCCTGGGCCCGCTGGGTTTCGGCGGCGTTGCCTGCCAGAACCTTGAGCGTCAGGCCATCCCGGCGCAACCGGTGCATCACCTCGCGCCAATCGCCCGCAGGCCAGAGTTTGTCATCGCGGCTGGCCGAAGGCATGATGACGACGTAGGGCGACTCACGCTGCACACCCTCGAAACGCGACAGGCCGAAGTCGGGCGCGCCAGTGGCACGGTAACCGAAGGTCTGCTCGGCCAGTTGACGCTGGCGGATGACTGCCGGTTGCCAGAACGCCACCCGGTGCCGAACGTCATAAAACAGGGAGGCCAACGGTTCACGCGCCGACTTCCAGTCCAGCCCGTGGCGTTTGCCGTGGGTCTGACGCACCAGCCATGCGGATTTCATGAGCGCCTGCATGTCGAGCACGATGTCATAGCGCTCACCTGCCAATCGCTTGCGCAGCGCACGCCGCTCGTTTTGCGTCTGCTCGCTCCACCAGTTGCGCCGCCAGCGTCGATGGGCCACCACGATGGCCTGGTCTACGCCCGGATGCCATGTTGGAATATCGGCGAAGGACTCTTCCACCAGCCAGTCGATGCGCGCGTTGGGCACGTGAGCCACGATGTCGCTGATGGCCGGGAGCATATGCACCAGGTCACCCAGCGAGGAAGTACGAACAATCAGAATGCGCATGAATCCGTTTCGACGAAAAGAGCTGTGTCATGCATCCCCTGCAGCCCTATGGGGGAGGCCCGCCATAGGGCGCAGTACATCAATTAAAGGGTTTTGATTGACCAGCATGATCGTGCACACTTTCTATGAGATCAATTGCTTGCCCCTGACCCACCCGAACGTGCGTGTCCGTTTGGTCGCCGATCAAGACTGACACTCGCTGCGTAGATTGGCGATGCGCATCAACGACGCAAGCTACCGCAACACGCTCGTCTAGTTTACACCGGCGTATTCCCCTGCCGAGGGCGAGATTCAGTGGCGTGGTCTTAGATAGCAGTCGCCCGCACACAAAGCAGGCGGAACACCACGATCACGAGATAGCGCTGGCTTGCTCATCGCCAGCGACCTTCCACACGGGGCCCGAAACGTCCCCGGCACCTCGGACCGCACTCAGCGCAGACAAATGCATCTGAAGGCCGTCTGTGCACGATAATCGGTACCTGCTGAAACATTGGTACATCATGAATCCTGCCAAGCAATCGCCGAAATTCTCGCTTACAATATGGATTAAAAAAACGTGCAGATATTCTGCTCTGAAAAAACACAATTACTGAAAGCCATCATTCATTCAAGAATGAACGGGCGCCTTCAAGCCCTCGACGTTCCATAAAAATCAGACAGCCCAATAATGCAAAAAATACAAAATCTAAAAACGCGAATCAAGCGGCATTCGATATATTATTTTTTAGCTGCTTTCCGCCTTTACTTTGTCAACAGCTGCTCGAGGCATGTGCCCTTTTGGGCAATCCGAAAAATAATGTTTACAAGGCTTCCGGGTTTAAAAATCGGATCTGACACCAGCATCGGGATGCGGACATTCGTTACCGGCTACCACAACAAATGCCAGATTGAAATAGGAAAAAACTGCGTAATTAATCGAGATGTTTATCTGGATGGACGAAGCGGAATTTTAATTGGAGACAATGTAAACATCTCGTTTGGTGTTACTATTCTGAGCCTGCAACACGACCACCAAAATCCCGATTTTGCCGTTTCCGGCGGGCAAGTTGTTGTTGGCAACGACGCGTGGATCGGAGCACGAGCGATCATTTTGCCTGGTGTCACTATTGGTCGCGGAGCGGTGATTGCTGCGGGAGCAGTAGTGACCAAATCCGTCCCTGACTTCACCGTCGTAGGCGGGGTTCCGGCAAAAAAAATCGGCGAACGTAACGCCGAAATCAACTATCTGACCAATTTCAACCCATACTTCGATACTGATATTTTCGATGAATCGAAAACTCTCTCGTAAACCTCGCATCCTGATGATCACTCTTGCCCCGCCGTTGCCCCCGCAATCGGGCGGCTCGAGGTATACCGTAAACACCACGCTTCAGCTGTGCGAAAAATATGACTTCCATTTGCTGTCTGTGGGAGGTAACAAAGAAAGAGAGCATATTGAGCAACACGCAGACCTATACCGATCGGTCTTCAAAAGCGTCGAGTTGATCCCACGCGCCACTATACCCACTCAATCGCTGATCGCTCAGGTTGGCCATGTGATTCGACACTTCCAGCATAAATTGCCGTTCTGGGACGCCAGTTATTATGACGCCAGGGGTGTAAGCGTCGCCAAACGCATCGTGCAAGAACACGAAATTGACGCGTTGGAAATTCATACTGCACACCTAGCGTTCTTTAAACGTTTCTTTCCATCCATACCCGGACTTCTCGTATATCACAATATGGAAGGAGACCTATTCCCGTTCTGGATTCAGGATGGCTGGTCGAAAACCAAGAAAGCGATTATTTCCAGGCTTGCCAAGCTGAGTCGTTCCAATACTCGGGCCGTCGAGATCGAAAACTCGTTTGGGTTTCAAGAGGCGATCTTCATCTCAAGCCAGGACATGCTTCGTGTTACCGCGCCGGACTTGAATAAGACCTACGTGCCCATGTGCATTCCTGTTCAGCCAAGCGGTGTCGAAAAAGCTGCCTCGGTTCGGTGCTCGCAGCCAGTCAACGCACTTTGGCTAGGGGGGTTTTGGTGGTATCCCAATGCCGACGCGGTAGATTATTTTCTGAATGAAATCTATCCTTTGCTTGCCGAGCGACTTGAAGCAGAAAATCTTGTACTTAATTTTGTAGGGGCTAATCCCCCAGAGGCGTTGCGCGCCATCGCAGGTTCACATGTGAAGGTACATGGCTTCGTCGAGGATCTGGACGAACTACTTGGCAGCATGGATTTCATGTTCGTGCCGATGCGACTGGGATCAGGCGTTCGCGTGAAGATACTGGAAGCCATGGCGTCCGGCCTTCCCGTAGTATCAACACCCAAAGGCCATGAAGGGCTAAATGCCATCAATGGAGAGCACCTCATCGACGCCTCCACGCCTCAAGACTTCGCCGAGTCCATGTTGAGCCTGACGCGAGATTCGGCCTTACGCCAACGCTTGGCTGAGAATGCGATAGCGTTACTCGACCGTGACTACAATCCCCAGCGTTATTCGGACGAGGTTGATAAAGTCTATCAGCGCATGCTCAAGTCCGGGCCACACATCGATGCGTAACGCATAAGCAAGCACTGTTGCAACCGGTCGGGCGGCTGAACATGAACTGCTACACTCGTCAATTGGGCTATCTTGACGATCTTGGCCCTCATTCGAATGGCCGCTGCTGCTGTGACACAGGCGACGGCCGTTTGCATTTGGCGTCATTAATATGTTGTGCACTGCTCAGAAGCAGTTTCAGGCTGCAGAAGTGCTTCAAGAAGATTAACTTACGGCACGGACTTAAATCGAGAGTGCGACAGGCAACGACATTGTGGTCAGTGCGCGAAAAAAGGTTTTATGACACGTAAAGCAATCCTTTTTGGCTATTATGGCGCCGCCAATTCAGGCGATGAGCTGCTTCTGGCGCAAGTGCTTCGATGGCTGCGTGACATGCACTGGGAGACCGTGGTCGTCAGTCGAAATCCAGACTACACGCAACGCGTGTTTGACACCGAAGCGATAGATTTCTCGAATCTTGGGAGCGTGGCCTTGGCCATGGCGGACGCGCAGATAGTCATCTTCGGCGGCGGCGGGATTTTCCAGGATCACCATCCATTCCGACGCCAAGCGCTATTCAATCCCTCGCAGAACGATATTTCTGCTTATGGACGCTTCATTCTTCTGGCACAGCAATACAATCGCCCCGTCGTCCTGCTTGGACTGGGGCTGGGCCCGTTGCGCTCCGACGACGCTCGACAGATCACGGGTGATCTTTACGAGCGTGTTGCACGCTTTACCCTGCGTGATAAGGAGTCAGCCGAACTCCTGCGGGACATAGGAGTGAAACGCCCGATTTTAGTCGCGCCGGACATCGGCTGGGCTTATGCGGTCCGCTGGACTGGTGAGCATTTACCTCTCGCCGCTGAACCCTCATCACCTAAACTCGCGATCATTCTCAGGCATTGGGACGGGGAAGCGCTCTGGCAAGAGCGCCTGGTTGAGGCGCTTACGGGTTGCATCCCGCCAAATTGGCACATTGAACTTGTGGGCTTTCAGCAAAGTGTCGGGCCAGGTGACGTGACATCTGACGAACCGACCCTCGTCAGGATGGCCGAGAGACTCAAGCACGTCGCACCTACCTCAATTCGCATGTGTCCAGGTCAAGACGACGCGCTACAAGCCATCTCTGAGGCTACGGCCGTCATTTCAATGCGGTTCCACGCCAGCCTCATCGCCTTGGCTCAGAAGAAACCTTTCATGGCGCTTGAATACGATCTGAAAATGGTGGCCTTGCACGACAGTGTGGGTATGCCGAAATCCTTGCGTGTCGGCTTGACTGATACGTCGGAGACCTTTCGAGCAGCCGTAATCACCCTGATGCAAGAGCAAACAGCTGAAACGCCCCAGTCGACACACTGGGCCATGAGTGAGGAAGCGATACAGCAGCTTGCACGCGATGCAGATCTTCATCGAACCGAGCTCGCTCTCGCGCTTCAAGATGCTGAGGTCGCCGAACCTGCCCAACCGACAACCGCGAGCGTAGATTGGCTTGCGCTGTGGACAGAATCGCTGATTGACGAGTTGAAAGTAGAAAAATTGGCGGTGGGTCGTGCTCATGATTTGCTGATCTTCCACCAACATATGATGAATGATCAGTTGACGGGCATAGAACGCAAGCTGGATGCGTTGATCGGCTCCAAGGTCGAATCACAAGCCGATTTAAACATTACATCTGAGGTCGGGTCTGAGAGCGATCTGAACGCTACATCTGAGGTTGATTCGGACAGCGATCTGAACGCTAAATCTGAGGTTGGTTCTGAGAGCGATTTACAGGACACGTCTGGGGTTGACTCGATCCCAGAAAACAACACCGATAGCCCTGAGAACATTAGCCCTCCCCCTCGATAAGCACGCTACTTATCAACCATTTGGTTTGGCGAATACCGGAACATTTTTATGGCAACTTCTTACCTGAAGCGCATAGCGCATCACTATTCAAACGGCGGCATTCAAGCGCTCGCGAAGGCCGGTTGGCGCGTTTGGCATTCGAGAAATGCGCGCCGTCCTGAGGCCCTTCAACTGACGGCGATAAAAAAAGATCCCTGCGAACGCAGCACCGTACTGATCGTTGCAGACAGGTCGTTCGGCGCAAACCTGAACATGCACCCCGCGGCCATGCTCTTTGTTGCAGCGCAACGCAGTGGTCGGTCGGTATCCTATTTGAATTGGTCGGAGGCTTCAGAACAAGCAACACTGCGCAAAAGAATCTCAGATTCGCGCGCCACCGACGTGTTTGTGTTTGCTTCAGCGAACGCACTGAAACAGATCGAGCGAGAATTGAAGAGCTCCCGGGCTCGCATCCATGTCGGGCTTGCGGGCAGTGATGACGTCCCCCCCATGCCGCTGTCATCCGGTGTGGTATCAACAACGGTAGTCGTTGATGCTTACCTTCTCAAAGAGCAGTCATCGGACACCAAACCATTGGTTCTCATACCGATAATCGATGCATGCGGTCCAGACACGCTGGCGGCATTGAAACGCGTGAAGACGCATTGGCGCGATTGCAGTGTCATCGTCGCCGCGACTGGGACGATCGCAAGCACCTTACCCTCTGATGTCGACGTTAAAGTCGTAGGAGATTGCAACGCCCTGATCAGCGCTATCTGGGAGGCGGACGCGATAGTGTGCGACCTGGCATCATCCGATCCTGCGGTTTTGCGGACACTCGCGGGTGCGGCGACTTTCCTTAAAAAGTGGCTGGTATTGACTACCGAGCAGAGCTGGAACGACTACCCTGCAGTCATCCGAGATCCCGAAGAACTTCACGCCCAGCGTGCCCCGTTCACCGACCGACTGGCCAACGCCCAAATGGATGTGTTCATCGCTTCGCACGATGTCATGGCTGTTCTCGACCACCACCCTGATCGGTTCCGGAAGTCGGTCAGCGTCGTTGTACTCACGCATAACAACAAGTCTATTATTGGTCGGTTTCTTGAGACGCTACAGATGCATTGCAGCCACTACATCGCGGAAGTGGTGGTCGTCGACAATGCCAGTTCTGACGGCTCGGCAGAACATGTCGAAACCAACTATCCTTGGGCGACGGTATTGCGTAATGCGCGCAACGGGTGTTCATCGGGACGCAATCTTGGCGTGCACGCCTCGAACGGGCGTTACATCGCATTTTTTGACAGCGACCAGTGGGTTGTGAGCGGCTCCTCATTCTTCGAAGCGCTGGCCCTGCTGGAACGCGATCCAAATGTGGGCGCTATCGGCTGGAATTCTGGCTGGTTCGACAAAACACGGACTGACCTGGGCGGCGTCATTTCGGATTACTTGCCTCGACGCGGGATGAATGAGAAGGCGCAAGCGCATGGCTACCGTACAGACATCGGTTTCCTTGGTACCAGCGGGTTTTTCATGAAACGTGAGTTGTGGAACAAAATCGAAGGTTTCGACGAGTTCTACGATCCCACCTGCTTTGAAGACACTGACCTGAGCTTTCAGGTCAAGGCAGCTGGACTGGATCTGGCGTTCAGAGACCTGACCGGTGTTAGGCACCAACCGCATCAAACAACAAAAGCGAGCGCCGGAAGTGATGCTTACCTTAAATTATTTACCCGAAACGCGGACTACTTCCGCGAAAAATGGCGCGGTAACTCCGAGTATTTTATTGATCATGACGGAACCTGAAGCGTGAGTGGTG
>Ga0075364_10000451_pt1 | contig 20676 bp, 14 predicted proteins | sample EndMetdeltDD1764_FD_71517 | JGI IMG/M metagenome (GOLD analysis project Ga0075364, IMG submission 71517) | Populus endosphere microbial communities from Tennessee, USA - Endosphere MetaG P. deltoides DD176-4 | ecosystem: Host-associated > Plants > Roots > Endosphere | place: USA: Tennessee...
GTGTCGCTGATCTCGGTGTCGCTGATCTCGGTGTCGCTGATCTCGGTGTCGCTGATCTCGCTGACGCTGATCTCGGCGTCGCCCCTCGCGGTGTCATTGCTCGCGTGGAGCCTTCAGCAGGAGCAGTGAGCGTCCGGCCAGTGTGACCGTCGCCCGCGCCGGCAAAGGATCGTCCACGACGGGGGCGCCATCGGCCGTCGTGGTGTCGAGTGTCGGCTCGAAGGTCGTCCCGAACTCCGCGCCGGGCAGCCGGATGTCGATCGGTTCGGCGCCTGCGTGCATCAACAGCAGCCAGGAGTGGTCCGTGAGCAGCTCGCCCTCGCGGGTGCGGGACTGGCTGTTGGACCCGTCGATCCACATACCGAGCGTGCGGCACTTGTCATCGGTCCACGCCGCCTCGTCGAATTCCTCGCCGTCGGGCTTGAACCAGATCAGATCGGGACGCCCGGTGGGCGTCGTGCGTCCGTCAAAGAACTCAGGCTGACGGAGCGCGGGGCTGTCGGCGCGCAGGAAGATGACCCGGCGCGCGAAGGCCAACATCTGCTCGGACGCCTCGGTCTCGGACCAGTCGACCCACGACGTCGGATCGTCGAGGCAGTACGCGTTGTTGTTACCGCCCTGCGTGCGCCAGCGCTCGTCACCGGCGACGAACATCGGGGTGCCGGTCGACAGCAGCAGGGTCGCGAAGAGGTTGCGCGCCTGGCGGCCCCGCAGGTCGTTGATCAGGGCGTCGTCCGTCTCGCCTTCGACACCATGGTTCCACGACCGGTTGTCGTTGGTGCCGTCGCGATTGTCCTCGCCGTTGGCCTCGTTGTGCTTCTCGTCGTAGGACACCAGGTCGCGCAGCGTGAACCCGTCGTGAGCGTTGACGAAGTTGATCGACTGCCACGGCCGGCGCAGGCTGTGGTCGTACAGGTCCGACGAGCCGGACAGCCGGGACGCGAGGTCGTCGACCCCCGCCGAGCCGCGCCAGAAGTCGCGGACGGTGTCGCGGTAGACGCCATTCCATTCGGCCCACTGCGCAGCGAAAAAACCGACCTTGTAGCCCTCCCCCGTGGCGTCCCACGGCTCGGCGATGAGCTTGCACCGCGACAGCACCGGATCGGTCGTGATGGCGGTGAGCAACGCGGAATCGCGGTCGAACGTCCCACCGTGCGGGCGTCCCATGGTGCTGGCCAGATCGAAGCGGAAACCATCGACGCCCAGCTCGGACGCCCAGTAGCGCAGCGAGTCAGTGACCAGCCTGATGACGGTCGGCGAGCTGGCTTCGATCGTGTTGCCGCAGCCGGTGATGTCGGCCATGTGGCCGTCCTCGTCGTGCAGGTAGTACGCCGTGGCCTCATAGCCACGAAAGCTCAGCGTCGGTCCGTCAGGCCCGCCCTCGCACGTGTGGTTGTAGACAACGTCGACGATGACCTCGATGTTGGCCGCATGCAGCGCCGCGACCATCGTGCGGAATTCCTCGACCTCACGGCCCGGCTCACTCGCGTACCCGGCATGTGGCGCGAAGTAGCCCAACGGCGAGTAACCCCAGTAGTTGTGACGCTCGTCGCGGACCAACGACGGCTCGTCGCTGAACGACTGCACCGGCAGCAGTTCGACCGCGGTGACGCCGAGCCGCACAAGGTGGTCGATGACGGCGGGATGAGCCAACCCCAAGTAGGTGCCACGCAACGCCTCGGGCACATCGGGATGCTGGGCCGTGAAGCCCTTGACGTGCAGCTCGTAGACCACCGTCTCCTCGAACGGGATGTCGGGCTTGACCCCTGTGTCAGGCCCACCGGGGCTCGTGACGACGCTCAACGGCACGCTCCCTAGAGAGTCGACGACGCTGGGCTCGGCGCCCTCCGGGTCGTCCGCGTAGCCGTAGGCGGCTTCCATGTCGGTCATCGTGCCGCTGATGCGACGCGCATACGGGTCGACCAGGATCTTGTGGGGATTGCACCGCAGCCCCGTCTTCGGCTCGTACGGCCCGTGCACACGGAAGCCGTACTTCTGCCCCGGCGTGACACCAGGCACCAGGCCGTGCCAGACACCGAAGGTGCGCTCGGTCAGCTCGATCCGTCGCTCCACGCCGTCATCGTCGACCAGGCACAACTCGACCCGATCGGCGACGCTGCTCGCGACGGCGAACCTCACGCCACCGGCCTCGGGATGTGCGCCGAGCGGGAACGGTCGTCCCGCGAGCACCTGGGTGTCGGCGGTGGGGTGGGTGGCCATACGTTCAGTGTTTCAGGTGCATGTTTCGCCGATCTTTCGGCCGGCGCCGGCCCCGATCAGTGGGGTGTGGCCTTCGCGACAACCTTGGCGGCCTTCTTCTTGGCCTTCTTGCCGGCCTTGTCGAGGGCCTTCTTCTGCGAGCTCGTGAGGACGCCGCCCGACCGGTCAGCCTTCTTCTCCAGCTTCGCGACCTTGCGTTGGGCTTTGGCAGCCTTCTTCTCGGCCGACCGGACCTTTCTGCTGTCACCGCTGCCGTCGATCAGGAGGCTGCTGCCGATGCCGAGCAGCCAGACGTCCTTGGCAATCGGCGTGCCCTGCTGGGTGGGACGAATGCCCTCGCGCATACCCGGCGTCTTGGCGTACAGGCCCAGCAGACCACCGGAGAACGCGACGAGACCCGCACCGGCCTTGGTGGAGGAGACGCCGGGCAGCAGCAACGCGGCACCGAGAGCGACCTCGCCGATCGCGAGCGCCTTGATGAACACCGGCGGCTCGACCTTCTGGAGCGCGGGGTACGTACCGGCGGCGAGGCCGTGCATGCCCTGTGCCGTCTCGGCATCGGCCGTCCACTTCGACAGTCCGGAGTTGAGGATGAACGACCCGGCGGCCAGACGCAGCGGGATGTGGGACGGGCGGAACGACATGGTGGGGCCTCCAGAGTGGGTGGACGGTCCTTCCACCGTACGTGGCACGTCATCGGGGAGCATCTCAGCCATGCGGTGACGGCGATGCTCCCCAGCGACGATCGCGCTCGCCTCCGTCCACAGGCAACGCGCTGGCGGTGGCTGCCCGGCGGTGCCTCGTCGACGCTGACGGGATGCAGCATCTGCTCGCCGACCAGGCCGGCGTGGTCGCGCGCCGACAGCTCCTCGCGGCGGGACTCGTCGGCCATGACATCCGCCGCCTGTCCGTCGTTATGCCCTGTCACCGATCCATCCCGGTGTGTTCGTCGACCACACGGGACACAGGTCGAGCTGCCGCACGGGCTGCCTGCCGGCCGACGTCAGGTCCCTACGGTCACGGCGTCCGGGCCCGTCTACCGCGACGTGGAGGTCGACGGTGGTGTGGTCGTCGAGCTGGACGGTCGGTTATTCCACGACGCGGCGACCGGCCGCGACCGAGACCTGGAGCGTGATCTGGACACCGCGACCGACGGCCGCTCCACGGTCCGCCTCGGCTGGGGGCAGGTGTTCGAGCGGCCGTGCTCGACGGCCGCGAAGGTCGGACGGCTCCTGCAGCTCGCGGGCTGGTCGGGGCGGTTCGCCCGTGCGGGGTGGAATGCACTTCATCGGGGAACATCCCCGCCACCTGGTGACGGGGATGTTCCCCGCTAACGATCGCTAGCCTCGACGTATGCGCTTCAGCCAGGTTGATGTCTTCACCGACGAGTTCATGTACGGCAATCCCGTCGCGGTGGTCCACGATGCCGATCACCTGACGGATGAGCAGATGGCGGCGTTCGCGCGCTGGACCAATCTGTCGGAGACAACCTTCCTGCTCGCCCCGACCGATCCGGGCGCCGACTACCGGCTGCGGATCTTCACGACGTACGGCGAGCTGCCGTTCGCGGGGCATCCGACCCTGGGTTCGGCACGGGCATGGCTGGCCGCGGGCGGGACGGCGCGCGAGCCGGCGCAGCTGGTGCAGGAGTGCGCCGATGGGCTCGTGCGGGTCAGGGACACCGACGGACGCCTGGCCTTCGCCGCTCCCCCGTTGCGTCGCGGCGGGCCCGTCGCCGAGGAGGATGTCGAGGAGATCGCCGCGAGCCTCGGTATCGGGCGTCACGACGTCATCGGCGCGCAGTGGGGAGACAACGGACCCGGTTGGGTTGTCCTGCTGCTCCGCAGCGCCGAGACCGTGCTGGCGCTGGAGCCGCGTGGGTTCGGGGAGATCGACAAGGTCGGCGTCGTCGGACCGCACCCACCTGGCGGACCTGCCGACGTCGAAGTGCGCGCCTTCTTCCCGGGCTCGCCGGGCGAGGATCCCGTGACGGGCAGCCTCAACGCGGCGATCGGCCAGTGGCTGATCGGGACCGGGCTCGCCACCGACTCGTACGTCGCCGCGCAGGGCACCCGTCTGGGTCGGCGCGGCCGCATCCACGTCGAGCGCATCGGCGACGATGTCTGGGTCGGCGGCGACACCGTCCTCGGCATCACGGGGCTCGCCAGGTTTTAGCATTCAACCGACCTAACCTGGAAGATGCTCCGATTGTGAAAGCACCTGCACCTACCGACGTCGGGACGTGCAGTTACTGGATCTCCCAAACCGAGTTCACCAACAGGTGATCGCACTACTCTTGACAGCAAACGCAGAGCTAGGAACAACATGATTCGACGAGTTAGAGTGTCTCAATTCAAGTCCATCGGCGAGACAACGAGCGTCGATCTAGCTCAACTTACGGTGGTTACCGGCGCTAACAGCAGTGGGAAGAGCACACTTCTACAGAGCTTACTTCTGCTAGCTCAAACCGTCCTTCACGCAGGCTCCGACCGTCAACTGGTGCTCAATGGACCTTTGACCCGCCTGGGCGATTTCAGGCAAGTGTTGCATCAGAGATCGAGCTCCAGCATCTTTCGTATCGGCATTGAGGTGGCGCCGCTTGGGAATGCTGATTCCACAGGGAACCGGCAGAAACGCATCCTGACGCAGGCTGACAGGCCAGCACTGGTCTCGATGGACTGCGGATTCACCGATAAAGCGCTCCATGCGAACTCCATTGCAGAGACAGCGTCCTTTCCGATGGTGTCCGACTTTCATTTGGAGTCCCAATTCGATATCGACAACGAAAACCTCCAGAAATATTCGCTTACCGTCCGACGACACCGGTGGAGTGCAGCGCGGCGAGCAGTCAGGGAGGAACTTGAAGACCTGCCGGACGGTTACTTGGACGCACTCGCGTGGAAGGTCGAACTCGACACGTTCTCCCAACTTGAAATGAAGGACAGAGAAAACGCCTGGCCAGTGATTGGTGCATCCTTTAATCACTTCCTTCCGAGGGCACTAGCCTCTAAGACCGAACTGAATCGCGATGCCGGACGGATGCTGATCGATCACATATGCCAACGAAAGCCATCCGCGGGCCAGATCGCTCAACAGTATTTCCTCCATGGCGTGCTCTGGGAGGCAATTCGCGCAGAGCTGCCACTCGACTACGAAGGCCCGACCCCCGATGACGACGTGACAGCGCAGACCCTTCTATCCTGGTTGACCAAACTGCCACTATCGCAACGCCGATCGATACAAAGAAGTCTAGGCCAGAATCGAGATGCGATCGCCGACGAGTTCGCAGCGTCGCTTGAACCAGTGTATTGGCTGGACAGCCCTTCTATACCTTCTCGATCGGGCCGAGGTCTCGACGCCGTCCTCCATGAACTGTCCGAACTGCGTTACTTAGGCCCGCTGCGCGTGCAGCCCGCCCCAATCTATCCAGTAGCGACCACACTCGGCTCGCAAGATGTCGGCCCTAGTGGCGAGTGGACTGCATCCGTGCTCGACGAATACAAGGATGCAGAGGTTACGTACGTCGCGCCGTCGTCTCTGCCGCTCCAAGGTCCTGAGCCGACCACCTCCACCGCACCACTTCTGGTAGCCGTCAATCAGTGGATGGCCTACCTGGGAGTTTCCTCGCAAGTCAAAACCATCGATCGTGGAAGCCTGGGACACGAGTTGAAGGTGGTTTCGGCGAGCGGAGACCAACTTCTGCCGCTGACACACGTTGGAGTAGGCGTCAGCCAATGCCTGCCCGTTGTTGTCTCTCTCCTTCTCGCCACCCGAGGATCGCTGACTCTGTTAGAGCAACCCGAGTTACACCTGCATCCCGCTGTTCAATCACGCTTGGCCGACTTTCTACTAGCGATGTCCACCACTGGCAGACAGTGCCTAGTGGAGACCCACAGCGAGTACTTAGTTAACAGACTGAGGCTTCGTGTCGCTCAGGCAGACGACGCCGCACTAGCCGACCAAGTCGCCATCTATTTCGCAGATATTGGGACCGGCTCAACGGTGTTTAGCGAGATCGCACTTAATGAGTTTGGCGCGGTTGAGCACTGGCCGCCAGGATTCTTCGACCAAACTCAGGACGACACAGAAGCCATTCTCATTGCGGGACTCGCGAAGCGACGGAGGGGCCACGCTGATGCAGGTAACGCTTGATCCCGCTCTGATTGCATTACACGAGGCGAAAGATCAGGCTCAACTTCGCGACCACCTGGAGGTGGCAACAGACTGGTCCACAGCGATCCGCCAAGAGCGAATCAGCGTCCTCGTTGCGGACGAATTGGTCCAGGAACTCAGCAACCTCGGCCTCTTCCCATTGAGGCATGCACTCAAAGCGCTTTTCGAAAAACACCACTTGAACGAGACCTCGGGCCACGATGCGGCCACCTTGCTGCTAGGGATGTTGGAGCGATCCAAGCATTTCGAAGATGTGGTTCTGGTCGAAATCGTTGCAACCAATTGTGAGGTTGAATCGTCTCTCGGGGCCTCGTGTCTATGTCATCCGGCAATCGACTCAGCCACTTCACACGCTTGGACCATGTCGGCCGCTATCGGATCTCGGACAGGTGCAACTCACGTAAGTGGCATGGTCTCCCCGCGCCCCAAGGCTTCAAGTGAGCTGCGAGGAAGCTACCAGTTCGATTCGGTCATATTCGCCGACGGATTCGGGATGGATGCTGCTGCCGGTGAGTACGCGCTTCCTCTAGTGTCTTCGACAAAAGACCTCCTGACCCGAACCGACCCGCTTCTGATTGCTCGTGACGCCGCTGCTGAAAGTGGTGATTGGGGGTGGGCTGTGGCTGCCGCGTCGATCCAATATCTAGGTCAGGAGATCAACCCCGAGGCGGTCCGCATCCATCGGCAATGGAAGGTGGACGTCGTGGAGCCGTCGATTATGAACAATGACGGTCGACTACGAAGCGCTCTGAGGGGCGCCGCAGAGATTGTGGCCAATGCTGCCCAGCAGAAGACTCACGAACTGCGGGAGAGCGCCGGACCAAGCGCTCAGCAGACTTCCGGGCAGTGGGCCGCATGGCGGCATTCGCTCGGCGGCGGTTACCGAATTCACTACTGGCGCGGAACTGGGGGTGCGACCGAACTGTGCACGATCGACAGTCACGACAACTTTTTGATCCCTTCCCCGAGTAGCGATTCTTAACGACTGAGGAGCTCCAACCTGTCAGGTGAATCCGGCGGGTTCTCGCGAGTCCGCGGCTCGGGCCTCGTGGGTGAGAGTTACTCGGTGGAGGTGACGTCGATGGCTCCGTTGGCGAAGTCGACGTGCACCTGGAACCGTCCGCGGTGCATCACCAGCTTCGAGCCGTCGTTGTCGACGTCGACCCGGAAGTCGGTGAGCGACGGATCCGACAGCTCGGGGTACTCCCGCCGCAAGGCGATCAGCGATCGGTGCAGCTCCAGGATGTCGGCGTGGTCGGGGTCGTCGAGCTCTGACCATCGCAGCTTCGACCGCTCGAAGGTCGCGACGTCCATGGGGTCGGGCACCTCGGACTCCCCCCAGCCGTGCCGGCCGAACTCCTGGCGGCGGCCGTTGCGGACGGCATCGGCGAGGTCGGGGTCGGGGAACGAGGCGAAGAACTGCCAGGGCGTCGATGCCGCCCATTCCTCGCCCATAAACAACATCGGCGTGTACGGGCCGAGCAACGTGATCGCGGCGCCGCAGGCGATCAGGCCCGGGGAGATCGACGCCGAGATGCGGTCGCCCGTCGCGCGGTTGCCGATCTGGTCGTGGTTCTGCACATACGCCAGGAACGCCGAGCCGTCAAGCCGCGCGGTGTCGACGGGCCGGCCGTGCGTGCGATCGCGGAACGACGACCACGAGCCGTCGTGGAAGAACGCCCCGCGCAAGGTCTTGGCCAGCGCGCCCGGCGCGGCGAAGTCGGTGTAGTACCCGTCGGTCTCGCCGGTCAGCCGCACGTGCAGGGCGTGGTGAAGATCGTCGGACCACTGGGCGTCCATGCCGAGCCCGTTCGCGGCCCGTGGTGTCACGGTGCGGGGATCGTTGGCATCGGACTCCGCGATCAGGGTCAACGGACGTCCCAGGGTCTGGGCCATGCGGGCGGTCTCGGCCGACAGCTCCTCCAGGATCGACAGCGCCCGCTTGTCGACGAGGGCGTGGACGGCGTCGAGTCGCAGCCCGTCGACGTGGAAGTGCTCGAACCACGCCATGGCGTTGTCGAGGACGTAACGGCGGACGTCGTCCGAGCCCGGGCCGTCGAGGTTGAGCCCGGGACCCCAGTCGTTTTGGCCCGCGAAGTACGGTCCGAATCGGTCGAGATACGCCCCCGACGGACCGAGGTGGTTGTAGACGACGTCGAGCAGCACACCGAGACCACGGGCGTGGCAGGCATCGACGAACCGCTTGAAGCCGTCGGGTCCGCCGTAGGGCTCGTGCACGGCACCCCAGACGACACCGTCGTAGCCCCAGCCGTGCGGGCCATCGAAGGAGTTGACCGGCAGCACCTCGACGAGGTCGATGCCGAGGTCGACAAGGTGGTCGAGGCGCTCGATCGCGGCGTCGAACGTCCCGCCCGAGGTGAAGGTGCCGATGTGCAGCTCGTAGACGACGGACCGTTCCAGGCCCCGCCCCTGCCATGCCTCGTCCGACCACTCGAACAGGTCATGGTCGTAGGACCGGGAGGCGGCGTGGACACCGCCCGGCTGCCAGGTCGAGCGTGGGTCGGGAAGCGGGGTCTCGTCGTCGCCGAGGAGGAAGGCGTAGTCGGTGCCGTGTGACGCGTCGACATCAGCGGCCCACCAGCCGCTCCGCCCCGTGCGCGCCATGTCATGGGCCGTGCCGCCGACCGCCACCCGCACCCGATCGAGGTCGGGGGCCCACACCGTGAACGTCATGAACCGAGCCTAGGTGAGGCCATCAGGAGCGCACGAGCAGTGCGACCGGGTAACGGTCGAGCACCGAGGCGAGCCGCGCCTCAGCACTGTCGACCGGGGCGCCGGTGAGCACGTCGGTCCAGGTCCCCTCCGCCAGCGTCAGGGTGGTGTCGCGCCACCCCCCTGAGGCAGCAAGGCCCACGGACAGACGGGTCGCGACGACCACGAGGTCCACGGCCCTCGTGTAGGCGATGACGTGGTCGGCGGCCGGCCCGTCCGCCCGCAACGCGGCATAGCCCCGGAACAGTTCAGGGCGGTCGCGCCGCAGGGCCAGGGTCCGACGCACCAGCAACAACTTGGCCGCGCCCGACTCGTCGACGTCCGGCATCAGACCGCCGTCGACCTCGGCGAGCAACTGGCGCCGCACGTCGTAGTCGACGGCGCGACGGTTGTCGGGATCGACCAGCGAGAAGTCCCACAACTCGGTGCCCTGGTAGACGTCGGGCACCCCGGGCGCCGTGAGCTGGACCAGCTTCTGGCTCAAGGAATTGGCCCAGCCGAATTGTGTGATGCGCTCAACGAAGGCATCGACGTCGTCGCCGACGGTCTCGCGCACCCGCGCCGGCCACTCGCGGATCTGCTGCTCGAAGGCCTCGTCGGGTTCGGTCCAGGTTGTGCGGATCTTCGACTCACGGGCGGCCTTCAACAGGTAGTCGACCAACCGCTCGTCCGCGATGGGTGCGGCCGAGACCAGCGTCTGCCAGGCGAGCAGCTCGAGCGACGGCTCGCCGAGTCGACAGTGCGCCGACCACACGCGAACCGCGTCAGCGAACTCGTCGGCGATCTCGGACAGCACGGCCATCCGGGCACGGGTGTCCTCCGACCGCTTGGTGTCGTGCGTGGTCAGAGTGGTCATGGTGGCCGGCGCGCCGCTGTCGCGTTTCGCGGCCAGAGCGTGGAAGGTGTCGAGGTCGATGCCGAATCGGTCGGGCGACCCGCCGACCTCGTTGAGCGCCGCGAACCGGGTGTATCGGTAGAAGACGGTGTCCTCGGTGCCTTTGGCGACAACCATGCCGGAGGTCTGCTGGATGCGTGTCGCCAGCTCGCCGGTGGGATCGCCGGTGACCTGCCGGTCGAGCGCGTCGAGCGCCGCCTCGAGATCGGGTCGACGAGTTCGGGCGGTTGCGATCGCCGCCGCCCAGTGAGCGCCCTCGTGCGGCAGGTACGAGCGGTACACATCGAAGGCGATCATCGTCTCGGCCACGGCCGCACGCGCCTCGTCGCGGTCGACGTCGTCGAGGCGGGATGCGATGCGGCGCACCTCGGCCACCAGGATCGTGTCGGTCACGAGTCGACGCGCAGCCTCGTCCACGGCGGCGTAGTCGGTGTCCTGGCCGAGACCCGCGGCCAGTGCCGTCAGTGGCGCCTCTCCCGCGGGATCGACCAGGATCCCGAGGATCTCGCCCAGCGCGTCGTATCCCGTCGTCCCGTCAACCGGCCAACTGCCTGGCAGATCCTCTCCCGGGTGCAGGATCTTCTCCACGACGATCCAGGCCGTCGGGGCCGCAGCTCGCAGCCGCTGCATGTACCCGGTCGGGTCGGCCAGGCCGTCGGGATGATCGACCCGCAATCCCGTCACGTCCCGATTGACGACCCAGCGCAGCACCTCGCCGTGCAGGGCCGCGAAGACATCGGAGTTCTCGACCGTGACGGCCGCAAGGGTCGTGATGTCGAAGAACCGGCGGTAGCCCAGCTCTGCGTTGCCCCGTCGCCAGTCGACCAGTTCGTACGGCTGACGGTTGTGGACCTCCTGCGGCGTGCCGGAGGCGCTGCCCGAGATCGGGTATCGGTTCTCGAAGTACACCAGCTCGTCGCCCTCGACTGTCAGGGCGTCGAGGTCGTCGGCGGACCCCAGCACCGGCACGAGGATTCGGTCGCGGCTCCAGTCGATGTCGAACCAGTGAGCGAACTGCGAGGCCCGTCCCTTGGCGAGGACGTCCCACCAGAAGGGATTGGCCTTCGGCACCTCGATCGACATGTGGTTCGGCACGATGTCGACCACGAGGCCGAGCCCGGCAGCGCGAAGAGCGTCGACCAGCTCGAGTCTCGCGGGCTCCCCACCCAGCGCCGGGCGGGCGATACGGGGGTCGGTCACGTCGTAGCCGTGTGTCGACCCGGGGGTTGCGTCGAGCACCGGCGAGACGTACATGGCCCCGACGCCGAGGGCCGTCAGGTAGTCGACGATGTCGCCCGCTGCGGCGAAACCGAACTCCGGCCGCAGCTGCAGCCGATAGGTCGACGCAGGAACGGTCACGAATCGACCCTTTGCAGCACAACGATCGACCTCGCCGGCAGATTGGTGGTGGCACCTGCCGCGATCACGTCGCCCATCGGCGTGGAGTCGACGATGCCAGCACAACTGTCGACGACCAGACCCCAGCCGGGACCGTAGTCCTCTCCGGGGAGGGTCATCTCGATGTCCTCGTGGTGGGCGTTGAAGGCCATCAGGAAGGAGTCGTCGACCACCCGCTCGCCTCGCGCATCACGGTCGGCGATGGCATCGCCGTTGAGGAACACCACAATCGACTTGCCGAAGCCGTCGTCCCAGTTCTGCTCCTGCATTTCCTCCCCGGTCGGCGTGAACCAGGCAATGTCACGCAGCTCGTCGCCCTTGCGGATCGGCTTGCCCTCGAAGAACCGCCGCCGACGGAACACCGGGTGCTGCGCGCGGAAGGCTGCCAGAGCGCTGGTGAAGTGGGTCATCGCGTCGTCGCTCTCGGCCCGCTCCCAGTCGATCCAGGCGACCTCGTTGTCCTGGCAGTAGGCATTGTTGTTGCCACCCTGGGTGCGTCCCAGCTCGTCGCCGTGCAGGATCATCGGCACGCCTTGCGACAGCAGCAGCGTCGCCATCAGGTTGCGCCGCTGGCAGTCGCGCAGCGCGATGATCTCAGGATCGTCGGTCGGACCCTCCACCCCGCAGTTCCACGATCGGTTGTCGTCGGCGCCGTCCTGGCCGTCTTCGCCGTTGGCGTCGTTGTGCTTGTCGTTGTACGACACGAGGTCCGCGAGCGTGAACCCGTCATGCGCGGTGATGAAGTTGATTGAGGCGTACGGTCGGCGGCCGTTGTCCTGGTAGAGATCGGACGAACCCGTGATGCGCGAGGCGAACTCGCCGAGGGTCGCCGACTCACCACGCCAGAAGTCGCGCACGACATCGCGGTACTCGCCGTTCCACTCGGTCCACTGAGGTGGGAATCCGCCGACCTGGTAGCCGCCGGGCCCGACGTCCCACGGCTCGGCGATGAGCTTGACCTGACTGACCACCGGGTCCTGCTGGACGAGCTCGAAGAACGTCGCGAGCTTGTCGACGTCGTAGAACTCGCGGGCCAGCGTCGCCGCCAGGTCGAACCGGAATCCGTCGACGTGCATCTCGGTGACCCAGTACCGCAACGAGTCCATGATGAGCTGCAGCGCGTGCGGATTGCCGACGTTGAGCGAGTTGCCGGTCCCGGTGTAGTCCATGTAGAACTGCTGATCGTCCTCGACCAGGCGGTAGTACGACTGGTTGTCGATGCCTTTCATCGACAGCGTCGGCCCGAGGTGGTTACCCTCCGCGGTGTGGTTGTAGACGACGTCGAGGATGACCTCGATGCCCGCCTGGTGCAGTGCGCGCACCATGGCCTTGAACTCCTCGACCTGTGCGCCGGGGCGAGACGTGTACGCATCGTGCGGCGCGAAGAAGCCGATGGTGTTGTATCCCCAGTAGTTCGTCAGATCCTTCTCGACGAGGTAGTGGTCGGTCACGAACTGGTGCACCGGGAGCAGCTCGATCGCCGTCACACCGAGGCCCTTGAGGTGCTCGACAACCGAGGGGTGGGCGATGGCGGAGTAGGTGCCTCGCAGCTCTTCGGGAATGTGCGGATTCGTCATGGTCAGGCCCTTGACGTGGGCCTCGTAGATCACGGACTGGTTGTACGGCGTGCGAGGCAGCCGGTCGTTAGCCCAGTCGAAGTAAGGATTCGCGACCAGCGAGTACGGCACATGCCCGGCTGAGTCGAGGTCGTTGCGCTCGTCGGGATCGTCGAAGGAATATCCGAACAACGAGTCGTCCCAGTCGACACCGTGCGAGAACGCCTTCGCATACGGATCGATCAACAGCTTGTTCGGATTACAGCGCAGTCCCTGCTCCGGCTCGTACGGACCGTGGACGCGGTAGCCGTAGCGCTGGCCCGGACCGATGCCGGTCACATAACCGTGGTGGACGAAACCGTCGACCTCCTCCAGCCGCAGTCGGGTCTCGACACCCTTGTCGTCGAATAAGCACAGCTCGACACGTTCGGCCACCTCCGAGAACAGCGCGAAGTTGGTGCCGACGCCGTCGTACGTGGCTCCCAGCGGGTATGCACTTCCGGGCCAGGGGCGCAAGGTGTCTCCAGGGGTAGTGGGGCGGGTCCCTCAGCGATTACCCCTCAGCGTCCGGAGCAACCCACGAGAGGCTGTGACATAGGTCGTTCAGGTGGGTGGACGCTCGGCCCGCAGGGGTGCGATGGCCGAGGCCACCTGCGGGTCGTCGAAGAACGCTTCGAGCGAGATCGGCAGCGGGATACGCCAATTGGGATACTCGTCGATCGTGCCCGGAAGATTGGGCTGCCGGCGCTCGCCGACGACGTCCGCCGGCGAGCTCAGCACCAGCGTCGAGGCCGCACGCGCGATGACGGCGTGCAGCGCCACCACGGGGTCTGCGGTGTCGATGCCCTCTGTCTCGACGAGTTGCATCAGCGCGGCACGATCGGCCGCAGCGGCGGCGAGCGCATCGTCCTCGGAGCCGTCAAGTAGGTCGAGGGAGGCGCGCAAGCGGACGTGCTCGGCGTCGAGCCACCCCGTGGCGGTGGGCAGGTCGTGGGTCGTGACGCTGGCCATCGTCTCCGGCTCCCAGTCGGCGGGACGCTCGAAGGGCTGGCCAGGAGCATCCCAGTCACGCTCGAACCACAGCACTGCCGAGCTCAGCATGCCGCGCTCGTGCATCGTGGCGGTGACAACCTCCTCGACGGTACCCAGGTCTTCGCCCACGATGATCGCGCCGGCGCGATGTGCTTCGAGCGCCAGCACCGCGAGCATCGCCTCGGAGTCGTAGTGCACGTAGGTGCCACGATGCGCGGGCTCTCCCGGTGGGATCCACCACAGACGCCACAGCCCGGCAATGTGATCGATGCGGATGCCGTCGGCGTGCTGCAGGACGCTGCGGACAACGTCGCGGAAGGGCCGATACCCGGCTGCGGCGAGCTCGGCCGGTCTCCACGGCGGCAGGCCCCAGTCCTGACCGAGCTCGTTGAACGCGTCGGCCGGGCAACCCACGCGGACGGCGGGCGCGAAGACCTCCCGCTGAGACCAGGTGTCGGGTCCGCCCGCGCTGACCCCGACCGGCAGGTCGTGGACGATGCCGACACCCATGCCGCCCGTGTGCGCGGCGGCGCGCGCCGCGTCGAGCTGCTGACGGCACAGCTGCTGCAGCCAGACATGGAACGCAATACGCTCGGCGAGGTCGATCCGTACCTGCGTGACTGCGGTGCCGCGAGGATCCTGCAAAGCTTCGGGCCAGTCCCGCCAGTCGCCGCCGTGCCGCTCGGCGAGGGCGCAGAACGTCGCGAAGTCGCGCAGCTTGTCGTCGGGCTCGTAGGCCTGTTCGTCGGCGGGACGATGAGGCCAGAGCATCTCGAGTGCGGCGTGCTTGGCGTCCCAGACCGCGTCGTAGTCGATGAGTTCGGTGTCGCGCGCGGGCGCGAGCGCGAGGACGGCCGCCTGCGTGGCGGCGTCGGCCCCGGCGAAGGCGGCCGTGTCGGACAGACGCAGGTAGAGCGGGTTCGCGAAGCGGCGACTGGCCGGCGAGTACGGCGAGCGCTGCACGGGATGCGTCGGCGCAACCGCCTGCACGGGGTTGACGAGGATGACACCCGCGCCCTGCTCCGAACCGGCCCTCCGCGCGAACTCGGCCAGGTCGCCGAAGTCGCCCATCCCCCAGGATTCGGCCGATCGGACCGCGTACAGCTGCAGCATCCAGCCCCACGTCGCGGGAATGTCGGGCATCCGGGCCGGCGCGACGATGAGGGTCACCTCCTGATCGTCGGTGACGATCCTGTGCCACCCCAGGGGCAGATCGTCGGGGACCTCGTCGTCCACCAAGATGCTGGCGCCGTCCTCGAGGTCGAGTCGAGCAGCGACACCCAGCGATCTCGACCGGCCTTCGGTCACTACGACCGTCGGCGGGAGCCTCTGCCGGGCGTCCTGCCGCCGCACCTCCTCGATGGCCGAGCGCACGGCCTCTGGACTCGTCGCGTCGACATCGAGCATGCCGAGCACCGCGACGACCAGCTCTTCGTCGACCACGACCGGTGTCCGGTCGGACCCTTCGTACTCGGTCGCGACACCGTGCGCGTGGGCCAACTCGACCAGCTCAGGTGACATCACGGGTTCGGACGAAGGAGTCACTCCCCCAGCATGGTGGTCCGCCCCAACCCGCGCGAGCCGGCCCGTGTTACGACCCGGTGAAGGTGGCTTTTCCGGGTCCGTTCTCGATGAAGGATGTCATGCCCGCCGCACGGTCGTCGCTGGCGAAGAGGCTCGCGAATTCGGAGCGTTCGATCTCCAGCCCCGTCTGCAGATCGACCTCGAGGCCGCGATCGACGGCACTCTTGGCCGCGCGCAGCGCGAGGGCCGGCCCCCCGACGAACTGCGACGCCCACTCCACGGCCTTGGCGTATACCTGGTCAGCGGGGTGTACCTGATCGACCAGACCGATATCGAGTGCCTCCTGTGCATCGATGAAGCGGCCCGTGTAGATCAGTTCCTTGGCTTTGGCGGGTCCGATCAGGCGGGCGAGGCGCTGCGTTCCGCCGGCTCCGGGGATGACGCCCAGCAGCATCTCGGGCTGCCCGAGCTTGGCGTTGTCGGCGGCGAACCGCAGGTCGGTCGCCAGGGCGAGCTCACAGCCGCCGCCCAGCGCGAAGCCCGTGACTGCCGAGACGGTCGGCTTGCCGATCGCCGCGACGGCGCGGGTGAAGGCCTGGAGGGCGTGCGAGCGCCTGGCCATCTCGGCGTACGACATCGTCGCCATCTCCTTGACGTCCGCTCCGGCGGCGAAGGCCCGCTCACCGCCGTACAGCACGACGGCCGCGACGTCATCGCGCGCGTCGGCCTCCTGCGCCACCACGATCAGCTCGTCCTGCAGTTGCGCGTTCAGAGCGTTCATCGTGGGGCGATCGAGCCGAATCGTTCCTACGCCGTCGGTGACCTCGAACCCTACGAATGTGCTCATCGCGTGCCTCCATACCGTTGCCGGCAGCCGTCGGCCGCCTGTCGCGACCCGAGCATAGGACGTGGGTCACGTCCTATGTGCGTTTGGCCCGAGCCGCTCGCGCACGAGGAACAGCGGCGCTGCCAGGGTCAGCACGACGCCGCCGACGACAATCGAGACCCGCGTCGAGGCATTCGTCGCGATGACGCCGAGCACCACGCCCCCGATCGATCCGCCCGGGTGCATCGCCATCGAGGCGAGCGACAGCACGGTGGCACGGTGCGAGTTGCCCACCTGCTCGTGGAGCAAGGTCTCGTACACCGCACCTGAGGCGGAGTGCAGCGCGTACGTCGCGAGCAACCCGACGACCAGCCCGATCGGGCCCCATGCCAGTCCCATCCCGACCACCGCTGCGCCCTGGAGCAGGCGCAGGGCGACGGACACCTCGATCAGGGTCCAACGCCTCAGTAGTAGCGGGACCATGGCCGAACCCACCGCGGAAACGGCCCATGCCGCGGCCGCGACCGGGCCCATGACCGAGGCCGCGCGGTCGCGGTCGGCGAGCAGTTCGGCGAGGCGGATGGGCATCATCGTCTCGAAGGCGATCATCCCGAACCCCCAGAACAGCTCGACCGCCACGAGTGCCCGCAGAACCCGCGACCCACTGAGGAGCCGAACACCATCGCTGAGCACACCGGGTGTGCGCCGGAAGATGCCACGCAAGCCGTCGGCCCGCGTCCGTCCTTCGTGCATCAGGATCGCAACCGCCGCCAGATACACGCCGCCAACACCGACTGCGATCAAGTACGGAGCGGCCAGCGAGTCGGCCCGCCCGAGCGGTGCCCATGCGACCAGGGCGCCCGTCGTGATGGCACCCGTAGCGATCGAGGCTCCCACGACGGCCGCGTACCCCGACAGGCCCCGCGCGACGGTGCCGATGCGGTCGGCGACCGTCGGATCGTCGTGGACCGAATCGACGAACCACGCGTTGAGCGGGCCGCTGTCGAGAGCGCGGTTGATGCCGGCCAGTGCAGCCGCCGCCATAAACGCCGGTGGGGTATGCGCCGTCGCGAACGCCAGATGGGCGGCGATCGCGATGGCCGCCGATGCGAGGAGCACCGGTTTGCGGCCCCAGACATCGCAGAGCGCTCCCGTCGGCAGCTCGAGGCACAGCACCACGATCCCCTGGACCGCGAACGCCGCTCCCAGCTCGGCGATCGTGAGACCGCGCTCGAGCGGCAGCAGGGCCACCACCGGCACGATCAGTCCGACCGGCAACCACCGCAAAGCGGCGAGCACCCAGAAACGCGCGCGAATGCTCATCCGGTCTGGGGGAGCATCAGGAGGTGCAGCGCGACATGCTCTGACCCCCTGCGGTGCGCGTACCGCGCGATGACGGCGTCCAGCTCGTCGACTAGTCCGTCGATGTCCGCGGGGTCGAGGCGCAGGTCGTAGTCGCTGTGCCCGAGCCCCGGCCGAGACCCCGTCCACGCCTGCAGACCCTGACGGAGATGCTCTTCCTGACGCCGACGCACCGCATCGACGTACTCGCGCCCACCGTCGAGGTCAGCGAGCGCGTTCGGGAACGAGGTGGAGTCGTGCAGGGCACGCCACCGTCGCTCACGGCCCGACGGCTGGTCCTCGGCGTCTCCGACGAATCCGAATCGTTCGAGCTGGCGCAGGTGGTACGACGTCGCCCCGCTCGACTCCCCCAGCGCGCGACCGAGTTCAGACGCCGTGGCGGGGCCCTCGGATCTCAGCCGACCCAACAGCGAGAGCCTCAGCGGGTGCGAGACGGCCTTGAGCGTGTCGAGGTCCTCGACGACCTTGCGAGTGAGTGCCATGGCTTCAGGATAAACCGCAAAGAACTCTTTGCAAATATCTCTTTGCAGTCCTAGCCAACCCATCCGATCCCGCGCTGACCGGAAGCGCCACGCCGTCACTGACGCCGCGCCCACCGCCGTCAGCCGTCGTCCTGAGTGAGAGCCCGATAGCCTGAACGACATGACCGTCCCCCTGCGTGACGCCGACATCGCGCTCGAGCCCACCTCCGGTTCGGATGAGTTCACGGGGTTCGCGATCATCCTCGAGGGAGAGCGTGTCGGTACCGTCGCCCTGCGGGGCGAGGCCGCGGGAACGGCCTCCATCCGGTGGAACTCGCGTGTCGAGCAGCCCTTTGTTGTCGCCCGCGCGCTTCGGCTGGCCGTCGACTATGCCTTCGCCGAGTTATCGGTCGGCCGAGTCGAGGCACGCGTTCCCGTCACGGCCGCCGCCGAGGCGCGGGCTGCCTCGATCAGCGGGCTCCGTCGCGAAGGCATCATGCGCCAGCCCGGTGACACCGCCGACCAGGTGCTGATGGCTCGGCTCATCGACGATCCGCCCTCCAACAGTCGCGACGGGTTCATCGCGATCCTCAATGCGGGCCTGCCCACCAAACGGGTCATCAGTCAGGGTCTCGTCCGCGACGAACACGGCCGGGTGCTGCTGTGCGAGCTCACCTACAAGGCCGAATGGGACCTCCCGGGCGGTGTCATCGAAGTCGGCGAGGCACCGTCGATCGGACTGGTCCGCGAACTTCAAGAAGAGCTTGGCATCTCGGTCGAGGTGCGCGGTCTCGTCACGGTCAACTGGCTGCCGGCCTGGCGCGGGTGGGACGACGCCTGCCTGTTCCTCTTCGACCTCGGCGTCGTCGACAGCTCGATCATCGACGGCATGACGCTGCAACCCACCGAGATCAAGGGCGTCCACTGGTGTGATCCGGCCGATGTTCGTGCCCACGGTGCCGCAGCGGCGATCGAGTTGCTCGCCGCCGTCGAGACAGGTCGCGTCCCGTCCTACCGTGAGGCCCCGAAGGCTGCCGAGTAGCCCCGCTGCCGCGTCAACGGACTCCCGTGTTGTCCGTCTCGCCGCTGACGACGCCGCCATACTGTCCCAGCGCGCGGGGCGCCTCGTCGCCGCCCGGCACGTACAGCAACACCTGGTGCAGGTACGTCAACGTCCCCGAACTGGAGATGCCCTGCGACAAGAAGGCCTGCTGCGGCGACCCCTGCGGCCAGGTCACGGTCAGGCCGTCCGGCACGGTGTAGACGTCCCGCCGCAGCAGCGTCACGAAGGCGAGTGCGCCCCCGTCGGACGTCCGCAGCGCGTAACGCACATCCTGCGCCTCCCACTCCTGAGCGAACTCGACACCCTTGAGATCGGCATGGGTAGCCGCTGTCGACCGCATCTGCTTGATGAAGGCGTCATCGGGGATGGCGGCCGATTCTGGGCTGTCACGATCGGCGAGGACGGCCGCATACGCAACAGCCGCGTCCTGCGGCGACATCACCATCCCCCGCCCGTCGTCAGGTTCAACGGTGACGGCAGACCCGGCGCGACGACGGATGTCGGGGATCGTGGTCGCGGCCAGCGTCTCAGGACTCGCCGCGAGGAGCCACGGCTCGACCGACGACGCCCGTTCGAAAACCTGCACCCGATTGACACCACGGTCCGCGTCGCGCACCACGGCGGAGAACCAGAGTGGGTACGTCGTGAACCGAGGGGTCTCGATGTCGGTGACCTCGAGGTCACCGGTGTCGACGTCCTGCTGCTGAGCGAGTCGCTGCGACACCTCGAACGACCCCGAGTCGATCGCGAGCACCGCCTCGGTCTCGACGGTCGAGAGCGGTTTGGGGTCAAGCAGCTCGATCGCGGAGTCACGCACCTCGCGGTAGCGGGCGAAGACCGCGGTCACCTCGGACTCCTGCGCCGAGGTCTTGTCGAGCCCGACGTCACCGCGCTGGTGCGGGACCGCGCAGCCTGCCAGGACCAGCGCGCACACCAGCGCCGTCGCGGTATGCCTCATCGTGGGTCCTCCTCACCCTCGACAACCTCGAACTCGTCCAGCTCTTCCTCGTTGACCTCGTGTTCCACGCCGTCCTCGTCGACGTACACGTAGACGATGCGCTCGGACTGCGCGGTGTCGGGCGTGTCTGCCACGTCGCCTCGCGCCTCGGCGACCCCGTCGCCCACTTCCCATGCCGCGGCGATCTCCGCCGCGGTCGGCACGCCCGGAACCACCTTCTGCGGGATCGTCGGTAGGGCGGCTTCCTGATCTGCCGGCGGTTCGCTCTGCTTCTCGGAATCGAGCGTTCTCGAGACGAACTCGACCTCTTCGACCACCTCGAGATCCGCGGCTTCCTCAGCGGAGATCTCGCGCTCGACACCGTCTTCGTCGACATACACGTACACAATCTCGTGCTCGAGGCTCTCCTCGCCGTACTCGTCGTCATCCACATGCCAGCGCCCTCGCCGGGCCAGGATGCCCAGCCAGATCAGGG
>Ga0075364_10000453_pt1 | contig 20674 bp, 15 predicted proteins | sample EndMetdeltDD1764_FD_71517 | JGI IMG/M metagenome (GOLD analysis project Ga0075364, IMG submission 71517) | Populus endosphere microbial communities from Tennessee, USA - Endosphere MetaG P. deltoides DD176-4 | ecosystem: Host-associated > Plants > Roots > Endosphere | place: USA: Tennessee...
CTCCATGGCAAGCGAGCGCTGACGCTCGAAGGCGGCCTTGGCATCGGCAGCGATCACCTCATCGGGCTTCTTCGTGCCGAGTGCGGAATGACGGGCGTAGGCGTAGGCGGCGCAGGCGGTGAACAGGGCGCGGTCGAGCACGCGCTCGACCTCGATCAGGCGTTCCGAAATCGCACCGACCTCGATGGCGATTTCGCGGGTGTCGGCTTCCTTGTCGGTGCCATGCAGCACCGCCAGGAACCCGGCCTCAATGATCCGCTGAAGCATCGCGTATTCGGTGAGCCCGCGCCGCTCAGCGATGCCGATGAGCGTCCGGGCCTGCGAGGGATTGAGGCGGACGGTGCGCTTGCTCGCGGTCAGCATTGCAGCCTCCCGAGCGCGCGCCGAGCACGCTCTGTAAACAGCGGGAATCCGCCATTCTGCGGCAAATGTACTGCCGAGCGCGCTATCCGCCCGCTCGGAAACCGGCGGATTTCCTCGCTGCACGCGTGCGTGGGGTGTGTTTGAGAATTCTGGGCTCGATGCATCGCATCGTGGCCCTTCACCTTCACCGGTTTTCTGGCGCTATTTGTCATGGCGGCCAAGCTCCAGCACGCCGGCAGGACGCGTCGCAGACGCTATCTGCTGAAGGGCGATCTGATCTTCAGTCGGGCGGTCTCGCACCCGCTGATCTCGGGCGCGCCGACTGATCATTGTGGGAGCTGCGACCCAACGCATCAGGACCGAATCAATCGCCGCCCGAACCTCGCCCGCGATTAGGTTCGTCTCAGCCGGGCTGAGGTCGATCCACGCGTCATCAAAGCGCAGCTGGCTCGACAGGGCATAGCCGATACCGTCGTTAAGGTAGATCGGTCCCTCTACAGCGAGGGTGCAATCACAGCCTTCGAAGCGTTCGACGACCGGCCGTTCAAAGCTAAGCCAATGGGCGACTGTCCGGCGATAGACACGGCCATCAGCGTCGTCGCGGGAGAGCAAGTCGAGCAGGGCCCCGACCTGTTTTCCTAGCTTCGGTGATGTGCGCTTTATGATCCAGCCCCGCATGCGCAGGGCCGCATTGAGATGCGGTAAGATGGACATTCGGAAAGCCTTCTGCGGACGCTAATCCGCGTTTACTGAGTCAATAGCGGCGGAGCGGCAGGGCGCTGATCCATGCGGCGATATCGGCAGCGCTCCAGCGGATGCGGCCGGCGCCGAGATCGACCGGAGAAGGAAATCGACCCTTCTGGATGCGACGCCAGATGGTCGTGCGGCTCCGTATGCCAGTGAGGTGCATGACCTCCTGGCACGTCAGCAGTTCGGGGGTGTTCATGACACTTTCCTTGGATGGGTGTTGTGTCACAGGAACCGGTTCAACCGGTTGCGGAGTTTTGGCAGTGGCAAGTTTTGCCGGAAGGTGGGCAACTCGCTTCTGTCGATCCGCTACAGGGGCTCCCCGCTCCCTGTGACAGCTACGAGTCCTATGCTCGTTACGCGCAACTGAAAAGAACATATAAAGAACAAATATCGTTCCGCGTCCGCTTGGGACTGTATGCAACCAACTTCACCTGCGGCGTGGGTGGGCAGCGCTTAGCGGCGATCGTTCTTGCGGCGGTCTTGTTGGAGATGCGCGACACTGCTGTCGGTTTTCACCCCCGTTGCGGAACATATCTGCTCCCATCTGCATCCGAGTCGCGATTCTTTTCGGGTGTGAATCGATCAATGATGATCAAGCGATATACGAGTTAACGTATAAATAAGCGATATACGCTAAATCGTATATTGAACATCTATACGGAATAGCGTATCCCGGCTGACGGAGGACACAATGAGCCAACTCGCTCGAACACCCAAGCAACTCGGCGAGATTCTACGCCGATGGCGTGTGCTTGCTGACCTGACCCAATCGCAATTAGCAGCCCGCGCGGGCCTGCGTCAGGCAACAATTTCGCAGATTGAAGGTGGCTCTGGGGCAACGAAGATCGAAACCATATCCTCCGTCTTAGCTGCGCTCGATCTTGAGCTGACCATCGCCCCTCGATCGAAGAGCAGCTCGAAGGACATTGAGGACATCTTCTGATGCCGCGCAAACCGGCGCGTGCGCCGCTCAACGTATTCCTGAACAATCGCCACGTTGGCCGCCTGACACGGCAATCCAGCGGCGCTACTGATTTTGCTTACGATCCGGAATGGCTTCGCTGGGAGCACGCAATACCAGTATCGCTTTCGCTTCCCCTACGAGAGACCCGCTATCTCGGCGATCCGGTTACCGCTGTATTCGAGAACCTCTTGCCGGATTCCAGAGCGATCCGCACCCGCGTTGCCGAGCGTGTTGGTGCGCAGGGCACCGACGCTTTCAGCCTGCTAAGCGAAATCGGCCGAGACTGCGTCGGCGCACTGCAATTTATGGCGGCCGACGATCTTCCGCCACCCACAACCACGATAGAGGGAGTTCCGGTAAACGAGGACGAGATTGCCGATATTCTGGCCAACCTTACGCGCGCACCTCTCGGTCTCGACAGTGACGATGACTTTCGGATTTCCGTTGCGGGAGCCCAAGAGAAAACAGCGCTGCTTTTCCATGAAGGGCAATGGCTGAAGCCAACCGGCACGACACCGACTACCCACATATTCAAGCCGCAAATCGGCGAGCTGCCGAACGGCATCGACCTCTCGAACAGCGTCGAGAACGAATACTACTGCCTCAAGCTCATGCGAGCATTCGGGTTGGCGGCAACCGACGCGGAGATCGCAACATTCGGACCGATCAAAGTTCTCGTCGTCACCCGTTTCGATCGACGCTGGACCGCAGAGGGGAGGCTGCTTCGACTTCCGCAAGAGGATTGCTGCCAGGCGCTGTCGGTAGCGCCGACCAACAAATATGAAAGCGAAGGCGGTCCCGGCATCGTGAAAATCGCGTCCTTGCTTGGTGGAAGTGACGATCCGTCCGGGGATCGATTGGCCTTCCTGAAGGCGCAAATATTGTTCTGGTTGATCGGTGCGACCGATGGCCATGCAAAAAATTTCAGTGTCTTTCTCGCGTCGGGAGGACGCTTCCGAATGACGCCATTTTACGATGTGCTGACAGCTCAGCCGAGCCTCGACGCGCACCAGATTCGCCGCAACCAATTCAAGCTCGCGATGGCGATAGGTAACTCCCGTAAGTACCGCATTTTCGACATTCACGGACGGCATTTTGTGGAAATTGGGCGCTCGGCCGGTCTGTCAGCTCAACTGATCGGCCAGGCCATCGACGAAATCCGGCAGGCGTTCGAGCCGGCATTTTCAGCTATCGAGGGCCTGCTTCCAGCGCACTTTCCGCAAGCAATTCACGCGGGCGTTTTGGCGGGTGCCCGCGAGCGCCTGCGCCAACTAGGCACAGCCGATGCAGACCTCCGCTGACAAGCGACCTAAGCTAGGCGCCGGCTAGCACAGACATTCTAGTCAGCTGGCGCCCCGATCGCGAACTCAGTAAAGACTCCAAAAGATGGAACGGAATGAAATCAAAAAAACACCGTTTGCAATTAAATGGACTTCATTTTATGGTTGATCTGTCACTCGAACCAGCCTATATGTTATCTTGAAGGTCACATAGCGGGCCATCACTGAGATAGACAACGCAATATAAGATTTTATATTAATTTGTTACTCAGGATAACTCGGTTCTCTTCTGGCACCATTTTTCCGTGTCAGGACATCCCGCAAGGGTCAAGGCAAAGGCTGGTTTTGTCCGGTTCCCCCGCGAAGGGAGCCGTGATGCGTGTGCTTGGCGGCAGGACAGCGCTCTCCGGGAAAAGCGGTCAAAAGCCAAGGCGGTCTACCGGGATTCATGTTCAACCCGTTAGGTTAACCGCTTTGCTGCTGGGAGCGGCCCGGACTGTCAACGTCGGTTGGCCACCATCTTCTCGAGGCGCGAGTGCTCACGATCCAAATCTTTGATACGCTGCGCTTTGCCGATCTCAGGCGATCATGCTTCTTGCACCGCCGATACAGCGTCTGCTTCGCAACGCCGATCACGCAGTTTCGCAATAATCCGTTCCAAGGCAGGCCATGTCTCTGCGCCTGGAAGCGCGATGAAGCCGAAATCGCCGCTGCGAAGCGGTCGAACGTTCCGGCGCAATATTCTCAAACCCGCGGTCCAGTGCGGCCATCTTCTTCGGCGTGAATGCGCGCGCCGGGATACCGCGGCGCTGCGCGTCCACGTAGATGAACATGCCCGACGGACAGCCGCTCTTGGCGCGCCGATGAATTCCAGCAGATTGCCGTGCGCGGCGACGAAGGAATCGCAGTTCCGAAGCAAATGCACGCAATCGCCACAGCGACCGCGTGCCGCATCGATCACATACCGGCCAGACCGAATTCGGGCTGTTTGATCTTCGGCATCTCGGGCATTGGCGCGAAAGTCTTGCGCAGCGTCCGGGCAGGACCCTGCGCCTGGACGTTGGGGCGCGCGTGCTGGAGTGCGAGATTGTCCCAGATCACGAAGTCGCGCTTGTGCCAGTGGTGCTCGAACTCGTTTTCGGGCGCATAGAGATGCTGGAACAGCTTCTCTAGCAGTTCCTCGCTTTCATCGGCAGGCAGGCCGGTAATTCCGGAAGTCATCTGCTGGCAGACGTAGAGCAGGGTCTCGCCGGTACGCGGGTGGCGATGCGCGATCGGCAGGTCGACCTTGTCGTCATCGTCGAACTTCGCGGTCATCACCTCGGCGTCGCCGCCCGAGCGCCGATAGCTGTTGTCGTGGACGTGCTCGGCGAAGCGGCCTTCGACACGCGCGCGCAAGTCGGCCGGCAGGGTCTTCCACGCGTGTGCGGCGCTGACGAATACGGTCGGCGGCGAAGGCTGCTCGACATCCACGCCATAAAGCGAGAGAAGCTGACAGGGCTTGTCGCTCCACATCATGTCCGAGTGATAGAGCAGCCGTCCGAACGGCGCGATACCGGCTTCCTCTTTGTTGGAGATGTAGCTCTTGCGCTCCGGATCTTTGTATCCTGCCTCTCCCGGGGCAGGTACGCTCCTGCCGATCAGCGCGTAGGACAGATAGTTCTGGAAGGTGTTGTCGATATCGAGGTTGCGGAAGACCAGCATGCTGTGCTTGTCGAACAGGTCCCGCAATGTCGCCAGTGTATCGTCATCAAGCGGGATTTTTGGCTCGAAGCCGACGATCTCTACGCCGAACACCGGATTCAACTGCCGTATTTCAAGCTTGGCCACGCTTCTCTCCTTCGCTTGCCCTGCTGGGCGCGGGCAATTTTTGTTGCAGCCGCTTAGGCTCCTACCGAGGGCTTATACTAAAATGCTGCGCGAGGCGAAAGAGGTATGGAGGGCGCCGATGTTCGGCAGGCTTTTTTCGCACAGGCGGCTTTCCGGACGAGATCGCATTTGACAGTGAATCGGTGCCGCAATACGTGAAGATTAACACGATAATCTAGATGATCATAGATCGTCAGGGAGGATAACAGTATGGTGAGATACGGATCTTTGCGCCGACAGTTGCTGTCGTGCGCGGGCATGGTTTCATTCGCGGCGTCGGCGCACGCGCAGGAAGCTGTCCCTGCCCCGGCCGAGCCGGCGGCGGCGGACGACAGCAGCGGGGGCGAGATCGTCGTCACTGCGCAGCGCCGCGAGCAGCGGCTGACCGAGGTGCCGATTTCGGTGCAGGCGCTCGGTTCGGCTTCGCTGGAGCGCGCAGTTGTGGTCAGCTCGCAGGACGTACTCAAGCTGACGCCATCGGTGAAATTCACGGGCGGCTATGCAGCGACCGCGAGCAGCGTGGCGATCCGCGGCATCAATTCCGCGGCGATCACCGGCGAGGTGCAGCCGTCCACTGCCGTTCTGGTCGATGACATCGCGTTGTCGCGGCAGGCCGAGTTCATCGCCGATTTCAACGATATCGAGCGGGTCGAGGTGCTTCGCGGGCCGCAGGGTACGCTATTCGGCAAGAACGCCACCGCGGGCGTGATCAACTTCACCACTAAGCGGCCATCGGCCGACTACGAAGCGAGCCTGGAGGCCGGTTACACGACCGACGACCAGTTCCTGCTGCGCGGCATGGCGAATATACCCGTCAGCGATACCGTAAAAACGCGGTTCAATGCCTATCGCAACACGCTCTCGCCGATCGCGCCGAACAACAACCCGAACCATCTCGGCCGGTGGGACCGCGGGTTCGGCGCTCTTGACAACTGGGGCGTTGCCGCCAAGGTCGCGGTCGACTTCTCGGAGAAGGCCAGCCTGCTGCTTTCGGCAGACTATGCCAAGACCCGCGACAGCTTCGGCTCGACCGTCATCCTTGCCGCCGATACCAATCCATACCTCAACACCGTCCAGACCTCGGCCGGCGTGGTCGCGACGCGCAATCATCCTTTCGTGAACGTCGAGACGGTGTTCGACGGACGCGCCAAGGCTTGGGGGCTCTCAGCCAATCTCAACGTCGAGCTCAGCGACGACCTGACGCTCCGGTCGATCACCGGTTATCGCAGCTTCCGCTATGATACGTTCGGTGATTTCGACAGCGGTCCGTGGGGCGCGGTCCAGGGCGTCGGTTTCCTGCCCAATCCACTGGGTTATCCGATCCAGACGGTCACCCCGGCCGAGCGCTTTCCCTACAAGCCCACCACATCGCGCTACGCCTCGCAGGAATTCCGCCTGAACTACAGCGCGGGCCCGCTGGACGTCGTCGCTGGCGCCTATGCGCAGTGGTACACAGGGCGCTCGATCGACAGCCAGGTCACCTTCATGGCCGACTTCGGCTTCGGGCCTGGATATTTCTCCGACCGACTCAATACCAAGCTCAGCGACGATATCTATTCGGTCTACGGTGATGCGACGTACAACCTGTCGGACCGGTTTTCCGTGTTTGGCGGCCTGCGCTATTCGATCGAGAAGATCGACTACGATTACGACCGCGTAAGCTGGGCCGGGGCGCCGTTCGATCCCGTTCAGTTCGTGCCTACCTCGGCACCGACCTCGACGCTGACTTTCGCGACCGGAGATACGCTCCACAACCTGTCGGGGCGGGCTGGCGTGCGCTATTCGCCCAATTCCAGCCACAGCTACTACCTGTCGTTCAACCGCGGTTACAAGGGGCCGGCGGTCGATACCACTCCCGCTGCCGTGGCCGCGACCGCGATCCTCAAGCCGGAGATCGTGACCGCGTTCGAGGCCGGCATGAAGCACGCTTTTCTCGATAACAAACTCTACGCGAATATGGCGATCTACTATCAACGCGTGAAAGACGTCCAGCAAGGCCAGGTGCCGCCCGGCGGGATCTCGACGCAGTTGCTGAATGCCGGCGATATCCGCTCTTACGGCGCCGAGTTCGATTTCGTCGCGCGGCCCACCGCTGCGCTGCGGATCGAAGGCGGCGGGGCCTATACCAACGCCGTCTACCGCGATTTCACCAACGCCTGCTACCCGGGGCAGACGGCCGCACAGGGCTGCGTCGCCGGGCGCCAGGACCTCGATGGAGCGCAGGCGATCGGCCAGCCCAAGTGGGCCTTCAATCTGTCCGCCAACTACGATTTCACCCTGCCGGAATCGGCGCCCTTCGACGTCTTCCTGAGAGTGGGCTACAACTGGCAGAGCAAGGTCTCGTTCGGCCTGACCAACGATCCGATGCGTTACGATCCCAGCCATGGGATGCTCGATGCGACCCTGGGGCTGGTCGGCAAGCAGGGCCGCTGGCAGCTCCTGCTTTACGGCAAGAACCTGACCAATGAGGTCTATTATACCTACCTCAACGAGTCCGACAATTTCATCGGTCGCGTTTCCGGGAACATCGCGCGCGATTCCTTCCGCTATGGCGGCTTGCTCCTGAAGGTTTCGATGTAGCGTGGCGCGGCCGGTTCCGGGCCGGGAAGCTCGGCCCGGAACGGCGGAGCCATGCTTGTCGCGATAGTTCGCGGTTATGCTATAGATGCACAGTGCGCGCCTTGCGCAGCGCATGCTACGCTTGGCCAACATGGGGATCGCTGAATGGGGCACGACGCAAATGCCGGCGCGGAGGTATCGGGTCAGAGGGTCGCCCAGGGCGCACCGCGATTGATCCGCAGCCAGCGTATCGCCGAGCTCATGGCAGCCGATATTCGCAAGCGCATCCTGGAGCGAGAGCTGCGCGAAGAGCATACGCTTCCCCCGGAAGCTGAGCTCATGGTGCAATACGGAGTGTCGCGGCCCACCTTGCGCGAGGCATTGCGGCTGCTCGAGGCCGAACAGCTGATCGTCGTTCGGCGCGGGGGCAAGGGCGGAGCGCTAATCCAGCAGCCCAATCTGGACGGCGCCGCGCGCCAGTTCGGTTTCCTGCTCAACTACCGCGGCGTGACGCTGGGCGATCTGCACCACGCCAGGATGATCATCGAACCACCTGCGCTTGCCAGCCTGGCGCTGTCGGCCACACCTGACCAGATCGCCGATCTCCGGCAGCAACTGCATACTGCGAGCGCTCTGGTCAACGACCAGAACCAGCACCGGTCGTTGCTCTGCGCGATCCGGGAGCGAATGGTCGAAATGTCCGGCGCGATCACCACGACGATGATCATGCGCCTTTTGCAGTACGTGCACGACAATCAGACCACGGGCTTTCCCATCGATCGCAACGGAAGGCTCCAGGGCCTGAGCCAGAAATCGCACGAGCGGCTGGTGGACCTCGTCGCCGACGGCGATACCGAAGGCGCCGAGACCTACTGGCGCGAGCATCTTTCGCAAGTTCGCCGGCATTTCGGACAGCGGAGCGCGAAGCCGCTGGTTGCCGTCGATTCCTGATTTCGTATCGCGAAAAAACAGCAGGCCGGGAGCATCGTTTCAGAGAGTCAGCTGCCTTGGCTGGCCAGGTCCTCCGGAAGCCGGCGCCCGGCGAAGAAGAACAGCGCCGCACCTACCCAAAGGACGCAGATTCCGCAGATCAGCGCGTAACGCAGTGAATCGGCGCCTGCCACCGGCTGCAGCTGGTCGCTGAGCGCGCCGATGATCAGCGCGCCGCTGGAAACACCTATGCCTTGCGTTACGATCAGCGAAACCGCCGATGCGGTGGCGCGCATGGTCGAAGGCACCAGGCTCTGCACGCCCGACGTGAAAGGGGCGAGGTAGAACGAACTCGCGACCCAGCCCATTGCCAGCATGAGCATTGCCGTCATGGGCGATTCGACGAGCAGCGCCGAGATGACGAGGGGAACGCAGGCCGAGGAGATCGCCGCCGGCATCCATAGCCGCAGCCGGACGTCGCTGCGGCCTGCGCGATCCGACACGTAGCCGCCCAGAACCGTCCCCAAACCCGCGCCGACGCCCAGGCCCAGGCCCATCATGAGGCCTGTCATCGACGTGCTGAGCCCGTGCGAACGAATGAAGAAGGCGGCGAGAAACGTTGTCACGCCGCCCAGCGCGAAGCTGTAGCAGCCGCCCCCCAGGACAAGGATGCGCAGCGCACGCGTATGCAGGACGTGGCGCACGACAGTGCCGAAGCTCGGCGATGTCGGCGGTGCGCCGCTGCCGGACGACATTTTGCGCACCGGGCGCTCGCGGACCGCGACAGCGATGACGAGCGCCAGCAGCAGCCCCGGCGGCATCGCCACGAACAAGGCCGTGCGCCAGTTCGCGTAGTCGTTGATGAAGCCGCCGAGCATCAGCCCGGCCATGAAGCCGATCGAGGCGCCGGCAGAGAAGACCGCGAGCGGCAGGGCGCGGCGGTGCGGCGGGAAATGATCGACGATGATGGCGTGCGCGGGCGGGGTGCCGCCCGATTCGCCGATCGCCACGCCCAGCCGTGCCAGCGCGAACTGGACGAAGTTCTGCGCAAGACCGCCGAGCGCGGTGAAGATGCTCCAGGCGGTGAGGCTGCCGACGATCACCCACTTCCTCGAATAGCGATCCGAAGCGAAGGCCAGGACGACGCCTGCGATCGAATAGGCGAGCGTGAAGGCAAGGCCCGCGAGCAGGCCGATCTGGGTGTCGGTAAGCTGCAGGTCCTTCTTGATCGATTCGATGAGGATGATCGGCAACTGGCGGTCGACGTAATTGAGGATGTGCGCCAGCATGAGCACGATGACGACAAACCACGCATAGCGGGTGCTACCAGGAGTTTCGGCGGCATCCGCGCCGCGCATTTCATCGGTCATCGCGTTCAGTATCCGAAGCGGCGCAGGCCGGCGTCGGTCCGTGCGGCAAGCTGTTTGCGGCGCTGCTCGGGCGTGAAGCGGGGCGTGCCGGGCGGCAGATGCTTTCGCACGTCGCCGCTCGGCACCAGCCGCGCCTGCGGCTGGGGCACGTCGCTGGCCTTGTAGTAGCGCAGGCTTACGCGTCCGCGATCGTTGTCGACGGGGTCGAGCCAGTTCTGGATTCCCGGATCTTCGTGCGAAACGACCGCGCGGAAGACGTCGTCGGCGCCGAAATAGGCGTTCTTGCGATTGAGGCTCGTCTGGTGCCAGATATAATCGGTGCTCTGCCACCAGAGGTCGCCGAGCTGGATGCCCCAGTAGACCACCGACTTCGGCATCGGCGCCTCCAGGATCAGCGCCTGCCCGCGCGGTATGTTGTAGATGCACTGCGCGGTCTTGTTGTCGGGATGCGCGTTGTTGTTCGCCCGCAGCGGGGTGATCTTGTCGTTAACCGAAAAGACGTTCTCCTTGCCCCCGGTGCTTTCGAGGATCAGCCCATGGTCGCGCATCGACCGCATCGTCGCACTGCGCACGAGAGCAGCGGCGCGATCGATCCGGGCGACCATGTCGGCTTCCGGATAGTTGAACGGCCCGCGGGTTTCGACCGGATCGACGCATTCGATGCGCAGCGGCGTGGGCCGGTCGGTCTCCCAGTCCTCAAGCGCCTCGCGGATGGTGATGACGTTGTGCGGCTCGCCGGGATCGAGTTCGATATGGTTCGGGCCATCGGACTTCGGCCCCAGGAAGATCTCGATGCCGCCGTCGGCGGTCACGAAATCGTTGATCGAGCCTTGGAAATAGCGCTTCACGCCATCGATGAAATAGCCGTTGAAGACGACCATGTCGAAGAAGCCGTTCACGCTCTTGCGCGGACCGTGTATCCGGTAGCGGCGCTTTCCGTCGAGGTAGGCCCAGTGATAGTCGAAGTCGGGATTGGGCAGGCCCCAGTTCAGCCCGATCGGCTCGCCCACGTGCCGCTGGTTGAGCAGTGGGTAGCCCTTGTGCGGCGCCAGATGCATGTAGAACGCTGCGGCCTGGAGCTGCGCCGGCAGATGCAGCGCGGCAGCGCGTACCTTAGGATCGGCGCAGGCCGGGTCCGTTTCGATGATTGCGCGCGCCTCCTCGAGCGCAGCGAGGTAGTCGCGCCAGGCTTCGGCGTAGGTCCTGCCTGCGCTATTGGCTGGCGGGGCGGGAACCGGCGGCGCGGCCCCGGCCGGAGTTGCCGACGCGCGCGTGGCAAGGAGGCCGGTGAGCGCGCTTGCCCAACCGAACAGCGAGCGGCGGGTCAGTCGGCTTTTCGGCGCGCCATCGGGCGCTATTGGGCTATTGGGCACGGGGCATCCTCATCTTTGGGCCAATACATCACGCCGGGCTGGAGCGGGCAAGCCCTTGAGGAGCGACAGCTATCCCGGCACAGTGGACCCATCGGCCCCACGACACCATATTGTCCCCCAAAAAGGAGCAGGCCATGACCGAGTATCGCAAAACACCCGAGGCCATAGCGGCGCTCACCCCGGAGCAGTATCACATCACCCAGGAAGCCGGCACCGAGCGGCCGGGCACGGGAGAGTACCTGAAGAACAAGGAACCCGGAATCTACGTCGACATCGTCTCGGGCGAGCCGCTGTTCGCATCGTCGGACAAATACGAATCGGGCTGCGGCTGGCCGAGCTTCACCAAGCCGATCGAGCACGCCCACGTGACCGAGCTGCGTGATACCTCGCACGGCATGGTCCGCACCGAAGTGCGCTCCGCACATGGCGACAGCCATCTTGGCCACGTCTTCGAGGACGGACCGCGCGATCGCGGCGGGCTGCGCTATTGCATCAATTCGGCGTCGTTGCGCTTCGTCCACCGCAAAGACATGGAGGCCGAGGGCTACGGCGCCTATCTGTCGCAGGTCGAGGATGTGGCCTGAGCGAGCGGTTCCTAGAAGTCGTACCCGGCCTTGAGCCCGAAGAACTGCGGCTTGGTCGGATAAGTCCGCGCGAATGCGCCGCAGATCTCGGTGGCGCAGATCGTGTTGCGGCCCAGCGCGCCGCGGCTGTCGAAAGCGTTCTGGATGAAGGCTTCGACACGCCACTGCTCCCAGTGCATCCCCACCGAGAAGTCGGCGGTGGTGAAGGCCTTGGTAGGGCCGACGGCGGCAAAATCGTCATCGGTCAGGAAGGTCCGCGTGCCGCTCTGGTGCGATACCGATCCCTGGAGGAACGCAGTCGCGCTACCCACCGGCACTTCATAGCGTGCGGTGGCGCTGGCCTTGAAGCGGGGCATGATCGGCAGGCGCGTGCCCTTCGGCGCGGCGGGCGCCGTGCCCGGTTCGCAGACGATGTTCTTGGTGACCGGATCGACCTGGCAGAAGTCCGTCGTCAGCTTGGCATCGACATATGTCGCGCCCGCCGACAGCGTCAGTCCGCCAAACTTGGCCGACAAGTCGCCTTCGAGGCCATATAGCCGCGCATTGCCGGCGTTGTAGGTGTTGGTGACACCGTTCTGGCCGATCGGCACGAGCGCGAACTGGATGTCCTTCCACTTCTCGTAAAAGGCGGCGGCATTGAAATAGACGCGCCCGAAGTGCGTCTTCCAGCCCAGTTCGAAGTTGTCGAGGGTATCGGTCTTGAACGGATTGACCCCCGGCCGGCGATTGTTGCCGCCGGGCCGATATCCGCGCGATACCGTGCCGTAGATCATGATGTCGGGCGTCGCTTGCCATTTGAGGCCGCCGCGCCAGATCGCGCCGCTTTCGACCTGTTTCTTGTCGGCGTTGGCGCAGGGTACATCCGGCAGATCGGTAGGCAGGCAGGTAGCGGGATCGGTATTGCGCGCCGAATTGGTGCCCGAAAAGCCGTAGACGGTGTTCTTGACGATGTAGCCGCGCACGCCGGCGATGGCGGTCAGTGTCGGCGTCAGGTCGAATTCGCCCTGCGCGAACATCGCATAGTCGCGGTCCTTGCGCTTGATCCGGGTCAGGAACACGGTGTCGCTGGTGCCGAACGGAGTCAGCCAGATCGGCGGCGGGATCGCGCCGACGCCCTCGGTCTGGTAGTCCGCCTTGATGCCATCGGTCTGGATCTGAAGGAACATGCCGGCGGTCAGGCGCAGGCGCTTGTCGCTGGGCGAGGTGATCCGCAGTTCCTGGGTGTGCTTGGTGTACTTGTCGCGCAGGAACGATTTCTGCGTGGGATCGATGAAGTTTCCGTCGGCGTCTGGAAAATAGGTGGCGAAGCCGAACTGCGTCACGCCGTCGTCATCGATGTAAGTGTAGTTATCATAGGCAACTGAATAATAAGAATAATCTGCCAGATTGTCGACCTTGCGCTCGAAATAGCCGCCCGAATAGCTGATGTCCCAGTCGCTCAGCTTGCCCTGGATTGTCAGTGCGGCCTGCCACCAGCGGTCCTTGTTGCGGCTGGGCAGGTAGTCGGTGACCTTCAGGTCGCCTTTGCTCGGATCGTAGTAGAAACCCCCATGGGCGACCTGGCTCTGGTAAAGAAACTGCGGCGTCGCGGTCCAGCTTTCGTCGAGGTCGATCCGCAGCGCGGCGCGGCCGCCCCAACTTTCGATGTCGTTGTAGTCGTTCTCGACAAGTGCGGCGTTGTTGATGGTGACGTTGGTATCGGGATCGCCATCATCGAGCGTGTAGGTCCGCGTACCGGGGATGTTGTCGATATAACCGCCGGTCTTATCGTAGAAACCGACTACCCGCAGTGCTACCGCTTCATTGATCGGAAGGTTGATATAGCCCTCGGCACTGCCGCCCCAGTCGCCCTTGCCGAACTTGTCGACCTGCAGATCGATGCTGCCGGATGTAGTGCCCAGCTCGGGCTTGTTGGTGATGATGCGCAGGGTGCCCGACAGCGAGCTTGCGCCGAACAGCGTGCCTTGCGGTCCAGCCAGAGCTTCGATGCGGGCGATGTCGTATAGGTGGAAATCGACCATGCCGCCGATCGTCGTGACCGGGATCTCGTCGACATAAGTGCTGCTCGTCGGCATCGGGCCGATGTGCAGCGGCGGCCCTCCCGATCCGGTCGCTACCCCGCGGAAGAACACTTGTGCCTGGCTTGGTCCGAACGACTGGAAGCTCACGCTCGGCAGCAGTTTGGCATAGTCGTCGAGCGAGGTGGCGTTGGCCTCTTCGAGCTTTGGTCCGCCCAGAACACTGATGCTGATGGGAACGTCCTGGAGCCGTTCCTCCCGGCGCTGCGCGGTGACGACGATTTCACTGTCTTCCGAAGCCGCGTCCGCCTCCTCCGCCAAGGCGACTACCGGGAACGCCAACATCGTGGTGGCGAAGAGCGCGGATGAAAAACCCTTCAAGCAAGAGCATCGGGACATCGGCAACCCCCCTGTGCGTGATCATCGAAGTGTCATCAAATATTCTCGCAAGCGCAACATAAAAATTGTGCATCGCAATATCGGCGGTATTTTTCGTGCTGCTGTGGCGACCCCGCAACTACGGCGCGTCGGGATAGCTGCCGAGCGCCGGCCCCAGCGCGTCGCTAAGCGGCCCCAGCAGGTGCGCGACCGGACGCCACTGGTCCGCGCCGTCGCGATTGATCGGCCGCCGCACCTGCTCGCTGCTGGCGGTGCGCACTGCGCGGCGGTTCTCGTGGAAGTTCAAGCAGCCGGCCTCGAACGGCAGGTCCAGCGCAGCGAGAAGGGAGCGAACTTCGGCCTCGGGCTCGTCGAGCAGCCGTTCATGCACGACGCGGTGGATGCGGCCGGGCAGAACTTCGTCGAAGTGCGCCATCAGCCGCACATAGCCGGCATAGTAGCGGCCGATGTCGCCGAGGTCGTAACTGAACGCCTGACCGCGGGCGAAGTGCTGGCGGAAGTTCGAATATCCGCAATCGAGCGGATGGCGCCGCGCATCGACGATGCGCGCGTTCGGCAGGATCAGGTGGATGAAGCCGGCATGCAGCCAGTTGTTGGGCAGCTTGTCGACGAAATAGGGCTTGGCCTCGCGCCGCTGGATACGGGTGCGTTCGAGGTAGGCCGCACCCAGTCGCTGCAGCCTTTCCGGATCGAGCGCGGCAAGATTATCGCGAGCCCCGGACGCCAGCGCCGGAAGGTCGGGCAGTTCCATCGTTCCCTCGACGAGCGAATGGCTGGAGAGGATCTGCTCGATCAGCGTCGAGCCTGACCGCGGCAAGCCGACGATGAAGATGGGATCGGCTGCCGGATCGCCGGCGCCGGCGCGCTCAGCCAGGAAATCGGCTGTGAACAGCGCGATTGCCGCATCGACGGCGCGCGTCGTTTCGGCCGCGTCATAGGGCAGGACGTCACGGCGCAGCCGGTTGGCCTCGGCATAGTGCGCGAAAGCCGCCGTGGGATCGCCCAGGTCGCCGTATGCCTTGCCCAGTGCGAATTGCAGGTGGAACAAGTCCTCTGTACTGGCCTGCGGATCGCCGAGCGCCGTTGCCATCGCCGCGGCGTCTTCGGTGCTCAGGCGCGCGGTCTTGAGATTGGCGATGCTCCACCATGCCTCGCCGAATGCCGGCCGGATCGCGGCGGCACGGCGATAGGCGGCGATACTGTCGTCGGTGCGCCCGACCGTCTTGAGGGCGTGGCCATAGCTCATCCAAACCTTCGGATGGCCCGGCGACTGTGCGAGGATATCCTCGTAGAGCGCGATCGCTTCCTCGAAGTCGCCCTTGCGGCCCAGCACCGCCGCGCGGAGATTGGCGTGCCCGGCATTGCCGGGATCGTCGCCGGCGAGCCGATCGAGTTCGGCGAGCGCTTCGACGGTCTTGTTCTGGCGGTGCAGCGCGGTTGCAAGGTTGGCGCGTGCGGTCGTGAAGGCCGGCGCCAGGTCGAGCGCGCGGCGCAGCAGGTTCTCGGCATCGCGGTTGCGACCGAGCCGGCCGGCAAGCTCGGCCAGCATGCGGATCGCGGCGACGTCGAACGGGTTTTCGCGCAGCCGGCCACGCAGTATCGGTTCGGCGATCTGAAGCTGGTTGTCGAGCAGCGCGATCGCCGCCTGTTGCATCACCGGATCGACCGCGGCTGCTTCGATCGCAGCGAGTTCATGGTGTTCGGCGCGGGTATCGTTGCCTATCGAACGCAGCGCCCTGCCGGCCAGCCGATGCGCCTCGGCATCGTGCGCGTCGCGCTCCAGCAAGGTCTCGCAGCCGCGCAGCGCGGCCGCGCGGTCCACCTTCAGAAGTTCCCGGATTGCCGTATAGGGATCACCGCGCATCACGCTTAGATGTCGGGATCGCCCCCGCATGGCAAGCCCGGCCGCCATTCGATCCTGCCGTCGCGCATATCGGGAGCGTCGAGCCGATATTTCGGCCATGCCACTTGATCATCCGGACAAAACCCATATGCGCTGCTCCTGCGCTACCGAAAAGCCGGAGCCAGATTCTGTCGCGCTCATTATCGCGGCCCCGATGAGAGGCGATTGAATGTTGGATAGTCGAACTTCCGAGATCAAGGGCGTGGAAGCCGTCGCCATTCCCAGCGCACCAAAGGCCAAGATCCCCGCGGCAAGCTGGTACGCGCTCCTCGTGCTGACGTTCATCAACATCTTCAGCTTCGTCGACCGGATCGCGCTTTCGATCCTGATGGAATCGATCAAGCTCGACCTCCATCTCAGCGACCAGCAACTCGGCCTGCTCTCGGGCATCGCCTTCGCCCTGTTCTATGCGATCCTCGGTATTCCGCTGGCGGCATTGGCGGACAGGTCTTCGCGCGTGAAGCTGATCGCCGCGTGCCTGGCACTGTGGAGCGCCATGACGGCGCTCAGCGGCATGGCGAAGAACTATCCGCAACTGTTCCTCGCCCGCATGGGTGTCGGCATCGGCGAAGCGGGCTGCGTGCCGCCGGCGCATTCGCTGATCGGGGACTACTTCCCGCGTGAGAAGCGCGCGCTGGGCATCAGCCTGTTCAACGCGGGAGCGGCGGTCGGAGTCGCGGGCGGCATGTTCTTCATCGGTGTCCTGGGCGAGACGCTGGGTTGGCGCGCTTCCATGCAGATCATCGGCCTGATGGGCCTGCCGCTGGCCCTGCTGACCATCCTTACGCTGCGCGAGCCGCCTCGGCCGCAGACCGGCGCGGCCAAGGAAAGCCCGCTTCAATCGATCGGCGCGCTGCTCAAGCGGCGCGCGTTCGTCAATCTCGCAATCGCCTTTGCACTGGGCCAGATCTGTACCGACGGCACGTCGCAGTGGCTGCCGACGTACATGATCCGCAGCTTCGGCATGGGGATGGCCGAAATCGGCGCCTGGATCGGCTTGATCACCGCGGCGTTCGGCGTGCTCGGGGTCGTAGCGGGCGGCCTCCTGGCCTCTTCGCTGCTGCAGCGCGATCCGCGCTGGGAACTTTGGATACCGACGATCTGCTTCACCATCTGCATCCCGCTCTTCGCGATGATGGCGCTTGCCCCGGCGATCTGGGTCGTGCTGGCGACGAAGACGGTGATCACCTTCGTCAGCGCCGCTGGCGCCGGCGTCGCCACCGCGGCAGTGCAATCCTTCGCCGAGCCGCATCGGCGCGCGACCGCGGTGGCGATGTTCCTGTTCCTCGCGGCGCTGCTGGGCTCGGGTATCGGACCCTACCTGATCGGTCTGGCGAGCGATCTGCTCGAGCCGACTTTCGGGCGCGAGAGCCTGCGCTATGCGATGCTCATCGCCTGTGTGATGCTGGTATGGTCGGTCACCCACTATTACCTGGCATCGCGCGGCACGATACGCGACCGGATCAATTGAGCCGGAGCGTGGTAGGCTGCCATTCCTTCAGGAATGCGCTTCCTTGTAGGCGCGGGCATCGTAGAACTGGGTGCGTGCGAAACCTTCGTCGTAAGGTGTCTGGAAGGCGGTGAAGAAGTTCATTCGCGTGAACTTCCAGCCATCGTCACCGCGCAGGAACGTGCATTCGTAGCGACCACCGACCCACATCGCTTCGCCGGCCGGCGTCACGATCGGGATCAGTCCGTTCCATGATCCCTGTGCGCGGTCGCCGTCCACCTCGACCTTCGAGTTCATCGCGATATGCAGGCTCATCTTGGCGGTGTGGCCATACTTGACGATCCAGCGCTCGATCCGCTCGCGGCCGACCTGATCACTGCCGCCGCCGCCCCAGACACCGTCTTCGGTGAATAACGAGGCGACTTTCGCGGCGTCCTGCCCTGCACCCAACCACCCCGCATCGAAGTAATGCGTGTAGTCGGCCATCAGGTTGCGGATGTCGTTGATCGCTTCCAGCCGCGCGATGCGGGCTGCCAGATCGTCATCCACGAGACACTATGCCTCGCTTCGATTTGGGCGTGTAGGCGGGCAGGGTCTCCCAGCCGCGCACATTAACCGAGCAAGTGAGCGAGGCGTTATCGAGGTCGACGTCCCATTCGGGGAAGCGGTTCAGCACTTCGTCGAGCGCGATGCGCCCCTCGATCCGGGCCAGCGCGTTGCCGATGCAGGCATGGAAGCCATAGCCGAAGGTCAGGTGCGCGACGCGCTCGCGGTTGATGTCGAACGTTTCGCCGTTCTTGAACTTGGCCTCGTCGCGGTTCGCGGCACCGACCAGGCAAAGCAGGGTGCTGTCCTTGGGGATCGTCACCCCGTGGAATTCGGAGTCCTCGGCCACCACCCGCGCCACCGACGGTCCGGGCGGTTCGAAGCGCAGGACTTCCTCGATCGCCTGGGGGATCAGGCTGCGGTCCTCGTAGATCTGGCGGCGCTGGTCGGGATGCTCGGCCAGCGTCTTGGCGGTCCAGCCGATCAGGCGGTTGGTGGTCTCGTTGCCAGCGCCGATCAGCAGGTTCACCAGCACGAGCACTTCCTCGCGCGATACGCGCCGCTTCACGCCCTGACCATCGACGAACTCGGTGTGGAGCAGGTCGGTCATGATGTCGTCGGAGGGGTTGGCGATACGCCAATCGACATATTCTTCGAACTCCTCGCCGCCCAGGCTGTGCATTTCCTGAGCCTGGCCAGGCTCGATACGCGACTGCTCGTTCATACGGGTCTGGTGGCTCTTGAGGTCTTCGTCGGGGATGCCCAGCAACATGCCGATGACGCGTAGCGGCATCTCCAGGCCGAGATCGGCGATGAAGTCGAGTTCCCCGCCTTCGACCAGCGGATCGAGCGCGCGTGCGCAGAAAGCGCGGATTTGCGCCTCCAGTCCGGCCACCCGCTTGGGCGTGAACATCTTGGTCAGCAGCCCGCGATAGTTCGTGTGCTTTGGCGGATCGTGAAAGATGAAAAGGCCGTCGGGGATCGGAAACCGGCTCTTGATGATGTCGATCACGCTGCCGTGGCGCGAGATGAAGGCATCGCGATCGCCCAGGCCGCGCACAACGTCGTCATAGTGGCTGACGGCGTAGAAATCGTACTGCTCGTTGTAATAGACCGGCGCCTCCTCGCGAAGGCGGCGGAACGCCGGATAAGGGTTGGCGAAGTGGACGGGATTGTAGGGGTCCCAGTTCACCGCAGCCCGCTCGAGGACATTCGACGCCATAACCATCTCCGTATTCGTCTAAATAGTTGGTTAGCGCGATCATGCCCCACCCCGGGGGCGGGATCAACCGATCTTCGCGTTTCCGGCGCGCAGGAGTTTTCCTGCGCGGGCGCTGGTGGGCTGATTGTCGCGCATGAGGACTTGGCCGTTGACGATGGTGGCCTTGTAGCCTTCTGCGTTTTGCACCAGCCGGCGCGCACCGCCGGGAAGGTCGTGAACGATCCTCGGCATGCTCGGCGCGACGGTTTCGGGATTGAAGACGGTGATGTCCGCCGGCAGGCCCTCCTTGAGCAGTCCGCGATCGCTGAGCCCCCAGAGCTGGGCGGGACGGCGGGTGATCATCGGGATGGCCTCCTCGAGCGACAAGAGGCCGCGCTCGCGCACAAAATAGGCGAGCAGGTGCGTCTGGATCGAGGCATCGATAATCTGGCCGACGTGCGCGCCCGAATCGGAGAAAGTCATCGCCGTGTTCGGATTGCGCAGGATACCTACCATCTGCTCGTCGCTCTGCGGGCTGAAGAACTGCTGGAAGAACGTCTCGAAGTTCTCCTCCAGCGCCAGGTCGATCATCAGGTTGACCGGATCGGTGCCGCGCTCGGCGGCGAGCTGGCTCACCGACGGATTGGGCAGATAGGTTGAGCGCATGACCTGTAGCGCATCGAAGTTGGGCTTCGACGCATCAGGCCCGTGGAGGTTGCCGTAGTCGCCGTGATAGCCGGCATGGACCAGCCGCTCGCGTTCGGCGGGATCGAGCAGGATGCGGCGCTGCTCGTCCAGCGGCTTGCTGCGCATCTCCCTCCACTCGGCGAGCTTGTCGAAGGGGACGTTGGTGCGGAACGACAGGATTTCAGATACCCCGCGGCAATGGGTCAGCCCGTGCATCCGGCCGCCGAGAGCGACGGTCTCGTCGATGAAGTTCGTGTTCTTCCCGCCGATCACGCCGTACATCACCGGGACGCCGCTCGACAGCGTGAGTTCGCGCAGGCGGCGTTCGTAGTCCGCCGCGCCCTCGGGGTCGCGGTGGTGCGGCTCGGGTGCGAGCTGGAAGCGGCCGCTGCCCTCGCGCGCCATCACGCCCACCAGCTCGACCACTT
>Ga0075364_10000454_pt1 | contig 20673 bp, 17 predicted proteins | sample EndMetdeltDD1764_FD_71517 | JGI IMG/M metagenome (GOLD analysis project Ga0075364, IMG submission 71517) | Populus endosphere microbial communities from Tennessee, USA - Endosphere MetaG P. deltoides DD176-4 | ecosystem: Host-associated > Plants > Roots > Endosphere | place: USA: Tennessee...
CCCCCATATTCCTGCTATTCCGCACATGACTGATCTCTTCTGACGGCCTCGAACGTGGTGTCCCACAGACCCAGCACGTATTCGGGTGAAAAACGCTCACGCACATCGACCGCGCGCGCACCCAGCCGCTGGCGCAGCGCCTCGTCGGACATCATGGCGGCCATGGCCTGGCCCAGGGCATCCGCACTGCCTGCCGGTCGAACCAGCACGCCATCGACACCTTCGCGCACGATTTCGCGCGGGCCGGTATCGCAGTCGAAGCTGACAGCCGGGCGGCCCGATGCCATGGCCTCCAGCAAGGTATTGGACAGCCCCTCGAACCGGGAACTGAGCACGTAGAAGTCCGCGCCGGCATACCAGTCGCCTACGTTGCCCGCACGTCCCGGCAGATGAATGCGCGCGCTCAGGCCGGCCGCATCGATCTGCGCTGCCAGTGCCTCGCGCTGCGCGGCGGTTCCCTCACCCAGAATGATGAGGTCCCAGTCGGGATGCGCCGCGGCGATCTGCGCGAACGCCTGCACCAGCACATCGAAACCTTTGTCTGGATGGAAGCGGCCCACGGCCAGGGCGTAATGCTTACCCGGCTCGCGCAGCACCTCGCGCTCGGGGGCACCGCGGTGCAAGGGCCAGTGCACCGGATTGGGAATGACGGCCAGTGTCGAACCCGGCACATGATCGGCCAGCCAGTCGGCCGTGCCCTGCGTCAGCGCCACCACCCGGTCGGCTCGCGGGTACGTGTGTCGACGCAGCCATTGCCACATGCGCGATAACGACTGCGACGGCGGGTGGGTATGCTCGGTCGCCACCACGGCGCACGCCTGGCCGCGCGCCGCCAGCACGGCCAGCACCGAAGCGGTGGTCATCATGCCCAGCACGACATCGGGCCGGAACGCGCGAATGTGCGCACGCAGGCGACGCACCCGCACGAGGTTGGCCCATATGCCACGCCAGCCGCCGCCAGACAGACCAGCCGTGCCCAGCACACGGCGCTGGACACGGGCGTCGAGTGTGTAGACATCGTCGTGGTCGTCGGCCTGGGTGACCAGCATGACCGCACACCCGGCCTGCGCCCAATGGGCCGTCAGATCGGCGGCCACGCGTTCGGCACCGCCGCCATGCAGCGAATGAATGAAGACCATCACGCGCAAGGGGGATCGCACCGTCATGTCGCAGGCTCCTTGCGGGGTTGCACGGGCGCGGGTCGAAGCGCCACCAGCGCATAGCAGACATAGGACAGGGCATACATGCAGCTGGTTGCCAGCATGATGCCCGGCGTGCCCATGACGGGCGCCAGCACCATATTCAGCACCGCCTTCAACCCGAAATTGGCCACCGCAATGGCCGCCATGATGCGATACCGGTTCTGGCTGGCCAGCAATTGCACCAGAATGAGCACGCCGAAGTAGAACGGGAGCTGCAGCAATCCCCAGCGAAAAACCTCGGCCACGGCGGCGGTGTCTGCGGCCGTGAAGGCGCCGCGCTCGAACAGCAACGCGACCCCCCAGGGCGCCAGCGCCCAGCCGGCAGCCACGGCCACCGCGCCCACACCCAGCATCCAGACCGACCACTTCAGCGCCACCGTGCGTGCCCGTGCGCCATCGCCGCGCGCCTGCACATCGGCCAGCACCGGCAGCGCGGCCCGCCCCACCGACACCGCACCGATGCCCAGCACCAGCGACAGCAACCGGGCTGCGTAGCCCAGCGTGGCATTGGCATTGGCGCCCAGATTGGCGGCGGTGTACTGGTCGATCGGACCCACGAAACTCATGGCGACCTGGCCAATCAGCATGATGCCGGCCGCGCGCACGAGATCGGGCCAGTGTGCCGAACGCATGCCCCAGGCAGGCGCCCCCCACAGATTGAAATCCGCCCGCTTGGCCAGCCACACCAGCCACAGCGTCTGCACCAGATAGCCGGTCAGCGTGCCCCACGCCAGGGGGCCTACCCCCGGGTTCGCGCCAGCGAGCATCACCCAGCACAGCGTGAACACGGCGGGCATGCTGTCCAGCAAGGTATTGACGTGGCGCTCACGCGCGCGCAATCGCGCAGCAGCCACCCCGGCAATCAGCATCAGCGCGGCCACCGGCGCGAAAGCGGTCATCAACGGGCCGGTCATCTCGCGCACGGCCGGGCTCAACCCGCCGCCCAGCGCGTCCAGCACGAACGGCCAGCCCACCCAGATCAGTGCGGCCAGCGCCACGGCGCACAGGGCAACCGCGCCCTGCAGCTCGCGGATGAAGCGCACGCGATCGTGCGCCTCGGCCCGACGCAGCTTGACCAGCACCGGAATCAGCACCACTGACAGCACACCCACGATGGTCACGGGCAGCCATGTCGCCATGGTCATGGTGAACTGATAGGCATCCACCGCATCGCTAATGCCATAGCGATAGGCCACGGCCATCTCTTTAAGCGCACCGGCCGCCTTGCCCAGCACCAGAAACAGCGCGACCCGGACCGCACCTTTGAAGATGCGCCGGTGATCGGCATGCACGGTCTGAAATTTCGCGCGCAGCGCTTTCAATTCAGCGCAGGAATTGCGTGTACCAGGGCATGGCCACTTCCAGCCCCTGCAGAATATTGTGACCTGGCTCGTAACCCAGTTGTGTATGGGCCTTGCTGATATCGGCCTGCGAATGACGCACGTCGCCCGCGCGGAAATCGGCATAGACCGGTTTGCGATCGTAGTGGATGCCATGCTTGCCCAACTGGCCGGCAAGATGGGCAAACAGCTCGTTCAGGCTGGTGCGGGCGTTGACCGCCACGTTGTAGACCTGGTTGACGCCTTCGGGTTGCGACAGGGCCGCCAGCAGATTGGCCTGCACCGCGTTTTCCACGAAGCAGAAATCACGGCTGGTCTCGCCGTCGCCATTGACCACCACATCCTCGCCCTTGATCATCTGGGCGATCCACTTCGGAATCACCGCGGCATAGGCGCCGTCGGGATCCTGGCGTTTGCCGAACACATTGAAATAGCGCAGGCCGGTGCTGCCGAACCCATACGAGCGTGCAAAGACATCGGCATACACCTCGTTTACATACTTGGTGACGGCGTAAGGCGACAAGGGATTGCCGATCTTGCTTTCCACCTTGGGCAGGTCGGGATGATCGCCGTAGGTCGAGCTCGATGCGGCGTAGGTGAACGACTTCACTTCGGCATCGCGCGCGGCGACCATGACGTTCAGAAAGCCCGATACGTTCACCGCATTGGTGGTGATCGGGTCCTTCAGCGAGCGCGGCACCGAGCCCAGCGCAGCCTGATGCAGGACGTGATCCACCCCCTCGCAGGCGCGCCGGCAGGTTTCGAAGTCCCGGATGTCGCCTTCGATGAAGGTAAAGCGCTGCCACTGGGCGGGCGCTACGCTGGCCTGAACCTCATCCAGATTGCGCTGATAGCCTGTGGAGAAGTCATCCAGTCCCACGACCTCCTGATCGAGCTGCAGCAGCGTTTCGATCAGGTTCGAACCGATGAAACCGGCGCACCCGGTCACCAGCCATTTGCGTGGAGACTTTTTCAGTTCGTCGGTAATGTGTTGATAGCGTTGGCTCATGATCGTGTCCTTTAAAGGCGAAGGTCTGCTTCATCCGACTTCAGTACATACTTCAAGTCGTAGAGCACATTATTGGGACGGCCGAACGCGCGCACACGCTCAGGCCCCATCTTCACGAACTGGTCGTGTGCCACTGCCAGGATGATGGCGTCATAGGCCCCATCCTTGGGTGCCTGCACCAGTTCCAGCCCATATTCGTGGACCGCTTCCTCGGCATCGACCCACGGATCGTAGACATCGACATCAACGTTGTACTCGCCCAGTTCGCGAACAATGTCCACGATACGCGTATTGCGCAGATCGGGGCAGTTCTCCTTGAACGCCAGCCCCATGACCAGGACGCGCGCGCCCTGCACATGAATGCGTTTCTTGGTCATGCATTTGACCAATTGCGACACCACATAGCTGCCCATCGAATCGTTCAGGCGACGGCCGGCCAGAATGATTTCCGGGTGGTAGCCGATGGCCTGCGCCTTGTGCGTGAGGTAATACGGGTCCACGCCGATGCAGTGGCCGCCGACCAGGCCAGGACGGAAAGGCAGGAAGTTCCACTTGGTTCCCGCCGCTTCCAGCACGGCCTCGGTATCGATGCCCATGCGATTGAAGATCAGCGCCAGCTCATTGATCAGGGCGATATTGACGTCGCGCTGCGTGTTCTCGATCACCTTTGCGGCCTCGGCCACGCGGATGCTGGACGCCTTGTGCGTACCGGCGGTGATGATCTGCTTGTAGATCTGATCGACCAGCTCGGCAATCTCGGGCGTCGATCCCGAGGTAACCTTCTTGATGGTGCTCACGCGATGCGCCTTGTCACCCGGATTGATGCGCTCCGGGCTGTAACCGGCGAAGAAATCCTGATTGAAGGTCAGTCCGGACACGCGTTCGAGCACCGGCACGCAGTCTTCCTCAGTCGCGCCGGGATAGACGGTCGACTCATAGACAACAATGTCGCCTTTTTTGAGCACGCTGCCGATGGTCTCGCTGGCCTTGATCAGCGGCGTCAGGTCGGGCTGCTTGTAATCGTCGATCGGTGTGGGCACCGTCACGATATAGACGTTGGCTTGCGCCAGGGCGGCGCGATCGGCGGTAAAGCTCAAGTGGGCCGCTTCTTTCAGCTCGGCATCGTCGACTTCCAGCGTATGGTCGTGACCGGCCTTCAGGGCGTCGATGCGTCGCGCGTTGATGTCGAATCCGATGACACTACGCTTCTTACCGAACTCGACCGCCAGCGGCAGCCCAACATAGCCCAATCCCACAACCGCGAGCTTGACGTCTTCGATACGCAACATAAGTCTCCTGAATCATTTGCCGACCAGGTGGATCGGCGAGAGTAAATCAATCGTTTCTGATGACCGAGGGCAGCAGCAGCCAACCGGGCCGACGCCATGACACCAGACGCGCATACAGCCAGATATAGGCCGATGCAAAAGCGACGAGGCTGGCGATAAGCGCCCAGGTGTTGTCCCACCATATGGTGGCCGGCACCAGCCCGATCAGCGCCAGCGCCCACAGGTAGGGCGAGGCCAGCGCGTTGCACAGGGCGGGGATGGCATGCCGGCGATCGCGGCTGAAGGTGACACGCACCAGCCGGCGAAACACCAGTTGGTGCAAATGCAGCGCGTCGGGCTGATCGACGGGCACACCCCGCTTGAAACGCCGGCGCCAGATCGAGAACCCGGTTTCGAACACCGGGTAGAACAGCACGGCCAGCGCATAGAACGGCGACACCGAGGGATTGCGCACCACCAGCAGCACGGCCAGCTCGGCCAGAATGAAACCCAGGAAATAGGCCCCGCCGTCGCCCAGGAACACGCGTCCGAATGGAAAATTCCAGACCAGAAACCCCAGCGTCGCCGAGGCCAGTGCGGCAGAGATCATGAAAATCGGCATATCGCCGACCTGAAAGGCGACCAAAGCGATGGACACCGCCATCAGCGTGGCGATCATGCCGGCCAGCCCGTTCATGCCGTCCACGATATTCAGGGCGTGCGTGCAGCCTCCCACGGCAATCATGGTGAACAGCAGGGACACGGGCCAATAGGCCAGAATCATGTCGATCGGGCCGATGCCCACGCGGGTCACGCCGCCCAGCAGCCACCAGGCGATGGCGGCCGACAGGAAAGCGGCGAACAGGCGCTTGGACGAACCGATATCCTTGGTGATGTCTTCCAGCAACCCGGCCACGAAGACCGGCAGCGCCGCGACGAACAATGCGGGCCAAAGCCAGGTGAGTGTCATGTTGCTGGGACCCAGCACCAGCAGCCCCGCGAGGGAACCGGCCAGTACCGCCAGGCCTCCGACGCGCGGGGTGGCTCGGGAATGACTGGCCTGCGGCTTGTTCATGTCGCTGTCACCTGTCAACGCGCCATGCCATCGCTCGGAGGCCACGATCAGGCCTCCTACGGTAAACGCGACGATACAGATATACAGCCAGGTCACAAATTTTCCTCGTTCGTTGCGGTTGACGCAGCTTGGCCCGCCATTATGACGGCGGGATGTAACCGACTTGTATGCGTGGACTGAGCAAATGCAAGTGCTCCGCACATAACGTAACGCCGACGGCGCGCCGTTCCTATCATCCGGATCGTAAACCACGGCCGACAGCCACTGTGCGGGCAGATGAGAGTCTGAACAATAACCCGTCCGAGGGTTCAACGTTTTTGGCCGAATCCGCCCAGGCCCGAAAAAAGGCAAAAAAAAGCCCGAGATCTTGCGATCTCGGGCTAAATCCACCAAAGGAGGAGGGTGGAGGAGACAACCTTGGCAAGTCACGCAGCGGGGAAAATCTCACCTGCTGCTAAAACGTTGTTGGGGTGAAGCACCGCGCCAACTGCGTTTTCGACATCCATGACTGAATCATAAATCGATTTTTTGTGCGATGCAAGAACTTTTTTATGGCGTGCAAGAAGCTGCTGCCATTGTTGCAAAAGTGCCGCGATCGGGGACGTTTGCCCGGTCAATCGACGGTGCCAGGCCCATGTACGGATCGAAACCAAGGGTTAACGTTTATATGAAAAGCCAAGGAAAATGCAATTTTCTGGCCTGAACCCCCAGGCAGCACGGCGGGATTGTCAGACAAACTGGCCCTACCCCGCAACGCACCATGAGAAACGTTCCCATTATCACAATCGGGCCGACGCGATGTCGCGCCCAAATCGCGCTTGAACGCTCAAACGTAATACGCCGTGCGTGTCATGACCTTGGACATCGCGCTCATCAATGTCTTGACCGGGAAGGGCAGCGGCTGGGCACCTGCGCGCTCAGCCGTCAGGCGATGCTCGATCTCATCGGTCTTCATCTGTTCGATGACCAGACGCGATGCGCGATCTTCGGGCGCCAGTGCCTGCAGATGTCCATCGAGGTGCGCTTCGACCTGACGTTCGGTTTCCGCCATGAAACCCAGATTTCTGGGCACCCCGGCATAGCCCGCAAGCACGCCCAGCGTGAACGAGCCCGCATACCAGAGCGGGTTGAGCAGACTTGGCCGGCTGTTCAGATCATCCAGTCGGCGGTTGCACCACGCCAGATGATCCACCTCTTCAGAAGCGGCCTGGCGCAGCACCTGCCTGGCAGACGGGTCCTTGCACACCAGCGCCTGGCCGCGATAGAGCGCCTGCGCGCAGACCTCGCCCACATGATTCACCCTCATCATGCCCGCCGACTGCCGGGCCTGCTCGGGCGTGAGCGCCGTTTCGCCTTCGACGCGCTGGGCAGGATAGGGCCGCGCGGCGGTTGCCGCGCCGCTGAGCACCGTTAACGCACGATCGACTTCGGCCAGCAGGCCATCGAGCCGACCCGGCCTGCGCAGGAACGCGGGTGCCTTGGAAGATGCGGATGGTGTGGGCATGATCGATCTCTCAGATAACGTGAGCCCTCAGTGTACCCAAGGTTAGAATGGACTTTTACTGAGGATCGCGTCATGGAATGCACAATAGATTGGGGTGGCCCGAGCGGCATGCTGTTCGTTGCCAAGACAGGTAGTGGTCACATCGCGGCCATGGACGGCGCACCGGAAGGCGGTGGTAATAACCTCGCCCCCCGCCCGATGGAAATGCTGCTCGCAGGCACGGGTGGCTGCACCGCCTATGACGTCGTGCTCATTCTGAAGCGTGGGCGCCATGCCGTGACGGGCTGCTCGGTCAAGATGTCCGCCGACCGCGCCGACACCGATCCGAAAGTGTTCACCCGCATCCACTTCACCTTCACGGTCACCGGCACCGACCTGCCGGTGGCCGCCGTTGAACGCGCAGTCAAACTCTCGCACGAAAAGTATTGCTCGGCCTCGGCCATGCTCGAAAAAACGGCGGCGCTGACTTTCTCGGTCGAGGTCGTGAACACACCCGCGGCAAACCAGGCAGCGTGACCATGCAGCAATACGAAGACTTCATGCGCCACGTGTTCGAACACGGCACCGCCAAGACGGATCGCACCGGCACCGGCACCCGTTCGGTGTTCGGCCATCAGATGCGGTTCGACCTGGCCGCCGGTTTCCCCATGGTCACGACCAAGAAGCTGCACACCAAAAGCATCTTCATCGAGCTGCTGTGGTTTTTGCGCGGCGAGTCCAACATCGCCTGGCTCAAGGCGCAAGGCGTCAGCATCTGGGACGAATGGGCCGACGAGCGTGGCGATCTTGGTCCGGTCTACGGGTATCAGTGGCGCTCATGGCCGACGGCAAATGGCGGCCATATCGATCAGATCAGCCAGGTGCTTCAACAGATTCGTGCCCAGCCCGATTCACGCCGGCACATCGTGTCAGCCTGGAACGTGGCAGATATCCAGAACATGGCGCTACCGCCCTGCCATGCGTTCTTCCAGTTCTATGTGGCCGATGGCAAGCTGTCCTGCCAGCTTTATCAGCGCAGTGCCGACATCTTTCTGGGTGTGCCCTTCAACATTGCGAGCTATGCCCTGCTCACGCACATGGTGGCGCAGCAATGCGATCTGGAGGTGGGTGATTTCATCTGGACCGGGGGCGATTGCCATATCTACAGCAACCACTTCGAACAGGTCGCGCTGCAACTCTCGCGCACGCCCTACCCTTATCCGACACTGAAAATCAAGCGCAAGCCCGCGTCGATTTTCGACTACCAATACGACGATTTCGAGATCGTCGGCTATCAGAGCCACCCTCATATCAAAGGTGCTGTCGCGGTCTGACCGCCAGCGATCGCCATGCCCGCTTCCGTCACGCTGGTCGTCGCCTATGCGACCAATCGCACCATAGGCCTGGACAACACCCTGCCCTGGCGCCTGCCGGGCGATCTGGCGCACTTCAAGCGCACCACCCTGGGCCGCCCCATCATCATGGGTCGCAAGACGTGGGAATCGCTGGGTCGCCCACTGCCGGGTCGGCGCAACATGGTGATCAGCCGCCAGGCCGACTATGTGGCCACGGGTGCCGAGGTCTTTGCCTCGATCGATGACGCGCTTGCGGCCTGCCTGCCCACCGACGCGGTGTGCATCATCGGTGGCGCGCAGATCTATGCACAGGCACTGCCGCTGGCCACCCATGTCGAGGCCACCGAGATCAAGGCGGATGTCGAAGGCGATGCGCATTTCGTCGAGTTGCCCAGCGCGCACTGGCAGGAAACCGCGCGCGCCGCACAGCCCGAAGAAAACGGCTGGCACTACGACTTCGTGTCCTACACACGCCGTTAAACGCGCAACGCGGCTCTCGCGCTAGCCGCCCTCGATCGCGGCCGTCGCACCCGACTCGCGCAGGAAATCCCACAGCTTGGGGTCGTCGCTGTAGGCGACGTTGAACCGCATCCAGGCCGTGTCTTCTTCACTGGCTTCGAAATAGGAACCGGGTGCGAGCCAGATGCCACGCGCCAGGGCGGCATCGACCAGGCCGTTGGCCCCCCGTGCACGCCATTTGCCCGCCAGTCGCGCCCACAGGAACAGGCCTGCCTTGGGCTCGGCCCAGACATCCATGCCGTGCTCGCGCAGCAACTGCGTCACACGCCCATGCGCCAGTGCCAGGTTTTCGCGCAGCCCCAGGATGTGCTGACGATAGTGGCCTTCACGTTCGACCTGGTGCACCAGGCGCTCCATGATTTCGGGCGAGGTCAGGCCAAGCGCCATTTTGGTTCGCGCCAGATCCCGGATCAGATCCCGATTGCCCACAAGGTAGCCCACGCGCATGGCCGGGCTGATGGTTTTGGAATAGCCACCTGCGGACACCACCCGGTGCCCGCCAGACAGCGCGCCCAGCACGGGCGCCACACCGGGCAGCAGCTCGCGCGAAATGTCGTCTTCGATTACCCACATGCCGTGACGCTCGGCCACCTGCAGCAACCGGAAGGCATTGGCCATGCTCATGCTGGTGCCGGTGGGATTCTGCAACACCGTGTTCACGAACACCGCACGCGGGCGGTGGGCTGCCGCCAGACGCCCGAGCGCTTCACAATCCAGGCCCTCGCGCGTGCGGGGCACCGTCAGAATGCGCAGCCCCGACATGCGCAACATCTGCAGCAGATTGGCATAACAGGGTTGTTCCACCACCACCGTATCGCCCGGGGCAAGCAGGGTGCGCACCACCAGGTCCAGTCCGCGGGTGACGCCCTGGGTCAGCAGCACCTGGGACGACTCCACGGTCATGCCATGGGCCTCCAGGCGCGCGGCAATGGTGTCGCGCAGGGGCGCGTAGCCGTAGGGATGGCCATAGTTGATCAATTGCGCCACCGGCACCCGGGTCAGATGGCGCAGGGCCGACTGCAGCCCGGCTTCGCGCAGCCATTCATCGGGCACCCAGCCTGAACCCGGCTTGATGGGAATGGAACGATCGGCAAAGATATCGGACAGCAGCCATGATGCGTTCAAGCTGGGCAGCTCCCAGCCGGCCGCCACCGTATCGCCGCGCGGCGCGCCCTGGTGGGCGACCCGATAGCCGGCACCGGCGCGTGCCGACAACCAGCCCAGGGACACGAGCTGCTGGTAGGCCTGGGCCACCGTATAGGTGCTCACATCGTAATCGCGGGCAAATTCGCGCACCGACGGCACGGCCATGCCCGGGCGCAACGTCTGGGCGGCCAGGGCAGCGGTAAACGCGTCGACGATCTGCTGCACCAGCGTGGGCGCGCGCGCCCGATCGCGTATGGGCTGAAACTCGATCATGAGAAAACTGTACAGTTGTGTTGCATTCAACTATACAGCCAGCGCATTATCGGATCACCGTATATTTAAATTACGCAGTGCTCACGCCAGAATGCGTTGATGGTTGGACACATCCGGCGACTGTGCATGACACAGGCCGGTCGCCTAAAGCCCCTTGCCGGAGTCGCGCTCATGAATACACGCACTGACCTTGATCTTTCCCATTTGTGGCTGCCGTTTACCGCCAACAAACCCTTCAAGTCCCATCCCCGCCTGCTGGCCGGTGCGAAGGGCATGTACTACACCTCCGGCGATGGCCGCCAGATCCTGGACGGCACGTCGGGCCTGTGGTGCGTGAATGCCGGGCATGGCCGCCCTGAAATCGCTGCTGCGATTGCCGAGCAGGCGTCGCAAATGGATTACGCCCCCAGCTTCCAGCTTTCTCACCCGGCCGCGTTCGAAGCCGCCACGGCGGTGGCCTCGTTCATGCCCGAAGGCCTGGACCGCATTTTCTTCACGAACTCGGGTTCGGAGTCGGTCGACACGGCGCTGAAAATCGCCCTGGCCTATCACCGCGCACGTGGCGAAGGCCAGCGGGTGCGCCTGATCGGTCGCGAACGCGGCTATCACGGCGTGGGATTCGGGGGGATTTCGGTTGGCGGCATCGTCACCAACCGCAAGACTTTTTCCGGTGCGCTTTTGCCCGCGGTCGATCACCTGCCCCACACGCATAACATCGAACACAATGCGTTCTCGCGTGGACAGCCGGCGTGGGGCGAGCACCTGGCCGACGAACTCGAACGCCTGGTCACCCTGCACGATGCTTCCACCATTGCCGCTGTCATCGTCGAACCGATGGCAGGCTCCACCGGTGTGCTCATCCCGCCCCAGGGCTATCTGCAGCGCTTGCGCGAGATCACTGCCAAGCACGGCATCCTGCTCATTTTCGATGAAGTGATCACTGCATTCGGTCGCCTGGGCGCAGCCACTGCGGCCGAGCGATTCGGTGTCACCCCCGACCTGATCACCATGGCCAAGGGCGTGAGCAATGCCGCCGTGCCCGCTGGCGCCGTCGCCGTCAAGCGCGAGGTGCACGATGCCGTGGTCAATGCCACATCAGCCGGCATCGAGTTCTTCCATGGCTACACCTACTCGGCACACCCGCTTGCATGCGCCGCCATTGTTGCCACACTGAACATCTACCGCCGCGATAACCTGTTCGAACGCGCGGCCGGCATGGCCCAGGCATTTGAAGATGCTGCGCATTCGCTGGCGGGCGCGCCCCACGTGGTGGACGTGCGCAACCTGGGTCTGGTCGCGGGCATCGAGTTGGCCCCGCGTGCCGGCGCACCTGGTGCGCGAGCCGCCGAAGCGTTCCAGAAATGCTTCGATCAGGGCCTGATGGTGCGCTACACAGGCGACACCATCGCCATCTCGCCCCCGCTGATCATCGAAGCCAGCCAGATCACCGAGCTGTTCGACCGCATTCGCTCCGTCCTCAACGAGATCGCCTAAATTTCCATGACTGTCACCACACTTACGCACTTCATCAACGGCCAGGCCGTATCTGGCACCAGCGAGCGCACTGCCGAAGGTTTCAACCCGTCGACCGGTGCCGTCGTCACCACCATCCCGCTGGCCAACACGGCCGACGTCGACACGGCGGTGGCTGCCGCACGCGCCGCCTGGCCGGCCTGGTCGGAAACCCCGCCCCTGAAGCGCGCTCGCATTCTGTTCAAGTTCAAGGCCCTGTTGGACGAGCATCAGGACGAGCTGGCCGCCATGATCACCCGCGAACACGGCAAGGTGTTCTCCGACGCCCGCGGTGAGGTGACGCGCGGCATCGAGATCGTCGAATTCGCCTGCGGCATACCTCACCTGCTCAAGGGCCAGTACACCGAGCAGATCGGTGGCGGCATCGACAACTGGAGCGTGCGCCAGGCCCTGGGCGTGGTGGCCGGCATTACCCCGTTCAACTTCCCGATGATGGTGCCCTGCTGGATGTTCCCCGTGGCGATTGCCTGCGGCAACACGTTCGTGCTGAAGCCTTCGGAACGCGATCCCTCTACCGCGATTCGCCTGGCGGAACTGTTCAAAGAAGCCGGCTTGCCCGATGGCGTGTTCAACGTGGTGCATGGCGACAAGCAGGCGGTGGATGCCCTGATCGAACATCCTGATGTTCAAGCCCTTTCTTTCGTCGGCTCCACGCCTATTGCCGAATACATCTATGCCCAGAGCACCGCTCGCGGCAAGCGCGCACAGGCGCTGGGGGGTGCCAAGAACCATATGGTGGTGATGCCCGACGCCGATCTGGACCAGGCGGCCGATGCCCTCATGGGTGCGGCCTACGGCTCGGCCGGCGAGCGCTGCATGGCGATTTCCGTCGCGCTTGCAGTGGGCGACGTCGCCGATGCCCTCATCGAGAAACTCACCCCGCGCGTGAAAGCCCTGAAAGTGATGGATGGCATGAACGACGCGGCTGAAATGGGCCCGCTGGTCACTGCCGCGCACCGTGCCAAGGTGGTGGGCTACATCGAGGATGGTGCCAAGGCAGGTGCCACGCTGGTGGTGGACGGGCGCGAACAGCACATCGCTGGCGACAAGAACGGCTTCTTCCTGGGCGGTACGCTGTTCGATCACGTGACGCCCGAGATGACCATCTACCGCGAAGAGATCTTCGGTCCGGTGCTGTGTGTCGTGCGCGTGCCCGACTTTGCCGCGGCAGTCGACCTGATCAACCAGCATGAGTTTGCCAACGGCGTGTCCTGCTTCACTTCCGATGGTGGCGTGGCGCGTGCCTTTGCACGGCAGATCCAGGTGGGCATGGTGGGCATCAACGTGCCGATCCCCGTGCCGATGGCCTGGCATTCGTTCGGTGGCTGGAAACGCTCGCTGTTCGGCGACCACCATGCCTATGGCGAAGAAGGCGTGCGGTTCTACACCCGCTACAAGAGCGTGATGCAGCGCTGGCCGGACAGCATCGACAAGGGTGCCGAATTCACGATGCCCGTGGCCAAATAGCAGGCGCGAGGCCCCGCCCGGTGCGGGGCCTGGTCCGTCATGGCCGCCAAACTTGTACGACAACCGCCTATAATGCGGCCAGCAGGGGCCTACGCCCCGGTTGGCAACTGAATGGCGACTATGACCTCAATTCCCGCTCCTCGCGCACGCAAGCGTGCCCGCAGCCTGACCGACGAAGTGGTCAACGATCTTTCCGCCCGCATCCGGGACGGCGAGTATGTCCCAGGCCAGAAGCTGCCTACCGAATCCGAAATCATGCAGGACCAAGGCGTGAGTCGCACCGTGGTGCGCGAAGCCATATCAAGGCTGCAGGCGGCAGCACTGGTTGAAACACGCCATGGCATCGGCACCTTCGTGCGCGAAGCGCCAACCGACAGCAGCTTTCAGATCGACACGGCCAGCATCCTCACCATGCTGGACGTGATGGCCGTGCTGGAGCTGCGCATCAACCTGGAAAGCGAAGCGGCGGGCATGGCCGCCGCACGACGCAGCGAGTCACAACTGCGTCAGATGCGGCAAGCACTGGACGATTTTGCGCATCATATTGCTGCGCGCACCGGCAACGCCGTGAACGCCGATGTCGCGTTTCACCTGAGTATCGCAAGCGCCACTGGCAATCGCTATTACGTAGAAATCCTCAGTCAACTCGGCAACACCATCCTGCCCCGCACGCGCGTGAACTCGGCGGCGCTGGCCGATGCCAGCCAGCTGGACTACCTGCAGCGGGTCAATCGTGAGCACGAGGAAATCCTGGCGGCGATTAGCCGACAGGATGCCGATGGCGCGCGTGCGGCCATGCGCACGCACCTGACCAACAGCCGCGAACGCCTGCGCCGGGCGCATGATGCTGCCGATCGCGCGCGCCAGGAAGGCCTGGGCAACGAGGCCTGAGCCGGCCGCACCAGCACCGACGAGATAACCGCGGTTCATTCCGCGCCACGGGTTGGCTCATGTTAGACGCGTTGCCGATCACCAACCACGCCCCGCCTGCGCCGCTACCGCACACAAGAACGCTCTGTCGCACAGATCATTGCAAACCGCATTCGCATGTTGTACGATAACTGACATCAGCACTGCAGCACGCTGTTCGATCGCACCACGACTTACCTCTTCATTGCCTTTTTCGGATCTGTCATGACTTCACCGCAAGAACTCAAAGCCATCGTGTCGGAAGGCCTGCTCTCCTTCCCCATCACCGATTTCGACGAACAGGGTAACTTCCGTCAGAAGAGCTACATCGAGCGTCTGGAATGGCTGGCCCCCTACGGCGCCACTGCGCTGTTCGCCGCAGGCGGCACGGGTGAGTTCTTTTCGCTGGAGCCCAAGGAATACAGCGATGTCATCCGCACCGCCGTTCAGACCTGCAAAGGCAAGGTGCCGATTCTGGCCGGCGCAGGCGGCAGCACCCGCGCTGCGATTGCCTATGCACAGGAAGCCGAACGTCAAGGCGCGCATGGCATTTTGCTGCTGCCCCACTACCTGACCGAAGCCAGCCAGGACGGCATCGTGGCCCACGTTCAGCAAGTGTGCGCATCGATCAAAATCGGCGTGATCGTCTACAACCGCGCCAATTCCAAGTTGACCGCGCAGTCCTTGCTCAAACTGGCCGACACCTGCCCCAACCTGATCGGCTTCAAAGACGGCGTGGGCGAGATCGAGCCCATGGTTCGCATTCGCCGCACGCTGGGTGACCGCTTTTCTTATCTGGGCGGCCTGCCCACCGCTGAAGTCTATGCGGCGGCCTACAACGCCCTGGGCGTGCCGGTCTATTCGTCTGCCGTGTTCAACTTCATCCCGAAAACGGCAATGGAGTTCTACCGCGCAGTTGCCAGCCTGGACTACGCCACGACCGACCGCCTGATCGACGAATTCTTCCTGCCCTACCTGGACATCCGCAACCGCAAGGCCGGCTATGCAGTGAGCATCGTCAAGGCGGGTGCCCGTCTGGTGGGCCATGATGGCGGCCCCGTGCGTGCGCCCCTGACCGATCTGACCGAAGAAGAAACGGCTCAACTGGACGCGCTCATCAAAAAGCTCGGTCCCCAGTAATCGACCACCTTCCTGAACCCCGCTGCCGGTCGCTGAGGTCAGCGTCGGCGCCCGATGACGTGAATCACTTTCACGCCATCGGGCGTTCGACGCGCCTGGCGATCGGCATCTTTCATTTGGAGAACACATGATGAACATTTCCGGCGATATGCTGATTGGTGCACGTGCCGTGCACGGTACCCAGGGCGTCACGCGTGCGATCAACCCCGCCACCCGCGAAGAGATCGAACCGGCATTCGGCATGGGCGCGCCTGAAGACGTGAATGCTGCGTGCGCCCTTGCGCAGGCGGCATTCGATTCCTTCCGGTCGGCGCCCATCGACACGCGTGCGGCCTTTCTGGAAGCCATCGCACAGAACATTCTCGATCTGGGCGACACGCTGATCGAACGCGCCCAGGCCGAAAGCGGTTTGCCCCAGGCTCGCCTGCAGGGTGAGCGTGGTCGCACGGTGGGCCAACTGCGCCTGTTCGCACGCGTGGTGCGTGATGGTCATTTCCAAAGTGCCACCATCGATCCGGCCCAACCCGAGCGCACCCCTGCCCCCCGGTCGGATCTGCGCCTGCGCAAGATCCCCGTGGGTCCGGTCGCCGTCTTTGGTGCCAGCAACTTCCCCCTCGCGTTCTCGGTGGCGGGCGGCGATACCGCATCGGCCTTCGCCGCCGGTTGCCCGGTCGTCGTGAAAGCGCACAGCGCACATCTGGGCACCTCCGAACTGGTGGGCCGCGCGATTCAGAAAGCGGTGGCAGACGTTGGCCTGCCCGAAGGCGTGTTCTCGCTGCTGATCGGTGCGGGTCGCAGCATCGGCGAAGCACTGGTGGCGCACCCGGTGATCAAGGCGGTCGGTTTCACGGGATCGCGTCAAGGGGGTCTGGCGCTGGTGAAGATTGCCAATGCCCGAGCCGAGCCGATTCCCGTGTATGCGGAAATGAGCAGCATCAACCCCGTGTTCCTCTTGCCGCAAGCGCTGCGCAACCGTGGCGCACGCATCGGTTCGGACTTCATCGACTCACTCACCATGGGTGTGGGTCAGTTCTGCACCAACCCGGGACTGGTCATCGGGCTGGCCGGATCAGACCTGGACGCCTTCACGGCGGCAGCAGAGCAAGCCATTGCCAAGAAAGCCGCGGCCACCATGCTCACGCCCGGCATCTTCCAGGCCTATGAGTCCGGCGTCGAAAAGCTGGCAGCCCAGCCTGGCGTCAAATCGATCGGAAAAGGTCAGGACACCAACGCGGCAGCGTGTGCGCCCCAGCCTCGTTTGTTTTCAACCGACGCGCAGACCTTTCTGGCAAGCAAGGCGCTGGAAGATGAAGTCTTCGGCCCGGCCTCACTCGTGGTGGCATGCCGCACGCAGGAGGAAGTGCTGGCCGTTGCCGAACACGTGGAAGGCCAGCTGACCGCCACGTTGCAGTGGGATGCGGGTGACGAAGCCGTCGCGCGCGAACTCATTCCGGTGCTCGAGCGCAAGGCCGGTCGCATTCTGGCCAATGGCTTTCCCACAGGTGTGGAAGTCTCGCACGCCATGGTGCATGGCGGCCCGTTCCCCGCAACCTCGAACGCGGCATTCACTTCCGTGGGCGCCAGTGCGATTGACCGTTTCCTGCGTCCGGTGTGCTATCAGGACATTCCTGACAGCCTGCTGCCCGAGGCACTTCAGGCGGCCAACCCGCTGGGGTTGTGGCGACTGGTCGACGGCGAACGCGTCAAGGCATAAGGCTGCTGTGCCCCACGGTGCGGGTGCGCTGCGCGATCGTGGGCGAATCGGGCTCGGGCAAATCGGTGACCTCGCTGGCGACCATGGGCCTGCTGCCCAAGGACGCGCTGGTGGCTAGCACGGCGCACCCGCACTGGCCATCGCGCTAGCAGTCACTGCCCCACGCCTTCACGAAAAGAACCGGTCGTCGAAAAGTTTGTCGCGAAAGGCCGAGGGGGCATGGCCGAACTTGCTATGGATGTCCCGCGAGATGTGCGAGGCTGACGAATAGCCGTTCACCAACGCCACGTTCAAAATGCTGTGCGACTGGGTGACGATATCGAGCAACGCATTGACGGCGCGCCAGTGTGACAGCGTCGACTTCGCATTATGTCCAAGCATCTTCTTGCACAGCTTGCGGAAATACGAGGTCGACAGGCCGTACGCCCTGCAAATATCGAGCAGGCGATCCCGCCCCTGGGCATGATCCTGCAACAAGAAACTGATCAGTGAATACGCTTCCCGACTGCGGGCGTATCGGATCATGGCCTGGTGTGTCGGCTCACGCTCGAACACCTGCTTGAACAGCCAGGCACGGAACGCCTCGTCGCTGGCCACACAGCTCAGCGTGGCTGTCGATATCACTTCGCCCGCGCGGGCCGCGGCATCCATCGACGGCAGCGCCGATTCCAGCGGCCGGCGCGCCGCATCCAGAAACGCGATGAACGCCGCCACGCGATCCATGCAGATGCGCTTGTATCGTGTCGCGCGATGCGTGACCAAGGGCGAGGGCGTGCCCGACACGACCAGCACCACGCCTGCGTGTTCGTGCGTGGTCAGCGGTTCGCCAGCCATCCAGACCGGCCCGTCGAATGCCATCACGACGTCTGGCTGCGTGCACAGATCGGCAGGCACCCTGTACCACTCGAGATCACATCCGAACGCTCGCATCCGAGGCACATCAGACGCTGACGTGATCAGCCTGCCGACCTCGTTTGATGTTTTTTTCTCCATCGCTTTTTCCCTTCGATCTGATCAGCGGTGTGCTGGATATCGCCCGCGGCCGTCCACACGCGCGTCGATCACGGATCAACTGAGAAAGGATGATCGGCATTTGAAACCCCAAGCACGATCTGCGATGTGGGACGTTGGCAGACGTCACAGTAGGCAAGTTTTACGTCACCACTTATGCGATTTCGTGGAGAAATGATCTCCATTGCATGGAACGAAGGACGCATCGCCTGTACGGCCAATCATCGCCAGGTAGCGCAGTGCGGAAATGTGCAGCGATCCCGCGTCGTCACACGACAGACAGGCCTCGAAACAGCGCCGGGCAGACTCGAACTGCCTGAGCATGAAATGGCATTGGCCTTGGAAAAACATGGGACGCATGCCCCCGCCATCGAGCATTCGAACCATGCGATACACATCGATCGCTTGGGCATACTGCTTTTTCAACTGATAGGTTGCGGCCAGGCCCAAGGCGTAACCGGGATTAGAAAAGTCGTACATGCACAGATAGCGGAAGAACCCTTCTGCCTCATCTAGCCGCCCCTGCTGAAAGAAATCGCGCGCATAGGCGTAACCGTGGCTCAGCATCTGCGCAAGCTCCGCCTCCGGGTGCATGCATGCCTGGCCAAATTCATGCAGGCCAGTGTGGGCGGCGGGTTCTTCGGCGCGTGCCTCGCACGCTTCTGAAGAACGTCGGGTCATATTGATCATGTCGGTCACAGGCATCCCTTCGCGGCAAAAAAAGGGGGCTTCAGGCGCGACAGATGGTAGTGACGAGACAAGGTGCAGGCTCATCCAAATCGCTCTTGCATGGCTGCTGCGCGGGCCAGGGCGTGGCCACGCGCCCACGTGGCGCACAGCGAAGCGGAGTCACCCTGGCAGGAAGACGGAAGAGGAGTGTGACCGACAGGAACAGACCAAACGTACCATCGGTGTCCCGACGACACTTTCGTGCAGTGTCTGCAAGACGCTTCTAACGTGGCTGGCCGACGCCGTCCAGCCCAATCGAGGGCAGCGTGTGGCAAAGCAAGCGGGCAGCCAATATCGCGCCACGTGTGCGAAACCAGTAGCACAGGTGTCAGACGATTTCCACGTCTGCAAACCCGATGGCACAGGTGTCAGACGCTTTCAACCTCTGCAAAACAGAAGGCGCAGGTGTCAGGTAGACAAGGGCTGGACATGTCGCCGTCGAGTACTGGCGGCGGCCCGCAGATCATGCGGATGTACCGGCTGCCGTTCGCACCATTAGCGAGCGGCAGCCGTATCAGGCATCAGCCCGCGCTTTGCGCGTAGGCCTCGATCGGCAGGCAGGCGCAGACCAGGTTGCGATCGCCATAGGCATTATCGACACGGGCCACCGGTGGCCAGTATTTTCCATCGCGCAGGTGAGGCAGCGGATAGGCCGCCTGCGCGCGCGTGTAGTCGTGATGCCACTCATCGGCCAGCAGGGTCTGGGCGGTGTGCGGAGCGTTTTTCAGGACGTTGTCGCTGCGATCACGTTCACCCGATTCGATAGCCGCGATCTCGCCACGGATGGCGATCATGGCGTCGATGAATCGATCGAGCTCGGCCAGTCCTTCGGATTCGGTCGGTTCGACCATCAGGGTGCCGGCCACCGGGAAGCTCATCGTGGGCGCGTGGAAACCATAGTCGATCAGGCGTTTGGCGATGTCTTCGGCCGTCACGCCGCTGGTATCTTTCAGCGGCCGCACGTCCAGAATGCACTCATGCGCCACCCGACCGTGGCGGCCGCTGTAGAGCACCGGATAATGGCCCCGCAGGCGCGCGGCAATGTAGTTGGCATTCAGGATCGCCATCTTGGTCGCCTGCAGCAGCCCTTCGGCACCCATGAGCGCGATGTAGACGAAGGGAATCGGCAGGATACCCGCTGACCCATAGGGTGCCGCCGACACCGGACCGATCTTGTATTCGCCGGCCAGCCGGCCCTGCGCATTGACCACGCCTGGCAGGAAATCGGCCAGATGCGCGCGCACCGCGACCGGTCCCACGCCCGGCCCGCCGCCGCCGTGGGGAATGCAGAACGTCTTGTGCAGATTCAGGTGCGAGACGTCGGAGCCGAACTTGCCCGGCTGGGCCAGCCCGACCATCGCGTTCATGTTGGCGCCGTCCATGTAGACCTGTCCGCCCGCGTCGTGGATCATGGCGCAGATGTCGGTGACGGTTTCTTCGAACACGCCGTGCGTGGACGGGTAGGTAATCATGAGTGCAGCCAGACGCTCGCCGACCTGC
>Ga0075364_10000455_pt1 | contig 20670 bp, 15 predicted proteins | sample EndMetdeltDD1764_FD_71517 | JGI IMG/M metagenome (GOLD analysis project Ga0075364, IMG submission 71517) | Populus endosphere microbial communities from Tennessee, USA - Endosphere MetaG P. deltoides DD176-4 | ecosystem: Host-associated > Plants > Roots > Endosphere | place: USA: Tennessee...
GGGGTGGGCTGCGCGCGGCTGGTGGCCCGCGTGTGGCGTCGTGTCGGCGTCATGGCAGGCTCTCAACAAGGTCTTCTTCGTGGCGCGGGCGGATCCGCTCGGCACCGAAGTGGCAGGCGAAGGTGCTGCCCTGGCCGACCTGGCTCTCGATCCGCAGCCGCGCCTGGTGCAGGCCCAGCACGTGCTTGACGATCGACAGGCCCAGGCCGGTACCGCCGCTCTCGCGCGAGCGGCTGCTGGAAACGCGGTAGAAGCGTTCGGTCAGGCGCGGGATGTGCGCCTCGGGAATGCCGTAGCCGGTGTCGCGCACCGACAGCACCGCACCCCCGTCGGGCTCGCGGGCGAAGGTGACCGTCACCGTGCCGCCGGCCGGGGTGTAGCGGACCGCGTTGGTGACCAGGTTGGAGAACGCGCTGTGCAGTTCCTTGATCGAGCCGGTGAGGTCGCAGCCGGCTTCGTCGCGGACCTCGATGGTGTGACGGTTCTGGCTGAAGGCCTCGGCCTCGCGGCGCAGCGTGGCCAGCATCGGCGCCATCGCCACGGTCTCGTCGGGCAGGCTGTCGCGCGACTCCAGCCGCGACAGCGCCAGCAGGTCCTCGACCAGCTGGGTCATGCGCTGCGACTGCTTGCGCATCTCGGCCAGCATCGGCTCCCACTCCGGCACGTCCTCCGGGTCGAGCATGTCCAGGTAGCCGTGGACGACGGTCAGCGGCGTGCGCAGTTCGTGCGAGACGTTGGCGACGAAGTCGCGGCGCATCTGCTCCAGCCGCAGCAGCTTGCTGACGTCGCGCGCCACCAGCAGCCAGTAGTCCTCGGAGTAGGGGATCAGGCGCAGGTTCAGGCGCAGCCGGTCGTCGCTGGGCGAGGCCGCATCGAGCATCGGCTCGGCATTGCGGCCGGCTGCCAGCCAGCGCGCCAGCGGCAGTGGCTGCAGGCGTTCGACCACCGAGGCGCCCAGGTCGCGCGGATAGGACAGGCCGAGCAGGTCGGTGGCGGCCTTGTTGAACCACAGCACGCGCTGGGTGTTGCGATCGACCACGACCACCGCATCGGGCAGCGCCGCGGCGGCGGCACGGTAGGCGCGGAGCATGTCCAGCAGGCGCCGCTTGCGCGCGCGCATTTCCGACTGGCTGCGGTGCAGCAGGCGGTCCAGTTCGTTCCAGGCGCCGCGGCCGCGGGCCGGCTCCCAGCGCCGGCGCGCGGTCAGGCCGAGCAGGACCCGGCGCAGGCGCCAGTAGTGCCAGGCCAGGATCGCCAGCGCGGTCGCTGCCAGCACCGCGCCGACATGGCCGACGAGGATGCCGGCCAGGGTGGCGGCGGCCAGCAGCAGGAACAGCATGGACAGGGTCTTCCACCAGGCCGACCGCAGGTGCGGCGGCATGTGCTCGGTGCGTCGCTCGTCGCCGAGCAGCGGACGCAGGCCGGCCCGGCCGGAAGGAGGCGAAGGATCCATGCGCGGGCCCGTCCCGTCCGGCCCCGGCTCAGGCCGCCGCCGAGAAGCGGTAGCCGGCGCCGCGCACGGTCTGCACCATGCCGTCCACCGCGAACGGCTCGAGCGTCTTGCGCAGGCGGCGGATGTGGACGTCGATCGTGCGCTCCTCGACGTAGACGCTGCCGCCCCAGACGTGGTCCAGCAGCTGCGCGCGGCTGTAGACGCGGTCGGGGTGGGTCATGAAGAAATGCAGCAGGCGGTACTCGGTCGGCCCGATCGGCACCGGCGCGTCGCCGGCGAACACCCGATGCGCGGCACCATCGATGCGCAGCGCGCCGACCGCCACGCTGCCGTCCTCGTCGTCCTCGCGGGCGCGGCGCATCACCGCGCGGATCCGCGCCAGCAGTTCGCGCGCGGAGAACGGCTTGACCACGTAGTCGTCGACGCCGGCTTCCAGGCCGCCGACGCGGTCGTTCTCCTCGCCGCGCGCGGTGAGCATGATGATCGGCACCTCGCGGGTCAGCGCCTCGCGCCGCCAGCGTCGTGCCAGGTCCAGGCCGCTCGTGCCCGGCAGCATCCAGTCGAGCAGGATCAGGTCGGGGACGCGGTCGGCGATGGCCGCCTGCGCCTCGCGTGCGTCGCCGGCGTGGATCGGTGCGAAATCGCCCTTGCGCAACGCAAAGGCCACCATGTCACGGATCGCGGGTTCGTCATCGACGATGAGGATGTGCTTCTGCACGTGTGGGTACCGGCACGGCTTGGGGGGTGCGCTGATTAGACTACCGTTTTGTGACCATTCGGTGACGCGGTCCGGAGCCGTGTCGGCACGATCCGCGCAGGCGTTGGCGCCGGCTGGAGCAGCCGGCGGTGCCGGCACTCCTGAGGGTGCGGCGTGGAGCCGCGGCCGCGGTCGGGGAGCACCGGGCGGGCCCATCCTGGCGCCTCTGCGCGGCACGCCTCGCGGAGTATCGAGGCCGGACGCGGTGCGGCGGAGCAGCGCTCCCGTGGCGGGACGGACCTGCGGATGGGTGCAGCAGCCGGAAAGTGCGCCGACGGGATGGAGCCGGGACGCTGGATGGCAGGGCGCTGGCGGAAGGGCGGATCGATGCCGCCACGTGATGATGCCGCCCATCGCCGCCCATGACCTGTCCGCCCGGGTGGCCGGCCCGGTGGTCCGCGGCTGCGGACCACACGCCACTCTGGCTGTCGCGGTGCTCATCCCGCCGACGGTCGACCGCCCGGCCGCCACCTGCGACCCGGGCGACGTCCGTCCGGCTCAGCGACGCTGCATGTCCGGGTCGCGGACGCCTTGACGGCGCAGTTCCAGCACGGTCGGGGTGATGGTGGCGATCCGCGCATCGATGCGGGCCCGGGCCACGTAATCCAGGTTGCCCTGCTTCTTCAGGTTTTCCAGCTGGATCAGGGCCTGCTCCGGCCGCCCGTTGAGGAACGCCGCCTCGGCGAAGGCCTCGCCGGCGCGCACGGTGTCGCCGGCCAGTTCGCAGGCGCGTGCATAGGTCTGCTGGAACACCGGATCGTCGTTGCCGCGGCCGATCAACGGGCGCAGTACCTCCTGCGCCCGGCGCCCGGCCTCGGTGCCGCCCTGTTCGACCAGGCTGCGCGCATAGCTCAGGCCGACCGCGCGGTTGCCGGGCAGGCGGCGCAGCAATGCGTCGAAGCGCTGGTTGGCGTCGCCGGCGCGTCCGGCGTGCGCGCTGGATTCGGCCAGCGCCAGCTCCACCCACAGGTTGCCGGGGTGCTCCTGCAGCAGTCTGGCCAGCTCGGTCGCCGCGGCTGCCGGCTCGCGCTGCATCCGCGCCAGCGCCAGGCCGTAACGCTGGCTGTCGCTGAGCGTGCCGCTGCCGCGGCGCAGGTCCTCGTACTCGCGGATGGCCGCGTCGGGCGTGTTGGCGGTCAGCGCGCGCAGGCGTTCCTGGGCCCAGCCGAACCGGTCGTCGTGCTCGTCGGCGAAGGTGACCGGCACGCTGCCCGGGGCCAGGCCGCGTGGCAGCAGCGGGTTGCTGCGGCCGGGCCCCACGCCCACCGGCGGCGGCGTGCGCGGGATGTCCTCCACCCGTGCCGGACCGCCATCGACCGACGTGCTGGCCGCGACCGTGCCGCGCTCGCGCCGGATCTGTTCGGCGCGCTGCTTGGCTTCGCTGACGCGGGTGGTGTTGACCGGATGGGTGCGCAGGTAGTCGGGCGCGCTGTAGCCGCCCTGGTTGCCGCGCATCGCGAACGACATGCGCTGGAAGAAGCCGGCCATCGCATCGACGTCGTAACCGCTGCGCGACAGCGTGCGGATGCCGATGCGGTCGGCCTCGGACTCGTTGGAGCGGGTGTAGTTGATCTGGTTCTGCTGGATCAGGCCCATGCCGCTGGCGATCGCCGCCTGGGTCGCCTCGCCCGACGAACTGCCGCCGGCCGCCTGCGCGGCGACGATGGCCGCCAGCATGCCGAGCAGGATCGGGACCTGGTCGCGCTGGGCGCGCTCGACCCCGCGCAGCACATGCTGCTGGGTCACGTGGGCGATCTCGTGCGAGAGCACCGCGGCGACCTCGTCCTCGCGCTCGGCGGTCAGCACCAGGCCGGCGTTCATGCCGATGTAGCCGCCCAGGGTGGCGAAGGCGTTGATCTGCCGGTCCTTGAGCATGAAGAAGGTGTACTTCTGCTCGGGGCGGTCGCTGTTGGAGCCGAGCCGGTCGCCCATCGTCTGCAGCCAGTCGGCCAGCAGCGGGTCGTCCAGCAGGTAGCCGTAGTTGCGCAGCTCGCGCAGCATCATCGCGCCGTATTCGTCCTGGCGCGCCGGGGTCAGCAGCTCGCCGGCCGAGGAGCCGATGTCGGGCAGGCGCGGTTCGTCCTGCGCCGGCGCCTGCGCTGCCGGGAGGACCAGGGCGATGGCGGCGGCTAGCAGCAGTCGGCGCAACGGGGAGACTCCATGGAGGGCCGCAGCATGCCGGCGGCCTGTGGCGGGCGGGTGAATCGACGGTTAATCCGCAGTGTTCCGGCAACGACGGTCGATCACATGCCCGGCCGCTACCATATGCCGATAGACCTCGATTGTCCTGTGGAGTTTCCCGTGACAGACAGCACCGCCCCGACCATCACCATCTACTCGACCGCCATCTGCCCGTACTGCGTGGCGGCCAAGAACTTCCTCAAGAGCCAGGGCCGCGAGTGGACCGAGATCCGCATCGACCTGGATCCGGCCGAGCGCGAGAAGATGCTCGCCAGGGCGCGCCGCACCAGCGTGCCGCAGATCTTCGTCGGCGACACCCACGTCGGCGGCTACGACGACATGATCGCGCTGCACCGCGCCGGCGGGCTGCTGCCGCTGCTGGACGGGCAGGGGAGCCAGGCATGAGCGCTTCGGACCAGGGCGAGCAGGACCGCGTCGCCGCCTTCACCGAGTTCCGCCAGCGGATGAACCAGCGGATCCTGGCCGAGCCCAACCAGGTGGTGCGGCGCTTCTTCGCGCTCGACACCCAGACCTACCAGGCCGGCGCGCTGGACGTGAAGACCAAGGAGCTGCTGGGCCTGGTCGCCTCGCTGGTGCTGCGCTGCGACGACTGCATCAGCTACCACGTGGCCCAGTGCAAGGAGGCCGGGGTGAGCCGCGAGGAATTCTTCGAGACCTTCTCGGTCGGCCTGGTCGTCGGCGGCTCGATCGTGATCCCGCACCTGCGCCGCGCGGTCGATTTCCTGGACCAGCTCGAAACGGGCGGTGCGCCGGTGGCCGCGCCCGGGCACGACCACGGCTGACGTCCCGCGACCGGACGCCGGTCTGGTGTCTGCGCCGCCGGCGCATGTCCACGGGCGATGGGCGCCAGCCGACGGCGCCCATCCGGCCCCCCTCCAAAGGTCGATTTGGGACCAGTACCGGCGATCGGGCATAATTTCACCACTGCTTTGCTCCCATTCCCCTTGCGCCGCCCCCGTTCCGAGGGTGTGCGCCCGTTCCGGAAAACACATTCCATGACGCAGAAAATCACGGTCATCCGCGGCGATGGCATCGGCCCGGAGATCATGGACGCGACCCTGCACGTGCTGTCCAAGCTCGATACCGGCCTGGAGTACGAGGACGCCGACGCCGGCCTGGCCGCGCTGGAGAAGCACGGCGACCTGATGCCCCAGGTGACCCTGGATTCGATCGCGCGCAACAAGGTGGCGCTGAAGAGCCCGCTGACCACGCCGGTCGGTGGCGGCTTCACCTCGATCAACGTCAGCCTGCGCCGGCACTTCGACCTGTACGCCAACGTCCGCCCGGCGCACACCTTCCCGAACACCAAGGCGCGCTTCGACAACGTCAACCTGATCACGGTGCGCGAGAACACCGAGGGCGCGTATCTGGCCGAGGGCCAGGAAGTGTCGGCCGACGGCGAGACCGCGTTTTCCGGCACCCGGATCACCCGCAAGGGCTCCGAGCGCATCGTGCGCTACGCCTTCGAGCTGGCCCGCAGCACCGGCCGCAAGAAGGTCACCGCGGTGCACAAGGCCAACATCATCAAGTCGACTTCGGGCCTGTTCCTGAACGTCGCCCGTGAAGTGGCGGCCAAGTACCCGGACATCGAGTTCCAGGAAATGATCGTCGACAACACCTGCATGCAGCTGGTGATGCGCCCCGAGCAGTTCGACATCATCGTGACCACCAACCTGTTCGGCGACATCATCTCCGACCTGTGCGCCGGCCTGGTCGGCGGCCTGGGCCTGGCCCCGGGCGCCAACATCGGTGAGAACGCGGCGATCTTCGAAGCCGTGCACGGCACCGCGCCGGACATCGCCGGCCAAGGCAAGGCCAACCCCTGCGCGCTGCTGCTGGCGGCCGCGCAGATGCTGGACCACATCGGCCAGCCGGAAAACGCCGAGCGCCTGCGCAAGGCCATCGTGGCGACCATGGAAGCCAAGGACTCGCTGACCGGCGACCTGGGCGGCACCGGTACCACGATGTCGTTCGCCAACGCGATCGCCAGCCGCCTCTGAGGCCGCTGCCGGACATCGCGGGCTGATCGGAACGGGGCGCTTCGGCGCCCCGTTCTGTTTTCGTGCGCGGCGCACCTCGACATCACCTGGGCCTGCCGCGGATGCCGTTGGGGGTGTGCTGCGATGCTGCCGGTTCCGACACGATGACGGTCGCCCGCCAGCGCCTCCTCTGGCGGCGAGGCGCTCTTCTCACGTGGGGCCCGGTTGCCGGCGGCCTCCGTGACGGCCGGGGCACGTCTGGCGAGGGCTTCGCTCCGGTCCCGGCCGCATGGACTGGACGGGGAAGGGAGCGCGCAGGCGCAAACGAAAACGGGCGCCCTGGGGCGCCCGCTCCGGATCGATGAGGCGGCGACCGTCAGTCGCGCGACTGCAGCTTGGCCAGCAGGCGCAGGAACTCGATGTACAGCCAAACTAGGGTGACCATCAGGCCGAATGCGCCGTACCACTCCATGTACTTCGGTGCGCGCGCCTGCACGCCCGACTCGATGAAGTCGAAATCCAGCACCAGGTTCAGCGCGGCGATGACCACCACGAACAGGCTGAAGCCGATTCCGATCAGGCCCGACTCGTGGATGTAGGGCACGTTCACACCGAACATGCCCAGCACCAGCGTCGCCAGATAGACCAGGAAGATGCCGCCGGTCGCGGCGACCACGCCCATCTTGAAGTTCTCGGTGGCCTTGATCAGGCCGCTGCGATAGGCGAACAGCATCGCGAACAGCGTGCCGAAGGTCAGCACCACGGCCTGGAACACGATGCCGTCGAAACGTGCGTCGAAGATCGCCGAGATCGCGCCGAGGAAGAAGCCTTCGACCAGCGCGTACAGCGGCGCGGTGACCGGCGCCCAGGTCTTCTTGAAGATCGTGACGAGCGACAGCACCAGGCCGCCGATCAGGCCGCCCCACAGATAGATCGCCGAGCCGGGTGCGATCTCGCCGGTCGGGGTGATCGTCTGGCTCCAGGCGAACGCCGCGGTCAGCACGCACAGCAGCAGCAGGATGCCGGTGCGGTTGACGGTGCCGTTGAGGGTCATGACCTCGGTGTCGCCGCCGGTAACGACGGTCCCGCTGCCGAGATCGAGGAAGGTGGATTCCTTGAGGGCCGGATTGGCGCTGCGCATGGGCGTCCTTTTCGTGTGTGACCTGATGAACGGACAGGATACACGGCCCTGAAGGCGGCTTCCGGTGAACCCTGGCCCCGCCGTTGCCGGGCAGTGGGCCGGACGAGTCGGCAGGCGCGTGGGCAGCAGGAGTGGGCGGGAGCGGCCGCGGAGCGGGCAAGGGCGCCGGCGGCATGCCGTCATCCAGCGGGTGCTTCGAGCGGCGCTGGTGCGAAAGGCGGGACTCGAACCCGCACGGGGGTTACCCGCTGGAACCTAAATCCAGTGCGTCTACCAATTCCGCCACTTTCGCAGGCCGCGCATTCTAACCAACCGGACGGCGCGTGTCGGCTGCCGCGAGGTTGCATGCCGCATCCGTCCATCCCGGCGCCGTGGATGGACACAACGAAAAACGCCCGGCGAACCGGGCGTTTTTCTGTTTCTGGTGGGCCGTCAAGGATTCGAACCTTGGACCTATTGATTAAGAGTCAACTGCTCTACCAACTGAGCTAACGGCCCTGAAACTTAGGCTGCGCATTCTAGCAGGTTCTGCTGTCCTGGCAACCCCTCGATCGAAAAAAGATCGAGTCTGAAAGGGTGGGGTGGCTGAGGGGATTCGAACCCCCGACCACTGGAATCACAATCCAGTACTCTAACCAACTGAGCTACAGCCACCACCGATACTGCAAAACCACCTGTTCCGCCGGAGCCCGACTGGCGCGCCCGGCAGGACTCGAACCTGCAACCGCCGGCTTAGAAGGCCGGTGCTCTATCCGGTTGAGCTACGGGCGCACAACCTTGAAAGTCGCTGCGACCGCCTGGCGGCGGATGGTCGGGGTAGAGGGATTCGAACCCCCGACATCCTGCTCCCAAAGCAGGCGCGCTACCAGACTGCGCTATACCCCGGTGTTGCCGGGCCAGGCTGCCCAGAGACTCGCCTGAGCCCTGCTTCCCGAAGCCTGAGCCCCGGGAAGGCCGGCTATTGTGTGGATCGCCGCAGGGGCTGTCAATGGGATGTTTGCGTCAGGCTGGCGCGGTGGGCGCCGATCGGCCAAACTAGCGCGTTCCGCCGGTGCCCGCGTGGGTTTCCGGCTCGCGTTCCATCACCGTCCAACCGTCACAGGCCGAGGCAGGCGCCCGGCAGCAGGAGCACGTACACCATGCAAGTCTCTGTCGAATCCACCGGCAACCTCGAACGTCGCATGAATTTCAGCCTGCCGGCAGAGCAGCTGGAAGACGGTGTCAGCGGCCGCCTGCGCGAGATCGCGCGCACCGCGCGCATCAAGGGCTTCCGGCCAGGCAAGGTCCCGACCAGGGTGATCGAGCAGCGCTTCGGCGAGCAGGTCAAGGCCGAGGTGCTGAACGGCCTGCTGCGGCAGACCTTCGATTCGGCGGTGCGCGAGAACGCGCTGCAGCTGGCCGGCAACCCGCAGATCGACCGCAGCGGCGAAGGCGAGCTGGACTTCGTGGCGACTTTCGAGGTGGTGCCGGACTTCGGCGACATCGACGTGGCCAAGCTGAGCGTGGTCCGCCACGTGGCCGAGGTCACCGACGCCGACATCGACCAGATGATCGAGAATCTGCGCCTGCAGCGCCGGACCTGGAACAAGGTCGACCGCGCGGCACAGGATGGCGATCTGGTGTCGGGCGAAGCCTGGAGCGAGGCCGATGGCGAGCGCCTGCCGGCCGAAGGCACCGACAAGGTCAACACCGTGATCGGCTCCGGCGGCGTGCTGCCGGCGCTGGAGCAGGCCCTGATCGGCCTGGTTGTCGGCACCGAGAGCGCGGTCGACGTCGAGTTCCCGTCCAACTGGCGCCAGACCCAGCTGGCCGGCAAGACCGCCAAGGTGCACGTCACCCTGTCGCAGGTCTCCGAGCCGGTGCTGCCGGAGGTCGATGCAGCCTTCATCAAGAGTTTTGGCGTGAAGGGCGGCAACGTCGAGCAGTTCCGCGCCGACATCCGCACCAACCTGGAGCGCGAGCTCAAGGGGGCGCTGATGGGCCGCCTGCGCCGCGAAGTCGGCGAGCAGCTGGTGTCCACCTACGCCCACGTGGAGCTGCCGCCGCGCCTGGTCGAGAACGAGGCCCGCGGCATGCTGGCCCAGCAGATCGAGCAGATCCGCCGTGGCGGCCGCGACCCCGGCCAGCCCCCGGCCGATGCGCACCAGCAGTTCATCGAGCCGGCGCGCAAGCGCGTCCTGGCCGGCTTGCTGGTGGGCGAGGTCGCCCGTCGCAATGAGCTGCGGCTGGACCCCAAGCGCCTGAACGAGACGCTGCGCCTGATCGCCTCGACCTACGAAGAGCCGGAACAGGTCATTGAGATGTACCGCAACGACCCCCAGCTCATGTCCGGCCTGCAGGGGCGTGTGATGGAAGAGCAGGTGATCGACTGGATCGCCGAGCGCGCCCAGCACACCGAAACCCCGCTGTCGTTCCAGGAAGCGATCCGCGGATGATGGCGGCCGCCGTGGCGCATGACCCTCCGGGGTGGTGCGCCATGGCGCTGCGGGAATCCGGCGCGTCCGCGCCGGGCCCAATCTGAACTTTGCAGAGGCGCAAGCACCGATGAGCATGATTCCGACCCAAGCCCTGAACCTGGTGCCGATGGTGGTCGAGCAGACCAGCCGCGGCGAGCGCGCCTACGACATCTATTCGCGCCTGCTCAAGGAGCGGGTGATCTTTCTCGTCGGCCCGGTCGAAGACCACGTGGCCAACGTGATCATCGCGCAGATGCTGTTCCTCGAGGCCGAGAACCCCGAGAAGGACATCAGCCTGTACATCAACTCGCCCGGTGGTCTGGTCACCGCGGGCATGGCGATCTACGACACCATGCAGTACATCAAGCCGGACGTGAGCACGATCTGCGTCGGCCAGGCGGCCTCGATGGGCGCGGTGCTGCTGTCGGCCGGTGCGGCCGGCAAGCGTTACGCGCTGCCGAACTCGCGGGTGATGATCCACCAGCCGCTGGGCGGCTTCCAGGGCCAGGCCACCGACATCGACATCCACGCGCGCGAGATCCTTAGCATGCGCGCGCGCCTGAACGAGATCCTCGCCCACCACACCGGCCAGAGCATCGAGACCATCGCCCGCGACACCGAGCGCGACAACTTCAAGAGCGCCGCCGAGGCCCAGGCCTACGGTCTGGTCGACCAGGTGCTGGAGCGTCGTCCTGACGAGACCATCCAGGCCGGCTGACATCGCGGCATCCATCTTGCGGACGGGCTGCCGGATGGCGCCCCGTCACGCTGCAAAAGGCAGGCCCGGCGCGCCTCTGGCGTGGTTCCGGCCCTGTGCTATTCTCGAACCGAAGTCCCGTCAGCGCGGGCAGCACCACTGGACAAGCGAAGCATGAGCGAAGACCGCCAGGGCCGTTCCGGCGACAGCACCAAGATCCTTTACTGCTCTTTCTGCGGAAAGAGCCAGCACGAGGTGCGCAAGCTGATCGCCGGCCCGAGCGTGTTCATCTGCGATGAATGCGTCGAACTGTGCAACGACATCATCCGCGAGGAACTCGAGGAGAAGGCGCAGTCGGCGCGTAGTTCGCTGCCCAAGCCGCGCGAGATCCTCGAGGTCCTCGACCAGTACGTGATCGGTCAGCAGCGCGCGAAGAAGACGCTCGCCGTGGCCGTGTACAACCACTACAAGCGGATCGAGAGCCGGCAGCGCAACGAGGACGTCGAGCTGTCGAAGTCCAACATCCTGCTGGTCGGCCCCACCGGCTCGGGCAAGACGCTGCTGGCCGAGACGCTGGCGCGCCTGCTCAACGTGCCGTTCACGATCGCCGATGCGACCACGCTGACCGAAGCCGGCTACGTCGGCGAGGACGTGGAGAACATCATCCAGAAGCTGCTGCAGAAGTGCGACTACGACGTCGACAAGGCGCAGCAGGGCATCGTCTACATCGACGAGATCGACAAGATCTCACGCAAGAGCGAGAACCCGTCGATCACCCGCGACGTGTCCGGCGAAGGCGTGCAGCAGGCGTTGCTGAAGCTGATCGAGGGCACCGTCGCCAGCGTGCCGCCGCAGGGTGGGCGCAAGCATCCGCAGCAGGAGTTCCTGCAGGTCGACACCAAGAACATCCTGTTCATCGTCGGTGGCGCGTTTGCCGGTCTGGACAAGGTGATCCAGCAGCGCAGCACCGAGGCCGGCGGCATCGGTTTCGGCGCCAAGGTCAAGAGTACCGAGCGCAAGGCCGACACCGGCAAGCTGCTGGCCGAGGTCGAGCCGGAAGACCTGATCAAGTTCGGCCTGATCCCCGAGTTCGTTGGCCGCCTGCCGGTGGTCGCGACCCTGGAGGAGCTGGATGAGCCGGCGCTGATCAAGATCCTGACCGAACCGAAGAACGCCATCACCAAGCAGTTCAAGAAGCTGTTCGAGATGGAGAACGTCGAGCTGGAGTTCCGTCCGGACGCCCTGTCCGCGATCGCGAAGAAGGCGCTCAAGCGCAAGACCGGCGCGCGTGGCCTGCGCACCATCGTCGAGTCGGTGCTGCTCGATACGATGTACGACCTGCCGTCGGCCGAGAACGTCAGCAAGGTCGTGGTCGACGAGTCGGTGATCGAGCACAAGACCGAGCCGTACCTGATCTACCAGACCCCGGCCGCGGCACCGCCGAAGGCCGCCTCTGGCGACTGATCGGGGCGGGCCGTACGCGGCCGACAACCGGGATCGACCTGCCGGGTCCGCGCGCTGCGCGGGCCCGGTCTCGTTTCCGGGGTTTGCTGCAAGTCGTTGAAAATATTCGATTCATGCCGCGCTGCTTGCAAGCGTTCGTGGCTGCCCCCATAACGGGGCGAGGACGGTCCGACCGTCATCCACGCTTCCGGAGTTCCCATGTCCCGATCCCGTTCCGACGCCCTCGAACTGCCCGTCCTGCCGCTGCGGGATGTGGTGGTGTTTCCGCATATGGTGATTCCGCTGTTCGTCGGCCGGGACAAGTCGATGCGGGCGCTCGAGCAGGCGATGGAGGCCGACAAGCAGATCCTGCTGGTCGCCCAGAAATCCGCCGAGACCGACGATCCGGAGGCCGGCGACCTGTACACGGTCGGCACGCTGGCCACGGTGCTGCAGCTGCTCAAGCTGCCGGACGGCACGATCAAGGTGCTGGTGGAAGGCACGGCGCGCGTGGCGGTCAGCCGGATCGTCGAGCAGGACGGCGCGCTGCACGGCCGCGGCGAGCTGATCGAGCGCGGCACCGAGCGCGAAGAGCGCGAGGTCGAGGCCATCGCGCGGACGCTGATGAGTCTGTTCGAGCAGTACGTCAAGACCAACCGCAAGCTGCCGCCGGAACTGCTGCAGACCCTGGCCGGCATCGACGAGGCCGGTCGCCTGGCCGATACCGTGTCGGCCCATGTCGGCGTGCGCCTGTCGGACAAGCAGCGGCTGCTGGAAAGCGCCGATGTGGGCGAGCGGCTGGAGCTGCTGGTCGGCCTGGTCGAGGGCGAGATCGACGTGCAGCAGATGGAGAAGCGCATCCGCGGCCGGGTCAAGTCGCAGATGGAGAAGAGCCAGCGCGAGTACTACCTCAACGAACAGATGAAGGCCATCCAGAAGGAACTGGGTGACCTGGACGATGCACCGGGCGAGCTGGAGGAACTGGCGCGCAAGGTCGCCGAGGCCGGCATGCCCAAGCCGGTCGAGGCCAAGGCGCGCAACGAGCTGAACAAGCTCAAGCAGATGTCGCCGATGTCGGCCGAGGCCGCGGTGGTGCGCAACTACCTGGACTGGCTGCTCGGCGTACCGTGGAAGAAGCGCACCAAGGTGCGCAAGGATCTGAAGGTCGCCCAGGACACGCTGGACGCCGACCATTACGGTCTGGAGAAGGTCAAGGAACGCATCCTCGAATACCTTGCGGTGCAGTCGCGGGTGAGGCAGATGAAGGGCCCGATCCTGTGTCTGGTCGGTCCGCCTGGCGTGGGCAAGACCTCGCTCGGCCAGTCGATCGCCAAGGCCACCAACCGCAAGTTCGTGCGCATGGCGCTGGGTGGCGTGCGCGACGAGGCGGAGATCCGTGGCCATCGCCGCACTTACGTCGGCTCGATGCCGGGCCGGATCGTGCAGAACCTCAACAAGGTCGGCAGCCGCAACGCGCTGTTCGTGCTGGACGAGATCGACAAGATGTCGATGGACTTCCGTGGGGATCCGTCCTCGGCGCTGCTGGAAGTGCTCGATCCCGAGCAGAACCACACCTTCAACGACCATTACCTGGAAGTCGACCTCGACCTGTCCGAGGTGATGTTCATCGCCACCTCGAACTCGCTGAACATCCCGGGCCCGCTGCTGGACCGCATGGAGGTGATCCGCATCCCGGGCTACACCGAGGACGAGAAGCTCAACATCGCGCTGCGCTATCTGGTACCCAAGCAGCTGAAGGCAAATGGTCTCAAGCCCGAGGAACTGTCGATCGCCGAAAGCGCGGTCCGCGACGTCGTGCGTTACTACACGCGCGAGTCCGGCGTGCGCAACCTCGAGCGCGAGATCGCCAAGATCTGCCGCAAGGTGGTCAAGGAGATCGCACTGGCTGGCCCGCAGCCGGCGAAGAAGGCGCCGGCGAAGAAGGGCTCGCGCAAGCAGGCCGCGCTGGTCCAGGTCGAGTCGAGGAACCTGGACAGGTACCTGGGCGTGCGCCGTTTCGACTACGGCCGCGCCGAGGAGCAGAACGAGATCGGTCTGGTCACCGGTCTGGCCTGGACCGAGGTTGGCGGCGACCTGCTGCAGATCGAGGCCACGCTGGTGCCGGGCAAGGGGCAGCTGATCCTGACTGGCCAGCTCGGTGACGTGATGAAGGAGTCGGCGTCGGCCGCGCTGTCGGTCGTGCGCGCGCGTACCGAACGGCTGGGGATCGAGATCGATTTCCTGCAGAAGCAGGACGTGCATCTGCATGTGCCGGATGGAGCGACGCCGAAGGATGGCCCCAGCGCGGGCATCGCGATGGTGACCACGCTGGTGTCGACGCTGACCAAGGTTCCGGTGCGCGCCGACATCGCGATGACCGGCGAGATCACCCTGCGTGGCAAGGTCACCGCCATTGGTGGATTGAAGGAGAAGCTGCTCGCGGCACTGCGCGGCGGCATCCGTACCGTGGTGATTCCGGAAGAGAACCGGAAGGATCTGGCCGACATTCCGGCCAACGTCACCGACAATCTCGAGATCGTGCCGGTGCGCTGGATCGACGAGGTGCTGGATCTGGCGCTGGAGCGGCCGCTGGGACCGAAGGCGGATGCAGTGCCGTCCAAGGTTCGCACGCGCGCCGTCAAGGGTGCTGGCAAGCGGGTTCGCGGCGGTGACGAAAGGACCGGCATCAAACACTGAATCGGAGTCATGTGCAGGCGCCTGTCAAGCCTGAAAACCCGCGCCGTTATTGGGTTTTCGGCTTGCGACTCCACACCGCGCCCTGTATAACGGGCGCACCCGCGGCGGCATTTGAAGAGAGCGTACGTCGCGGCACAGGACCATCGGGGGCGCACGCCTGAAGCGGTCCCGTCCAATCACTCGCGGCAGATGCCGCCAAGGGAGTTCCAGAATGAACAAAACCGACCTGATCGACATCATTGCCCAGGACGCCGAGCTGACCAAGGCCGAGGCCGCACGTGCCGCCGACGCCTTCGTGGGCGCGGTGACCAAGGCGCTGAAGAAGGGCGACACCGTCACCCTCGTCGGCTTCGGCACCTTCCAGGCGCGCAAGCGCGCTGCGCGTACCGGCCGCAACCCGAAGACCGGTGAGACGATCACGATCAAGGCTTCGGTCAATCCGACCTTCAAGGCTGGCAAGGCGCTGAAGGATGCAGTAAACTAATCGACTCGCTGCCACCCGATGGCAGGAGGCGCAAAGCGCCGGGTGCTTAGCTCAGCGGTAGAGCGTCTCCCTTACAAGGAGAGGGTCGGGGGTTCGATCCCCTCAGCACCCACCATCATCGGGAAGCGGATCGAAAGTGAAAAAAATTGTTGGATGGGGCTAGCGCAAAGCTAAAAAACATCCTACAATGATCGTCTCAGCAGCGGAGTGGTAGTTCAGTCGGTTAGAATGCTGGCCTGTCACGCCGGAGGTCGCGGGTTCGAGTCCCGTCCACTCCGCCATCTGATCCGAAACCCCCGAGAAATCGGGGGTTTCTTTTTGCGTGCGACAAAGCTGGTTGCGGAGCCGACTGGCTGCCGCCGGCCGTGGCGGGCGCCGCTGCGTGCGACGGGGTAGACTACGCGGCTAATCCCAAGAGCCTGGCAACGATGCTGCAGAAACTCCGCGACCGGACTTCCGGATGGGTCGCCACGGTCATCATCGGACTGTTGATGATTCCGTTCCTTTTCGTCGTCGACCAGAGTTATCTCGGCGGTGTCGGCGCGAACAACGTCGCCCAGGTGAAGGCGCCGCCGACCTGGTGGCAGGGCGCACCGAAGTGGTGGCCGGTCTCCATGCTCTGGCAGCACCATGAAGTCAGCGCCGAGGAATTCCGCACGCGTTTCGAGCAGGAGCGGATGCAGCAGCGGGAGCAGCAGGGCGATGCTTTCGATCCGCGCCAGTTCGAGACCACCGAGAACAAGCTGCGCGTGCTCGACCAGCTGATCGACGAGAAAGTGATTCTGCTGGCCGCCGATCGCGCCGGCGTCACCGTCGGCGACATCGCGGTCCGCGATTACATCGCCGCGATCCCGGCCTTCCAGGTGGACGGCAAGTTCGATGCGAGCCGTTACCAGCTGGCGCTCAGCTCGCAGATGCCGCCGCGCTCGCCCAAGCAGTTCGAGCAGGATGTGCGCGATGCGCTGAAGCAGTCGCTGGTTCCGATGGGCATCGCCGGTTCGGCATTCGTCACCGATGCCGAGTTCGAGCGCCTGCTGCGTCTCTCAGGCGAAACCCGCGACGTCGAGATCGCCGTGCTGCAGCCGCAGGCCGAGGACACCGCGGAGGTGGACGAGGCGCAGGTCAAGGCGTGGTACGACGCGCATCCTGCCGATTTCCGCAAGCCCGAAGCGGTCAGCATCGAGTATGTCGAGGTCAATGCCAGCACGCTGCCGACGCCGGCAGCGGCCGACGAGGCCACGCTGCGCAAGCGCTACGAGGAAGAGAAGGCGCGCTTCGTCGATCCGGAGCAGCGTCTGGCGTCGCACATCCTGGTGCGCGTGGACAGTGGAGCGGATGCCGCGGCCCAGAAGGCGGCGGAGGAGAAGGCTGCCGCGCTGGCCGAGCAGGCGCGTGCGCCCGGCGCCGATTTCGCGGCGCTGGCCAAGGCCAATTCGGAAGATCCGGGTTCGCGCGACACTGGCGGCGACCTGGGCTGGGTCGAGCCGGGCGTGATGGTGGCGCCGTTCGAGCAGGCGTTGTTCGCCATGCAGCAGGGCGAGGTGCGCGGCCCGGTCAAAACCGACTTCGGCTATCACGTGCTGCAGCTGCGCGAGATCAAGACCGGTGCCCAGGTGCCGTTCGAGCAGGCCCACGACGAACTGGCGCGTGAGCAGGCGCAGGCTGATCGCGAGCGTGCCTACAGCGAGCTCAGTGGCCGTCTGACCGACCTCATCTACCAGAATCCGTCGGCACTCGAGGCCGCCGCGGAGCAGACCGGCCTGCAGGTGCAGCGCATCGGGCCGTTCACCCGCGACGACACGGTCGGCATCGCCGCCAATCCGGCGGTCAAGCGCGCTGCGTTCTCCGAGGCGCTGGTCGAGGATGGCACGGCCAGCGATCCGATCGAGCTGGGGCCGAATCACACCGTGATCATCCGCGTCACCGAGCACACGCCGGAGGCAGCGAGGCCGCTGGCCGAGGTACGTGACCAGGTCGTCGCTGCCGTGCGTGCCGACCGTCAGGCCAAGGCGGCCGCGGCGGCAGCCGATGCGCTGCTGGAGCGCGTGCGTGGCGGTGAAGCGCTGGCTGCCGTGGCCGAGAGCGCGCAGGCCGATCTGGTGCCGCTGCCGGGTCTGCCGCGTGGTGCGCCGACCCCGTCGCCCGAGGCCAACCGCACGATCTTCTCGGTGCCTGCGCCTGCAGAGGGCAAGACCTCGCCCGGTCGCTTCGAGCTGCCCGGCGGGCGCTATGCCCTGTTCGCCGTCACCGCGGTCCACCCGGGCAAGCCGGAGGACATGCCGGAAGAGCAGCGCACCATGCTGCGCAGCCAGTTCGCGCAGGTCGATGGTGCGGCAGCGGCGGAGAGCTATGTGCGCGAGGCGCGCAAGCGGTTCAGCGTGGTGATCCAGGAAAGCCAGCTCTAACCGGCCACATCGCAGCTGTTCCAGAACGAAGGCGCGGGCGACCCCCGCGCCTTCGTCGTGTCGGGTGACCGCTCATGCAGGGAGCAGCGGGATGCACTGAGCTCATCGGCGTGCGCATGGATGACAGCTCGCCTCCAGGCACGAAGACGTCGGCAGGCAAGCGCGTTCGCGGGTTGGGTCGTTGGTAGAGATCCGTAACAGCCGACGGTGCTCGACCGACATGGATCGGCCGGCGCGGTGTGACCCTGCCGCTTTCGACGCCTAGTCGGACTGAGGCCAGCCGGCGAACGATGGTGCACGCGCGCCAGTCGCCCCGCAGCTTTGCCGCGCGGCCCCCTCTGATCAATCGAGCTGGAGCACCGTGCCGGGGCGCAGCACACTCTTGGCGCCAAGCCCGTTGCGTTCGAGCAGGCGGGTGGCGCTCAGGCCATAACGGCGGGCGATGGCCCAGGCCGAATCGCCGCGGCGGACGGTGTGCGTGCGGCCTGGGGCGACTGCAGGATCGTCATCCGGCGTGGTGCTTTGCCCATTGCCGGCGACGATGCCGATGCCGGACGGATCCAGTGTTGTGGGCGGGGCGAGCGCCAGCGGCGGCTTTCCGCCCGGCCAGTGGTTGGCCAATGCGGGATTGAGCCGTCGCAGCAGGCCGGCATCGACGCCGTTCGCGCTGGCCCAGTGCTCGAGCGAGCGGGCGCCTTCGAGCGGCTGTGCGTGCAGGTTCGGCACCGGACGATCGAGCGCCGCGCGCCATGTCTCGCGTTCGCCGGCGTCCTCCAGCAGGCAGGCGAGGGCATGCAGCTTTTCGACGTAGGCGTAGGTGGTGGCTGACAGGCCGGGAACCGAGCGCGGAGTGGTATCGGCCGCGTCGTCTCCGTTGCGGCGCAGCGCCTGCCGGATCCGGTACTCGCCCGCGTTGTAGGCCATGGCCGCCAGGCGCCAGTTACCGGAAAACGTGTCGTTGAGCGTTTCCAGGTAGCGCACGGCGGCGCGCGTCGATTCCGCCGGCGACAGGCGCCCGTCGTAGGACTTGCCCACCGCGATGCCGTGATGCCGGGCCGTGGGCGCGACGAACTGCCACATGCCGGCGGGGCCGCTGCTCGAGCGCGCCGCCGGCGCATATCCGCTTTCGATGAAGGGAATCAGGGCGAACTCGGTCGGCAGCTGCGCCTCGCGCAGCATGTCCACCACATGCCCGAACAGCGGCAGCGCATCGCTGTCGGCGTTCGCCAGACGCGCCGGTGCGTGGGCGAAATGCCGCAGCCAGCGTGGATCGGCGTTGCCGCACTCCGGCTCGGCCAAGCCGTCGCGGAAGTCGGTATAGATCTGCAGGCCGTTGCGGGTGGCCGATGGCTGCGCCGGTTCCGGACTGGCTGGCGCCGGCACCGGCGTGGCGTGATCCGGCGTCGAGGCCTGCAGCGGAGGGCGCGTATCCACCGACGCCTGTCGTGGTGGCGATGCCGGCGCCTGGGAGCGGGGCTCCATGCCGGTACAGGCCGAGAGCGCAACCGTGAGTGCGGCAACCAGGGTTGCCTGCAGGGCCTGCGGGTGTCGGATCATGCGGTGAATCCATCCTTCCAGGCACGCAGCGCGGCGAAGGTGCCGACATCGTCCAGCGGACCCGCGGCATCGTTTCGTGCCGCCACCGCATCGCGGACAGCGGGGACATGGCAGCGCAGAAACGGATTGCAGGCGCGTTCGTCGGCCAGCCGGGCCGGCAGGGTCGGATGGGCGGCCCGGCGCTGGGCGATGGCGTCGGCATGGCGGCGGTGCAGTGCGTCGTTGCCGGGCTCGACCGCCAGTGCGAAGGCGGCATTGGCCAGGGTGTACTCGTGCCCGCAGCAGACCAGCGTGTCGTCATCGAGCGTGGCCAGCCGTCGCAGCGATGCGTGCATCTGTTCCGGCGTGCCCTCGAACATGCGGCCGCAGCCCAGGCTGAACAGCGCATCGCCACAGAACAGATGGCCGGCCACCAGATAGGCCACGTGGCTGCGGGTATGCCCGGGCACGCCGATCACGTTGGCCGGCTGGCGCAGCAGCTCCAGCACGTCGCCGTCGCGCACGCGGTGGCAGTCCAGCGTGATCCGCGGATCATCCGGCGCGTGCACCACCAGCGACGGGTAGCGCTGCTGCAGCGTGGCGACGCCGCCGCAATGATCCGGATGGTGATGGGTCAGCAGGACGACCTCGGGCGCGCCCCCGTGGGCATCGAAATGCGCGATCACGGGGGCGGCTTCGCCGGGGTCGACCACCAGCGCGCCGGCAGTGTCCTCCAGCACCCAGATGTAGTTGTCCTCGAGTGCGGGCAGGGCGCTGAGTCGCATAGAATCGGGACCATGCCTGCCGCCACGACCAGCCGTCAACCCGGCGCACCGTCATGGTTCAGCAGCGCGGAGGCCCGGCGGCTGCTGTCGCTGGAGCGCCGCTGGCTGCTTCAGCGCCTGTCTTCGCTGCCGCTCGCGCCCTGCCTGTGGGTCGAGCCGACCGACGCCATGGAAGCCTTGCCCTCGCCTTTGCGGGGGCTGCTGCTGTACCGTGCCGGCCCCGGATACGCCGGCAGCGTGCGCTGTGGGCTGCCCTTGCCGCTGGCGAGCGGCTGTCTCGGCGCGATCGTGCTGCAGCACGTCGCCCGACCGGAGCTGCTGGACGAGGCCGCCCGGCTGCTGGCCGATGGTGGCAGGCTGTGGATCTGTGGCCTGACGCCGTGGAGCCCCTATCGATGGCGCTGGCACGGCGACGCGCGTGCGGATGGCAGCCCCGGTGGCTGGCGACGCCGGTTGCAGGCCGCAGGGTTGCAGCCGGGCACGGCCCACTACCTCGGGCCGCGCTGGCGTGACCGCCCCGGCGCCGGGGACGCGGCATCGGGCGTGTCCGGGGTGCTGCGTGCCAGCTATGTGATCGAAGCCGAGAAGCGCGCCGCGCTCCCGGTCGCGCCGGCGCCATTGCGCTGGCAGGGCAG
>Ga0075364_10000456_pt1 | contig 20669 bp, 20 predicted proteins | sample EndMetdeltDD1764_FD_71517 | JGI IMG/M metagenome (GOLD analysis project Ga0075364, IMG submission 71517) | Populus endosphere microbial communities from Tennessee, USA - Endosphere MetaG P. deltoides DD176-4 | ecosystem: Host-associated > Plants > Roots > Endosphere | place: USA: Tennessee...
GTTCAGCCGTTGGCCATCCGGCGCAATGGGCAACTGCCCTGACACGAATACCAGCCCCCCTCCCTTGCGGAAATGGCTGTAGTGGCCGCCCGGGGGTCGCAGTGCGATTGCGGGGTTGTCGTTGTTCGGGGAATTACCAGCCATGGAAACGGCTCCAGATCGATAGGGTGTTGTCTTCGCTTAACGCATGGTACTGGGGAAACTGAGCGCCGGTTGCGCAGGCATGGTTGGGCAGGATGCGCAGTCGCGTGCCGACCGGAAAACGCGACTCGATGTCCAGGTCCGGCGTGTCGGTGCGAGCGAGGATGCCGTGTTCCTGGTTGGCACTGGCAAGCAGATAGCCAGGCATCACTTGGCCATTTTCGTCGCACACCTGCCCGTAGCCGAAGTCGACCTGCTGCCGCGCCGTGCCCTTGTCGCGGCTCATCGCCATCCAGCCCGCATCCACAATCGCCCAACCTTTCTCCCGCTGATGACCGATGACGGTGGTGAGCACACTCAACGCGATATCGTCAGTCGTGCACACACCGACATTGCGCATCACAAGGTCGAAAAAAATATAGACCCCGGCGCGCAGTTCGGTCACACCTGTAAGGTCACGGGCCTCGAGCGCGGTCGGCGTGGAGCCCACGCTCACCACAGGGCAAGGCAGGCCCGCTGCGCGCAGGCGCTCGGCGGCCCGTACGCATCCGGCGCGTTCCTGCTCGGCAAGCGCTGCCAGCGCCTGCGGGGTATTCAGCTCGTAGCTGGAGCCTGCATGGGTCAACACGCCGAGTAAACGCATACCGCCTTTATGCAGAATGTCACCCACGACCAACAATTCCTGCGAGTCCGGTTTGATGCCGGAGCGATGGTCATCGGTATCGATCTCGATCATGACGTCGAACACCGCGTTGTGCGCAGCCCCGAATTCGACGATGGCGCGTGCACTGTCTGCGTTGTCTGTGATGATCTTCAGCTGACAGCCTTGTTCGCACAGCGCCAGGGCTTGCGGCAGGCGGTGAGGGGCCATGCCCACAGCGTAGAGAATGTCGGTGACGCCATCGGCAAGGAAGTGCTCGGCTTCTTTCAAAGTGGACACCGTGATGCCCTGCGCGCCCGCAGCCAGTTGCTGCTTCACCACTTCCGTGCACTTGGTGGTTTTGACGTGCGGGCGCAGGCTTACGCCGAGAGCATGTGCTTTGGCCTGCATGCGATCGATATTGCGCTGCATGCGCGCGGTTGAAATCAATGCCGCCGGTGTATCGATTTGATCAAGCGCGGTGGGAGAGCGCGTCGCAAGAGAATGGGTAGCTTGGGTCATATTCAGTTGTAGCGTTATCGATGAATTTCACGGCGATGGATGGGTTTATTGTCGGGTAAAAACCTGCAGCTATGCTTAAATATTCCAACATCTATCGTTAATCTGAATTAAATGATCCAACTCGACGATCTGCGGCTGGCAGCGACGTTACTGCGCGAACCTTCGCTCAGTGCCGCCGCTCGCGCACTGGACGTCACGCCGCCTGCGTTGTCGACACGGCTGCGCAAGCTCGAGGCGGCATTGGGCCTGACCCTGGCCCGACGCGATGCCCGGCGTCTGTCGCTCACGCCAGAAGGTGAACGGTTTGCACGCGAGGCGCAGGAGCTGTTGACAAGGATTGACGGGCTTTGCGAGTCGATGAGTCGCGAGGACCAGCAATTGGGCGGCACCCTTCGCATCGCAGCGCCCTTTGGCTATGGGCGTCAACGCATTGCACCGCTGCTGGCCCGGTTTTCGCTGAAACACCCGAATTTGCGGATTCAGCTCGAGTTGCGTGAAACACCCTGGCCCGCCCGGCGAGACTGCGATGCCGTGATCCATATCGGCAACGTGCGCGATTCGTCGTGGGTCGGGCGGGTGCTGGCTTCAAACGAGCGGTGGCTGTGCGCCAGCCCGGCCTACCTCGCCACACACGGCGTGCCGAAAACGCCGCAGGATCTGACAAACCATGTCTGCATCGCCATTCGCGAGAATGATGAAGATGTCACCCTGTGGCACGTGCGGCCGGTGAGCCAGACCGGCAAACGGCAGAGCGAATCGCTGCGCCTCACCCATTCTTACGTTACCAACGATGGGGGTGTGGCGCGGATGTGGGCTGAAGCGGGTCTGGGCATCGTGTTGCGTTCGGAATGGGATGCGGCAGAAGCGATCGCCAAGGGTACGCTTGTGCGCATCCTTGCCGACTGGGCGTTCGACAGTGCGCCGATCGTCTTGCTCCTGCCTACGCGCAAGGGGCAGACCGCTCGTGTGCTCGCGTTGACAGAGTTCTTGATGCACGAGCTGGGTTCCTGAAAAAGTCAGCGGCGCGACGAGAACGTCGCGCACTCACTCAAACAGTCTTCAGCGGCCAGCAGCATCCCCATCAGCATCCACGCCGCATACAATCGCGCCATGAACACCCCTACCGCCCTGCGCGCCGGCACCTTGGCAGGCACGCGTCACCTGCGCCTGGCCTGCGGCCTTGACGCCTTTCCACGTGAAATCCTGGACCTGGCTGACACGCTGGAGATCCTGGATCTCTCCGGCAACGCGCTTTCCGAACTGCCTGAGGACTTCGACCGTCTGCATCGTTTGCGCATCGTGTTCCTGTCGTCCAATGCTTTCACGCATGTGCCTCCCGTGCTGGGGCGTTGCTCAAGTCTCACCATGCTGGGCATGAAAGCCAATGCGATCGAGCACGTCGACGGTAATGCGCTGGCACCGGGGCTGCGCTGGCTCATCCTCACCGATAACCGCATCGCGGCCCTGCCCGATCAGATCGGTGATTGTCCGGACATGCAGAAGCTTATGCTCGCAGGCAATCGACTCACGACCCTGCCCGAAAGCCTCGCACGCTGCCGCAATCTGGAACTGCTGCGCCTGTCGGCCAACAGACTGCAAACACTGCCTGACTGGCTGTTCACTTTGCCACGCCTGGCGTGGCTCGCGATTGCGGGCAACCCGTTAGGTGCCCTGGAAAAACCGCCCGCGACCGACACCGCGAACTGGGAAGATATCGCGCTTCAAGAACCGCTTGGCGAAGGCGCCTCGGGCGTCATCTACCGGGCGAAGTGGTCGGCGCGCCAGGAATCCGTTGCCGTCAAACTGTTCAAGGGCGCCGTCACCAGCGATGGCCTGCCCGAAAGCGAAGTCCACGCCTGCATGACAGCAGGGGCACATGCCCACCTCATTGGTGCACATGCCCGCATCCATGATCACCCTGACAGTCTGGATGGATTGATCATGCCGCTGGTCGATCCCTCCCTGCGCACGCTCGCAGGACCACCAAGCTTCGAATCCTGTACACGCGACGTGTACGCGCCGGGGCAGCAGCTCTCGATTCGCACTGCGTCACGCATCGCCACCGGCATTGCACGCGCTGCGTGCCACCTGCACGCCGCCCACCTGATGCATGGCGACCTTTACGGCCACAACATCCTGTATGGGCAAGACGGCCACGCGCTGCTGGGCGACTTCGGGGCGGCGTCGTTTTATGCGCAGGCCACGCCTGCGAAAGCATGCGAACGCATCGAAGCACGCGCCTTCGGATTACTACTGCAGGAATTGCTCACTCTGGCCAGCCACGACAAGGCCAGCGCACCCCATGTGTTCGAGACGCTCGCAGCATTGGCCGAGCAATGTGTAGCGCCCGACGTGTCAGAACGCCCCGCATTTGCAGAAATCGTGCAGAACATCGAGGCGGCACTCGGGCGTCTGGAGGGCAAGGCATGAAGAGCGTCCGTTTCCCATTGGCAGTTATCGCGCTCGCCATTTTGTCGGGTTGCGCCACCGCGCCCCCACGTCAACCCGACAATATTTGCGCCATTTTCCGAGAAAAACCCAGTTGGCATACGGCGGCTGTGAAGACGCAGGAAAAGTGGGGGTTGCCGCCGCAGGTCGCATTTGCGATGCTCTATCAGGAATCCAGCTTCCGACACGATGCCCAGCCACCCCGGCGGTTCCTGCTCGGTTTCATTCCCTGGGGCCGCATGAGCACGGCGTATGGCTATGCGCAGGCCAAGGATGAAACCTGGGACGACTACAAGCGCGAGAACAGCCGCTGGGTGGCCAGTCGGAGCAACTTCAGTGATGCGCTTGATTTCATGGGTTGGTACACCGACAAGTCCACCCGCATCAACGGCGTCTCCAAATGGGACGCTTACGGCCAGTATCTGAATTACCACGAGGGCTGGACCGGATATAAAAACGGCTCGTACAACCGCAAGCAATGGTTGATCGGCGTCGCTCGAAGAGTAGATGCCCGCGCCAAGCAGTTCTCGGGACAATACGCGTCTTGCAAGGATTCGCTTTCGTCCTGGTTGTTCTAGCGCGGCCTGCGACTGCCATCACATTGGGCAATCATGCTGAAGGGTGACTACGCGTAAACCCTGCTAGGGTTGCGCCTAAGTTGTGGCGGTTATAAGGCCCGCATAGTATTAAAACTTCCATTTATATGAAATTTTCACTATGCGCCAGGCCGACGTCGCCGTGCCCGAGAAGATGCCCGCCCTGCACCCGCAGTCGGCCATCGATCTCTGGCTGGGCGAACAGCTCAGGCTGCTGCGCAAAGGCCAGCGGCGATCGCTGGCCAGTGTTGCGCAAGCCTGCGGGCTGTCGCTGGGGTTGCTCAGTCAGATCGAACGGGGCTTGAGTTCGGTGTCTGTCAAAACCTTGGGCCTTCTGGCACAGGTATATGGCGTGACCCCCGACTCGCTGCTGCGCAATGTGGCGCCCCACACCGGTGAAGCCGATGGTTTTGTGGCACGCGCCGGTCAGCATCGACGGATGCAGATGGGCGAGCGCGGTGTCGACAAGGAGATCTTCACACCACCCGCGGCACACACGATCGATCTTTGCCGCGCGTTCATTGCACCAGGCGGGTCGTCCAGTGACACCCTGTTCACCACCGACCGCGGCGAACATGTGGGCTTCATCGTCGAAGGGTCGCTTGAACTGTGGCTCGACAACCGGGTGGTACTGCTATCAACCGGCGACAGTTTCTGTTATGCCAGTCACACACCGCGCAGGTGGCGCAATCCAGGCACGTGCGCGACCCAGGTGATCTGGGCGATTTCCAATATCAGCTATGCCCCGCCTGCCCCGCCTTAAGTCACGCGCCTTGCATGCGGCTGCACGATGGTCGCCCGTGATGCGTTTTATCTGCACCGCTTGCTTGTCCCAACACCTCAGCAAAAGGACTCCGTCATGAAACTGAAATCCCTCGCCATTTCGCTGGCTGCCGCGCTGTCGATCGTCGCTGGCTCTGCCGTGTCGGCACAAACCGTGAAGGTCGGGTCGACCCCCACCGGTAGCCCATTCACGTTCCTGGACACCAAAACGAACACAATCCAGGGCGTCATGGTCGATATCGTGCGCGCAGTCAGCAAGGAGGCGGGTTTTGAAGTACAGATCGAACCGATGGCGTTTTCTGCGTTGATCGGCTCGTTGACCTCCAAACGCATCGACATTATTTCGGCGGCCATGTTCATCACGCCGCCGCGCCAGGAAGTCGTGGCGTTTTCCGACCCCATCTATCGCTACGGCGAAGGCCTGATGGTGGCGAAGTCCGATAACAAGGCCTACACCAGCTTTGCCGATATGAAAGACATGGTGGTGGGTGTGCAGATCGGCACCGCCTTTGTCGAACCGATCCAGAAATCGGGCGTGTTCAAGGAGGTCAAGCTTTACGACAATCCCCAGGACATGATGCGCGATGCCAACGCCGGGCGCATTCAGGCGGGCTTCATGGACTTCCCGATCGCCACCTACATCATCAGCCAGGGCAATTACCCCAACCTGCAAATGGCCAAGAGCTACAAGCCCACGGTGCTGGGCAGCCTGGGGCTGGCCGTGCGCAAGGACGATACGGAAATGCTGGCGAAGATCAACACCGCGCTGAAGTCGCTGCAAAGCAAGGGTGAAATCGAGACCATCCTGAAGAAATGGGGCTTGAGCAACATGTAAAGCCCCGCGCGCAGCATGAACCCGACAGCGCGACTGCCGGGTTCGTGCCGCGCCACTGAGTCAACCGATTAGCCCGCACCCGTGACCGGAAACGATGGAACAGTTCCTAAAAGACGCCACAGAGTTCTTCCCCATTCTTTTGCAGGGTGCCAAATTAACCGTCATCGTGGCGTTCGGCTCGCTGCTGCTCTCTACCGTGCTCGGCCTGGTGTGGGCCCTGATGCGGGTATCGGGCATTACGTTGCTGGAGAAAATCAGCGCCGGCATCATCAACGTGTTGCGCGGCATCCCCATCATCGTGCTGCTGTTCTACATCTACTTCGTGCTGCCGGATTTCGGCATTGCATTGTCGGCGGTGCAAGCGGCCATTATTGGTCTGGGTATTGCCTATTCGGCCTATCAGGCCGAGAACTTTCGCGCCGGCATTCAGGCAATCGACCGCGGGCAGATCGAGGCGGCCATGTCTATGGGCATGAGCTGGAGCAAGACCATGCGCCGCGTGGTGCTGCCTCAGGCGGTTAAGATCGTGCTGCCTCCCTACGGCAACATCATGATCATGATGCTGAAGGATTCTTCGCAAGCCTCCACCATTACGGTCGCCGAGCTCGCGCTGCAAGGCAAGCTCATCGCCATGTCTTCGTTCAAGAACGCGACCGTGTTCAGCCTGGTCGCGTTGATGTATCTCGTGATGTGCGTGCCCTTGATTCTGTTCGTGCGCCATCTCGAAAAAAGGAATGCCAGCAAATGATCGAAATGAAAGATGTGCACAAGCGTTATGGCGCGCTGGAAGTCATCAAGGGCATAGACGCCAGCGTTGCAAAGGGCGAGGTGGTGTGCATCGTGGGCCCGTCGGGTTCAGGCAAATCCACCATCTTGCGCTGCATTAACGGGCTGGAACGCTACAACAGCGGCAGCATTACCGTTGATGGCGTCAAAGTGGATGCCGATGCAAAGTCCATCACTGCCATCCGTACGCAAGTGTCGATGGTCTTTCAACGCTTCAACCTGTTTCCCCATCGCACCGCGCTGGAAAACGTGGTGGAAGGGCCGATCTTCGTGAAGGGCGAGCCCCGTGCACAGGCGATCGAGCGTGGCCGCGCCCTGCTTGAAAGTGTCGGCCTGGCGGACAAGGCCGACGTGCACCCACCCCAGCTTTCAGGCGGGCAGCAGCAGCGCGTGGCGATCGCGCGTGCCCTGGCCATGCAGCCCAAGGCCATTCTGTTCGATGAGCCCACCAGCGCACTGGACCCAGAACTGGTGGGTGATGTGCTGAACGTGATGCGCAAGCTCGCCGAAGATGGCATGACCATGGTGGTGGTCACGCACGAAATGCATTTCGCCAAGGAAGTCGCCGATCGTGTGGTGTTCATCGACGGTGGCGTCATCGTCGAGCAAGGCCCGTCGCAGGAAATCCTGAACCATCCCCAGCACCCACGCACGCAGGACTTTCTGCGACGTGTGTTGCACCCCATGTAAGACCAGGAGTCGTCATGTCTCAAGAGCCGTTTCCGCTGACGCCATCGTTGTGGGCGGCAACCGCTGCGCCCCCACCGCAGACATCTGCCCTCAGCGGAGCCATCCGTGCCGATGTGGCCATTGTGGGTGCGGGCTATGCCGGGTTAAGCACCGCGCTTCACCTGGCAAAGAAAGGCATACGCGCCGTGGTGGTTGAAGCGCGTGAGATCGGGTTCGGAGGTTCGGGGCGCAATGGCGGCCAGGTCATTCCCGGTTTGAAATACGATCCGGACGAGCTCATGGCGATGTACGGGCCCCAACGCGGGCAAAAGATCGTCGAATTCGCGGGCGGAACGGCGGATGCCGTGTTCGATCTCATCAAGCAGTACGAGATGGACGTGCCGCACGTGCGACGCGGCTGGATTCAGGGGGCTCACACCGCAGCCGCCCTGGACACCGCGCATAAACGTGCCGCGCAATGGGCCAAGCTTGGCGCGCCGGTCAAAAATCTTGACCGTGCAGAGGTGTCCGAACTGATCGGCACCGACCGCTATCTGGGCGGATGGGTGGACGAACGGGCCGGTACGATTCAGCCGCTGAGCTATGTGCGCGGCCTGGCGCGCGCCGCCATGGCCGAAGGCGCAATGGTGTACACCGATTCGCCGGTGGCAAGCTTAAGCCGCGAAGGAAAGACCTGGACAGTGCATGGTGCCAATGGCTACACGATCGACGCCGACCGTGTGGTGATGTGCACCAATGCCTACGGTGGCGGCAAACTTGTGCCCAGGCTGAACACCACCATCATTGACGCCAACACGTTTCAGGTCGCGACCAAGCCGTTGCCGCCCGAGGTGCGCGACACGATTTTCCCGCAGGGTCATGTCTGTTCCGACACCCGCAATCTGCTGCTGTATTTCCGCCTCGACCATACCGGGCGCCTGCTGATGGGCGGACGCGGGCCGTTCCGTGAACCGCGCGGCGTGGAAGACTGGAAGCATCTCGAACGCGTGATCGCCAAGATGTTCCCCCAGGCCGCCGATATCGGATTTGATTACCGCTGGTGCGGCCGCGTGGCCATTACGCGAGACTATCTGCCGCACCTGCACGAGCCAGAACCTGGCCTGCTGGTGGACATCGGCTGCCAGGGCCGCGGGGTGGGCTTGCAGACCTGCATGGGTAAGGCCATGGCCGACTATGTGGCCGGCGGCGACGCCAGCGCGCTGCCGGTGCCCATCACGCCGATCGTGCCGTTCCCGATGTATGGCCTGCGCAAGCTGTACGTAAACGCCGTGGTCACCTGGTATCGGATGAACGACGGCGGGCTGTGAGCTTCGCCTGGGCGCAGATGGCGGTGCCATTTGCGCACGTCACGCGCGTCGACGATGCCCGGCACAGGGGCGGGCGCAGGCCGCCTCTGTGCGGCCCTCAGTCCAGCTTGATGTGACCCGCTTCGATCACCTTGGCCCACTTCTGCGTCTCGGTCTGTATGAAGGTTCCGAATTCCTCTGGTGTTCCGCCACCCACCTGGCTGCCGGTATCGTTGATCGCTTTGACGATCTCGGGGTCTTTCAGAATGTCGTTCAGCACCGTGTTCAGCTTCTCGATGATCGGTGCAGGGGTGCCTGCCGGCGCGATGATGCCTTGCCAGTTATAGGACTCGAACCCGGGCAGCCCCGATTCGGCCAGGGTCGGCACATCGGGCAGCACGGCCAGCCGGCGAGCGGACGTCACCGCGATGGGATGGATCTTCTTGCCCTGAATGGCGGGCAGTGCCGAGTAGCCCATCTCGAACATCATGGTGATGTGCCCGCCCATCAGGTCAGTCGCCGCCAGGCTGCCGCCCTTGTAAGGCACGTGCGTGATGTCGATGCCGGCCTGCTCGCGGAACATCTCGCCCGAGAGATGGTGGGCGCCCCCCACGCCTGACGAACCGAAGGTCAATTTACCCGGCGACTGTTTGGCCAAGGCGATCAGGTCCTGCAGCGTGTCGACTTTCAGCGCCGTGTTCACGCTCAACACCAAGGGACTGTTCTCGATGAGGATGACCGGCGCGAGGTCTTTGCGCGCGTCGTAACCGATGCTGGGCATCAGCGTGGGGTTGACGGCCATGGGGGCCAGATTGCCGGTGCCTATGGTGTAGCCATCGGGCTTGGCCCGCGCGATTTGCTGCGTGCCCACGACACCGCCTGCGCCCGCCTTGTTCTCCACCACCACCGGCTGGCCTAGCGCGCCTTCCAGCTTGCGGGCGATCAGGCGCACGCGGGTGTCGGCAAAGCCACCGGGTGCGTAAGGCACGATCAGCGTCACGGGTTTCGTGGGCCAGTCCGCTGCTGCGCTGGCCGCGTGCACGCTTGGCACGGCCAACGCCAGCGCCCCTGCCCCGCAGGTCACGGCAACGGCCAGTGCCAGGATGGAACGCCTCGTGCGGCCCAACAGTCTTTCTTGCATGTCTTGCTCCTGAATCGCTATGTGCATGGGCGTCCGATGTCGAATGGTTCGGTGCGCCGGCGCATCATAGCAACGCCCGGGCTGCCGTACCATGGGTTCGGCAGCCACTGACGCCTCAAAGACCGTTTTCGCGCGTGGCCATCAGATACTGTTCGGCACGGCCATCGTTCACGCCCGCCCACAGCAACTGGTCTGCACGAAACGCGCGCCAGGGCTCGAGCACCTTCGCAAACGCCGGCCGCTTGGCGGCGTAATCCTCGAGAATCTGCCTGGTGGCGGCCTGCATGGCAGCCATGATGGCGGGAGACCACGATTGCAGCTTGGCCCCTTGTGCGACCAGACGCTTGAGTGCGCCCACGTTGTTGGCGTCGTACTTGGCAAGCAGATCAGCCGCAGCCTGGGCGCAGGCGGCCCGCACGGCGGCCTGGTAGCGAGGCGGCAGGCGCTTCCAGTGGTCCAGGTTGATCGTCATGCTCAGGTTGGCGCCCAGCTCCAGCACGCCAGGCCCGTAGTAATAGGGTGCGACCTTGGCGAACCCCAGCTTTTCGTCATCGTAGGGCCCGACGAACTCGACCGCGTCCAGCGCACCCTTCTCCAGCGACGGATAGATATCGCCCCCGGCGATCTGCTGGGGAATGGCACCCAGCTTTTCGTACACCATGCTCAACAGGCCCGGCGTCCGTATGCGCAGGCCCTTGAAGTCTTCCACCGTGGTGATCGGCTTGCGAAACCAGCCACCCATCTGCGCACCCGTGTTGCCGCAGGGAATGGCCATGGCGCCAAAGCCTGCATAGAGCTCGTTGATCAGGGCCTCGCCACCGCCGTGAAGCATCCAGGCGCTGTGCTGGCGCGGCGTGAGCCCGAAGGGCACGCCCGTGTCGAACACCAGCGCAGGCTCCTTGCCCATGTAGTAGAACCCGGCCGTGTGGCCGCATTCGGTGGTGCCGTTCTGCACGGCATCGAGCACCTGCAGCGGCGGCACGATTTCGCCTGGGGTGAAAGGGCGGATCATGAACTTGTTGTCCGTCAGCTCGGCCACCCGTGCGGAGATCATCTCGGCCGACCCCCAGACCGTGTCCAGCGAGCGGGGAAAGCTGCTGGGCATGCGCCAGCGCACCACGGGCGATTCCTGCGCCAGCGCAGGGGCAGCAATGGCAGCCGCGCCACCGGCGGCCAGAAAATGACGACGTTGCATGGTTGATCCTCAGGCAGTGATGCACTCGGGCGCACGACGCAGGACGCGACGCGCGAAATACGCAAACGTAAGCGCCAGAATGCGCGGTTTGACCAGGAAGTCGTGCGCCTCGCTGGCACGCTCGCGCGGCACCTCCTGAACCGGCCCGATGGCGCGGGCCCGCAGTTGCAGCTCGGCCGCCTGTTCCAGCCAGATCGCCATGACTGCAGCTTCATCGATGGAGGCACCCACGGTCAGCAGACCATGGTTGGCCAGCAGAATGGATCGCTTGTTGCCCAGCGCTTCGGAAATGATCTCACCCTCGTCGTCGCCAATAGGCAGACCGGGCCAGCGCGGCAGATAGGCGCAGTCGTCGTGAAACGGCGTCGCATCCATATGCGCCACCACCAGGGGCTCGCCCACCATCGACAGGGCCGACGCAGCCGGCGGATGGGTGTGCACGATGCAGCGAACGTCAGGACGCTGGCGATAGACCCACATGTGAAAGCGATTGGCCGGATTGGGCAGCGACAGCCCATCCAGCGGCTTGAGATCCTCGTCGATCAGAATCAGCTCGGGAATGCAGGCTTCGTCGGCGCCGATGCCGAAGCGCAGCGTCCAGAACGTGCCCGGCTGGTCGCCACGCGCAGTGATCTGTCCGGCAAGACCGCCATTCCAGTGTCCGTGCTCGGCCAGCATGCGGCAGGCCAGCACCATTTTCTGGGCGGTGCTCCATTCGGAAGGGGCGGTCGGTGCGTCGAGTTCGCGATTCACCCGCGCGCGCAACGCTTCTTTATCCTGGGCCTGGTAGGTCGACATAACAATCCTTGAATAAAACAACAATTTGCTTATTGGACAACTTGTTGCCCAGAATGCAACTTATTGTTATTCGATTCAAGCCGGGAATACCCTACTTCATACTGGCATCCGCTAAAAATGGCATCATTGAGCGCTCTCGCCACTCAAGTTTCCCTATGCCCGCGCCCCGCTTGCCCACCCTCGCCAGCGCGCCCCCCGACGAACGCCAGATCGGCATGCGCATCCGCGCGGCGCGCCGCAGCCAGAAGCTCACACTGGCCGCGCTGGCCGAGAAAGCAGGATTGGACAAAGGGTTTCTTTCACGACTGGAACGCGGTGAGAAATCGGCCTCGGTGGGCACGCTGCACACGGTGGGTGCCGTTCTGGGCATTGCGCTCTCGACGCTTCTGGGCGAAGCCAATCCCAAGGACGAGATCCAGGTGGTGCGTTCGGGCAGCCGAAAACGCATGGCCGGCGCCCCTGGCCCCGGACAGCACGCTTACGAAGCCATCACCCTGGGCGGCAACAGCAGCGGTTTTTCAGTCACGGTGGTAGAAGTGGGCACGCATGGCGATCGCAGTAGCGAGCACCACGCCGGTGAAGAGCTGATCTTCATTCTCGAGGGTCGGGTCAAAGCGACGTTCGGCACGCATACCGTTGTGCTCGAGCGCGACGACAGCGTACGCTTTCCAGGCTATCTGCCCCACAGCCTGAGCGCAGAAGGACGAGGCAAGGCGCGTGCGCTGATCATCATCGCCGGGCAGTCCTGACGCAGCGTTGCCGCGATGCGGGCGTGGGCACGTCGTGTCACACGCCCCCCTCCGACGTTAAGCGGGCGCGCCGGGATAGCGGCGCTCGTTCGGTGCCGGCGGGAAATACTGATACAGCCAGGTTTCGCTGAGCACTTCCTTGGTGTCGCCCCGTCGGATGTAGGCGCGCATGTTCACCGGTTCCACACTGTCACTGCTGGGGAACCAGTCGAACTGTGCGCGGAAACCATTGACCGCCGGGTGCAAGGCGAGGATGTGGAAATCCTTTGCTTCGCCATGCGAGACTTCGACCATCACTTCGACAGGGGCGTTCCTGTCCAATTTCTCCACGGGTCCGCCGGTGAAGTCGATGGCGAAACGCCGCGCCCACACTTTGGGCCAGTGCTCGCCGGGCGCCCAGCCCAAGGTGAAGCCGCCCATGCCCGAGCGCGTGTTCAGCACTTGCGCCAAGTTCGGCTTGACCGGTGGCAGCGCCGCCCAGTAGAGCTTGTAGCCATAATTCAGCGAGGTGCCGGGCTCGATGGCCTGCTTGGGGTTCCAGAAGCAGACGATGTTGTCCATGGTCTCGCCGGTGGTGGGAATCTCCAGCAGATCGATACTGCCCTCGCCCCACGGGGTGGTCGGTTCCACCCACAAGCTGGGCCGCCGGCTGTACCAGACCACGGTGTCCTGATAGGTCTTGAAGTCGTGGTCACTTTGCACCAGACCAAAACCCTTCGGGTTGGTGTCCGCGAACGCATTGAACTGCAGTTTTTTCGGGTTGTTCAGCGGTCGGCACACCCATTCGCCGTTACCGCGCCACATCGACAGGCGATCGCTATCGTGAATCGCCGTGGAAATGAAATCGCACATGCGGCGTTCATGGCCGCCGCAGGCGAACATGCTGGTCATCGGTGCGATACCCAGCTGCCTGATCGTCTTGCGCGCGTTGATGTGCGCGTCGATGGCCATCACCACTTGGTCTTTCTGGCAATCGATATCGAACCGGAAGGCGCCCGTGGCGCTCGGCGAATCGAGCAGCGCATACAGCACGAAGCGCGTGGCGTCCTTGTCCGGGGTTTCGAACCAGAACTCGGTGAAGTCGGGGAATTCCTCCGGCTTGTCGGCAAAGGTATCGATGGCCAGGCCGCGGGCCGACAGCCCGTACTGCCCGGTGTTGTCCACGGCGCGGAAGTAGCTGGCACCCAGAAAGGACACGATGTCGTACTTCGCGATATTGGGCTGCTTGAACACCTTCAGGCCCGAGAAGCCCAGATCACCCTTGAGCTGCGAAACATCCACCCGGCTCTCACCATAGGCGAACAGCTCGGGGCGGAAATGCACTTCACGGGAAACCCGGGTCTTGGCGTCCAGGGCGTGCATGCGCACGGGTTGTTTGAAGTGCATGCCCACGTGGAAGAACTGCACATCCAGTTGCCCGCCCAGCTCGTTCCACAGCGAATGCGCGGGATCGTACTGGATCGCATTGAACTGCTGCGGCGTCATCTCCGCCAGGGTTTTGGGCAATACCTGTGCCGTGCTCTGGTAGGCACTGCCCGCCATGCGCTTCGCACGCGCCTGAAGTTGCTTGAAATCAAAAGGCTCGGCGCGGCCGTCGGCCGTTTCAGCGAAGCTGCGCAGGCTGAACAGGCTAGCCGGCAGACCGGCTGATGCGGCCAGTGCCATGGAGGCACTCAGGAAGTTACGTCTACGCATGGGCATCCTTGCAGAGGTCAGGAACCGCAACCTACAACAAATAGCCTGAATTGCCAAATGGTTACTAAGCCATTGCACGATATCGGAGTGTCAAAAACCCGACATCTACCGTTGCGGGTGGTCGCAGCATGCGTTCACAGGAAAGGCGCGGAAAAGTTGATCTACCGCAAAGCGCGGCCAGGGCGTCGGTGAAATGATGACCACACCCTAACGAAACCGTAGTCACGAACATGAAGATCATCAGAACAGCCTGCGTCGCCGCCCTTCTGGCCCTGGCTGGCGCCAATACCCAGGCCGCGCAGGGCGACATCCTGGTCCGTGTGCGGGCCGTGCACGTGGCCCCCGACGTCTCGACCAACAACACCCTGTCGGCACTGAAGACCGACGTGGGATCGTCGAACATCCCCGAGCTGGACCTGACCTACATGCTCACCGACCACATCGGCACCGAGCTGATCCTGGGCGTGACCCGCCACCGGGTCACCTCCGGCGCGGGCACGCTGGGCAAAGTCAGCCTGCTGCCGCCCACGCTCACCCTGCAGTATCACTTCAACCCCAGCGGCCAGTTCAGGCCCTATGTGGGTGCGGGCGTGAACTACACCCGTTTTTATAACAACGACCTTTCTGCAGGTGGCCAGCGGGTGCACATCGACCGCAACAGCTTCGGCCCGGCGCTGCAACTGGGCATGGATATCGGTCTGGACGAGAACTGGTTCCTGAACGTAGACGTGAAAAAGCTCTGGATTCGCACCGACGCCTCACTGGCAGGCGCCTCGCTGGGCACGCTGAAGATCAACCCATTGCTGGTCGGTGTGGGCATCGGCCGCCGCTTCTGAGGTCGATGCTCGATGACGCATTCCCGCGACCCCATTGCCCCCCACGCGCCGCTGCCGCACCGCAAGGAGCTGCGCAACTGGCTCACACCGCTGGTGGCACGCACCTATGTGTATCCCTTGCTGCTGCTGGCGCTGGATTACGCCTTGCTGGCCGCTGCGCTGGCCGGTGTGGTGCTGGTCAACAGCCTGCTGCTGAAAATCCTCTGCGCAGTCGCTGCAGGCCTGATCATCGGCCGACTGTTCATCATTGCCCACGACGCCTGCCATCAAAGCCTGACACCGTCACGCCGCCTGAACCGGTGGGTGGGCCGCATCGCCTTCCTGCCCTCGCTCACGCCCTACAGCCTGTGGGAAGTCGGGCACAACGTGGTGCATCACGGCTACACCAACCTGAAAGGCTTCGATTTCGTGTGGGCACCGCTCACACAGACCGAATTCGATGCGCTGTCACGGCCACGCCAATGGATGGAACGCCTCTATCGCAGCGGTTGGGCGCCGGGCCTGTACTACGGCATCGAGATCTGGTGGCGGCGACTGTTCTTTCCGAGTCGAGCCTCGATGCCCACGCGGCGGCCGGTATTTCTGCGCGACTGCCTGCTGGTGGCGGCGTTCGGAGCCTGCGTGATCGGCCTGGTTTGCTGGGCAGCGGTGGCAACGAATCAATCCATCCTGCTGTTGCTGGCCCTGGTCGTGCTGCTGCCGTTCTTTGTGTGGTGCTCGCTGGTGGGCTTCGTGCTGTATGCCCATCACACCCACGTGCGCGTCGGCTGGTACGACGATCGCACGGCCTGGGGGCAGGCACAGCCGTTCGTCTCCACCACCGTGCACCTCACCTTCCGATGGAAGCTCGGCGCCCTGCTGCATCACATCATGGAACACACCGCCCATCACGTGGACATGAGCATTCCGCTGTACCGCCTGGACGCGGCGCAGCGCACGCTGGAACAAATGCTGCCCGAGCGCATCGTCGTCCAGCCGTTTTCGTTGCGCTGGTATCTGGACACCGCCCGGCGCTGCAAGTTGTACGACCTTCGTACTCATCAATGGACAGACTTCCATGGCATACCTACTACCTGAACAGGCGCAGCCCTCGATAAGCCCCCGGCTCGCCCCGCTGACCCGTGTGGCGGGAGAAACGATCGACGTGCCGGCCGTGCGCGCCTACCTGGTCGAACTGCAGCACCGCATCGTCGAGGCGCTGTCCGAATTCGACGGCGTGCCCTTCGAGGTGGACGAATGGTCACGCCCGGCAGGCAAAACCCTGCGCGGCGAAGGCCGCTCGTGCGTGATCGAGAACGGCCAGTTCTTCGAGCGCGGCGGCGTGAACTTCTCGCACGTGCATGGCGATGCGCTGCCACCCTCGGCCAGCGCGGGCCGCTCGCACCTGACGGGTCGCGCCTTCGAGGCCATGGGCGTGTCGCTGGTGCTGCACCCGCGCAACCCCTACTGCCCGACGGTGCACATGAATGTGCGTCTGTTCTGCGCGCAAGCAGAAGGCCATCCGCCCGTATGGTGGTTCGGCGGCGGCATGGACCTCACGCCGCACTATGGCTTCGAAGACGACGCGCGCCATTTCCACCGTGCCTGCCGCGACGCGTTGCAACCCTTCGGCGCCGACCTCTACCGCAGCTTCAAGCTGTGGTGCGACGACTACTTCTATCTGCCGCATCGCGGGGAGGCACGTGGAATCGGGGGCATTTTCTTCGACGACTTCTGCGAACTCGGCTTCGAGAGCGACTTCGCCATGATGCGCAGCGTGGGCGATGCCTTCCTGGGTGCCTATCTGCCCATCGCCCGCCTGCGGCGCGACACGCCGTATGGCGAACGCGAGCGTGACTTCCAGGCCTACCGGCGCGGGCGGTATGTCGAATTCAATCTGGTGCTGGACCGCGGCACGCTGTTCGGCCTGCAAAGCGGCGGGCGCACCGAGTCGATCCTGATGTCGATGCCGCCTGGCGCGACGTGGCGGTATGCGTGGCAGCCTGAACCGGGCACGCCCGAGGCGCGTCTGACGACTGATTTTCTGGTGCGGCGGGACTGGCTGGTGGGCGGGCACTGAGCGCGGCCAGGTAAATGGCCTCATACTGCTGCGCGACATCCCGCCACCCCTGCCTCGCTGCGCGGACCCGGCCCTGCGTCGACAACTGCTGCCGCAGGGCGGGCTGATCGGCCAGGCGCTGCAGTTTCTCGGCCAATTCACGACCACTGGACGGGTCGCTGAGCAACAGCGCATCCACCCCGTCTTCCAGCTCGCATGCCAGCCCGCAATGGCCCGCACCGCTGACCACCACCGGCAGGCCATACGCCATGGCTTCCAGTGGTGCCATGCCGAAGGTGTCTTCTCTGGTCGGATGCACATAGGCATCGGCTGCGCAATACCACGGCGCCACGTGCGCCGTGGGCGGCACCAAGGCGACGCGGTCTCGCACCGTGGGCGCAGCGCCATCCAGCAAACGGTGCGCTTCTGCATCGGCACCCACCACCACGAATCGGCAGGCCGGCAGCAGGGATGCGGCGTGCAGCACGGTCGCCAGGCCTTTACGCGCAGCATTGCGCGCCACCAGCAGACACAGCATGTCGGAATCGCGGCAGCCCAGCGCCGCCCGCTGACGGTGCCGCTCACCAGGCAATACCAGCGCAGGCATCACGCCCGGTGCGATCACCGACACCGGGGCGGCCAGTGGCAGGCAGGCAGTCATCTGCGCACTCAGTCGTCGTGATACCGCAACCGCCGTTTTGCCTGCGCCAAAACGAGCGCGCTCGAGCCGCAGATATACCTGCTTGCGGATACTCATGAACGCCCTGAAGCGCTTGAGGCGCGAGCCACGATATTTGATGTGATAGTGCACTGGCGTCACGTGAACGGTCTGCACATCGCCAGCCCATCCGTTCATATGCGAGTGCACGATGTCGAACCGGCCCGCTGTGAGACGGTGCGCGCGGCGCGCGAACATCCAGGCCTTGATCCACCCCGGCAGCCACTGGGGCACGCGTATCGTCATCACGGGCACATCAACCGTGCTGTGGGCGTCGAAGGCCACCACGGTGACATCGTGCCTGTCGCACAGCTCGCGCACCAGATGTTCGACGTAAGCCTCGGCCCCGCCGAAACGGCAACCGAACCGATGCACCAGCATGGCAATACGCAAGCGCTTCGTTGTCGTGGCAGTCATGCGCACCGCCTGCGATCTTCATACGAGGTGGCACATTTGTGCCAGACCTGCAGCACAGAGGTGCGACGCCAGATGCCCACGCGCGGCAGCGCCATGGGATCGTCGTCTGGCCTGGCGCGGCCACGGTGGGTGGTGGTGGCATTCAGGTAACCCGCGTCACTTACGGCCTGCCGCAGCGCCTGATCGTGGTCACCATAGGGATAGCAGAACGAATCAACAGGCTGGTCGAAACGGTTCTGCAGGATCAGCCGGGACTGCTCGACCTGGTGCTTGCGCCCGGCAGCGTCCAGCCGGGTGAGTTTGATGTGGTCGACGCCATGCGCACCGATGTCGTGGCCGGCACGGATCCACTCGTGCAGGTGGGCGTGCGTCATCAATGCAGCGGGCGCGACACCTTCGGGTTGATCCCACGCGTTGTCTTGCCCGATAGCCCCCGCCACCACGTAGGTGGTGGCGGTGAACCCTAGCGACGCAAGAATGGGCATGGCGTGCTGGTGCACATTGACATACGCGTCGTCGAAGGTAATGCCGAACACACGGCCCTGCGCCTGACCCTTCAGATAAGGGGCCAGGTCCTGCATCGACAGGCCGCGCCAGCCGAGCATGGCAAGCCAGCGCATCTGGCGGGCAAAGGCGCGGGGCGACACGGTGAGACCACGATAGGCACTGCCCGCAGGTGGCGGCGGCGCCACCTGGTGGTACATCAATATGGGTATCGACACGCGTCCAGGCCCTCAAAAAAAATGAGAGACTAGGGACGTGCGCCCGACCGAACGTTTCAGCGTGTGGCGTGTGGCGTGGGGTGTGGGGCGTGTGGGCTGGATGCTGACAACCAGCAACCAGCAGCTGGATGCAGGCTGCTGGCTGCTGGCTGCGCGCAGCGCGCGGGCTCAGGGCGTGTCGGCCCTGACCGCCACCTGTCATCTGCAGGCGAGCGTTCCGAACGCGGCTAAATGGCGGGTGTCTAGGTGGCTTGCAGGCGACCGGCGTCTAGCACGCGAATCAGCTTGCCGCGCACCTCGATCAGCTTATCGTCCTGGAAGCGTGACAGCGTGCGGCTGACGGTTTCCAGCGTCATGCCAAGATAGCTTCCGATTTCTTCGCGCGACATGCACAACTTGAATTCCGTGTCGGCATGGTGCAACGCACGCAGCCGCTGCAAGAGATTGCCCAGGAAAGCCAGCACACGCTCTTCGGCGCGCATGCTGCCCAGCAGCGCCATCAACTGAGACGCACGCACGATCTCGCCGCTCATCAACCGGTGCAGATGGCGCTGCATGGCACGAATCTCGCCGCACAGGCGCTCCAGCCGACCGAACGGAATGATGCACAGCACGCCGTCTTCAAGCGCCACGGCATCGGCCGTGTGCTCGCTGGCATGAATGCCATCCAGGCCCAGCGGCTCGCCCGCAATATGAAAGCCCGTGATCTGCTCCCGGCCATCGCGCAGTGTGACAACGGTCTTCACGGCACCTGCCTTGATCGCGTACAGGTTGCGGAAAGCGTCGCCCTTCCGATACAGCGTTTCGCCCCGGGTGATTTTGCGCGAGTTGCAGACCAGCGCGTCCAGCCGCTCAAAGTCTGCCGGCGTCAGGTCACTGGGCATGCAGACGTCGCGCAGCGCGCAGTTCGAACAGGCGATCGGTTCGGCTGCTTTGAACGAGCGGCCAGTGCGGGGGGAGACGGCGAGCGGTGTCATGAGGGACGTTGGGTTGGAAGCGGGCGGATCCAGCGGATGCTTGGAGCACACTGCAATCATAACCCTTTTTTAAGTAGGGGTATTTGAGAGAGAGAGTGCCAGCGTTCCCGTCTCAAACAGCTTGTGGCGCAGAAGACTCGGTGCATCGAATATCAGTTCTGAGACGCGCCTATCCTCTTTATCAAATGAATTGGAACGACGTTATGGAGAAGGTCGATAAACGCTGCATTGGGGCGGGCAGACGCAAGGAGGTGGGGAGACCGGATACCCCCGTAGCCGGCAGGGCCAAAGCCCTCAAATCCAGGCGCCCGCCCATAGAGACCAGCAAAGGTGCAAACAGTCGCTAGGTCGGCAACTGTTTGACTGGAGTACGTGAGCTTCCCAACTCAACCGCCTTTCGTGGAAGTGGCGAGGAGATTATGCAGCGTCGGCCACCCACATTGCACAAGCTCAACATGAAAAGCAGACGATCGCCCACCTCGCCCTGGGAAACTGCGCCCTCCAAAAATCCAACCTGAATGTAAAGCGGCGTCTGACGAGATTGTCACGACCCAAATTCAGGTATGGATTAAAAAAAGTGGGCTCGGGGCGTTGAACGTGTCGACTTGGGCGTAAAGTGACGCACCTCGGTCACGCACGCTGTGTGGGCGTTGACC
>Ga0075364_10000457_pt1 | contig 20666 bp, 21 predicted proteins | sample EndMetdeltDD1764_FD_71517 | JGI IMG/M metagenome (GOLD analysis project Ga0075364, IMG submission 71517) | Populus endosphere microbial communities from Tennessee, USA - Endosphere MetaG P. deltoides DD176-4 | ecosystem: Host-associated > Plants > Roots > Endosphere | place: USA: Tennessee...
GGGTGTCGGTGGCGACGTTGAAGTTCTGGACGACCTTGTCGCCCTCGCCGTGGCCGATCACGAAGGTCGTCCCCGAGCCGCCGGAGCCGACGAAGACGTCGTTCCCGCCCGCCCCGTAGATCATGTTCGCCGAGGCGGTGGCCTGGATGATGTTGTCGCCGTCGTTGCCGATGGCGTACTGGCCGTTCCCGAAAACGATCAGGTTCTCGATGTTGCGCGGCAGGACGTAGCTCTGCCAGATCTCGACGGTGTCGGTTCCGCCGTTCGCCTGCTCCACCGGCGTCTGGCTGGGGTTGGTGAGCCAGTAGAAGTCGTCGTGGGCCCCGCCGACCAGGGTGTCGCCATCGCCGGTTACGCCCCAGGTGTTGTTCTGGTTGGGCCCGTACACGGCCACGTTCGGCGTCGAGCCGAACACCTGCGCGCCCTGCGTGCTTTGCGCCAGCCAAGCGCCAGCGTAATTCTGATAGGCCAAGGTAAATCCCCCGAACTGAGTGGCGAAACGGTCTCCAGCACTGTCTAGCTGTGCTGAAGGTCGCCGGCGACTTGTTGATCCGCCATAGAGGGGCTCGGGATGTGTCGCAATAAGCTACTGTTGCTACGCTTGTTGTTTTTGAAATAGGCGCAAGTATAGCCTTAATGACTACAAATTCTCGCCACAAAGCTGTCCAAGATCTTAGCGAGGGGCGGGTGTTTGGCCGTGTCGCGAACGACCTGAGGGGCTGTTGCAGGCTCAGGCGATGGCGCGCGTCGACGTCTGGCCTCGCCGCGGCGGAGCCGTCAGGCGGAGATGGCCGTGTTTCGCACCGGAATGGTGGGTGCAGTAGGATTCGAACCTACGACCCGCTGATTAAGAGTCAGCTGCTCTACCAACTGAGCTATGCACCCATGCCGCGCGAGGGGGCTGGCCCCTTGCGTTGCGGAGCGCGCATTTAGGCGAACGGGTCCCCTGACGCAACGAGATTCTTCCCGCGTCCCGGCGAGACTGGACGCCGGGCCGCACCTGGCGTCTGATCACGGTGACGCTGCATCGGGGGCGGCGGTGATGGATGGGAGCGGGTCGATGCGGGGGCGTACGATCCTTTTGCTGGTGCTGGCGGCCGCGACCCTGGTCGCCTGCTCGCGCCGAAGCTCGATCTATATAGAGCCGGGAAAGGCGGAGACCGACGGGCCGACCCTCGACCACGCCGTCGGCAACAGCACGCCGGCCTACCCAGGCCGGTGATCGGCGATCGCTTGGTCCTCGCCGCGGCGCGCGCGCGAAGATAGAAGGTCCTGGCCCCGGAATCCGGTGATTTGCGAAGGAACGAGAACGGCGTGAGCGCGGTGGATTTCGGCTACCTCGAAGGCTTCCTGAACGGGGACAAGGCCGTCGTGCTGGAGGTGCTCGAGCTCTTCCGCCAGCAGGGCGCGGTGTGGTCGGCCGGGCTCGAGGCCGGCAATCCCGACTGGCGCGCGGTCGCCCATGCGATCAAGGGGGCCGCCCGCGGGGTGGGCGCCGGCGCCCTGGGCGACGCCTGCCAGATCGCCGAGTTCGGGGGGGCGGACGACCTGCCTCAGGTGCGGGCCGAGCTGGCGACGGCCCTGGCCGCCATCGAGGCCTATGTGGCGTCCGGCGGGAATCCCTAGCGGCGGATCTCGTCCCAGCGCTCGAACTCGTGGGCGATGCACTGCTCGATCAGGGTGCGCCACACCGGCTCGGCGATGGCTTCGGAAAGTCCGGCCTGGCGGGCCGCGGCCTTCACCCGCTCGACCACTTCCTCGATCCGGGCCGGATCGCGCACGGCGCCGCGGTCGGCCTTGATGCGCGCGGCGGCGTCCATGTAGCGCTGGCGCTCGGCCAGCAGGGTCACCAGGGCGCGGTCCAGGGCGTCCACCCCCTGGCGGACCTCGGCCATGGTGCGGCACTCGGCCGGCGCGATACGCTCGTCGACGGAGATTTTCATGGGCGCCTAATGCTCAGATGCCCGCGCCGTTGTCGATGCCCCTGAGCGCCGCCTCGTGCGCCAGGGCCTCCGCCTCGATCCAGCTCATGAAGGCCTTCACCTGCGGCAGCCGCCCCTTGGCCTTGGAGTGGACGAGGTAGTAGGCGAAGTCGACCGCGGTGGCGATCTGCAGGGGGGCGGTGAGCCGGCCGGCTTCCAGGTCGGCCTGGGCGAGCGTCCGCTTGGCGAGCGCCACCCCGCGGCCGTTGACCGCCGCCTCGATCACCAGGCTCGACTGGTTGAAGCGCGGCCCGCGCATGCCGTCGACCCCGCGCACGCCGCGGGCGGCCAGCCACATGGTCCAGTCGGGGCAGCTGTCGTCCAGGTCGGGCGAGCCGTCGTGCAGCAGGATGTGGTGCGTCAGGTCGTCCGGCCGCTCCAGCGGTTGCTGGGCCAGGAGGTCGGGGCTGATGACCGGGATCACCTCCTCGCTGAGCAGGCGGCGCACCTCCAGGCCCGGATAGCGGCCCGAGCCGTAACGGATCGCCACGTCCACCTCGCCCGCCGTCAGGTCGACCAGCTCGATGCCGGCGGAGAGCCAGACGTCCACCTGCGGGTGGGCCTGCTCGAAGGCGCCCAGCCTTGGCACCAGCCACTTGGCGGCGAAGGAGGGCGGGGCGGTGAGGGTCAGGCGACGGCCATCGACCGCGGCGGTGAGCAGGCTGGCGGCCTCGGCCAGGCGGTCGAAGGCCTCACGCAAGGCGGGCAGGGCGGTCTGCGCCGCGTCGGTCAGGAGAAGGCCCTTGGGCGTGCGCTTGAAGAGGGCGGCGCCGACATAATCTTCGAGGTTCTGGATTTGCTGGCTGACGGCGCCAGGGGTCACCGAGAGCTCGTCGGCCGCCCGGCTGAAGTTGAGGTGGCGGGCGGCGGCTTCGAACGCCTTTAGGGAGTTGAGCGGCGGCAACCTTCGACGCTCGGGGGTTCGTTCCATAGTTTTCCTGATGCCCCGGGCAGAAGTCCTTGGCTTGCGACTTGGCCCCTCCGACACCTATTTGCAAGCGTCGGCCGGTGTCTCCGGACCCTTTTTGGCTGGCGGATTCCACATGGGGCGGCTATGGGGCCGCTCCCGTCCCGGGTCGGGCCGGCGCTATTAGAGAAGCTTAACGTCCATGAGGCAAGGCGGCGACAGGTCCAAGCTCACCCGGGGGCTCGTGCCCCTTGGCGGCGCGGCGCGTCCGGGCCTGGGCGAGATCTGGCTGGTGGGCGCGGGGCCCGGCGATCCGGAGCTCCTGACGCTGAAGGCCCTCAAGGCGCTGCAGCGCGCCGAGGTGGTGGTCCACGACGGCCTGGTCTCCGACGAGATCCTCGACCTTGCGGCCCCCGGAGCCCGGCGCATCAGCGTCGCCAAGCGCAAGTCCCGCCACTCCTACAGCCAGGACGAGATCAACCGCCTGCTGGTCGCCTTCGCCCGCGAGGGCCTGATGGTCGTGCGGCTCAAGGGCGGCGATCCCTTCATCTTCGGACGCGGCGGCGAAGAGCTGGAGGCCGCCCGCGCCGCCGGCGTGCCCTGCCACGTGGTCCCCGGCGTCACCGCCGCCCTGGCCGCCGGCGCCGCCGCCGGCGCGCCCTTGACCCATCGCGGGGCGGCCCAGGCGGTGACCTTCGTCACCGGCCACGCCGCCAGCGGCCGCGAGCCCGATCTCGACTGGCCCTCGCTGGCGCGGCCGAACCACACGGTGGTGATCTACATGGGCCTCTCCCAGGCCGCGCCCATCGCCGCGCGCCTGATGGCGGCCGGCCGCGACGGCGCGACACCGGCGCTGATCGTGGAGAACGCCTCGCGCGCCGACGAGCGGCGCATCCTCACCACCCTTGCCGGCCTGGCCGAAGCCGCCGCCGCCCTCAGCGGCCCCGCGCTGCTGATGGTGGGCGAGGCCATGGCCCTCGCCCAGGCGGGCGAGGGCGAGCTGTTGCAGACGATCTTGAAGGAGGCCCGCGCATGAGGGCGCTGACCGGAAACCGCCTGACCGATGGCGAGGCCGTCTTCTGGAACGCCGGCCGCTGGGTCGAGCGCTTCGCCGAGGCCCAGCTGTTCGACGCCGCCGATCCGGCCGAGGAGGCCGAGGCCGCGGCCAAGTCGCAGCTGACGGTGGTGGTCGACCCCTACCTCATCGACGTCGTCGAAAGCGCCGAGGGCTGGGCGCCGCTCAGCTACCGCGAGCGCGTCCGCGCGCTCGGCCCCACCAACCATCCCCAACACGGCAAGCAGGCCGTCGGCGGCGCCGACATCGAGGCCCTGCAGCACGCCTCCGGGGCGGCGCGGTCCACCGGCCGTCTCAGCCTGATCAAGCGGAAGTAGGCATGTACCAGTACGACGTCATCGACCGGGAATTCGTCGCCGACCGCTCGGCCGAGTTCCGCGAACAGGTCGCCCGCCGCCTGGCCGGCGACATGACCGAGGAACAGTTCAAGCCGCTGCGGCTGATGAACGGCCTCTATCTGCAGCTGCACGCCTACATGCTGCGGATCGCCATTCCCTACGGTTCGCTGCGCAGCGCCCAGCTTCGCCGGCTGGCGCACATCGCCCGCACCTACGACAAGGGCTATGGCCACTTCACCACGCGCACCAACCTGCAGCTCCACTGGATCAAGCTGCAGGATGCGCCGCAGATCCTCGACGAGCTGGCGGAAGTTGGCATGCACGCCATGCAGACCTCCGGGAACACGATCCGCAACGTCACCGCCGACCCCTACGGCGGCGCGGCGGCCGACGAGCTGGACGACAGCCGCATCTGGGCCGAGGTGATCCGCCAGTGGTCGACCCTGCACCCGGAATTCAGCTACCTGCCGCGCAAGTTCAAGATCGCCGTCAACGCGGCGGCGAAGGACCGGACCGCCACCAAGATCTATGACATCGGCCTGAACCTGCGGCGCGGCCGCGGCGGCGAGCTGGGCTTCGAGGTTATGGTGGGCGGGGGGCTTGGCCGCACGCCGCACATCGGCTCGACCATCCGCGAGTTCCTGCCGACCCGGCACCTGCTGTCGTATTTCGAGGCGATCCTGCGCGTCTATAATCGCCACGGACGGCGCGACAACATCTTCAAGGCGCGGATCAAGATCCTGGTCGCCTCGCTGGGGGCGGAGGAGTTCGCCCGCCAGGTCGAGGAGGAATGGGCCAAGTCCGACCACGCGCGGATCGATCTGCCCGACGTCGAGCTGGCGCGCATCCGCGCCAATTTCACCCCGGCGTTCGAGACCCTTCCGGCGCGCTCGGAGGCGGTCGAGGCGCTGAAGGCCGCCGATCCGGCCTTCGCCCGCTTCCTGCGTCACAACACCCACCCGCACAAGCAGCCGGGCTACGCCATCGTCGACGTCTCGCTCAAGGTTCCGGGCCAGACGCCCGGCGACATGACCGACGTGCAGATGGAGGCGGTGGCCGACCTGGCCGAGCGCTATTCGCAGGACGATGTGCGGGTGAACTACACCCAGAACCTGTTGCTGCCGCATGTCCGGCTGGATGACCTGCCGGACGTCTGGCGCGCCCTGGACGCCCAGCAGCTGGCCACGCCGAACATCGACCTGATCAGCGACATCATCGCCTGCCCGGGCCTGGACTACTGCGCCCTGGCCAACGCCCGCGCCATCCCGGTGGCGCAGCACATCGCCGAGCGCTTCGCCGACGCGGAACGGGCCGAGCAGGTGGGCGAGCTGAAGATCAAGATCAGCGGCTGCATCAACGCCTGCGGCCATCACCACGTGGGCAACATCGGCATCCTGGGCGTCGATAAGAAGGGCGAGGAGTTCTACCAGATCACCCTGGGCGGCTCGGGCGACGATGACGCCAGCCTGGGGACGCCCCTCGGCCCGGCCCTGCCGGCCGCCAAGGTCACCGACGCCGTCGAACAGATGGTCGAGGTCTACCTGCGCGAGCGCAAGGACGGCGAGCGCTTCCTCGACACCTTCCGCCGCACCGGCGTCGCCCCGTTCAAGGAGGCCGTCTATGCCGACGCTCATTAAGTCCCAGGACGGGCGCATGGTGCTGGCCAACGACGCCTTCACCCATGTGGCCGACGACCAGGATCTGCCGCAGGGCGATGTGATCATCTCGCTCACCCGCTTCCAGGCGGAAGGCGACCGGCTGCTGTCGGAGGGCCGCGCCGTGGGCGTGCGGGTGGAAGCGGCCGAGGCCGTCGAGACCCTGGCCTACGACCTGCCGCGCCTGGCGCTGGTGGCCCTGGCCTTCCCCAAGTTCCGCGACGGGCGCCAGTACTCCAGCGCCCGGGTCCTGCGCGAGCGCTACGGCTACAAGGGCGAGGTGCGGGCGGTGGGCGATGTGCTGCGCGAGCAGGCGATGTTCATGCTCCGCTGCGGGATCGACGCCTACGAGCCGGCGGACGGCTCCACGCCCGAACAGTGGGAGCACGTCACCCGTCGCTTCCGTCACGTCTATCAACGCGCCGCCGACAGCCGGATTCCGGCGTTCGCGGAGCGGGGAGAATGAGCATGGCCTTCGACGCCATTGAACGCTCGCCCAATCTGGCCGCCCGCCTCGACGCGGAGCTGCGCCACGCCCATCCGCGAACCATACTGGAGGCCGCGATCGACGCCTTCGGCGACAAGCTGGCGCTGGTCTCCTCCTTCGGCGCGGAATCGGCGGTGCTGCTCGACCTGGCGGCGCGGGTGAAGCCCGACATCCCGGTGCTGTTCCTCGACACCGGCATGCTGTTTGGCCAGACCCTGGACTACCGCAAGCAGCTGGCCCAACGGCTGGGCCTGACCGACGTGCGCGACCTGCGGCCCCACTATCAGGACCTGGCGGTCGCCGATCCCGAGGCCAAGCTGTGGCAGACCAACACCGACGCCTGCTGCGAGGTGCGCAAGGTCGTCCCGCTGGACCGCGCCCTGGCCGACTTCGACGCCTGGATCACCGGGCGCAAGCGCTTCCACGGCGGGGCCCGCCTGTCGTTGCCGGTGGTCGAGCAGGCGGACGGGAAGGTGAAGTTCAACCCGCTCGCCAACTGGACCAAGGCCGATCTCGACGCCTATGCGGCCGAGCACGACCTTCCGGCCCATCCGCTGGTGGAGCACGGCTATCCCTCGGTCGGCTGCTGGCCCTGCACCCAGCCGGCGCAGGGCGACGAGCTGCGCGCCGGCCGCTGGGCGGGTTCGCAGAAGACCGAGTGCGGCATCCATGTCGCTCGCGCGCCCGGCGCCGTCGCCAACCCTGGCGGCGACATCTGACCCGCCTGCGAAAGAGCAAGAGAGCATGAACGACGTGAACCTGGCGGCGAAGCCTGCGGTGAAGGCCGGCGGCGCCTTCTTCGCCGAGACGGTGACCTGGGTCCAGCACTGGACCGACAGCCTGTTCTCCTTCCGCACGACGCGCGATCCGGCCCTGCGCTTCAGCAGCGGCCAGTTCGTCATGGTCGGGTTGATGACGGAGGAGGGCAAGCCGCTGGTGCGCGCCTATTCCATCGCCAGCCCGGCGTGGCACGAGGAGCTGGAGTTCTACTCGATCAAGGTGGCCGACGGCCCGCTGACCTCGCGCCTGCAGAAGATCCAGGTCGGCGACCAGGTGCTGATCGGCCGCAAGCCCACCGGCACCCTGGTGCTGGACGGGCTGAAGCCCGGCAAGCGGCTCTACATGCTGGGCACCGGCACGGGCCTGGCCCCCTGGCTCTCGCTCGCCCGCGATCCCGAGGTCTATGAGCGGTTCGACGAGGTCATCGTCACCCACACCGTCCGCCAGGTGGCCGACCTCAACTACCGAGAGCTGCTGGAGCATGAGCTGGCCGCCGATGAGTTCCTCGGCGAGCTGATCGGGCCCAAGTTCAAGTACTATCCCACGGTCACCCGCGAGCCCTTCAAGACCCAGGGCCGGATCACCAATCTGATCGCCTCGGGCCAGATCTTCAGCGACCTGGGCCTGCCCGCCCTGGATCCGGCGGTCGATCGGCTGATGCTGTGCGGCGGCCCCTCGGTCCTGGCCGACCTGAAGGTCCAGCTTGAGGCCATGGGCTTTGAGGAAGGCTCGATCTCCAAGCCCGGCGACTATGTGCTGGAGAAGGCCTTCGTCGAGACGTGAGCCGCGAGACCCTCCCCTTCATGGGGGAGGGGGCCCCTATTTGTGCGGGCAGCCCTTGAAGTTGCCGACCTTCACGGCCGTCAGGCTGGCCAGGTTCAGGGCGCGCAGGGGGTTCATCGAGGCGGCGCTGTAGCCGGTGAACAGGTCGATCCGCTTGCCCTTGATCGCCCCGCCGGTGTCGGAGGCGTACCAGTAGCCGTCGTGCCGGCTGCCGTCGGGCATCATGAGGCCGACGGTCTCCTTGATGAAGAGCACCGAGCCCTTGGGGATCAGGGTGCGGTCCACCGCGGCGGTGCGCATGGCCACGACCTTGCAGCCCAGGCTGTCCAGCGCGCCCACGCCCTTGGCGCCGGCGTGATAGAGCGTGGCCTTCACGCTCCAGCCGGGGGCGCCGGGCATGGAGCCGGTGACCACGGACATAATCATGTCGCCGATGGGATCGGGGGTGGCGGCTTGGGCGTTGGTGGTGAGCGCAAGAGCCGAAAGTGCGGCCAAAGCGGCGAGGCGGCGTCGCATGACGGCGTCTCCTTCGTCGTTGTGGTTGGCCGGACTCTTATCCAGGGTAGGTCGTCGGGGCAACCCCCGTGCGACGTCTTGGTGCTGCGCAACTTCTGCGCCCGCAGGGTTGAAAGCCGGTTATCCCGTAGCCTTATCGAGGGCTTAGGCCTGCGAAGGCGCAGGCCGAGGGGGCTTTGATGATCACCGTCTTCGGCGACTCCGTGTCGGGAAACTGCCTAAAGGTGAAGTGGATCGCCGATTTTCTGGGCATTCCCTACGCCTGGATCGAGACCGACGTCCTGACCGCCCAGACGCGCACGGCGCAGTTCCTGGCCCTCAATCCGGCCGGCCAGGTGCCCCTGGTCCTGCTGCCAGACGGCCGCCCGCTGGCGCAGTCGAACGCCATCATGCTGCACCTCGCCGAAGGATCGGCGCTGATCCCGACCGACCCCTATGAGCGGGCCAAGATGCTCGAGTGGCTGTTCTGGGAGCAGTACAGCCACGAGCCCTATGTCGCCGTGGCGCGCTTCCAGGTGCGGTTCCTGGGCCGGCCCGCCGCGGAGCTGGAGCCGCGGATCGTCGAGCGGGGCAGGGCGGCGCTGCAGCGGCTGGAGGACGCGACCGCCGCCGGCGGCTTCCTTGTCGGCCCCAGGCCCAGCCTCGCCGACGTCGCCCTCATCGCCTACAGCCGCGTGGCGGACGAGGGCGGCTTCAACCTCGCCGACTATCCGAACATGCGCGCCTGGATCGGTCGGGTGGAGCAGGCGCTGGGGATCGCGCCGGGCGCCTCCTGAGGCGCACGATTCGTCTACACATCCTGGGTGAGAGGATTAATCCTGCTCGGGAACTCGGATCTGCGGAACGATAAATGCCGTTAAATAGATAACTCTTTTATCGCCGGCGAATATCCCCGCCGGGAAGGTCAAATAGCTTGTGCTATTGAAGAGACACTGCAGCAGCTCTTCCCAATACGCGTTAGACAGCTTTGCGAAGCAGCGTTATGAATTGAAGATTGAGGGCGCCCTGTAAGGCGCCCCGGGGGGAAACAGATGCGCTACATCCATCTCTTGGCGGCGTCTGCCGCCGTGGGTGCGGTTATGACCGCGCCGGCTTTCGCGGCGGAGAAGGCTCCGCCCTCCGCCACCAACGCCTCCCAGCTGCAAGAGGTCATCGTCACGGCGACCCGCCGCGAAGAAACCCTTCAGTCGGTGCCGATCGCGGTCACCGCGGTCACCGCGGCCGACCTGAAGCGCAGCGACGTCCACGACATCAAGGGCCTGCAGTTCATGGCGCCCAGCCTGAACTTCGGCGGCAGCACCGGGGACCCCTCGGCGCTCCTGGCCTCGATGCGCGGGATGTACATCACCGACTCGCTCTCGACGCTCGACCCCGCCGTCGGGGTCTATCTGAACGGCGTCTACGTCGCCCGGACCACCGGCCTGAACGTCTCGCTGGTCGATGTGCAGCGCGTCGAAGTGCTGCGGGGCCCGCAGGGCACGCTGTTCGGCCGTAACACCATGGGCGGGGCGATCAACATCGTCCCGGGCGAGCCGACCCACGACCTTTCCGCCTCGCTCGGCGCGGCGGTGGGCAACTACGACGCGCGCCGCGTGACCGGCGTGGTCAACGTGCCGTTGGGCGACCACTTCGCCGCGCGCGTCGCCGCCGAGCATTCGGAGAACAGCGGCTGGGGTCGCAACACCCTGCTGAACAAGCCGCTGAACAACGCCAACATCAACTTCCTGCGCGTGTCGCTGAAGGGGGACGTGGGGCCCATCACCGGGCTGCTCGTCTATGACTACAACAAGTACACGAGCGGCGGGCAGCTCAGCAAAGTCATCTTCGGCAACCCCTGCGGCGGGCCCAACAGCACCGGCCCCTGCACCCTGCCGACCTTCGTGGGCCACCCGGAGGACGCGGGCCTGGCGAAATACATCAACTCCCCGTTCTACACGGCGCAGGGCGACAACTGGGGGCCGTTCCTCGCCAAGGTGCAGGGCGTCAGCGGCACCCTGACCGCCGAGCTGGGCGACTTCGCGACCGCCAAGTCGATCAGCGCCTACCGCACGACCCTGCGGCGCTCCTATATCGGCTACGACATCGACGGGACGCCCTACGGCATCCTGCAGACCACCGGCTCGGGCGTTCGCCAGTGGGAAGCCAGCCAGGAATTCCAGATCTACGGCAAGGCCCTGGACAGCCGGCTCGACTGGATCGGCGGCCTCTACTACTTCAACGAAGAGGGCCACGACGGGCTCTCATCCGGCGCCACGAAGCAACTCTTCCCGCTGTCGCCCACCCTGTCGGTGCAGGACGGCCAGGCCCGCAACAAGTCGGTGGGGGCCTTCGCCCAGGCCACCTATGCGGTGATGGACAACCTGAAATTCACCGCCGGCATCCGCTACACCAAGGACAAGCGCCAGCTCATCAGCCGCACCCGCACCGGCTTCCCGCCGACCGAGGTCTGCGTGCTCGCGCCCGCGGTGCTCGACGTCCCCGGCATCTGCCGCGCGACCCTTCCGGTCCGGACGTTCAGCTACAAGCCCTGGACGCTTGGCCTCGACTGGACGCCGATGCCTGAGGTCCTCGTCTACGGCAAGATCAGCCGCGGCTTCCGGGCTGGCGGCTACAACCTGCGGGGCACGACGGCGCTCGCCATCGACGCCTTCGGGCCGGAATCGGCGGTGTCCTACGAAGTGGGCTTCAAGGGCAGCCTGCTGGACCGCCGGCTGCGCGTGAACGCCGCCGTGTACGACGTCGAGTACAAGGACATCCAGGTGGCCCGCGTCGTGCTCACGGGCGTCGGCGCCGGCACCGCCAACCGCGTCGACAACGCGGCCAAGGCGCGCATCCGGGGTGGCGAACTCGAAGTCCAGGCCGTCGTCACCGACGAGTTGAAGCTGTCGGCGTCGGGCGCCTACACCGATCCGAAGTACACCGCCCTGCTGCCTGGCGCCTCCATCAACCTCACCGACAGGTTCCTGGGGATCGCCAAGAAGACGTTCAATCTCGCCGGCGACTACCACCTGGAGGCGCCCGTGGCGGCGGCGGACTTCCACCTGGAATACGCCTGGCGCAGCCGCGTCTGGTACAGCCAGCTGCTGGTCGGTTCGCAGCCCGCCTACGGCATCGTCAACGGCAGCGTCGCCTTCCATCCGGCGATGAACGACAAGCTGACCGTCCAGGTCTACGGCCGCAATCTGCTGGCCAAGAAGTACTACGACCGCGTGCTCGATCTCTCGACGACGGCGATCGGGGTGGCGATCGGCGTCCAGGCCGCGCCGCGCATGTACGGCGTTTCGATCAACTACGACTTCTAAGACCGCGACGGCGAGGCCCCGGCCGGGGCCTCGCCGATCCGGATCGCAGAGATCCTGCGCGCTTCGAAGACGCACATTCGGGCATCGCCGGTCACGATCCGGCCAACGATTACTCAGGTATAAATCATCCAATCCAAGGCAGATCGTGAAGCACGATCTTGCTCGGAAGACATGACGCCTGGAAGAACTCACTATTTCCGAAAAATCCGCGTCAGTTTTGCTGTCGAATCTGACACTAAAATCGACGGTGAATAGCTGTTACTATCCAGCAAACTCTGAAGCCCTTCAGCAATCCTGTTAGACAGCTTGGGGGAAGCAGCGCTATGAATTGAAGAGCAGGGGCGTGCTGTAGCGCGTCTTGGGGGGAAACAGATGCGCTTTATCCATATCTTGGCGGCGTCCGCCGCCGTGGGCGCGGTTATGACCGCGCCGGCTTTTGCGGCGGAAAAGGCTCCGGCCTCGGCCTCGAGCGCCAATCAGCTGCAAGAGATCATCGTCACCGCGACCCGACGCGAGCAGACTCTGCAAACGATCCCGATCGCGGTCACCGCGGTCAGCGGGGCCGACCTGAAGCGGAGCGATGTCCACGACATCAAGGGGCTGCAGTTCATGGCGCCCAGCCTCCACTTCGGCGGCAGCACCGGCGATCGCACGACCCTCCTGGCCTCGATGCGCGGCATCTATGTCTCGGAATCGCTTTCCACGCTCGACCCGGCCGTCGGCGTCTACCTGAACGGCGTCTATATCGCCCGGACCACCGGCCTGAACCTGGCGCTGGTGGACATCCAGCGCGTGGAAGTTCTGCGCGGGCCGCAGGGCACGCTGTTTGGCCGCAACACCATGGGCGGCGCGATCAACATCCTGCCGGTCGAGCCCACCCATGACTTCACCGGCTCGCTCGGCGGGGCCGTGGGCAACTTCGATACCCGCCGCATCACCGGCGTCGTCAATGTCCCGATGGGCGAGCACTTCGCCGCGCGGGTCGCCGCCGAGCATTCGGAGAACTCGGGCTGGGGCCGCAACACCCGGCTCAACAAGCCGCTGAACGACGACAACGTCAATTTCCTGCGGGTGTCGCTGAAGGGCGATGTCGGACCGCTTACCGCCTTGGTCGTCTACGACTTCAGCAAGCTCACGGGCGGCTCGCAGCTCAGCAAGGTCATCTTCGCCAACCCCTGCGGCGGGCCCAACAGCACCGGTCCGTGCTCGGTCCCCCCGTTCGCCGGCCATCCGGAGGACGCCGGGCTGGCGAAATACATCAACACCCCATTCTACGAGAACCAGGGCGACAACTGGGGCCCGTTCATCGCCAAGGCCCAGGGCGTCAGCGGCGTCCTGACCTACGACCTGGGCGGGGTGGCGACGGCCAAGTCGATCACCGCCTACCGCACGACCTTGCGCCGGTCCTATACGGGCTATGACATCGACGGCACGCCCTATGGCCTGCTGCAGACCACCGGCTCGGGCGTGAAGCAGTTCGAGGCGAGCGAGGAATTCCAGATCTACGGCAAGGCGCTGGACAACCGCCTCGACTGGATCGGCGGCCTCTACTACTTCAACGAACAGGGCCACGACGGGCTGCCCACGGGCGCGACGCTGAACCTCTTCCCGCTGTCGCAGACGCTGAACATCCAGGACGGCCAGGCGCTCAACAAGTCGGTGGGCGCCTTCGGCCAGGTCACCTATGCGGTGATGGACAACCTGAAATTCACCGCCGGCATCCGCTACACCAAGGACAAGCGCCAGCTTATCAGCCGCAACCGCAACAACTTCCCGCCGAACGAGCAGTGCCTGATCGCGGCTTCCCTGGTCGATGTCCCGGGCGTCTGCCGCGTGACCCTGCCGGTGAAGACCTTCAGCTACAAGCCATGGACCCTCGGCGTCGATTGGACGCCGGTCACCGACACCCTGGTCTACGGCAAGATCAGCCGCGGCTTCCGGGCGGGCGGCTACAACCTGCGCGGAACCTCCGCCGTCACCCTGGACACCTTCGGTCCGGAATCGGCCATGTCCTACGAAGTGGGCGTCAAGAGCAGCCTGCTGGACCGCCGCTTGCGCGTGAACGCCGCGGTGTTCGACGTCGAGTATCACGACATCCAGGTGGTCCGGCAGGTTCCGACGGGTATCGGCCTGGCCACCGCCAACCGGGTCGACAACGCGGCCAGGGCGCGAATCCGCGGTGGCGAACTCGAAGTCCAGGCCGTCGTTACGGAGAGCCTGAAGCTGTCGATGTCCGGCTCCTACACCGATCCGAAGTACACCGCGGTGCTGCCTGGCGCGGCCGTTCAACTCACCGACAGGTTCCTCGGCGTCGCCAAGAAGACCCTAAGTCTGGCCGCCGACTACCATCTGGACGCGCCGATGGGGGCGACGGATCTCCACGCGGAATACGACTGGCGCAGCCGTGTCTGGTACAGCCAGAACCTGGTCGGCTCGCAACCCGCTTACGGCATCGTGAACGGCACCATCGCCTTCCATCCGTCCTCGAACGACAAGCTGAGCTTCCAGGCCTACGGCCGCAATCTCCTGGGCAAGAAGTACTACGACCGCGTGCTGGATCAGACGACCAACGCCATCGGGATCGCGATCGGCGTCCAGGCCGCGCCGCGCATGTACGGCATTTCGGCGAACTACGAGTTCTGAGGTCGCGGAAGGCGAGGCCCGGCCCCCGGGCCTCGCCGTTCGGGCGGGACGTGCGCGCTTTTTTCGCCCGACCTTGCCGGCTTCTGCTAGCTAGCCCTTGCCTCAGGAAGGTCTGACGCAAAGGCTAGCTCAGCGCATGAACCGCTTCCTCGCGCTTGTCGTTTCGACCCTTCTTGCGGCCACCCCCGGCGTCGCCCTGGCCTGGGGCAACATGGGCCACCGGATGGTGGGCGAGGCCGCGGTCCGCGCCCTGCCGGCGGACCTGCCGGCCTTTCTGCGAACCCCCCAGGCGGCGAAGGACGTGGGCGAGCTGTCCCGCGAGCCCGACCGCTCCAAGCATGCCGGGCGCCTGCACGACGCCGACCGCGATCCCGGCCACTTCCTCGACCTTTCCGACGACGGCACGATCCTGGGCGGGCCCACCCTGCAGACCCTGCCGCCGACCCGCGAGGAGTACGACACAGCCCTGCGCGCGGTCGGGACGGACAGCTGGAAGGCCGGCTATCTGCCCTATTCCATCGTCGACCGCTGGCAGCAGCTCTCCATCGACTTCGCCTACTGGCGGGTGCTGCGCGCCGCCCAGGCCGATCCGCGCTTCAGGGCGCACCGGGCCTGGTTCGCCGCCGACCGCCGGCGCCGGGAGGCCCAGATCCTCCAGGACCTTGGCGAGCTCTCCCATTTCGTGGGCGACGGCAGCCAGCCCCTGCACATGAGCGTGCACTACAACGGCTGGGGCGATTTCCCCAACCCCGCCGGCTACACCCAGGCCAAGATCCACGCGCCCTTCGAGGGCGAGCTTGTGCGCGGCGTCCGCCCCGCCGACGTGGCCAGCCGGATGGCGCCGCTCAGGGTCTGCCGCTGCGCCATCGAGCGGCGCACCGCCGACTACCTGGCCGGGACCGGGCGGCTGGTGATCCCGCTCTTCGACCTGGAGAAGGCCGGCGGCATCGTCCCTGGAGATGCTCGGGGCCTGGCCTTCGCCGCCGACCAGCTCGCCCGCGGCGCCTCGGAGCTGCGCGACCTGGTGGTGGAGGCCTGGAACACCAGCCCGGAGCGGGTGATCGGCTGGAAGCCGGTGGTCGCCCGCGAGCTGATGGCGGGCGGGAGCGATCCCTTCGGCGTGCTCTACGGGTCGGACTGATGGCGGCGCCCCAGTTCGGAAGATCGGCGCCCGGCCGCGACTACCCGGATCGACCGGCCGCCTTCGTGGTGCTGGAGCACCAGGGGCTGATCGCCTGCGTCCGCGCGAGCCTGGAGGCTGGCCGCAGCCGCCTAGACCTGCCGGGCGGCGGCCTGGACCCCGGCGAGACCGGCGCGCAGGCCGCGGCGCGGGAATGCGGCGAGGAAGCCGGCCTGCGGGTGCGGATCCTGGGCGAGGCCTTCGTCCACGCCGACCACTATTTCATCAACACCAAGGGCGAGACCCACAACACGCGCGGCGCATTCTTCCGCGGCGAGCTCATCGCAGAAGCCCCCGAGCTGAAGATCGAGGACGACCACAGCCTGGAATGGCTGGCGCCGTCCCAGGCGCTGGCGGCGCTGGACCGCGATTCCCACGCCTGGGCGGTGGCCGTCTGGCTGCGGGGCAGGGTGGAGGCCTAGCCGCGACGGCGGCTGGCGACGGTGGCCTTGGCCTTGGTGGTCGCTTGCTTGCGCGCCCGGCTGATGGCGGCCTTCTCGGCGGGGTCGGCCCGGGCTTCGGCGCGCTTGACGACCTCGGGGCGGTGCTTCTCGCACTGGGCCAGGATGTCCTCGAGCTCCTTGTCGGAAAGGTGCTCGATGCCGATGAACTCGTTCTTGGCCTGGGTGACGCGGATCAGCTCGTCCAGCTTGGCCTGCAGGGCGGCGTTGTCGCGGTTCTGGGTGTTCTGGATCAGGAACACCATCAGGAAGGTGACGATGGTGGTGCCGGTGTTGATGATCAGCTGCCAGGTGTCGGAATAGTGGAACACCGGCCCTGTGGCGGCCCAGATGACGACGATGGCGCAGCAGGTGAGGAACACCAGCGGGCGCCCGGTCCAGCGCGAGACGCCGCTGGCGATCTTCGTGAAGGCGTCGTTGAAGGTCATGCCAGCTTAGCCTGTCCGGTTTGCGTCGCCGGGGCTGAACGGCTAGTGCGAAGCCCTGTTCCCGGAGGACCCATGTCCGAGACCGCTCCCACCGCCCAGCTTATCGACGGCAAGGTCTACGCCGAGCGCCTGCGCGCGCAGGTGGGCCAGGAGGTCGCCGCCCTCAAGCGCGACCACGGCGTCCAGCCGGGCCTGGCGGTGGTGCTGGTGGGCGAGGACCCGGCCAGCCAGATCTATGTCCGCTCCAAGGGCGAGCATTCCCTGGCCGCGGGCATGCATTCGGCCACCCACCGCCTGCCGGCCGACGCCAGCCAGGAGGAGCTGGTCCGGTTGGTCGCCGATCTCAACGCCGATCCATTGATCCACGGAATCCTGGTCCAGCTTCCCTTGCCCAAGCACCTGGACGAGCGGGCGGTGCTGGCGGCGATCAGCCCCGACAAGGACGTCGATGGCCTGCACGTGGTCAACGCCGGGCGCCTGGCGAGCGGCCTGCCCGGGCTCTACCCCTGCACGCCGCTGGGCTGCATGATCCTGCTGCGCGAGACCCTGGGCGACCTGGCGGGCAAGCGGGCGGTCGTCGTCGGCCGCTCGGTGCTGGTGGGCCGCCCCATCGCCCAGCTCCTGCTGCAGGCCGACTGCACCGTGACCATCGCCCACTCCCGCACCCGCGACCTGCCCGCCGTCTGCCGCGAGGCCGACATCCTGGTGGCCGCCGTGGGCCGGCCGCGGATGATCCGCGGCGACTGGATCAAGCCCGGCGCGGCGGTGATCGATGTGGGCATCAACCGCGTGCCCTTCGACGATCCGGAAAAGGCCGCCGCCGGCAAGACCAAGGTGGTGGGCGATGTCCACTTCAAGGAAGCCATGCAGGTGGCCGGCTGGGTGACGCCGGTCCCGGGCGGCGTGGGCCTGATGACGGTGGCCGTGCTGCTGCAGAACACCGTCACCGCGGCGCGCAGGCTGGCGGGCCTGGACTAGCCCACGCTGGCGTCCACCCAGGCCTTCAGCTCGCCGAGCACCTCGCCCACCGCCTTGTCATAGGCGCCGACGATGGCGTGGACGCGATTGTCGTCCGCGGGAACGCTGGCTTCGAACATCTTCTCCTGCACCGCGTGACCGGAGTCGTGCAGCAGGGTGGCGCGCACACGCACCAGGACGGTCGGGCCGCGTCCGGTGTAGCGGGTCTCGAAGTCGCGCACGTCCAGGCGCAGCGCATAGTCGGCCTTGGCCGGCTCGCCCCGGCCCACCAGGCGCGTCTTGCCCGGCGCATCGAAGGCCCGGGCCAGGGCCTCCTCGAACAGGACCTCGGCCGGAGCCACCCAGCGGGCCTGGGCGATGTAGGCGGTCTTGTCGCCGGTCACGGTGAGGATGCGGTCGCCGGCGGATTCGCGCTGGAAGACGCCGCCTGCGCGGATGACGCCCGTCTTGGGCCCACCGGCCGCCTCGGCCGCGGCGACGGCGGCGGTTCCGTCGAAGCGATAGAGCTGGGACGGCTTCTGCTTGGGCAGCAGCGAGATGCAGCCGCTCAGCGTCAGGACCAGGAGCGCGGCGGCGGCGAAGCGTGTGGTGGTCTTCAGGCTCATGGCTTCACCTTCATTTCCTCGCCGGCGGGCTTGCCCAGCGCGCTGGAGGGGCTCGCCTGCACTTCGTTGACGAGCCGGTTGAGGGATTGGGCGGCGGTCTGCAGCTCGACCACCGCGGCGGTGATCTGCGGCAGGCCGTTGGTCGCGAAGTCCGAGGTCGGCCCCTGCAGCTTGTCGATCATCCCCTGGGCCGAGGCGGCGGCCGCCTTGGCCGAGGCGGCGGCCTCGGCGACGTTGCGCAGCGCCGCGCGGCCATCGCCGTTCAGCATCTGGTCGGCGTCGGCGGTGACCTTGGTGGCCTGCTGGGCGGCCGCGTCGATGTCCTGGATGGCCTTCTGGGCGTCGGCGATGATCGCCTTGCGCTGGCGCAGCTCCGAGGTCACGGCCTGGCTGTCCGAGACCATGGCCGAGAAGGTCTTGATGTTCTGGTCGGAGAGCACGCGGTTGACCCGGTCCAGGGCCTCGATGGTGCGGGTCAGCACCGTGCCCCCGCCCTCCAAGAGGTCGGAGAGGGCGCTGCGCTGGCTGCGGATCACCGGAATCTGGTCGTGCGGCACGGTGGCCTTGAGCAGCGGCTTGGCGGAGGTGCCGGCGGTGATCTGGACGTAGTTCACCCCGGTGATCCCCTGCGGCTCGAGGGTCGCATAGGAGTCGACCCGGATCGGCACGTCGGAGGTCACGCGGGCCCGGGCGATCACCCGGGAGGGGTTGGTGCGGTCGAGCGCGATCTTGGTGACCTCGCCCACCTTGATGCCGTTGAAGTGCACCTCGCCGCCCTGCGAGAGGCCGCGGACCGGGCCGTTGAAGAGGATGTCGTAGGTGTCGTAGTCCCGCGTGAACTGCATCCTCGCCAGCCAGACGACGAAGATCACGAGCCCCACGAACAGGATCAGCGACGAGAGGCCGACCAGGGCGTAGTTGGCGTTCTTTTCCATCAGCGCTTTACCCTCGCCGCGGCGGCCGCCCGGCCGCGCGGCCCCAAGAAATATTCCCGGATCCAGGGATGGTCCGAGGACTCCAGTTCGCGCACCGGGGCGACGGCGACCATCTTCTTGTCGGCCAGCACCGCCACGCGGTCGGTGATCTCATAGAGGGTGTCGACGTCGTGCGTGATCATGAACACCGTCAGGTTGAGGGAGTCGGACAAATCCTTGATCAGGCTGTCGAAGGCCGCCGCCCCGATGGGGTCCAGGCCCGCCGTGGGCTCGTCGAGGAACAACAGCTCAGGATCCAGCGCCAAGGCCCGGGCCAGGCCCGCACGCTTGCGCATGCCGCCCGACAGCTCCGCGGGCTTCAGGTGCACGGCCGTGGGGGGCAGGCCCACCAGGGCGATCTTCAGCTCGGAAAGGTCGTAGATCTGCTGCCGGGGCAGGTGGGTGTGCTCGAACAGCGGCGCCGCCACATTGTCCAGCACCGAGAGGTTTGAGAACAGCGCGCCCTGCTGGAACAGCACGCCCCAGCTTCGGTTGATGGCCCCCCAGCGGCGTCGGGAGGCGTGCTCCAGGTCGACGCCGAAGATGCGGATCGACCCGCCTTGCGGGCGGCGCAGGCCAATGATGGTGTTGAGCAGGACGGACTTGCCCGAGCCGGACCCGCCGACCACGCCCATCACCTCGCCACGCTCGACGGTGAGGTCGATGTGGTCGTGCACCACGTGGTCGCCAAAGGCGTTGACCAGGCCGCGCACCTCGATCGCAGGGCCGTCGGCGTCGAGCAGCTCCGCGTCCGAAAGGGCTTCGTCTTCCGCTGCCTCGCTCAAACTCCGGCCTCCATGTAGATCAGGGCGAAGACCGCATCGATCATGATGATGGCGAAGATGGCGTGGACCACCGCGGCCGTCACCCGCCGGCCCAGGCTCTCCACGTCGCCGCCGACCTCCAGCCCCTGGCGGCAGCCGATGCCGGCGATGACCGCCGCCATGACCGGCGCCTTGGAGAGCGCGATCCAGAAGTGGGTGAGGCCCACGTTGTCGACGATCCGCTGCAGGAAGAAGGTCGGGCTGATCCCCAGCGTCGACCAGCTGATGACCAGGCCGCCGAACAGGCCCGCCACGGTGGCCACGAACGTCAGCAACGGGATCGTCACCAGCATGGCGGCGAACCTTGGGAACACCAGCGCCTCGAAGGGATCGACCCCCAGCACCCGCATGGCGTCGATCTCCTGCTGCATCTTCATCGAGCCGATCTCGGCGGCGAAGGAGGAGGCGGAGCGGCCGGCCAGCAGGACGGCGGTGATGATGATGTTGAACTCGCGCGTGACGCCGATGCCGATCAGCTCCACCGCGAAGACCTCCGCCCCGAAGGTCTTCAGCATGTTGGCGCCCAGCAGGCCCACCACCGCGCCGATGAAGAAGGAGGTGGTCGCGACGATGGGGATGGCGTCGAAGCCGGCCCGCTCCATCAGCGAGACCAGGGCTGGCAGGCGGATGCGGCGCGGGTTGGCGGCGGCGCGGGCCAGGACCACCAGCAGGTGGCCCAGGAAGACCATCGTCTCCACGCCCTCCTTCGCCATTTCGACGACGCCCTTGCCGACCCGGACGGTGAGCT
>Ga0075364_10000460_pt1 | contig 20583 bp, 22 predicted proteins | sample EndMetdeltDD1764_FD_71517 | JGI IMG/M metagenome (GOLD analysis project Ga0075364, IMG submission 71517) | Populus endosphere microbial communities from Tennessee, USA - Endosphere MetaG P. deltoides DD176-4 | ecosystem: Host-associated > Plants > Roots > Endosphere | place: USA: Tennessee...
ATTTTAAATAGTAATGCGCAGTTCCTGCAAAAAGCTGTTAATTATGAGCCACCTTTTGCTACAAATCGTAAAGGGCAGCTCAAAACTCCAGTTGGAAAAAAATTCCAATCAGAGCAGGTAAATGTATCTTCTTTGCGTGATGGTATTCAAAAAATAAGTATTGAGCGGGTTATGTCTCAGCGATTAAGTTGGGAGGGCCGTTTCTTGGCAACGCTAAATAATGATCAAGTTTGGCTGAGTATCGAGGAGCAAATCAATCAAAAAAACGAATCGGTTAAACAATATTTTCGTCAAGTTCGTCAAAATTGGAATATTCATAAACCTTTTCAATATCACTCGAGTGAGGGCTTATTATTTTTACTTGATACTATTGTTAAATATCAGGATATTTTTTCTCTGGCTTATAAAGAATTACAACAAAACCAGAGAAAATGGTTCCCTTTTTCACGTCTTCCTTCTTTTATCGCTGAAGCGTATGAATCATTTTTAAAAAAAGAATTAGAAAAATTTGATTCATTACGTAAAGAGGTTCTTGCGGCTTTATTATTACGTTTAAAAACAGTAGAGCAGCAAGGTCTAGTGACTTGTGATGATGTGGGTTACACCTTAGCGCTACAGAGTGAATGGTTAGGCTTAATTAAATTTAAATTACCTGAATACAGAACGATTCTAGATATAAGTACCTTTAATGATATGCAGCGTGCTATCGAAAAACACGGTGACGAATCTCATAAAAGCCAACTTTATCAATTAGCCTGGTATCAATCTAAAAGCGTTGATAATACCAATGAGTTTACTACTATTACGATGTCGGGTAGCCGGTTATTAATTCCCAACGAGTTGCTTGTTTTTATGTCAAAAAAGAAGAAAAAATGGTTTTGGTTTTCTTGGGGTAATAATACGGCATTACAATTTTTAGAAAAACAACAAGCTTTATTGACCCAGCTTTTTTTAGAGCCTGTTCATGATACGATCATATTGAACCCGATATACAAGCGTTATCCAGAGCTACTTACATTAAGTACGCAGTATCAATTATTACAACAATCGATTTTTTCTCTTAAGAAGCAACCTATTTATTGGTGGCAGTGGGAGAAAAAATTTTGGAAAAAAGCGTGGCACGATTGGTTAGGCCAACAACTTGATAACAAGCAAGTTAGTTTGCTTAATAAGCTTAATGAGACTTTTGAGGAAGCTAAAAAATATAATTTTAAGCTTCGAAATGTAAAATTTCGCGAACAAGTACAAGTGATATTAAAAACAATACAAGCATTAAGGAATGAGGGTATTTCTGAATATGAGAATGAATCATTAATAAATATGTTGCAATATATAAATGAAAATTCTAGCGATAAAAAAGAAGCGTGTGTTGGTCAAACACATGGATCTACTAAAGCGTCGCCTCAACCAAGCCAACATACCCCGAATAAGAATGCTCAGGTATTAACAATGATGCCGGGTGGAGGCCAGCAAGACTTACATACAACAGAAAGTAATTTTAATTCGCAGTCTGTTAATAGTGGTCAAAACGGCTATAGGGGGAAAATGACAAGGTTATGGAAAACTAAATTTTTAGCAGGAAATAATGAACCGATTTCTACCGAGCAAGCGCCGGAAGTAAATGAATCCGCAGGTTTGTTAGCGCGGGCTTAGACGTACTAACGATTAAAAGTCGTTTAATGCGCTCGTGTTGTCGCAAATTCAGCCAGTGTGGCAAGCGCTTGCTTATAGACAGAGTCCGGAATTATTTCCAAGCTGGCGATGGCTTTTGCGGCATGTTCTTTTGCGCGTTGATAAGTGTAGTCAATAGCACCAGTGGATTTAATGATACGGATAATATCGTTTAAATATTTTCGCTTACCTTGCGAAATTGCTTCATGAATTAACTGAGTTTGGTTTTCATCGGCGTGTTGCAAGGCATAAATTAAAGGTAAAGTTGTTTTTCCTTCTGCCAGATCATCGCCTTTGGCCTTGCCAATGCGTGTGGCTGAGCCGACGTAATCCAAGGTATCGTCGATTAATTGGAAAGCGATGCCTAGCTGTAATCCGTAGTTGAGCATGGCAGTAATTTCCGCTTCATTACGTTCAGCTAAGATGGCGGGTTGTTCTGCGGCGATGGAAAATAGGATGCCTGTTTTTCCAGCGACTATTTTTAAATATTGAGTTTCATCTAGCTCAGGGTTATGGCAATTAATTAATTGCAATATTTCTGACTGGGAAAGTGTGTTAGTAGCATCGGCCAGTGATTGTAGTGCGCGTAGATTGTTGACTTTCACCATCAGCTGGAAGGCTCGGGAATAAAGAAAATCGCCTACTAAAATACTGGATGAATTGCCCCATAAGGTATTGGCTGTTTTTTTTCCACGGCGTAGTTCTGAGGCATCAATCACATCATCATGTAATAAAGTAGCCGTATGGATGAGTTCCAAGGTGGCAGCCAATTGTACATGGGCTTCGCCTTGGTAGCCAAAGGCACCGGCACTCAGGAGCGTGATTAAGGGGCGCAAGCGTTTTCCGCCGCTGTGAATGAGATGTTTGGCCAATTGGGGGATCAAGGGGATTTCGGAGTGTAGGCATTGTTCGATTAGGCTATCAACCCTAGCAAAATCGGCTTTAACCAATGACTGAATAGGCATTAAATCCATAAGGCTTATATTAGCGAGTAAATTTGAAAGCCGAATGCTAGGCGGGGTAGCCAGGGCTGTCAAGCCGCTTGGGTTTTATTGCATCTTAATGAAGTCGACCGTATAATGCCGGCTCCAGGGGAATTCCCCTTAAAGACTCGCCTCACCACCTTGATATGGGAGGCTAATTAACCGAGAGACTATTATGCGTCATTATGAAATTGTACTTTTAATCCATCCTGATCAAAGCGATCAAGTGCCTGCTATGGTACAGCGGTATACTACCATTGTTAAAAACAGCGGCGGGCAGGTTCACCGCCTGGAAGATTGGGGCCGCAGACAGTTGGCTTACCCTATTAATAAGCTTCTAAAAGCTCACTATATATTAATGAATATTGAGTGTGGGCAAGAGGCTATGACAGAACTCACAGAAAACTTTCGTTTTAACGATGCGGTTTTACGACAACTGATTATTCAGCAAGATCGAGCTATTAAAGAAGCCTCTCCCTTGGCCAAGGCTAAAGAAGCACCAGGTCAAGAAAACAGACGAGAATATGCACGAAACTCGGTTGAGGTAAGTGCCTTAGCGGACGAGCATAGAGATTAAGCACTATTTTTTTAATTTTCAGAGGTTTTTATGAGTAATTACACCAATAGACGTCGCAAATACTGCCGTTTTTCTGCGGAAGGTATGACAGAGATAGATTATAAAGATATTAATCTTTTAAAGAATTATATTACTGAGACGGCCAATATTGTTCCTAGTCGTATTACGGGTACTAAAGCACGTTTTCAGCGTAAATTAACCCAAGCGATTAAACGAGCACGTTTTTTAGCCTTATTGCCTTATTGCGATAAACATCAATATTTGGTTTAAACTTTTTTGAGAGGCTAAAATGGCGGGGTTTTTGCATCGCTGTGCCAGCTATGTTATGCGGGGCCGCCAACAGGCTATTATAATAGGCCTGTTATTTACTATGTTGCCTTTATTAGGCTGGGTAAGCAATGTCATCATCGCTTTAGTGACTTTACGTAAGGGCGTAAAAGAAGGGGCAATTGTATTATTATGGATCATATTGCCTGTTGTCGTGATAGCGGCTTTGGCTAACCCTTGGATTGCTTTATACAACATTGTAGGAGGCAGTTTATTTGGCTTCCTATTGGCAGTCATTTTACGCCAAACACAAAGTTGGCAGAAAGTGTTAGAAGCAGGGATGTTGCTGGGATTACTGGCTGTTTTAGTGGTCCATTTAGTAAGGCCTGATATCAATGCCATTTGGTTAACACAGTTAGGGCATTATGCCGTACTGTTAAAAGATCAGTTGAGTTTTTCGGTGAATACCGAACAACTGCAGTTTTTTACGAAGTTTGCGACGGGCTTTCAGGTTGCATTTCTATGGTTAGGGGTATTAATTAATTTAATGCTTGCACGTGGTTTGCAGTCGATGTTATATAATCCCGGCAGGCTTTCTCCTGAGCTTGAAGCGGTGCGTTTAAGCAAATGGGATAGTCTTGTTTTAGTGCTTATTGTTATTGCAAGTTTACAAAAAATTGCAGTAGCGCAGGATGCGTTGCCCGTTGTGTTGCTAATCTTCCTTTTAGCGGGCTTGAGTGTATTACACGCTGTTATACGCCTAAGGAATGGATTTTTTAAAGGTTGGTTTTTAGTATTTTATGGTTTGTTGGTTGTTTTTTTTCCTTATATAGCTGCTTTATTAGTCTTAGTTGCATTAGCAGATAGTTATTTGGATTTTCGTCATCGTGTATTGCCTAAGCATTAGGCGTATATTTGAAATATGTTTTTTTGAGGTGTTGTCATGGCTCAAGTTATTTTATTAGAAAAAGTCTATTCTTTAGGTGATCTGGGAGAGCAGGTTTCTGTTCGTAATGGTTATGCTAGAAATTATTTAATTCCTTATGGTAAGGCTGTTCCTGCCAACAAAGAGACGATTGCTCAATTTGAAGCTAAGCGTGCGGAATTAGAGAAATTGGCTCAAGAAAAATTAGCGGCTGCACAAGCGCGCGCTGATGCCTTATCTCAGTTAGTATTAAATATTCCTGTGAAGGCGGCTGAAGAAGGACGTTTATATGGTTCTGTCGGCCTACAAGAGATCGTCAATGCGGCGACTGAAGCAGGTTGCCCACTGGAAAAAAGCGAAATCCGTTTACCCGAAGGCGCTTTACGTCAATTGGGTGAGCATGATGTGACAGTGCAGTTACACAGTGATGTCGTGGTAACGCTTAAAGTCAATATTGTTGCTGAAGCTTAATACTTCTGATTCCCCACACTCGTGATAACTATAGTTATCACGAGTGACGCGTAAGGCGGGTCCCCTAGGTTGTGTTTTAGCAGCACAGGGTGCCGAAAGCGGCAGGACCCGGAGACATTGAGTATAGTTATAATCTAGGCGATGCTTGCGATGCAAAATACTGATCACCTGAAGTTGCCTCCTCACTCACTAGAAGCTGAGCAATCCGTTCTAGGCGGTTTAATGCTTGATAATCAAGCATGGGATCGAGTTGCTGAACGATTGCAAGAAAAAGATTTTTACCTCCTTGCCCATAGAATTCTATTTCGCACGATAGTGGATTTTGCCAATCATGCAAAACCATTTGATGTAGTGACCCTAACCGATGCTTTAAAGAGTACGAATCAATTAGCTGAAATAGGTGGTGAGCTTTACTTATATGAATTGGCACGTAATACACCGAGTGCTGCTAATATCGGCGCCTATGCGGATATTGTGCGAGAACGTTCTGTACTACGCCAATTAATTGGCATCGCGACAGAAATTACTGAAAATGCCTATTTGCCAGATGGTCGATCCATTACTGAATTAGTGGATGAGGCCGAACGAAAAGTTTTCCAAATCAGTGATCAAGGCGCACGCGGTAGTGGTCCACAACGCATTGGTGATTTCCTGGCTAGAGCGGTTGATCGTATCGATATCCTCTTCCACTCTGATCAAGCTATTACTGGGCTTTCAACAGCCTATAAAGATTTAGATGAAATGACTTCTGGATTACAGCCCAGCGATCTGGTTATCGTGGCGGGTCGTCCTTCGATGGGAAAAACGACTTTTGCTATGAATATGGCTGAGCATGCAGCGATTCAGGGCAGTAAACCGGTTCTTATTTTTAGTATGGAAATGCCAGGTCAAGCCTTAGCCATGCGTATGATGTCCTCACTAGGACGTATTGATCAACATAAAATTCGTACCGGTAAACTCAGTGATGAAGATTGGCCACGCATGACATCGGCGGTGAGTATGCTTTCGGAAGCAAAAATGTTTATTGACGATACCCCTGCACTGAGTCCAGGTGAGGTGCGTGCACGTGCTAGACGTGTTGCAAAAGAGCAAGGTGCATTAGGATTGATTGTGATCGATTATTTACAATTGATGCAAGTACCTGGCTCAAAAGAAAATCGTACCACTGAAATATCAGAAATTTCTCGTTCGCTTAAAGCTTTAGCAAAAGAACTGGATGTGCCTATTATTGCCTTATCACAATTAAATCGTAGTTTGGAACAACGTGCCGATAAGCGACCGGTTATGTCAGATTTACGTGATTCAGGTGCGATAGAGCAAGATGCCGATTTAATTGTTTTTATTTATCGTGATGAAGTTTATAACGAAGGAAGCCCAGATAAGGGTAGTGCAGAAATTATTATTGCTAAACAACGTAATGGCCCAACAGGTAAAGTACGATTAACCTTCTTAGGTAAATATACACGTTTCGAAAATTTTTCTCCGCAACGTTACCATGCTGAGAACTATGCATGAGCCGGCCGGTTGCAGTAGAGCTCGATTTAGCGGCATTGCAGCATAATGTTAAGCGGGTTCGTGAACTAGCGCCGCAATCAAAAATATTGGCCATGGTTAAGGCTAACGCGTATGGGCATGGATTAATTCCTATTGCGCGTGCTTTAGATTCGTCTGTGGAAGGATTCGGTGTTTCCTGTTCCGAAGAAGCGCTCTATTTACGTAAAGCAGGCATAAAACAACGTATTGTTTTAATGGAAGGTTTGTTTTCGGCCGCTGAATTACCGCTCTTAGATCAGTATCAACTCGATACGGTTATTCATGATCAACGGCAACTTGATTTGCTAACGCAGCAAAAACTGCCAAAGCCGGTGAATGTTTGGATAAAAATAAATACCGGGATGAACCGATTAGGTCTTTCTATACAGGATTTTTCCGAAGTGTTACAACGCTGCCAGGCTTGCGCTTGGATTGAAGTGATTTGTGTGATGACACACTTTTCCTCGGCAGATGATCCTTCAGAAACAACTACCTTGCAGCAAATAGAGCAATTTGAGCAAATAACAAGTGATTTAAAGATTGCCAAAAGTTTAGCTAACTCAGCCGCTATTTTATCTTACCCTCGTTCTCACAGTGAATGGATACGTCCTGGTTTAATGTTGTATGGTGTTTCACCTTTTTCTAATAAGTCAGGACTGCAACATGGCTTAAAACCCGTTATGAATCTAACCTCAGCGATCATTACGGTTAATCAATTACAGCCGGGTGATCGTGTGGGTTATGGCGCAGCGTGGATAGCATCTGATAATAGGCGAATTGGTGTGGTTGCTATCGGTTATGGTGATGGTTATCCGCATGCTGCTGCTGCGGGTACACCGGTGCTAGTGAACGGGCAATTAGCTGAACTCGTGGGTCAAGTCTCAATGGACATGTTAACCATTGATTTGAGTACGCAACCCGAAGCAAAGCAAGGTGATCCGGTTTGTTTATGGGGCGCAGGATTGCCTATCGAACAAGTCGCCAATAGCACATCAACATTTCGTTATGAGTTATTATGTGGTATTAATCGAGGGCAATTAGTCCGGATGCGCATTGAGGAAAAAAACGATGCAAAAAAATAGGATTAACCGTTTTCTAACGTTATTGTTTATGATCACGCTAAGCGCGTGTTCAAGTGTCCCTGAAGGACAACACAGTGAAGTGAATATTCCAGCCAGTGATACCGATATTTTTGTCGATCCCTCCATCAGCCGTTCTATGGGAGCGAGTGATCGTCTAAAACTGCAATCATTGGTGGCTACGGCGCAACCACAACAATGGACGAAATGGGTGAGTAGTGCGACAGGCAATCGATTTGAATTTACTAGTTTAAGCATCTACGTTAATGCACAAGGCCAAGGTTGTAGAAATTATAAAATAGCAGTTAGCCATGGATTTTTAGCACACCATACTTTTAGTTATACGGCTTGCCGCGATGGACAAGGTGCTTGGCAGGTTATAAAGTCCAAATCTTAGAACTAAATTATTTTAACTCATAAAAAAATATTCATGTGAAATACGCGATTAGTTTACTTCTTTTACTTTCTTCCTTTAGCCTATGCGCTGAAGATAAAGCTTTTGCGCCACAAACGTCTGAATTGTTTGTTGATTTAACCCACCCTAAAGTGCTCTATGCTAATCATGCATCATTAGCGCTAATTCCAGCATCAGTGACTAAACTTTTTGTAGCGGCTAGTGCATTGAAACAGTGGGGTAGTTACCATACGTTTGCTAGTGACATTTATCAACGCGGTCAATGGAAACAGGGTGTACTAATAGGCGATTTGGTTTTTTATGGACAAGGCGATCCGGCATTCACGAACGAAAAAATGTGGCAATTGGTGAACAATCTGCAGCAATTGGGGTTAAAGAAAATTACCGGTAACCTTGTCGTAAACACCTCTTATTTAGGAAATATAACGGTAAGCGCATCGGATAGGATTGCCGCAAAACATGCTTCTAAAGTATCTTATGACTCTTTACCTACTTCGGCAGGAAGCAACTTTTCAACCGTTGGTGTTGCCATTATGCCAGGCGAAAAAGCCGGTGATTTAGCGCAAATAAAAATCTTACCGTATCAATTACAGAATGTACGTCTGGATGGAAATGTGATCACAGCGTCTGGGAAAAATAACACGCTCCAATTACATCGTTTGAGCCAAGAGGGCAAAGAAATCCTTACGCTTTCAGGAACAATAGGTCTAAAGAGCGCGCCTGTTATCCTTTATCGTTCAGTTGGAAACCCTAATAGACTGACGGGTGCTTTATTAAAAGCTTTCTTAAAGCAAGCAGGTATTTCTCTAGACGGAAAAATTATTATCGAGACTACGCCTCTGAAGAAAACAGATAAACAATTGGCACAGGTTCAGAGTGATTCACTGATTCATTGTCTACAAGATATGCTGCGTTATAGTAATAACTATATTGCTGATGTATTAACCTTAGATTTACAGAAAGAAAACCACACATCCCTTTCGTCTATGAAGTTGAGCGAAGCAGCAAAGGTATTGCTTGCTACTTATAAGCGTGTGCTGCATCAATCAAAGTTCGCCAAACCGGAAGATATTGATCCCATTTTTGCGAGTGGTAGTGGTTTAACACCGTCGAACCGAATATCAGCGAGCAACCTGATTACGTTATTAGCAGGGATGTATCACGATCAACGCGATTTTTCTCTTTTCTACGGTAGTTTAGTGGTACCAGGGCAACAAACCCATTGGCATAATCTACCGACTATCAATCATCCTTGGATGAATCAAGTCAGTTTAAAAACCGGCTATATTACCGTTCCAAAAATTGTCCACTCTTTAGCGGGTTATTTTAGAATGCAAAATGGTGATATCGGTGCATTTGCCGTGCTATTTAATTTTCCTCCTGAAGCGCAAAATGACGAAGGGCAATTATTTAATGGCTTAATAAAACATCTGGATAGCGTGTTTCATCACTTAGCGCAAGTCTAAAAAAGTTTATTTAGGGCTAAAAGAGAGCGAAAATGTATTGCTGGTCGCATTTTCGGCATCATTATTCGCGTCGTCCCACTGTTCTGGATTAGTGCTTTCATTATCCGGTTCTGCTTGCCAAAATGATTTAGTATGGCGTCGCTGACTAGAACCACATAATGCTTCAAGTTTTTTTCTTTCCCAAAGAATGAAGTCAATTTGATCGATATATTTCGGGTGAATGTAGTTATGGGAAATATTTAAATGAAATAAGTTTCCGTTTTTTAATAGGATTTCTTTTAATTGATGGCCGCTTCTATTGGTAAGAAGGTTATGACTTAAATCAAGGTATTCAAGATGAGTATTATTCTTCAATGCCGATAATAAAGGCGCTATATCATGGTCGGTGAGGTTTTTCTTAACCACTATCACTCGGGTAAGATTAGGATCATTATTGGCTAGCTGTTTGATGGTGTTTGCATGGATGGGCATATACTTTTCCTTGTGAAGCCGCGGGTTATTTCAACAAAATGAATAATAAATTCTATTTTATATCAATTTTGATTTTATAAACTAGTATTTAAATAAAAATTTTCTTCGGTGGCTACCGCATTAAGCGGCACATCCCACGCTGAGGATTCAAAAGATTCCAGTTTTTGCCACTCATAAGCGAGTCCAATGAGGTAGGGTTTAGCGGGTCTTATGCCATTTAATAAAAAACTAAAACTTCTATCATAAAAACCGCCTCCCATGCCTAAGCGTTCGCTGTTATTGGTGAAGCCAAGTAGTGGAACCAATACAATATCTAAATGATAAGGTTTGATAATGGATTCAGGTAATAGAGGGGGTTCAGGAATATTAAACTGATTTTTTATTAACAGCATATTTTTTTTGTAAAGGCTAAACAGTAATTGTTTTTTCTGTAAGATCGGTAAATAGCAGTTTTTATCATTCTCCCATGCCGTTTTAATGATTAATTCAGGATCAACTTCCTGATTGATGGCGATATACGCAGCGAGATACTGACTTTTCTGAAAGATAGGATTCTGAATAAGTTGTTGTGTAATTTTTTGGGAGGCTACTGCTTGATCATGAAGCGAGAGTTTTGCGCGATATTCGCGTAATTTTTTTCTGAGAGCAGTTCGATCATCCATAAAACACGATGGCTGATAGAGGAAATAAAGGAGAAAAGGTATCTGATTCGCCGGGGTTTCCTGATCCTAAGATGCAGGTGGGATTAGGTATATCCACTTTAGGCTTCTTGCAATGATTAAAGTAAAGCAAGCGTGCGCACCGCGTATAAAGAACCCATCCCGTTACGGTTAAGTATCGATCGAAAAACAATCGGACAGAATCAGATACCAGACCATTATAATGCATTTTATTAAAATGGTCTCCTATGATGGGGGCATACCGCTTACTGCTGAATTAAAAAATACTTCTTCGAGTATGAGCGGTATATTAACGTAAGCTAGAATGGTAAAATGACGTTATATGTATTTTTTATAGAGAGTCCTATGCAATTTCAGGCCCAACCTCCTGCTTTTGATGATTTCTACCGTTTGTTGAGCCAAGCCGAAGTAGTGACTTCCCCAGCAGAAATCCATGGTATGTTATGTGGTTTTGTCTGTGTAGGCCCAAAGCTTAATGGCGGTTTTTGGATCGATATTTTATTAAAACGCTTGGGTGTTAGACCAAGGCAAGGGGCTGTCGTGGGGTTGTATGATGCGGCTTGTAGGCAACTGAGCGGGTTACAATCTTTTAAGCTGTTACTCCCTGATGAGCAACATGAGTTAGAAAAGCGCGCAGAGGCATTAAGCCTTTGGTGTGAAGGTTTTTTATATGGCTTAGGTCTTCTGGGCGGGAGCTCTTTCGACGAGGAGACATCAGATACAGTACATGAAGCGCTTTATTGTATTGCGGAAATCGCGAAACTCGATGTCAGCCAATTAGAGATAACAGAGCTGGATAAGCTGGCCTATGAAGAAGCCATTGAGTTTATTACCCAGGCAATCCCCCTTATTTATGAAGAAGTGACACATTGTCCGATGAAAGGAAACGCCGGCGGTTCGATGTATCTTCATTAGTTATACGCTTTGCACTTGGATTTTCGGCCCTCGCTATGTTTAATCTTTCTGAGCTGAAGAAAAGACGGCGTCAGTTAATGGCAGCCATCGATAAGGATGTCGTTATTATTTTGATATCGGCACCCGAATCGCTACGTAATGGCGATGTGCATTATCCCTATCGCCAAGATAGCGATTTTTATTATTTAACCGCTTTTCCTGAGCCTCATGCGGTCGCCGTATTATTACCCGATTCTAAAGAGGGAAAGTTCATCTTATTTAGTCGCCCCTATGATGCGATCGAAGCTATTTGGAATGGCCAGTCTATTGGTCAGGAAAATGCTAAGAAAGACTATGGTGCGGATGAAGCGTATGCGATAGATCAACTTGAGGCGCGGTTACCGGACTTTTTAACGACGAAGGCACGCTGTTATTATCTAGGTAGCCAAAACCAGCACCTCATTAAACGTCTTAATGAAGTGCTGGGGAGAGCAAACCAATTGCCTTGCCAAGAAGGTTTGGTGGAGGTAACACAGGCTGTACATGAATTACGACTTAAAAAGAGTCCTTACGAATTAGATTGCCTACGAAAAGCGGCTAGCATCTCTTCGCAAGCGCATATTAAAGCCATGCAAGCATGCCGCCCTGGCCGTTATGAATACCAAATAGAAGCAGAATTACTTTATGAATTCTATCAAAATGGTAGTCGGGCGGTAGCTTACCCCAGTATTGTGGCGAGTGGCGGCAATGCGTGTATTCTGCATTACACGGATAACAGCGCGCTTTTGCAGTCAGGTGATTTACTCTTGATTGATGCTGGTTGTGAATACCAGTCGTATGCCTCTGATATTACACGCTCTTTCCCTGTCAGCGGACGATTTAGCCCAGAGCAAAAAGCCATCTATGAAATTGTGTTAAAAGCACAGCAAACACTGATTGCCGCTATAAAGCCGGGTGTCCTTTGGGACAGCTTGCAAGCACGTTGTGTGCATATCATCACGGAAGGGCTGTTGGATTTAGGGTTGCTAAAAGGCGAACTCGAATCATTGATTGAAAATAAGAGCTACAAAAAATTTTATATGCATGGCTGTAGCCATTGGCTAGGTTTAGATGTACATGATGTAGGATGTTATAAGCTGAATAAAAAATGGCGACCTTTAGAAGCTAATATGGTGTTTACGGTAGAACCCGGCATTTATATTGCTGCACAGACAGACGGTGTGGATGAAAAATGGTGGAATATCGGTGTGCGGATTGAAGATGATGTGTGTGTTACGAAGGATGGCTGTGAAGTGTTGTCGCAGGAAGCACCAAAAAAAATCAGTGACATTGAATCGTTGATGAACTCATCATGAAACAAGATCACGATAAGCGAGACTATGACATTCTTATTATTGGCGCAGGCATGGTGGGAACAAGTCTGGCTTTAGCTTTATCCCATTTGCCATTGCGGATTGCCATCATTGAAAAGACCTCTTTTAATCTAGATATTGCGCCTGATTTAGACAGTAAACCCATTGCTTTAAACTATGCTAGTAGTCGTATTTTAAAGAATTTAATACCTTGGGCTGACTTATCAGCTTACGCCAACCCCATTGAACAGGTGCATATTTCAGAAGCAGGCTGTTTTGCGGCGGCGAGAATTAAAGCCAAAGCAATGGGTGTTTCTGCCTTAGGTTATGTGATTCCGGCAGGCTTATTAGGATGGGCCTTCACAAAAACATTGATTCCGCTGGTTGAAGGGTCGAAGCCACTTTGTTTAGATCTGTTTAATCCAGCACAGTGTCAGGCTTTATTGAAGAAAGAACAGGCTTGGGAAGCGCACATAACGACAGCAACAGGCGAGTTACAAACGATTTCAGCACGTTTGGTCGTAGCCGCCGATGGTTCCGATTCTATCGTACGGCAATTATTAGGTATTAAGGTACAAGCTCAAAGCGAAGGGCAAATGGCCTTGGTGACGACGCTTAAATTAGCACGCCACCATCATCATACCGCTTATCAACGGTTTACCTCACAAGGCGTGATGGCTGCTTTGCCGTTGTTAGGCAATCAAGTCGGGTTCGTTTGCACGGCCCCACGGCATCAGATTGAAGAGCGGCAGTCGTTGAGCAAATCTGAGTTTTTAGCGTGGGTACAATCACTTTTTGCTTATCGTTTAGGACAGTTTTTGAAGAGAGGGCCGCTGCGTAGTTACCCTATAAAAAGTTTTATCGCAGAGCCACAAGCGCAAGCCGGTTTAATTTTATTAGGCAATGCGGCGCATACCTTATCACCTATTGCCGCACAAGGACTTAATTTGGCTCTGCAAGATATGGCAGAATTAGCTGGTATTATAGATAAGGCTTTTATGGCAAAAAAAGACTGCGCCGACCCTTATATTAGCCAGGCTTATTTGGCAGCACGGTTGCCGGCACAAAAACAATTAATAGGATTAACTGAAAATTTAGGCCGTTTATTCCAAGAAAAGTTTAAGCCGTTGACTTTAATCCGTAATAGCGGTTTATTAGCATTTGATTTAGTTTCGCCACTTAAACAAAATATATCACGACGTCTAATGGGAACACACGGTCGGCTTTCTCCCTTAGTCCGTGGTATTGCACCTCAACAAGAAGAAGAACATGTCAAGATTTAAGCAGGTTATTGATGAAGAAGGCAAAGTCCTTTATATAGAAACGAATGCTTTAGGGCAAAGTTTACTAACGACGCCAAAGTTAAATAAAGGCAGTGCCTTTAGTGAAAAAGAACGTCAGCAATTTCATTTGCTCGGTAAATTACCGTATGGTATTGAAACCTTAGACCAGCAAGTAACACGTATTTACCAGCAATTTTTAAGAAAGGGTAGTGACATACAGAAACATGTCTACTTGCGTAGTTTGCATGACACCAATGAGACCCTTTTTTATAAATTAGTCAGTCAGCATTTGAAAGAGCTGCTACCCATTATTTATACGCCGACCGTTGGTAAAGCGGTTGAACAGTTTAGCCATGCCTTCCGACGTCCGCGTGGTTTATATGTTGCTTACCCCGATCGCGATCGTATTGATGAAATCATTGAAAATCGTTTAAATCCCGAAGTCGATATTATTGTTATAACGGATGGAGAAGGTGTTTTAGGTATTGGCGATCAGGGTATAGGCGGTATGGATATCTGTATTGCAAAATTAATGGTGTATGTGATTTGTGGTGGTGCAAATCCACACCGTTTGTTACCTATTCAAATCGATGTAGGAACAAACAATGAAAAATTACTGAATGATCCGATGTACTTGGGCTGGCGCCATAAGCGTTTAGTCGGCAAAGAATATGATGACATGATCGAACGTACGGTAGCAGCGATTCAACGCAAACTGCCACACGTTTATTTACATTGGGAAGATTTTGGTCGTGAGAATGCACGACGTAACTTACAGCGTTATCAAGAACATTTCTGTACTTTTAATGATGATATGCAGGGTACGGGTGCTGTTACCTTAGCTGCCTTATTAACGGCAATTAAACAGACAAAACTACCTTTAACAGAACAACGTATTGTTATATTAGGCGCCGGTACCGCCGGTACAGGCATTGCTGATCAACTTTGTGCGGGTATGATGCGCGCCGGGTTGACTCGAGAAGAAGCGCTTGCTCGTTTTTGGTTAGTAGACAAGCAAGGCTTATTAACTGAACAAAGCGCGGATCTAACTGAGTTTCAAAAACCTTATGCACGTCATTCAGCAAGCGCAATGAATTTGGAAACCGTTGTCAGAGAAATAAAGCCAACCGTTCTCATTGGTTGTTCGAGTCAAGCAGGTGCATTTAATGAAGTGATTGTGAAAGCGATGGCGTCAGGCGTTCATCGGCCGATTATTTTCCCCTTATCTAACCCAACAGAAAAAGCAGAAGCCACGCCATTAGATTTGCTGCATTGGACCGAAGGTCGTGCATTGATTGCAACCGGTAGTCCGTTTGGCAGCGTTGAATTTCAAGGGAAAACATTTTGTATTTCACAATGTAACAATGCATTGATTTATCCAGGAATAGGTTTAGGTATCGTGATTGCAAAAGCAACCCGATTAAGTGATGCCATGCTTTGGGAAGCCTGTAAAGCCTTAAGTTATTACGCCATCGATACAGAAAGTTTTAATGCCGCGTTATTACCTGATTTTGATCAAATTCATGCCATCAGTCAGCGTATTGCCTTAGCAGTGGCTGAGCAAGCACGAAAAGAAGGCTTAGCTTCGGTGAGTGATAGGGTTGATTTTTCGCAAGCGATTGAAAATCAATTTTGGTTACCAAAATATTATGACTATCGATATTCCCAAAGATTATGATGTTGTCATTGTGGGTGCAGGCCTTATTGGGCTTACCCTGGCATGTGGCTTAATTAATCAGGGCTTGCGGTTGGCTATCATCGATAAGGATAGCCGATCAAAAACACCTGCCGTTCAATTGGATAGCATACCTGGCTGCGAACTGGGTGGTCGGGTGAGCGCGATCACGCAGGGCTCGCAGCAAATTCTTGAAAACTATCAGGTTTGGCAAAGACTGGCTAAAACAACACTTTCACCTTTTGAGTGTATGGAAGTATGGGAAGAAGGATCAGCATCACAACTTGTTTTTGATGCGGCTGAAACAGGGCAGCCATGCTTGGGTACCATTCTCTATAATCAAGTATTACAAACTGGGTTGCTTGCACAAGCCAAAACTGCGAGTGAGGTGGACTGGTTTTTTTCTGAATCATTAAGCGCTATACAGAATGAACAGACACCGATTTTATTATCATTAACCTCAGGGCAATCCATCACGACTCAACTGGTGGTCGGTGCTGATGGTGCACAGTCCTGTGTTCGTCAATTAGCAGGGATATCACACAGTGAACGTGATTATCAGCAAGAAGCGCTGGTCGCAACGGTACGAACCGCATTAACGCATGAAAAAACAGCGAGACAAATTTTTTTGCCTACTGGGCCGCTCGCTTTTCTGCCGCTAGCAGATTCCAATTTGTCCTCTATTGTTTGGTCAACCACGCCAGAAGAAGCTAAAAGACTCAAAGCACTTTCTGAAATTGATTTTAATTCAGCCTTAGCGCATGCGTTTGAGCAACGTTTAGGGGCCGTTGAATGGAGTAGTGCGCGCTTGAGTTTCGCGCTCAAAACACAACACGGCGAGCAATATATAAAGCCTGGTATTGCCTTGATAGGTGATGCGGCACATACCATTCATCCGCTAGCAGGGCAAGGTGCTAATTTAGGTATTGCTGATGCAAATTGTTTGGCCATCATTATTTTAGCCGCTCATCAAAAACAACGTGCTTTAGGTGCTTTACATACCTTACGTCGCTATGAAAGAGAGCGTCGTTTTTATCATCGTGTGATGGGTGCCGGAATCGATCTGATTAAGCAGACCTTTGCGGCAAAAAGTTCTTTTTTAGTGAATACACGCCAGGTTGGATTAAGCTTTATAGAAAAGACCCCGTGGCTAAAAAATTATTTCATGCGTTTTGCCATGGGTACTCCTAGCGCTGAGACTACAAAATTAATGCTTTAGGGCAGAAGGGGATGGAGTCTCCGTACGGATAGTATTTTCAAGTTGATTGAAGTTTTTTTTAAGCTCTTCAAAAGCATCTTTTAAGTTCTTTATTTGCTCATTAGAAAGCATTGGTTTATCTTGGGGTTTTTTAAAGAAAGTGAATGGATAGACTGACATACTTTTAAGCCGTTTTGATGGTATGTTTAATATCCTTAAGATTCTTCACAATGCTTCCAAGGCGTGTGATAACCAAGCTTATTTGATTATCCTCTGTGAAGGATGGATTTAACAATTGGGGTTTTATATCGCCGATTAACCCATCAATACGGGTCACTAAGCGACGGGAAGACGTCAAGGTAGGCCTTGTGATAAAGGTCCCAATTTCTTCTTGCAGCATTCTTCCGCGCTCTAATAATAGGGTCAATTCTTCGGAGTTAAACATAAAATAGTTTATCAGCAGTCTGTCGAGTTAAGTTGAAAGTATAATGGTAAAACATTAAGAGAGCCTTAAAATAGCCTCTATTTTTCATCGGAGTTATAAGATAATGGCTAGGGAACTGAAGTTTATTATTCTAGACCGGGATGGTGTGATTAACGAAGAATCCGCTGAATATATTAAATCACCTGCCGAATGGAGGCCTATTCCCGGTAGTTTAGAGGCTATTTCCTTGTTGAGCCAGGCAGGTTATACCATTGCGGTGGCTACCAATCAATCGGGTGTGGGCCGGGGTTACTATACAGAGGAGGGCTTGGCGGAAATACATCAAAAAATGATAGCTTGCGCCAAAGCACAGGGGGGGGTGATTGATAAGGTTTTTTATTGTCCTCACCGTCCGGATGAGCATTGTTCTTGTCGTAAACCAGCGAGTGGCTTATTTGAGCAGATTGCAGCGGCTTATAAAATAGATTTAAGCGGTGTGGCGGCAATTGGCGATTCTCTGCGTGATATTCAAGCGGCTGAAAAGCTCGCTTGCAAACCAATCTTAGTATTAACCGGAAATGGTGAAAAAACCTTAAAAAATAATCCTGAGCTCCGTGATAAAATGCCTGTTTTCCCTAATTTATTAACAGCGGTACAAACGCTGTTAAAGGAACGTGAAAATGTCTAAGTCGAAGCGGGTCTATAGCTGTCAGTCCTGTGGCGGCCAATTTTTACAATGGTCAGGCCAATGTGGCGAGTGTCAGGCATGGAATAGTTTGTTAGAAGAGACACGCATTACCACTTCACAAGCCAACGTTTCACCGCGTTTAAGCGGCTATACAGCGACCAATGATCAAAAAATAAGATCGTTAGACTCTATTCAGCTTGATGAGGTTAAACGTTTTTCGTCAACGATTAAAGAATTAGATAGAGTTTTGGGCGGCGGCATTGTGCCGGGTTCCGTGATATTGATGGGAGGCGATCCCGGGATTGGAAAATCCACTTTATTATTACAAAGTTTGTGCCAGTTAAGTCAACAACAGGCTGTTTTGTATATTACGGGTGAAGAATCACTGCAACAAGTTGCCTTGCGTGCAAGACGGTTAGATTTACCTCAAGAAAAATTACGTTTACTCACGGAAACACGTATAGAAAGTATTTTAGCGCACGCACTGAAAGAAAAACCGCAAGTGTTGGTCGTCGACTCTATTCAAACCATGTATACCGAGTTATTGCAATCTTCGCCGGGCTCAGTCGGGCAAGTCAGAGAAAGTGCCATGCAGTTAACGCGCTTAGCAAAACAAGCGGGTATTGCTTTATTTTTAGTGGGACATGTGACTAAAGATGGCGTGCTAGCAGGCCCTCGTGTGTTAGAACATATGGTAGATACCGTCTTATATTTTGAAGGCGAAACCGATAGTCGTCATCGTTTAATTCGTTCTGTTAAAAATCGTTTTGGTGCGGTTAACGAATTAGGTGTTTTCGTGATGACCGAAAAAGGATTGCGTGAAGTAAACAACCCGTCTGCCATGCTTTTGTCGCGATCCGATGATTGTGTGCCTGGCAGTTTAGTGACGGCCACTTGGCAAGGGAGTCGTCCGTTACTGGTAGAAGTTCAAGCCTTAGTGGATACTAGTCATTTAGGCAATCCACGTCGAGTCACCGTGGGTTTAGATAATAATCGTTTAGCCATGTTATTAGCCGTGTTGCATCGTCACGCGGGTGTAGCGACCTATGATCAAGATGTTTTTATTAATGTGGTGGGTGGTGTACGTTTATTAGAAACCAGTGCAGATTTACCGATCTTATTAGCGGCTTTGTCAAGTTTGCGCAATAAAGCTATTCCGCACGATTGGATTGCTTTTGGTGAAGTCGGTTTATCGGGTGAAATTCGCCCAGTGCCTAATGGACAAGAACGTTTACGCGATGCGGCTAAACACGGTTTTAAATCAGCTATTGTTCCCAAGGCGAATATCGCTAAGCAAGCGATTGCGGGGATGACTGTTTTTCCTGTTTCGCAGTTATCCGAGGCGATAGAAATAGCAAAGCAAGCAACTGAAGTGCTAGGTGTTTAAACGCTATGAAAAAACTGACGCCTGAAGAGAAAAAAGTTATTTTATCAAAAGCCACTGAACGTCCGTTTACAGGGAAATATGATCATTTTAATGAAGAAGGTACTTATTCCTGTAAACAATGTGGAAAATTATTATATCGTTCGACTGATAAATTTGACTCAGGGAGTGGTTGGCCTAGTTTTGATGATGAAATACCAGGGGCCATTAAACGAGTTGAAGAAGCAGATGGTCGTACAGAAATTATTTGTGCCCATTGTGGTGCACATCTTGGGCATATATTTCTGGGTGAAAGATTGACGGCTAAAAATGCTAGGCATTGTGTTAATTCAATCTCATTGGAGTTTATTCCCAAAGATGAAAAGAAAGAAAATAAAACGGAGATAGCTATTTTTGCGGGCGGTTGTTTTTGGGGAGTTGAATATCAAATGAAGCAACTACCCGGTATTATTTCAGTGCAATCGGGATATACTGGCGGTACTACCTCTAATCCCAGCTATGAAGAAGTCTGCCGTCATCAAACGGGTCATGCCGAATCGGTTAAAATTATTTTTGATCCGTCTAAAGTATCTTATGAAATCTTAGCGAAGCGATTCTTTGAGATTCATGATCCACAGCAAGTCAGTGGCCAAGGGCCGGATATTGGTGATCAATATCGTTCTGAGATTTTTTATACGACACCGGAGCAAAAAGAAATTGCTTTAAAGCTTATTAAGCTTTTGCAAGAAAAAGGCTATAAAATTACTACTCAGGTGACGTCTGCTAGCACTTTTTGGCCAGCAGAAGATCATCATCAGAATTATTATGCAAAGAATGGAAAAAAACCTTACTGTCATACCTATAAAAAAATTTTTTAATAGATTGTAGTATTTTTATACTAAAAAAACACAATGTCTTTATTCCACACCAACAGGGATTTCAAATGACACCTTCTACTTTACAAGATTTCGTGCTCATAGATATTGATAAAGCGATACAATTAATGGGTGATAAAGAATTTATTAAGGAAATTTTTCAATTATTTACGGATAATCTCACGGCAGATCTAGCGATACTAAAACAACATTATCAAGCCAGGGATTGGTCAGCTATTCAAGCGATAGCTTATAAATGGAGAGTTGAGGCAAGTTATTGCGGCGCCAACCGG
>Ga0075364_10000462_pt1 | contig 20578 bp, 16 predicted proteins | sample EndMetdeltDD1764_FD_71517 | JGI IMG/M metagenome (GOLD analysis project Ga0075364, IMG submission 71517) | Populus endosphere microbial communities from Tennessee, USA - Endosphere MetaG P. deltoides DD176-4 | ecosystem: Host-associated > Plants > Roots > Endosphere | place: USA: Tennessee...
GGCTTCCAGTTCCACTGCGAACCGCTCGAGTACGTCGGCGCGTTCCTTCGGATGCCACGTCGCCCAGCCGTCGGGGGCGTCGAACGCCGTCCTCGCCGCAGTAACCGCAGCGTCGATGTCGGCCTCGGTGCCCCGCGGCACCGAGCCGATCCGCTCCTCGGTGGCCGGCGAATAAACCCCGATGGTGTCGTGGCCCGCGGGCGCAGTCCACGTTCCGGAGATATAGAGCTGGGGGTAATCGATTGTGGTCATGGACATCTCACCCGTTCACGCGAAGTTGAGCTTGGCGGGCAGGTGCTTGAGCCCGCCGACGAAATTGGTCTGCGTGTACTGGCCCGGTCCGAGCAGCTCGATCGACTCCAGCTTGGGCAACAGTTCTTCGAGCATCACCTTCAGCTCGAGCTTGGACAGGTGCTGACCGATGCACATGTGGGGGCCGTGGCCAAATGCGATCTGTTTGTTGGGTTTACGGTCGATGTCGAACTCGTAAGGGCGGTCAAAGACGTCCTCGTCGCGGTTGCCCGACTGGAACAGCAGCATCAGCCGGTCACCCTTCTTGATGGTCTGTCCTCGCATCGTGTAGTCCTCTTCCGCGCGGCGCATGAAGTGCTTGACAGGCGAGACCATCCGCAGCGACTCCAGGACGAGGTTGGGAATCAACTTCGGATCCGCCTTGACCCGGGCGAACACGTCGGGGTGCTGGGACAGCAGCTGAAGCGTGCCGGCCAGGGTTGCCGAGGTGGTGTCGTGCCCGGCCGTGGAGATCGCCATGTAGTAGCCGTAGGAGAAGGACTTCGGCAGGTATTCACCGTCGGGTCCCTTGGCGGTGGCGACCAATGTGGCGAGGTCCTCGCGGGGATTGGCGCGGCGGTCCTCGACCAGCCCGTCGAAGTAGGTGCAGATCTCCTGATAGGTGGCCGCGAACTGTTGGGCCATCGCCTCCGGGCTCGGCTCCTCGGCGTCCGCGCGCTGGTGTTCCGGATCGGCGGTGCCGAAGAACTCCTGGGTCATCTTCATCATCGTCGGCTCGTCCTCGGGCGGGACCCCGAACAGCGTCATCATCACGTGCAGCGGGAAGCCGAGGGCCCAGTCGTCAAGGAGGTCGATCTCCCCGCGTTCCGCGGAGAGCTTCTGGAGCTTCTCTACGGACGCCTTGGCCAGCTCGTCGATCTGCTCTGTCCACTTTTGCAGCTGGGTCGGCCGGAACCAGTCGTTGGTGATGAACTTGATTTCGGTGTGCTCGGGCGGGTCGAGGTACGGCAGGGCGTCCATCAGGCGCAGGCTGCCGCCGAGCAGGCTCTTCATGAAGCCGTCGCCGGCCTGGTTCTGCAGGATCGGGTTATGTGCGCCCGGCTCCCTGCCGCCGCCCGCGGAAAAGATCTCCGGCTGGCTCTCGACCTCTTGTAGGTCGGCGTGCTTGCTGATCAGCCAGATGGGATCGAAGCCCTCGACGACGGCCTTGGCCAGCGGCGCGTTGTTGCGCACCCATTTGTAGGCCTCATGCAGCGCGGCGAGGTCGCCGTGACCCTCGGGGAGCACGATCTGCCGTGCGATCCCATCGGGAATCGTGGCTGCTTCGGTGTGCTGAGCGGTCGTCATGGACGTCCCCTTTTCTGCGGTATTGATGCCCTTATGTCCCTCGCCGACGAGGCTTCGCGGCGAGCGCGTTTGGTGACTCAAGTCTCAGTGCGGGAGCGGTTCGACCGCGTCACCATGACGGGGGGTCATCGGTCCCGCTTTGGGGGTAAAAGGGGGTACGAGCGGGGGTTATTCGACTGTTTCTGGGGACTTGCAGTCGGTCCGGGCCAGGGTGATGACCTCGGCGAAGCCCTCACGCAGGCACGCCGAGAATGCCTCGGTGTCGGCGATGGCTTCGGGGTCGAAGTTGATGGCGATGCAACAAGTTCCGTCGTAGGTCAGCATCGCCACCATTGCCGGGATGCCGGGTCGGGGCCCCATTGGGTAAATGCGTGTCACCCGCGCACCGGCCAGATAGAGCGGTCGGCCGATCGCGCCGAGATTGGAGGCCTGAAGGTCGGAAAGGCCGGTCATCTGCCCGGCGATGCGGGTGAGCGCAATCTCCGGAAGGCGGCTCAGCACCGGTGCCAGGAGGTCGAGGAATCCGAGCGCGGGTTCCATTCGCGCGTCGGCGACGAAGCGGTGGATAGCGGCGATGCGCTTCGCGGGGTCGGGTTCACCGACCGGCGCGACGAACCGCGCGCCGGCGAACTTGTTTGCGCCCATAGGGTCAGCGTCGGTGCGCAGGCTAACCGGTATTGCCACGGGCATGGAATCGACTGTGAGAGAGAGCTTTTCGTGATAGCTGCGGACGCCTCCGAGGACTCCGGCGAGAAAGGCGTCATTGACCGAACCTCCTGCGGCCCGACCCGCCGCTTTCAACTCTGCGAAATCCACGTCAAAGGTATCGAGCCGATAGCCCGATCCACCACCGGCCAACGCGGGGGAGTGAGGCGTATCCGGCGGAGACAGCACTCGCCGAAGCGATATCGCGAACTTGACGGCTTCAGCCGTCGTCCCGACCGGGTCACCCACGAAGCGGCCTGCGGCAGAGAGCGCTTCGCGGACTGCGCCGGCGGGCGTACCGACGGCCCTGGCGGCCAACCGGTTTACCAGTAGCCCCTCAGGCGACTCCTTACGTCGCGGCTTGGGCATCGGCCTGTCGTCGGTGGGCCCTGGCTCGCGGCTGTGCCCGTGGGCCAGGTCCAGCAATTGCAGCAGACCGATCCCGTCGCTCAGGCTGTGATGCGGCTTGAACAAGTAGGCCGCCCGGCCTCCGGTGACGCCGAGCACCAGCAGCGCCTCCCACGCGGGACGCTCGGGATCCAGTGGACGCGCGGCGAACTGGGCCGCGAGGGCGTGCAGCTCGGCCATTGACCCGTCGCCAGGTAGACGCACCCGTTGCAGGTGGTAGTCCAGATCGAAATGTGGGTCTGGCGACCACGCCGGCGGAACGAGGGGCAGCGGCGGCTCGACGATGCGTTCGCGTAGCCGGGGGACCCTCTGGGTGAACCGGTCGTGCGCGGCCACCAGCCGATCCCAATCGGGCTCCATGTCGAGCAGTTCGATCATCACACCGGTCGACCGGGTGCGGTGGTCGCCGTCGGTCCGCCACATCAGCGTTTCCCAAGCGCTCAGGTCTTGGCCGCCACCCCACGAGGCAAGCGTGTCGTCGGTGTCAGGCATCGCGTGCGGTTTCCTCGGATGACGCGGCGCCGTCTACGCCACTGGTTACTTCAAGGATGAGTTTGGCCACCCCGGCGGGGTTGTCCGACATCGGTACGTGCCCGACGCCGGCGAGACGGACCAACTCGGCGCCGGGCATCCGGGCGAGCATCTCCGAACCGAAACCGTCGAACGGCAGCACCCGGTCCCGGTCGGCCCAGACCAAGCGGACGGGGAAGTCCCGTTCGGCGGGCAGGGGTTGCACGCCGCGCAGGGGAATCTGCCTCAGCAGTGGTACGACAACGGGCGCGACGCCGCCAGCCCGGATGTAGGCCGCCAACTCCTCGGGCGCAACGCGATTGGGGTAGGCGACCTGTGGCGCCAACAAGATCCGCCGCAGCATGGCGTTCCCCGCGATGGCCTCGGCGCGGGATGCGTAACGGCCGAGTGAGCCGACCAGAAGCCGAATCGCGGTCGCGCGCATTTCGATGCTGCGCTGCGACCGCCATGCCCCCGCCGGGCTGAACAACACGAGAGACAACGCGCGCCCGCGTCGCGCCAGCTCTATGCCGAGCCACCCGCCCAGTGAGTTACCGGCAATGTGCACCTTCTGAAGGCCCAGCAGATCCAGTGCCTTCTCGACGTCGTCGGCGAGCGCCTCAACCGACGGTGCAATATCTGGATCCAGCGGCGGCCCGCCGCCGTGGCCCGGCAGTGTGGGGACGATGACGTCGTGGTGCGGCTCCAGATGCGGCAGTACCGGCGACCACGCCCGCCATATCGAGCCCACGCCGTGCAGCAGCAACAGCGGTGTTCCGGCTCCAGCGCGGTGGCTGGCCGTTAGCGGAAGCCGGTGAACTCCAGCGCGTGGTCTGTCGGCAGCGCGTCGTGCGAGCACAACGCCCGCTGCTACGGCGCCGGTGGCCAGTACCGCAGCGGCCATGGCGACCACCTGTCGACGCGTGTTCTTCGCCATTGAAAGTTGTCCGAACCGGTCAGGGAGTCAGGACGGCCTTGAGTACCTCGCCGCGGAGCTGGGCCTCCACTGCCTCGTTGATCTGGGCCAGCGGCATCGTGGTGATCAGCTTGTCGAACGGGAACTTGCCGTGGGCATGGAGATCGAGCAGATAGGGAATGAACGTCTGCGGGTCGGCGTCGCCTTCGACGATGCCCCGGATGGTCAACCCGAGAAGCGGCGGCTGGAACAGTCCCACCGTAAAGGTCGCCTGCGGATCGGCAGGTACGCCGATCAGTCCCAGCATGCCGCGCACGCCGAGTGAGGCAAGCAGTTGTTCGACGACGGGAGTGACCGCCGTGGTGTCGATCGCGTAATCGGCGCCCGCCGGTGCGATTTCCTTGATCTGCTCTGACAACGGGCCGGCCTTCGGGTCGATCGCGTGCGTGGCGCCGAGTTCGGTGGCCAGCGTCCTCCTGCCTTCGTGCAGATCGACCGCGATGATCGACGCCGCGTCGCGCACGACTGCGGCCAGCACGGCGGACAAGCCCACCGCGCCTGCGCCGCCAACGACCACCGTCGAACCAGGTTGAACGTCAAGCGAGTTCATCACCGCACCGGCCCCGGTCTGGATTCCGCATCCGAGCGGACCGACCAGCTCGACAGGGGCGCCCGACGGAAGCTTGACCACATTGCGTTCGTGCGCAAGCGCATGCGTCGCCAACGAGGACTGGCCGAAGAAGTTGCTCCCCAATTTGGTTCCGGCAGCAGCTAGCCCGGACGATCCGTCAGGGCGCACTCCGCCGAAGTTGTACTCGAGGAAGTTGTGGCAGTACGCCGGTTGTCCTTTCGCGCATTGCGGGCATGAGGAGCAGCTGTTGAAGCTGATCGCGACCTGATCACCCACGGCGACGGCCGTTACGTCGGCCCCGACCTGCACGACGGTGCCGCTGCCCTCATGGCCGAGGACGCCGGGAAGGGGGAACGGCAGGTGCCCGTGCTGCACCGCGATGTCGGTGTGGCAGATGCCTGCTCCTGCGATCTGCACCACGACCTCATCTGGTGCGGGATCTTGAAGTTCGACGTCGGTGAGGGTGAACGGTGCGCCCAACTCCTGCACCACCGCGGCTGAGATTTGCATCCGCTTTCCCCTTTTCTGCTTCGGGCGTCCGTCTGTGCTGCGAGTGTGGCCGACTTCGTGGCACCGCCGCGTCACCACATCGGGCGGTTCTGACCCCCACAGCAGAGGTATTTCGCCCGAACGCTCTTGGCTGGGCCTGGCTGACTCTTCATAGTGAGATGGCCAGAACTGAAGGTGACGGCCGCAAAGCCACCCGCCCGGCACCGTGTGGTGCGCCTCTGCCCCAACCCAGGCCAAAGTGTCCCGCGGTGCCGGGGCCGGGTCACGGGGTCCCGATTAGAACGCGCTTGAAGGTGGATATGAGATGACCGGTACCACGACGGTCGACGAACTCATTGAACGCATCAAGGTGGGACCAGGTGGGCCGAAAGTTGGTGCGTTCTTCGACTTCGACGGCACCCTGATCCAGGGGTACTCCGCCAACGCGCTCTATGCCCACCGAGCCCGCAATCTCGAACTCGGACCCGACGAGTTCGTCCGCACCGTACGTGCGGCACTCAGCGGCCCTCTCGATGAGGCCGCGTTCGAAGACTTGATGCTGCAGGGGATTCGGGGCTGGGTGGGCCGCACCGACGATGAGCTGATGGAAGTCGGGGAGCAGCTCTTCACGGAAGAGGTAGCCGGCGCGCTCTTCTACGACGCGTGGCGATTGGTACGCGCGCACCAGAACAGAGGTCACACGGTCGTCATCGCAACGTCGGCGACCCGGCTGCAGGTGGCGCCGATGGCGCGTGAACTTGGGATCGAACATCTGCTGTGCTCGGAACTGGAGACCGAAGGCGGCGTGTTGACAGGCGGCATCTCCGGACGGCTGCCGTGGGGCGAGGGGAAGCTGGCCGCGGTGCGCGAATTCGCCAGGCGCCAACGCATCCCGCTGAAGAACAGCCACGCCTACGCCAACGGGGACGAAGACGTGCCGCTGCTCGACGCGGTCGGCCATCCCCACCCGGTCAACCCAGCGCCTGCTCTCGCGCGCCATGCACACCAGAGCGGCTGGCAGGCAGTGCGGTTCAAGACGAAACGAGGCCGGTTTCATCCGATGGCCGTGGCCCGGACGACCGCGTTGTTCGGGGGCTTCGCCGCCGCGGTCGGCGCCGGTACCCTTGCCGGCGTCCTGACCAAGGACCGCCGCGGCGGAGTGGATTTGGCGACCTCGCTGTTCGGCCGACTCGGCGGGCAACTGAGCAACATCCAGTTCGACGTCACCGGCGAGCAGAACACAACGTGCCGACCCGCGGTGTTCTTTATCAACCATCAGAGCACGCTGATCGACATGCTGGTCACCACCCGCGTTGTCCAGCGTGGCTTCACGGTGGTGGCCAAGGCCGAGGTGAAGCAGGTACCCGTGATCGGGCAGCTGTTCTCTCTGGCCGATGTCGCGTTCGTGGACCGCTCGAACACGTCGAGGGCCATCTCGGCAATGCAGCCTGCGGTGGACAGGTTACGTAGGGGCGTGTCGATCGCGATGTCTCCCGAAGGCACCCGGTCGCTGAGCCCGCGGATCGGTGCGTTCAAGAAGGGCGGCTTTCACCTGGCGCGCGACGCCGGGGTTCCGATCGTTCCGATCGTTATTCGCAACGCGGGCGAAATCATGTGGCGCAACGCGAAAGTGGTTCAGGAGGGCACCATCGAAGTTGTCGTCCACGAACCACTTCCGACGATCGGCTGGACCAAGACCGACCTCGATGAGTGGGTGCCGCGAATGCGCCAGCTCTATATCGACACGCTTGACGACTGGCCGGGCACCGAGGCAGGCCAGAAGTGGTCGGCGGCAATCGGGGCGGCGCGGACATGATCAAGCCATCTGTACTGCTGCCACGTCGCGGCGACCTCCCCGAGACTGAAGCGCTGCTGACTTCAAACGAATTTCTCTCCGCCACAGAAGAAATGGCGTCGCAGTTAGGCCGCGACGTCACCGATGTGAGAGCCGAGGCGGCGCTCTACATTCGCGAGATGGCGGCTTCACACGTTCGCCCGGTGGTGCGCGCGTGGCACTCGCTGTCGGCGTGGCTGGTTCGCGGTTTCCAGGTGGTCATCGACGACGACGACCTCGCCGAGTTGCGGGCGCTCGACCGCGATCATGCGTTGATCTTCTTGATCTCGCACCGCTCGTATCTGGATCAATTTTCTTTTCCACCGCGCCTTGTCCAGGGCGGCATCACGCCGACGTTCGGGCTGGCGGGCGCGAACCTCAATTTCTTCCCGCTGGGTACCTTGGCGCGGCGCAACGGCTTCATCCCGGTGCGGCGTGCGACAGGGGACATACCCGCATACCGGCTGGCGCTTCGCGCCGTTGTGGGCCGGATGGTTTCCAGCGGCCGCAACCTGGTGTGGTCAATCGAGGGTGGCCGGACACGCACCGGCAAGCTGCGTCCGCCGCGCTACGGCTTGCTGAGGTATGTGACCGACGCCGTCGAATCCGTCCGCTCCGAGAAAACCCTTGCCATTCCGGTATCGATCCTGTTCGATCAGCTGCCTTTGCATGAAGTCAAGTTGATGGTCGAGGAGGCGCGTGGACTACCGAAAAAGCCCGAAAATGCGCGCTGGCTGGTCAGTTACGCGCGCGGCCTGCGGCACCGCCTTGGACGCATCTACATCAACTTCGGCCCGCCAGTTCCGCTGTACGAGCGGATCGTCGCATTGCGCTCCGAGGGCTTGAATGATCGCCAAGTGGTGGAGCGCATTGCGCTGGACATCTGCCACCGTCTCAACCAGACCACACCGGTGTGTGCAACGGCCGCCGTTTGTGTCGCGATGCTCGGCGAGGACTGCGCACTCACCCTCGACGAAGTGTGCGCGACCGTTGCGCCGCTGGCGCGCTACCTCGCGGCCCGGGGCTGGCCAGTGGCCGGGGGCGCCGATCTCACCGACCGTGCCACGGTGTCGCAAACCCTGCACGATCTCGTTGGCTCTGGTGTGCTGACGTGCTACTCGGGCGGCCCGACAACCGTGTGGGGGATCGGGGACGACCAGCATCTGATCGTTGCGGTATACCGCAACAGCGCGATCCACGTTCTGTTCATGAGGGCGATCGCCGAACTCGCGCTGCTGGCGATCGTGCAGACACCCGGCGCGACCAAGCGCACGGGGTGGGAAAAGGCGCTGACGGTCCGCGAACTGCTCAAGTTCGACTTCTTCTTCGCGGGCCGGAAAGAATTCGCGGTCGAATTGTGGAACGAGTTCGCGATCATGACCGGACGCAGCCACGACCCCAGCGCACCGCTCAATACCGAAGAGGCCGCGCGGAGTCTGCACGAAAGTGACCTGCTGGTCGCCCATCTGGTGCTCAGGCCGTTCGTCGACGCCTACCGAGTGGTGGCCGAAGAGCTCATGAGAATCGACCCCGGTCGCGACGTCGACGAGCGGCTACTGCTCAAGCGGTGTCTCCGCCTTGGTCGTCAGTGGTCGCTACAACATCGCATCACCGAGGAATCTGTTTCGGGCGAAATGTTCAGTACCGCTGTGAAATTGGCCCGTCACCGTGGATTGATCGACGCCGAGGCCGAACCGGACGACATAGCGGCCCGGCGGGCGGCCCTCATCGCTGAGCTCGACGACCTACAAGCGTCGATCGGTGAGTTGGCCCGAATACGGCGAGATTCCATGAAGGTGTGACGCGGGCCACCTTGACTGCGTATTTCGCCGAGCCGCAACACTTTGGTAATATGGTATGACCATAATGCAGCGGCAACCGTGGCTTTCAACGAAGAGAGGCAACAGATGACCGAGTTCACCGACATCACTTACGAAGTCGACAACGGCCTCGCCTGGATCACCATCAACAGGCCCGATCGGTACAACGCGTTCCGGGCGTGCACGCTCGACGAGCTGATCCGAGCCTTCAAGTTGGCCTGGGGAAGCCCGGACGTCGGCGTCATCTGCCTGACCGGGGCCGGCGAAAAGGCGTTCTGCACCGGTGGTGACCAGAAGCAGCGCGCGGAGACCGGTGACTACGGACCGTCAGAAACTGGTCTGTTCGAAGTGGATACGCTCCATCGCGTCATCCGTGACGTTCCGAAGCCGGTCATTGCCGCAGTGAACGGGTTCGCCATCGGCGGGGGTCACGTTCTGCATGTGCTGTGCGATCTGACGATCGCCGCCGACACCGCGGTGTTCGGCCAGAACGGTCCGCGGGTCGGGTCCTTTGACGCGGGCTTCGGCACCGGGTATCTGGCACGGGTGGTCGGGGAGAAGCGCGCACGCGAGATCTGGTTCCTGTGCCGTCGCTACTCGGCAGAGCAGGCGGAGAGATGGGGCCTGGTCAACAAGGTCGTGCCCGCCGACCAGCTCAAGGCCGAGGTGCGAGCGTGGGCGGACGAGATCCTGCAGCTTTCGCCGACGGCGCTGAAGATTCTCAAGCAGTCGTTCAACACCGACACCGAGCAGTTCGCATCGGTCGGGCAGATGGCGTATTCGAGCCTGAAGCTGTTCGGTGACACCCCAGAAGCACAGGAAGGCGTCACCGCCTTCAACGAGAAGCGGTCCCCGGAGTTCGCCGCCTACCGGGGCAACTGAGCACGGTGCTCGAGTCATGTTCAACGCTCATCAGCGTGCGGGCGCGACCGGCGAGTCACGCTCGTCGACGGCGCGAGTCGTCATTTCGCTGTTGAACAGTTACGTCGGATTGTCCATCGCGGTAGCAGGTTTCGTGCTGGACAGCACGCTGCTGGTTGTCGCGGGTCTAGCGCTCGTCGGGTCCGCTTCGGTCATGGTCAATTTCATGGCGAGGGCGATCAGCCGAAAGGGAGGTGAGCAGTGCGAACCATTTCATCCATCGACGACGCCGTTGGAGCTGTCGGCAAGGAACTCGGTGTCTCCTCGTGGGTTGCCGTCGATCAGCAGCGCATCGATGCGTTTGCCGATGCCACCGGGGATCATCAGTGGATCCACGTCGATGTCGAGCGGGCCGCAGCCGAAAGCCCTTATGGCACAACCATTGCACACGGTTTCTTGACGCTGTCACTCATTCCCGCGTTGAGCAAGGACAACTACCGCGTCGAGAATGCCAAGATGGGCATCAACTACGGGCTCAACAAGGTCCGCTTTCTCGCGCCGGTGCCTGCGGGCAGTCTTGTGCGACTGCGATCTGACCTCGTCGACGCGCGGAAGGTCGATGACTCCACCGTCGACCTGACGGTGCGGCAAACGGTCGAACTCGACGGTTCGGACAAGCCCGCCGCGGTGGCCGAGGTCATCGCCAGGATGGTCTTCTAGGGCCGGGCGTACGGCGTGTCAACTTTCTGACCGGTACATTGGGTCTTACCTTTAGGCCGAAACGTATGCGGAGGAAGCGGCGATGGCACCAGCCGAGACGACATCGAGCCCGAACCGTTCGAGTGTCACGCTCACCCCGGTTGACGTGCCCAAAGCCTCCGACGTGCTGGCGCGCGAACTGCGTGAACGGATCCTGAGCGGTGAGCTGACCGAGGGTACGGCGCTCCCCGCGGAACGCGAGCTGGTCAAGCAGACACAGATGAGTCGAGCCACCGTGCGGGAGGCTTTACGCATCCTGGAGGTGCAGAACCTGGTTCGGGTCAGGGCCGGTCGGGCTGGCGGCGCCTTCGTCCAGCGCCCCACGACGAAGTCGATGGCCGGCTCGGTGAGCTTGATGATTCGCGGCCAGCAGATCAAGCTCGCCGATCTGATGGAAACGCGCGAAGCGCTGGAGCCGTTCTGCGCCGAACTCGCCGCCCGTAATCGCACCGACGACGACCTGGCGGTGCTGGACAAGGCGAACAAGGATATCGCCAAACCGGATGCCGACTTGCCGGCGTTCCTGCAGGCCAACCTCGACTGGCACGTTGGTGTGGCCGCAGCCGGTCACAACGAGCTGTTGATCGGATTCATGACCGCGTTGTCCCACGCGATCTACACCGGAACCGAGAACGCGGCGTTCGTCGACGATGAGGTACGAGCCATTACGCAACGCGCTCACAAATCCATCACCACCGCGATCCGCAGCCGGGACCCCGAGGCCGCCGCGCGGCGCATGCGCCGCCATGTTCATAGCTACGCCAAGGCGGCATTGGCTATGGATGAGCGTGAGGCCATTACCGTCGACGACTGAGCGGCCGGGCTAGGCGTCGATGGGTGACACCTCGTCCGCGACGAGTCGGCGAACCTCTGCAACGGCGTCGGGATTCTCGGCGCCGGAGAGATCCCCGGGGTCAATGCCGAGGGCGGCCGCCCGAATGGCGCGCCGCATGATCTTGGCTGATCGCGTCTTGGGTAGCGAATTCACCCGCCACACACGCGAGGGCGTGAACGGCTTCCCCAGTTCGCGTCCCACCAGCGCGGCCAGCTCAGCTCCGATCTGATCCGAGGTCTCGGAGTCGAGGGCGTCGTCGCGTGACACCCAAAATGCCCACACCGCTTCACCTTTGACCGAGTCCGGCACCCCGACGGCCGCCGCCTCAGCGACTCGTGGATGGCTGATCATCACCGATTCGACTTCCGCCGGGGCCAGCCGCTTGCCTGCCACGTTCATGACGTCATCGGAGCGCCCGCGGATGTACCACTGTCCGTCGTCGTCGACCATCGCGTAGTCGCCGTGCGTCCAGATACCGGGAAAGCGCGACCAGTAGGCCAGAAGGTAGCGCTCCTCGTCCTTCCAGACGCCGCGCGTCATCGACGGCCACGGCTGGCGACACACCAGCTCGCCGACCTCCCCGCGGACGGAGTGGCCACCGTCGTCGAGGACGTCGACGTCCATTCCGAGCGACGGCCCGCCCAGCGCGCAGCTGCGAATGGGTTCAACGGGATACGGCGCCAGGAATGATCCCCCGACCTCCGTGCCTCCGGAGAAATTGATTACCGGCACACGGCCGCCGAATACGTCGCGGGCGAGCCATTCGTATGACTCGGGGTCCCACGGTTCCCCGGTCGAGCCCAGTACGTGCACCGATGATAAGTCCGGCAGATTATCCAGTTCGGCCGACCGCAGCGCCCGCACCAGCGTCGGCGACACGCCGAGCATGGTGACCCGGTGGCGCTCCACGAGGCGCCACAGCCGGCTGCTGTCGGGTCTGTCCGGGGAACCTTCAAAGAGCAGCAGTGACGCACCATTTGCGTGTGTGCCGAAAACCGACAGCGGGCCCATGATCCAGCCCATGTCCGTAACCCAGCAGAACACGCCACCGGGTTTCATATCGAAGGAGTAGGCGACCTCGCTAGCCGTCTTCACCAGAAAGCCGGCGTGTGTGTGCACCGCTCCCTTCGGCTTGCCGGTGGTACCCGATGTGTACGCCAGCAGCAGCGGGTGCATCGCGTCGACCTCAGCGGGGGCCAACGGCTCCTCTCGGTAGGTCAGTTGTGGCCACAAAACCATCTGTGCGCCAACGTATTCGGGCGGTGTATCGGCGCCGTTGGGCACCACGATCACGTGCTGCACAGTGGGGCAGTGTGCCAGCGCGGCGTTGACCTGAGGAAGAAGCGGTAGCGCGCGACCGCGCCGGGTGGTGACGTCGGCCACGATGACGGCCTTGGCGTCGGCGTCGGAGAGCCGGGAGGCGATCGCCGACGACGCGAACCCAGAAAACAGTGGCACCAGTATCGCTCCCAGCGCAGCCACCGCATAGCACGCGATCACCGCTTCGGGGATCATCGGCAAGTAGATTGCCACGGCATCGCCTGGACCGATTCCCAGCTCGCGCAGGCCATGCGCCGCCCGGGCAACTTCGGTGGCGAGCTCGCTGAACGTCAGCTCACGGATTTGACCGGATTCGTCTTCGTGAACGACTGCAACGCGATTGGGGGTCTCCTCGAGCCAGCGCATCAGACAGGAGTCGACGATGTTGAGCGTGCCGTCGACGAACCAGTCTGGATGTTCAATTCCGTTGCGGAGATCCAAGACTCGGCTGTAGGGCGTGCGGAACCGGAGGCCAAGGTCCTTGGCGACCGCGTCCCAGTACCACGCCGTGTCGGCCACCGAGCGCGCCCGTAGCTCGTCGATGCCCGCCAAACCGTGCGTGGAGGCCAGCCGCGTCACATTGGCCTGCTCGATGTAGTCGGCGGTCGGATTCCACTGGTAGCTCGCCACGTTGACCCCGATCTCAGCTCTTGGGCATGCCGAGGATGCGCTCGGCGACGATGTTGCGCTGGATGTACGTCGACCCGCCTGCGATGGCAGTGCCGCGCGCCTGATACGCCAGCCGCAGCCAGCGCTGGCGATCGGCGGGCGAAGCGGCATCCTTCTCGGCGAGCGCGAACTGCCCGGCCATGTCGTCGAGTTCCAGCCCGAAATCGGCGATGTCCTCCACCAACGGACAGAAGTACAGCTTGCCGATTGAGGTAACCGGTCCCGGCGGTCCGGTGCCTGCGGCGCCGGTGATCACCCGCTGCCCGATCAGATAGTGCACCAGGGCGCGCCCGTACAGATCGGCGACCCGCTGGCGCACAAGCGGATCGGCGCCCAGCGGGGTGCCGTCGTCGGTCGTCAGCCCGGCGATCTCGCGGATCAGATCGTTGACCGCCCCGGTGGTGTTCACCCGTCCGGTGGCGATCGCGACGCGCTCGAACGCCAGGGTGGCCATCGCGACCTGCCAGCCGCCGTCGACGTCGCCAAGGACACCGTCGTCGGGAATGAACACGTTGTCGAGGAACACCTCGTTGAACTCGGCCTCGCCCAGCATGTGCGCGAGAGGGCGGACGTCGACGCCCGGACTATCCATCGGCAGAAGGAAATACGTGATCCCCTTGTGCCGCGGGCCGCCGCCGGTGCGGGCGAGCAAGATGGCGTGGGCCGCCAGCTGAGCGCGGCTGGTCCAGATTTTCTGTCCCTGGATCTGCCAGCCACCGTCCACCTTTGTGGCGGTGGTGCGCAGCGAGGCCAGGTCTGAGCCCGCCTCCGGCTCGGAGAACAGTTGGCACCAGATCTCGTCACCGGTCAGGATCGGTTCGAGGTGACGCTCTTGCTGCGCGGGCGTGCCGAACTGGATGATCGTCGGCCCGGCGAAGTCCTCACCGACGATGTTCAGCCGCTCCGGCGCACCGGCCCGATCGAGTTCCTCGTTGAACACCGCGCGTAGCTTCGCGTCTACGCTGCCGCCGCCGTACTGCTTCGGCCAGGACAAGCCTGCGTATCCAGCGTCGTACAGCAGGCGTTGCCACGTCCGCCAGTAGTCGAGCTTGTCCTCCAACACCGGCGGTTCAGGACCACCGAGCGTCGGGATGGTCGCTTCGAGCCACGCGCGTGCCTTGGCTCGGAATTCGGCCTCGACGGCACTGTCTTTCAAGTCCATCAGTGGGAGCTCGCCACTTCGTGAGCGCGACTGGCCTCCGCCTCGAGGCGTTGTTTTATGTCCTTGCGCAGCTCGTGTTTGAGAACCTTGCCGGTCGCAGTCATCGGCAGGGCGTCGATGGTGACGACGCGCTCGGGCGTCTTCTGAATCGGCATGCCGCGCGCCAACAGAAACTCGCGCAGTTCCTCGACTGACGGTGGCGGGTTTCCTTCTTTGGCCACCACGTAGCAGCACACCCGTTCGCCGAGTCGCTCGTCGGGCATGCCCACACACGAGGACGCGTGCAGCGCTGGGTGATCGGCCAGGTTGTCCTCGATTTCGCGGACGCTGATGTTCATCCCGCCGCGAATGACGATGTCTTTGGTTCTGCCCGTCACGCGTACGTACCCGTCATCGGTCATCTTGCCCAGATCACCCGACCGCGAGAATCCGTCAGGGGTGAACAGGGCCGCGGTCTCCACCGGGTTGCCGAGGTACTCGATCATGTGGGCGGGCCCACGGTAGGCGATGTCGCCCTCGATGCCGCGCGGCACTTCGTTTCCTTGGTCGTCGACGATCTTCACCACTGCGCCGGGCACGGCTGTACCGTCGGACGTGAGGGCTCGCGACACGTCGTCTCCGACGGAACATGTTGTGGTTACCAGGTTTTCGCTGCGCCCGTAGAGGCTGAGCACCCTGATGTCGGGAAGCGCTGCGCTGGCTTGGTCCACGACCGCCGCAGGGATGGGCGCGCCTGCGCACGTCCACAGCCGCAACGACGACAGGTCGTGGCGCTCCGGGTCATAGGCGGTCAGCAAGGTGTGCAGGAACGTCGGGGCCGTCACCGCTGCGGTGCAGCCGAACTGCTGTATCTCGTCGATGCCCCGCTCCGGATCCCACTCGGCCATCAGGTGAGTCGACGCCCCGGTGAGCAAGGGCAGGAGCACGCTGGTGACGAGCCCGGTCGTGTGCGCGATGGGGGAGGGGCCGAACTGCACGTCGGAGGCCGCGTATCCGAACGGCGCGACGAGCGCACGTGAGCCCGAGCAGTAGGTGTTGAACGTGTGCACGCATCCCTTTGATCGTGACGTGGTTCCGGAGGTGTACACGATGACGAATGGATCGTCGGGACTTGCCGTGCTACCCAGCGCGCTGTCGTCGTCGACGTCTGCCTCGAGTGCCTGCAGGCTGAACACACCATCTTCGGTGCCAATGATGCCTTCGGCGGCACTGTCGGGCCGGGTGACAACGATCGTGAGGTCCGGATGTTCCCGGCGCAGACCGAGGTACATGTCGAGATAGTCGAACTTTTTGTAGGTCGCAGGCGTGAACACCGCGCGGATGCCCGCGTTCGCCGCGACATAGCCGACTTCCTCGCGCCGGTAGATCGGCATGATCGGGACCATGATGACGCCGAGGCGGGACAGTGCGGTCAACACCTGGACGAACTCGACCCAGTTCGGCAATTGCACGGCGACGGTGTCGCCGGCCCGCAGGCCCTGCCGGTGCAGACCGACGGCCAGCCGCTGACCACAGTCGAACAGCTGTCGGTAGGTCAGCGATCTTGAGCCATCGGTCGCGAACATCTTGTCGGGGGTTTCGCTGACGCGTCGGACCAGCAGGTCATGGAACGTCTCGGCCGACCACTGCCCGCCGTCGTAGTAGTCGTCAATCTCACGCCGGCTGTAGCGATCGGTGTACGGGCTTGGCTTCATCGCGCAGTTCCTCGGTTCTCACGGATCCGCCGTCCGGCACACCGGCGGCACCAATTCATGGAATCGTAGAATGGTCAGACCGAAACGGCAATAACCCGAAAGAGGGATAGTCCGATGCTCACGCATTGCGCCACTTCGGCGAACGCTTCTCCTTGAAGGCCCGAACGCCTTCGCTCAAGTCTTCGGTGGTGAAGGCGAGGGCCAACTGGGCCTGCAGGTAGTCGAGCGCGGAATCCAGTGACAGGTCACGCGTGGCCGCCAAGGCCTGCTTGCCCATGCCGAGCAGCAACGGTGACTTGTCCGCGATGTCGGCCACCCAATGGCGCAGTGCATCGTCGAACTCGTCGTCCGGCACCACCCTGTTGACCAATCCGGCCGCGGCCGCTTCAGACGCACCGAGCAGCCGACCGGTCATCATCAGTTCGTTGGCCACCAGCCGACCCGTCGCTCGGAAGATCAACGCCGAAATCATGAAGGGAAAGGCGCCGACATTGATCTCGGGGCAACCCAAGCGGATCGACTCTTTCGCGATGACGAGGTCGCATGCCAAGGCGATGCCGAGTGCGCCTGCCAGCACGTCGCCGTTGGCGGCGCACACGACCGGCTTTCGGATTCCGGTGAGCGTCCGATACAGGGTGGGAAACCGGGACAGGCCCGCGTACTTGGTGATCGTGGCTCGATCGTCGGCGAACGCATCGAGATTGCCTCCCGAGGAGAAGACCCGCGGGTGCGATGACGTGAGCACGACGACCCGGACATCCGAGTCAGAGTCCGCACGCTCCAAGAGGGCGCAGAGTTGATCGAGCAGTGCGTCGGACAACGCGTTGCGCCGTGCGGGGTCGTTCAAGGTCAGATACGCCACTAGGCCGTCCGCGCCGGGTTGGGCGGGTTCGACCCGGTAGGTGACAAGCTCAGCCGATTCGGTCACGGGGCACCTCCTAGATGTGCGTCAGCACGCATTTGCCGAAAGACCGCCCGTTCTGGAGGTATTCGTGCGCTTCGGCGGCGCGGTCCAACGGGAATTCGCGGTCGATCACCGGCGGGCGCACCTGATGCCGATCGATCATGTCGAGCAGGTGGGCGAAGTCGCTGGGGCTGCCCATGGTGGTTCCGAGCAGATCGAACTGACCGAAGTAGAAACTGCGGATGTCCATCGCTGCCGTCTCTGCTGCGTTGGCGCCGAGCACGACGAGCCGTCCGCCGGCACGCAGTGCGCGCACCGACTCGGTCCAGCGACCGACGGGGTCGAGAATCAGATCGAACCCGGCGCTGTCGGGTGATAGTGCCCGAGCCTGTTCCGGCCAGTCCGGCTCGGTGTGCAGCACGCCCGCGCGGGCACCCGCGGACACCGCGCGCTCGATCGTCTCTGCTGAGGACGACGTCACCATGATCCCCGCCCCGACGGCCACGGCCAGGGTGATCGCCATGGTTGCGATCCCTCCGCCCGCGCCGACTACAAGCATTGACTCGCCCGCGCGTAGCCGCCCGCGCGCGAACAGTGCGCGGTAGGTCGTCACCCCCACGAGCGGCAGCGCCGCAGCCTCGGCCCAGTTCATCCCGACGGGCTTGGGCGCCAGGCAGTCGGCGGGGACACTGACGAGTTCGGCATAGGTCCCCGGCGTGTGATCGCCGAGGATCTCCCATCGGTTGCCTGGCGCTTCCTGACGGTCGCCCCAGTTGAGCGACGGCAGTACCACCACTTTCTCACCCGTGTCGGTGCGTACGCCCGCTCCGTCGGCGCCGATGACGTGCGGCAGGGGCGAGCCGTAGCGGCCCTGGCGTACGAGCACGTCGTGCCAGTTCAACGCGCTGGCGTGAAGTGCGACGGTCACCCAGCCCGGTCGAATGTTGGGTTCGGGAAATTCGCCGGGACGCAAGACGTCGGCGGCGCCGAATTCGTGCATGACGACAGCGTGCATACCACCTCCTGTATGGCCTGACCATTAGACCATTGTGCCGGTCCGTGCGCAAGGACCTGCGGAGTTGCTGCGGGATAGACGCTCGGAAATTGACGTCGGCGTGATGTCCGGCTCTTTTGCGGATTCGTTGTGACGTCCACGACACTGAGCTATACTTTGGTCCAATGGTCTGACCCTTCTACCGAAGTTGGATCACCTGGCCGAGAGGAGTAGCGATGGTCCTGAGCCCTCCCGTGGCCTCTCGCCATCACGATTCGACGGTGGTTGAGCGCGCCGAGGCGACCCTTGTCGCCGCCGCCGAGCACCTCGAGCTGTCACCGCCCGAGCCGACACTGACGACATTGGGGCACCAGCTCGAGGATCTGCGGCGACGGTTAGAGCAGCGGATGGCGCTGACCGCCGACTCGAGGGACGATTCGGAGGCGGCCGCCGAACTCTTGATCTCGATCCTGATGGCGCGATGCGAACTGATGGATCACGATCTGTCCCGACGGGTGAAGTCCCTGTCGGAGATCCGTACCGCACTGGGGCAACTGCGCGGCCTATCGCCGCGCGAAATGATCCAAGCCGCGCCGATAGTGCTGAGCCGTGAGCTGGCCTTCGCGCGGACGATGATCTCCACCGTCCGGGGTTCACTGTGGCTGCCCGAGCGCCTGCACATCGAGAACGAAGAGGCCGATCCCACCTCGCGACAGTTCCTCCGCTACGTCGCCGGCGCCCAGATCCAGCTGGCGTACGCGCCATTGGAGACGGACTTGGTGCGCAAGCGGTGCGGCGCGCTCGTGCCGAAGCCCGCGAACGACAAGCGGACGTTCAAGGAGATCGTCGAGATCTCGGGCTCCTACGGCTACATCGCTGCGCCGATCACCGTGCAGGGCAGGGCAATTGGAATCCTGCACGCGGACCGCCCCGAGGGCCACGGCAGCGTGACGACCGACCACCTCGAGCAGCTGGAGGCCTTCGCCGAGTGTCTGGCGGTCGCGTTCGAGAGCGCGGTGCTCGAGGAGAAGGTGGCTCAACAGCGCGTCGAGGTCGACAGTCTTTGCGGCAATGTGGAGTTCCTGCTCAGCGCGTCGGCGCAGTCATCATTGCGTTCGTCGTCAGACACCGCCGTTGCAGACCAGGGCGCCCACCGGGGTCGTGACTATCGAGTGGTTCCGACCCTGACCGCCCGTGAACGCGAGATCATGTCGCATGTCGCGACTGGGGCCACCAACGGACAGATTGCCCGGTGCCTGGTGATCTCGGAGGGGACTGTGAAGTCTCACCTGAAGCACATTGCCAAGAAGCTCAATACGTCGAGCAGGGCGGCGGCCGTTGCGGTTTTTGCCGGCATCGCCAGCGGCAGCGCAGGGGAGCGGTGATGGACAGCCGCGCAATGGTGGCCCGGCTCAACCAACTTGACCGAGAGATGTGCACCGCATTGGGAATCGACCGGTCGGGTGATGTCACTACGCTCGACGAGGCCATCTCGATGGCCGCGGCCACCACCGAGCGATTATTGGCCGCCGAACGCGGCGTTCGCACCACTGCGTCGTCGACTGATCCGAGCCCTGTCACCGCGTTCTTGCAGGCGCAGGTCGAAGCACGCGAAATGCGGGCCGGTAATCGCGCCGATGTGATGCGGTCGCTGACTGATGGCATCCGCAGGATGAAGAAAGCTGGATCGCTTCAGGGCCTTGGCCACCAGGCATGTACTGAACTCCGTGACGCGCTCGGGTTCGACAATGCGCTGCTGTCGTTTGTCGAAAACGACGGATTTGTCGTCGAGGAATCCATCCACGGGCTCGGCGGCCCCACCGTAATTCCGCGCCGTGACTGCCTGCCCGAACGAATCTGCATCCGCCTGCGTGACACCGTGCACACCGACGAGACCGACATGCCTGCTGCGCGCGGCTACCGCGAGCTGCTTGGCTCGCCGTACTATCTCGTCGCTCCTGTCGTTGCGGAATCGCGCGTGGTCGCGCTTCTCCACGTGAGCAGGCAGGGTGGTGCGTTCGTCGGAGACAACGATGTCCTCGACGCCTTCGCATCCGCCTACTCGCTCCTTCACGAGAGAATGCTGAATACCGAACGGGTGCAACACCAGCGGACATCCATCGCGCGCGCCGCGGCGCGCCTCACCGAGGAGGCAGACCGTATCGCCGCGGCCGCCATCAGCCTCAACGACGAGTACGGCGATCCCGTCAAACCGCCGACTGTAGCGCCGGATTCGACGTTGGCCGCCACGCTGTCGGACCGCGAACGACAGGTCTTCGAGAGGTTGGTCCTCGGCGCGTCCAACGCGGACATCGCCGAGGAACTGGTCATCACGATCGAGACGGTCAAGACACACGTCAAGAGAATCCTGCGCAAGATCGGCGCGATCAACCGTTCGGAGGCGATCGCGCTCTACATGGATGAGACCAACAAGAATCCACGCCGCCGCGGCCTGTAATTTCCAACCG
>Ga0075364_10000463_pt1 | contig 20564 bp, 18 predicted proteins | sample EndMetdeltDD1764_FD_71517 | JGI IMG/M metagenome (GOLD analysis project Ga0075364, IMG submission 71517) | Populus endosphere microbial communities from Tennessee, USA - Endosphere MetaG P. deltoides DD176-4 | ecosystem: Host-associated > Plants > Roots > Endosphere | place: USA: Tennessee...
CAATTAAACCCGATGATGCGATTTAAAGGCTCTCGATAATTTCCTTCTACTTGACTTTCTTGTGGGGGAACAATATCGTAGTCTTATGGGCGGTTTATTCCAAAGTAAAAAAGCTGCAATTATTGGAGGCATTGTACTCATCGTTCTTATTGTTGCCTTTGGGGTAGGTGGATTATATTTTGCTAAGAAAGATCAACAGTCGTCAGTCCCTCCGGCTAAAGGGATAACTGGGGTACTTAATGTTAATGGAGTTATCCCACAAGGTAGCACGATCACACTTTTACAGAGGGAAACACAAGGCACGGCGCCATTTGTCCCTTTCGAGCAAAATATTACGCCGACAGATCTTAATACGTGGCAATTCATCAACGGAAAGCCAGGCAAGTCCTATGAAATTCAAGCAAGTATTGTCCAAAATGGAAAAGTAGTCTATCTCTCAGATCCTATCTTTGTGACTGCCCCCGCAATCAACCAACCAATTGCTCTGGATGTTTCTGTTCCTAACCCGACAGGTCCAGCCAACGCAACGATTTCGGGTTCAGTGGGTATTGATGGGTATATTCCTCCAGGTGCAACACTGACGCTGCAAGGAAGAAAGGTTGGTACACAAAAGTTTACTGATGTTACCAAAGGAATTGCTGCGAAAGATGAGCAGTTTCTGAGTTACACGACGGCAATCGCTGGACAAGAGTATGAAGTAAAAGCCTTATTGTTTGATGCGAGTGGGAATCTGATTGGTGAATCAGCAATGTTAACCCTTGTTGCTCCAGCTGCAAATGAAGAACTTAATGTAAACTCTGTTGCCCAACCTCCAGTTACTCCGACAGCAATACCGACTATTACTCCGACACCTTCTCCAACATTAACGCCGACCCCCACATTTATTGTCACGCAAGTAACATCAATCTTGACGGCCACACCGACGTCGACCCCGACACCAACTAATACGCCAGGCCCAACGAATACACCTGCTCCAACGCCTGTTCCTCCTTCGATTTCTGGAACGATTCAGTTTAATGGTCAAGCACCAAGTAACACACGAATCGTTATCTTTCAACGAGTATCAGGATCCCAAAATTATCAGGTTGCTGTAGATAACATCACGCCACAAAATGGCACGAACTGGCAATGGACCGGTGCTCAAGCGGGGCAGTTATATCAAATGGTTGCAATCCTTAAACAGCGACAAAGTAATGGCACCGATATTGATATGGCTGATTCACCAACTTTGTCAATTGCTGCACCTGCTGCAAACGAAGTCTTTACGATTAATTCAGGATATTCGTTATCTGCGCCGACAGGAGCTATTAGTTGGAGTTGTGGTAATTATAATAGTAGTAGTCAGACATGGACTCCAATTCTTGCATTCGGAAATATGCAAAATGCTCAGACGTATTGGTTCCAAATTGGTATCACCAATGGGGGAGCAGAACTTACGAATCTTGCTCAGAACGCGACACAAAATCCGACACAATCGTTTACCCAACAGTTTCAAAATGGCGTCACGTATTATGCTCGATATGCTTATTCGACAGTGTCAAATGTAACGCTCAATGATCCTTCATTCTCTCCTTTTAGCGCCACAACTCAAGTCCACTGCCCCTAATTAAGCTCCCTTTCAGTTTACTCAGATAAAATCATTTTGGATCAAGGAATTTGAAAGGGCCCTTCGGCTTGCGAGCCTCAGGATCCTTTTGAATCAAGAGATTCAAAAGGAGGTGAGAAGTATGATAAAGAAAACATTGTTGATCCCAGCTTTAGTTGTCACCGTTGTCGGAGCCAGTCTTTGGGCCACAACACAGACATATGCGCAAGATACGAACGATCCACAAACTAATTTGGTGCAAAGAATTGCTACCAAGTTTAATCTGAACAAAGATGACGTAAAGAAAGTCTTCGAAGAAGATAGACAAGAACATCATGTTCAGATGCAACAAAAGTTTGAGGAGCGATTAACGCAACTTGTTAAGGATGGAAAATTGACAGAGGATCAGAAAACAAAGGTTCTGGCCAAATTTAAAGAGATGGAAGCTAGTCATGAGGCCGAAATGGATTCAGTAGAATCCTCGACCCCTGAAGAGCGCAAAACTAAAATGAAAGCTCATAAAGATGAGCTCGCGCAATGGGCTAAAGATAATGGCATTGATCTAAACGTCCTTTTTGACGGACACAAAGGGATGATGATCAGAGGAGGAAAGCATCTGCAATAAACATTTGCCCTTCTCAAAACAACAACTCTCGGCAACCCCCGGGAGTTGTTTTGTGAGTCCTATAGCTTGAAGTGATGCAGCTTTTATGGTATGGTAACTCATTCTATGAAAGAACGACCTATGCCACTGGCTGTCTCGGGACCAACTCGTGGAGAATTTTTAAAATTTGCCGCAGCATCAGTCGGATCATATGTGCTTCAGCAGGGGATTGATAACAGACAGAATATAACCACAAAGACTGCTCGATTACTTGGAGAGCTTGGAGATGAGTTAATCTCTCCTGAATCAATTATTCCTAACCCTATACCTGTTTTGGTCCCTCGAGATACAGATATACCAAAGGTTTCTCGTGGCGCTCCGCAAGAACCCCTCGCCGTTGTACCAACATATTGGAATAAAAAAGACACACTTGGGTTACAACTCCCTTCAGACATCTTATTGCAATCAAATCATTCTGAGGTACAAGTGACTGATCGAAATTTCAATGAAACAGGTGTGGCAATTCTTACTTCAGCTGAAGGACCTATTGAAGGCAAACAAGAATACTGCATGCTTTTTAGAGGGATTGAACAAAAAGATCAATTGGTTGCTGTGGGTTATGAAAGTGGACTATATCTGTACGATCATACGCTACAAGAATGGGTAACTGTTCGAAACGCAGATGATAAAAAGCTTACCCTCACCGATTCATGGGAAAAACTGCAATCAAAGAAGCCTGATCGGATGATGATTGAAGATGTCGCGCGAGGCGTAGAAACGCTCCTGGACATAGGCTATCGTCCTTGGGGTGCGGTATTGCCTTCAACCAAAATGCCAGGTGCAAAAAAGCTTGCAAGTCCTTTGTCTCATTATGCTACTACGAAAGATTCTGTGCTGAATTTTTCTGCAGAAGGAAAAGGGTATTTTGTGACACAGAATGGAGATATTATCGATTGTAATCATTTAAAAGCGAAGGCTGGTGAAACGTTTGATTTGTTTACGCAACTCTATACTCAATCCTTAAATGGTGAATCGAATCCACGGGCTTCCGTTCATTATTCAGTTGGCCGTGATGAACGTTATCAATTTGCTGTGGATCCTCAATCTCTCGCTCCAGAGACAATGCTTGCTACTGTCTTTCAAATAATGAATGAAGTAACCTATCGCATGGAAGGGATATCTCAACGATATCTTAAAGAAAACATAGCAATGCTACCTTTAGATTTGTATCGCTCCGGTATGAGTCCAGAGGATATGTTTACTAATTCTCTTGGGGTTACCTCGATGCTTTCATTGCTCAGAAAAGAGGGGTGGCTGGATAAACTAAAAGCACCATTGTTAGCACTCGATACACAGAATGCTCAATTAGAGGCACAACTTGTCCTATTAAAAGATGTCCTTACGAAACAGGTTATGCTAAATGTTGTACAAACATTAGGTGTGCGTCCTTTACAGGAGCCTCCGTTGGGCAATTTACCACTTGGTATCTCACCTTTGATCCCTACAAAAGTAACTGATGAAGATGGTGCCCACGCCACACATCTTGATCTTACTGGGTTTACTCCCAATAATCCAAATGTGCGTTATTCCGTTACGAATGTTCCGACATTAGAACTCTTATTTGATGCCGGTGCAGAAAAATTGTTTTCTTAACGAATAGCAAAGTACTATTGCAGCAATAGATATTCCTTGTTAGAATCAAATAACGATGTGGCGATGGATTAGTGGACTTATTTTAATAGCAGTGGGACTGGGCATCCTCTTTGATGTTAATATGTTGCGATTTTTGATTCCTGTGCTGCTTATTTGGGCGGGATGGAATATCATCTCCAAAGAAAAATCACCTCAAACTTCGGGAGAAAACCATACCGTTAGTGTTGATACGCTTAATGAAAGTGTTGTCTTATCAGGCGAAAAGAAAGTAGCGCTTTCCCATTCGTTTAAGGGAGGAAAAGTTGTTGCTGTTTTGGGAGGTGCAGATATTGATCTGACCCGGGCCAAAATGAAAGAGAAGACAGTGACCCTTGAACTTACTGCTATCCTCTGTGGCGTACATGTCCGAGTACCAAAAGAGTGGGCTGTTGAAGTAAGCGGTGTCACAAAAGTCTTCGGTGGATTTGATAAACGAGTACAACCAATAGAAAAACCAGAACATACCCTTCTTGTCACTGGCGAGGTTGTTTTTGGTGGAGTAGATATCTCTTCATAAATGTTCTTACTTAATTCATGCAATCTTCTTAGTTTTGTCATACATAATCTTTCGTACTATTAAACTATGTTCTTGAAAAATAAAAGAGTGCTTCTTGTTGAGGATGATCAAATGATCAGGGATGCTTATCAAGAGGAGTTTATCCACAGTGGGTTTCTTGTGGATGTTGCAATGACAGCGGATGAGTGTTTTGCCCGACTCAAAGCGCAACGACCCGATATCATTTTGCTTGATGTCTTTCTCCCGAAAGAAAGTGGCATTGAGATTCTGGATAAAATAAAAAAAGATTCCCTCTATGCTGATATCCCAATTATTATAATCACCAATATTTATGTTGATCGAGAAGAACTTGCCCGAAAAGGAGTAGCGTATTCACTGATTAAATCTGAAGTAAATCCTGGACAAATCACTGAGAAGATGGAAGAGATCCTGAAAGCAAAAGCATGAAAGCGAAGTTATTTTTATTATTGATACTTGGTACCCTCTTTTTCTTTGCTTCTTCTAATAACGTGAGTGCTGCTGTTTCTTTACCTGCTGGATTTACCCAAACAACAGTTGCTGACGGTTTAAGTTCTCCAACGACAATGACCTTTGCTCCCGATGGGAGAATATTTGTTTCTGAAAAAAGTGGCAAGCTTCGCGTGATTAAAAATGGCAACTTGTTAGCTACACCATTCATGACACTTGCTGTTAACGATTTTAGTGAGCGAGGGCTTTTAGGAGTTGCCTTCGATCCAGCTTTTGCAACGAATCGTTATCTCTATGTTTATTACACTCGCTCTACTAATCCAATTAAAAATCGTGTCAGTCGTTTTACTGCAAGTGCTGCCAATCCCGATGTTATAGAAGCAGGGAGTGAGGTTGTTTTACTGGATGACATCCCTTCCGATGCTGGTAATCACAATGCGGGTGCTCTGCATTTTGGCAATGATGGGAAATTATATATCGCAACGGGGGATGGTGGGCAAGATCATACAACGTCACAAAACAAGGAAAGTTTGGCAGGAAAGATTCTTCGCATCAATACCGATGGCACAATACCATCTGACAATCCATTCGTCGGGGTGCCAAATGCACGGGGTGAAATTTGGGCGATGGGTTTGCGAAATCCTTTCACCTTTAATTTTCATCCAACACTTGGGACGATGATGATTAATGATGTCGGACAGGACGTATGGGAAGAAATCAACGTTGGGACAAAAGGCGCAAATTATGGATGGCCGACCTGTGAGGGGACTTGTGACAATCCTGATTTTGTTAATCCGATTTATCAATCCTATCATCCGGTGATGGCATCAATTGCTGGTGCTTCTTTTTATACAGGAAATCAATTCCCTAGTGAGTATAAAAACTATTATTTCTTTGGTGATTATGTAAAAAACTTTATAAAAAAATTAGACTACACAAATGGCAATGTCGTGACAGACTTTGCTATTGATACGCCAAGTCCGGTCGATATTCGCGAAGGACCTGATGGATCCCTTTATTATCTTTCAATTGGGGATGGTGCTGTTTATAAAATATCTTTTGCGTCTTCTTCCCCAACCCCGACAAATACGCCAACTCCAACGCCAACCATTGGCGAGAATCAATCTCCCGTTGCGGTGATTACTGCGCCTTCAGAAAATAGCTATTACAATGCAGGAGACACCATTCATTATTCAGGAACGGCAACAGATCCTGAAGATGGGACGCTGCCTGATTCGGCTTACAGTTGGACAATTGTTTTTCATCACGACACCCATACGCATCCTTTTTTAGGGCCAATTACTAATACCAGTAGTGGTGATTTTCAAATCCCTCAAACAGGGGAAACGGCAGCAAATACGTGGTATGAAATTCGTTTAACCGTCACTGATTCTCAAGGAAAAATAAATACAAAAGCAATTGTAATTCGTCCGAATAAAGTGACCCTAACCCTTGCTACAAATCCCTCAGGTTTACAAGTAACCCGTGATGGACAACCAGTTACCACTCCCGATATTTTTGAAAGTGTCGTTGGTTTTGATCGCATCTTTGGTGCTGTTTCTCCACAAACAATTAATGGAAGAACGTATGAATTTCTTTCCTGGTCTGATGGGGGGAGTCAAACCCATACCATTGAAACCCCAAATACCAATACGACATATACTGCAAATTTCCAAGATGTGACACCTCCGGGTAATGGGTTGCTTGGGACGTATTTTACCCATGACAATTTTAGCGGCGAGACGATGCAGCGAATTGATCCAGAGGTGAATTTTGATTGGGGGATGGATGAACCAATTAGTGGGATTACCCCACAATATTATTCAGTGCGCTGGGAAGGAAAAATATATATTCCTACAACAGGTGAATATACTTTTTATACCACGACAGATGATGGTGTGAGATTGTGGATTGATGATCAATCGGTTATTAGTAAATGGCAGGATCAAAGTGCGACAGAATATGAAGGGAAAGTTACGTTAACAGGTGGGAAAAACTATTCGGTCAGAATGGATTATTATAATGCTCCATGGACCGGTTCTTCAAAACTTTCTTGGAGTGGACCGAGTATTGCCAAACAAATTATCCCGCAAGCATTTCTGTACAGCAATGCTGCAAGCAGTGGTGACGGATTAACCGGCAATTATTTTGACAACATTAATTTTACTGGCATAAAAAAAGAAAGAATTGATTCCACAGTCAACTTTGATTGGGGGACTAATGCTCCCATCAGTGGCATTGCGAGCGATACGTTTGCCGTTCGCTGGACAGGATATCTTATCCCTCAATATTCACAGCAATATTCTTTCTCAACCAACACTGATGATGGTGTTCGATTATGGGTGAACCATCAACAGTTGATTGACCAATGGCAGGATCAAAGCGCCACAGAGCGTCAGGGAAGTGTTTTGTTGCAAAGTGGGATAAAGTATCCCGTGACCCTTGAATATTATGAAAATGGGTGGGATGCGGTCTCACAACTTTCTTGGTCCAGTGCATCTCAACCAAAGCAAATCATTCCACAAGAAAGACTCTACAGTTGGTAACTCACTCTTGACCCTCATCTATAAACCATGTAACAATGTCAGTAGGTTTGCTCGGGCCCCAGAACTCTGCGGAGTTCCGGGATCCTTTCGAATCAAGAGATTCGAAAGGAGGTGAATAAAATATGAATATTGAAGTAAATTATGTTGCAGTGCTTTTGTCGGCTATCGTTAGTATGGCTGTTGGATTTTTGTGGTACAGCCCGGTAATGTTTGCCAAGCCATGGATGAAACTGATGGGGTACACAGCTGAAAGTATGAAAGAAGCGCAAAAAGCTATGGGAAAAGCTTATGGCATTAGTTTCGTTCTCTCACTCGTGACTGCTTATGTGTTGTATCATGTCATGATCTTATCTGAAAATTATTTCCACTATCCGAAGTTGATGACAGGAATAAGTTCTGCATTTTGGATGTGGCTGGGCTTTGTCGCACCAGTGCAATTCACTGATATGCTTTTTGGAAAAAAGAAGCGAGATCTTTTTGTTATAAATACTGGTTACCAGCTTGCGGCTTTATTGGCGATGGGTATAACCTTAGGATTGATGGCCTAAGCGTAAGACGTTTCTTAAGAAAAATGCTCCTCGTGGGGGTTATCTTGTACGTGGATTTCCTTTGAATGGGTTATAAAAATAATCAAGCCAATGTCTTCTTTGAATGATATATCCTTTCTCTTTTCGTAGCACTCTTTCAATAAGTTTCTTTTGACGTTTGCCAATACGGGGAAGTTTTTCATAAGAGAAAAAACCATACTCACTGACTTCTGCCGATGCTTTAAATCTCCCCTCCACAAATTCTCCATAACACGAGATATCTAATCGAGCAGAAGTTGGATCAGGGGATGTCTTGATGATTTTTTCTACCGTTACTTTGAGATTAGTCTCTTCAAATACTTCGCGGATAAGTCCTTCTTTTGGATGTTCTCCTTGTTTGAGATAGCCCCCGGGTAAACTCCATTGAGTCTGACGATAGGTGTGTTTGACAAGTAAAACTTCATTGTTTTTGTTAAAAATAACTCCTGTTACTCCTACTAAAAAAGCGTCGTTAACGATTCTCATAATGAATAGTTGCGAAGCTTTTGGCAAGTTAATAAATCGCCAGAGTTTAGCCAGAGCTCGTTTCATAGTCGGTCAATGATATCATACGACTGACTCATATGAGAAGAAAAGGAGAATGGTAAGAGATGGGTAACAGCCCTTCTTATCAATTTCTTACGTGCTCAATAATTGGAATTTTGTATAATTGCTGCAGATAACTGCCCAATAATCGACAGAAAATGAAAGCAAGAAAGTCATTAAAAGAGCAAACAGAAGATGCGTTATTTTACTTTGCGGCAATTGTAGAATCATCTGAAGATGCAATTATTAGCAAAAAACTTGATGGAACTATTGCAAGCTGGAATAAAGCAGCCGAGGAAATGTACGGATATACCGCTGCTGAAGCAATTGGACAGTCGATTAAAATGATTATCCCCCAAGAGCTGCAACCAGAAGAAGATGAAATTCTTAATAAATTGAAACACGGGATTCGTATTGAACATTTTGAGACTACTCGATTGAGAAAAGATGGCAAAAAACTTATCGTTTCACTGAGTATCTCTCCCGTTAAGGATCAAGAAGGAAATATTATTGGTGCAGCCAAAATTGCACGCAATATTACTGAACAGAAAAAGACAGAAGAGCGGGAGCAATTTCTTGAGCAGGCGAGTCTTATTTTAGGAAAATCGATTGATTATGCAACAACGCTCAAAAATATCGCCAAAGTAATTATCCCGTATTTAGCCGATTATTGTCGAATCGTCCTTCTTGATGATCATAAAGCAATCAAAGAAATTGCTATTCACCACAAAGATATAAGCAAACGGCCGTTGGTAGCTGAACTCTATAAAGCATATAAAGATCGGTCTAAAACAACACATGGGTTAGGAAAATTACTTCAAAAAGGTAAGACAGAAATTATCCCCGAAATAACGCCACAGATTTTAGAAAGTATTAAAGATAGCCCAGATATTTTAAATTTAATAAAACAACTTGAGTTAGTATCGTATATGGGGGTACCGATCAAAATTGGAACGAAGGTCGTCGGTGCCATTACATTTTCTTCAACCCAAAAAGACAGAATCTATACCAACGCAGATGTGGTTTTTGCCGAGAAATTAGCGCGGCGAGCTGCGTATGCAGTAGAAAATGCGAGGCTCTACGCTCAATCTCAGCAATCGCTACGTCTTCGGGATGAGTTTATTTCTGTTGCTTCCCATGAACTTCGAACTCCGATAACAAGCCTTAAGATGTATACGCAGGGTTTAAAAAAGCAACTTGAGAAGCGTGGAGAAGAAACAATGGTTTTTTATCTGGGAAAAATGGATAACCAAATTGATAAGCTTACAGTTTTAATAAGCGATCTTCTTAATGTCTCTCGTGTACAGTTTGGAAAATTAGAGTTTCATGAAGAATCATTTGTCTTAGAAGACATTGTGCAAGATACCGTTGATAACATTCGTCCTACTGTTAAAAAACATCGGATTATCATTAAAGGTGATGGGAGAAAAAAAGTAAAAGGGGATCAATATCGTATTGGACAAGTGCTTACGAATCTCATCACTAATGCTATTAAATACTCTCCAGATTCTGATAAAATTATTATTACACTCTTACCTCAGCAAGATGGCATGCTTGTGACAGTTGAAGACTTTGGTATTGGTATTGAGAAGAGGCATCGGTCAAAATTATTCGATCGATTTTACCGAGTTTCAGAGACCAGTGAAAAGACATTCCCTGGTCTTGGTATTGGGCTCTATATTTCGCAAGAAATTATTAAGCGGCATGGAGGGAAAATAACTGTGAATAGCGAAAAAGGGAAAGGCTCGCAATTTAGTTTTTTCTTACCGTATAGTCACTAAAAATATGGACAAACAGATATTAGTTGTTGATGATGATCCAGATATTTTGGATGCTCTTCAGTTTGTTTTAGAAAGTGAAAACTACTATGTTAAGACAACACCTAAAGGAGAGGATGCTGAAAACCTTCGGACCAATTTACCTGCTTTAATTCTTCTTGATGTTTTGTTGTCAGGAAAAGATGGGAGAGTAATTTGTCAAAAACTCAAGAATAGAAAGGAAACAAAACATATTCCAATTATTATGATCTCTGCTCATCCGAGTGCAAAACAATCAATTAAAAAAGTTGGTGCAGATGATTTTCTTGCCAAGCCGTTTCATGTCGAAACTTTGTTAAAAACGATCAGAAAATATTTATGATCTCTTGACAGGTTATCTCCATTCTTTCATAGTAATAATATGGCAAAGACAAAATTAAAGAAAAAGGACTATTTCAAAAATTCTTCTCAATACTTGATCTCCGCTGCAATTGGGGGAGTAGTTGCCTGGTTATCTTCCGGTGACTTAGGAATTGGTGTTATTGTATTTATCGCAGTATGGATTGGAAATAAAATCGCCTTTACCTCCAAGAAATAGCTTACTACTGCTATACTCTTCTCATGGATATCCTTATAAAACAAAAAGTTGCAATATTCTTCACCCAATTTAAACTTCAAACATATAAAAAAGGAGAAGTTTTAATTCGCGCTGGTGAAGATCCTTCAGGAGTTTTTTATCTCAAAACAGGTGCCATTAAACAATATCTTATTTCACAAAAGGGGGACGAACTGGTTGTTAATATCTTCAAATCTGGTTCTTTTTTACCCATGTCGTGGGCCATTAATAATTCTGAAAACATCTTTTATTTTGAAACAGCAACCCTTTGTGAAGTTCATAAAGCACCGAGAAATCGTGTCATTACTTTTTTGAAAGAAAATCCTGATGTTGTTTTTGATCTCATAAGCCGTGTCTATCGAGGAACTGATGGATTGCTGTTGCGGATGGCTTATTTGATGTCAGGTGATGCATCCGAACGGCTTATTACGGAATTACTTATTCACGCAAAGCGGTTTGGTACGCAAAGTGCACAAGGCCTACTACTTACTCTTAGTGAAAAAGATTTAGCGAACCAATCTGGACTGACTCGAGAAACCGTGAGTCGTGAATTGAAAAAATTGAAGGAAAAGAATTTGGCAATCTATACAAAAGGCACAATAGTAATTCCGCGTTTGGAAGCTCTTGAATCAGAACTACTCTAACCATTTATTGTTTTTTACTAATTTTGTTTTTCTCCACCAATCGCTAAGTCCCAATGTTCTCCCTGCATGATTTTTCCATAAAACAATAAATACCATTATATAAATAATATGTTCATCAATGAAGGGATTATTCTCAGGAGGGAAGAGTGAAAGCCAGATAAGAAACATCAGAAGTGAGCCACTATATGCAGCGATCCTCATACAAATCCCCATAAGGAGTGCGATACCAATAAATAAGAGTCCCATCATAAAGAGCCAATCAATACTTTGTTGCTCAGCAAGTGAATTAAAAATCTGGTGCAATGGTCCATTGGTGCCAAACCGAAGATACCCTGTTGTAGGCGATGCACCTTGCAACCATGATTCGTGAGGTTTCGTTGCGAATCCTAACCCAAACAATTTATCGAGAAATGCCCAAAGAAAGACAAAGCTCATCGTAATGCGTAAAATGCAAAGAGACAATTTTTTTGACATGATAGTATCTTACAGACTTTTGTTTACACAGTCTGTGATATTAATCATTGATCTATCTTTTTCTTTTAGGTTTTGGAAGAGGTAATGCTTCGGCTGTTTGTGCGATAAGATTGGTTAGCCATTCTCGATCATCCCAGTGGTCTTCATCAATTTGTAAATACATTTTAGCTCCAGGATAGGGAGGAGCATCATGCCCCTCTCCAACAATCTCACGACCTTTTTCAGTTGGTTTTACAAATAACTGATCATCACAAACAAGGGCAACGACTTTTTCATTACAATAGATCGCATACTCACCAAACATCTTTCGACTTCGGATAAATCCTGCAGTTGCCATTTGATCCGTAAGAAAATCGACAGTTGATTGTTTTGTTGCCATAACGTTATTATACTCGATTGATTTTTGCTTTCACAGTACAATTCTGATAAACTATCGGCTTAAAGATGGCAAGACCAGAACAAGAAGGATTAAGAACTATTCATGATACCTCTTTCCCTGGGGCAGTATGGCAAGAAGTGGATGCGTTTCAATGGGATCCTGAGAGTATCAAGCGAAGACCAGAAGTACATGGTATTACTTTTGGTAGTTCGTTAGTGAATGCCGTTTGGGTCGAAAAAGTGGATAGTAAGTTTAGATTAGACTTTTCAACTGTTGATTATCATGCCCTTGTCCCTCCACCTTCTGCTTTGAATGAAGAAGCATATAAACGAGGATTTGCTTTCGGACGACCGATCTTCCCTCCTAAATTTACCCAAGATTGGGGAAGTTTTCATCCGGATACAATGTTGCCAGCTATCACAACATCGACTCTCTTTGATGAAGCATTTGATGTAGAAGAGGTATCCTTTAGCAGAACCAAACTTTCGAGCAAAAAACAAATTACCACTGAAACGGTAGAGAAGAGTCTCTTAAATCCTTCAAGCCAAATGAGAGCGTTTTTTCTCAATTATGCTGAATTAGCTGAAAATTTATTAGTAAAACGACAATTAAATAATTCCATTGGTTGGTACGATCCTGATAAAAAAATTGTAACAAATGAAGATGGTCTTTTGAGTAATCTTCCTACTGATCTTAAGCGAGCAAACTTTTTTATGAGAGAGTTTGCAATTCATAATGACGAAATGGCTGCGAGAGAGCTTTCTGTACAACAAATTCCCATGCTCTATCTTAATCAAATTGCCAATCCGCAAGCTCCTACTCAAGCTGATATGCTTCAGAGTATTGCACGAGTTGTAGCGCACCCCGCAGGATTTAATTTGAATATGGTGGAAGATCAAATGCGAATCGTTGCTGGAGAACAACAATTTGGTCCAGTAGTTTATGGACATTATAGTCTCAACAAAGGAATCTATGGACGCTTTAGTAATCCTCGAGATAGCTTCGCAGATTTAGTTAATTTACGACAACTTTCCGCACTGATTTCTGGAGAAGCTCCTGTTTATTCGCTTGATGACTTAGAGGATATGAGCCCTTATCTCAATGATAAAAGGCGAGAAACGAAAACAGAGCAATCACGTTCTTTCAAAAAACAAGAACACGAAGCAAAAACTACCGTAATCCAAATTGGAGCTATTGATACTTTAACACCGAAAGCATTTCAGGATGTCATAAAGCATACTGCCCAAAATGATGCACTTAGCGATGAGATCAGTACTGAGATTGTCAAACGACTCGGAGAAGATCGTTTAGCAGTCAAAGATCTTTATCTAATTCTTATGACTCCTCAAGTAAAAACTGAAGACTGGCAATCGTTGCAAACCAAGGTAATCCTTTGGTTAGAAAAACATCCGCATGTTTCTTTGTCTGTAGCAAATCATGGCCAACATGAAAATAAATGGCAAATTCCAGAACCACAGGTGAGGTCTATGTATGAAGGAAAAGACGTATTTTTTCATATTTCACAACCTTTGCATGTGATTGAAGAGGAAGAAGTGGTGACTTACACATCTCGTGAATTTAAAAATATTGTTAAAAAACAAGCAGCTCGTTTAGCGATGGTCGATGTATTGGCGAAAGTAGCAGGGGTAGATTATACTCCCACTCAGGATGTGGTATCAGGCAAAGAAGTTATCATTATTGCAAGAGAGAAGCCTGTGCGTGATGAAGTTTTTAATCCTAAATCTGAATTGAATACATTATGGACGAAGAATCCGGAAAAATGTGGGATGCCAGACTATCTCCCCACGAAGGAAGGTGGGACAAAAGAGTCACCTCTCTTTTTCTTCCAAGCAAGCATGGAAGTTGGTGGCGAAACGATAATATCGGAGGAAAAATCAGGAAAGAACAAGAAAGAAGCAGAACAGAATGCCGCTGATGATTTGCTAAAGAAGGTTCGTCATCTACTACAACCCAAGATGACACAATCACCAGCTAATTCTAATCGTCTATTACGGTCAGGACTCAATCAAGAGGTTCCAAAAGTAGCTGTAAAAGAGGATGATTATGTGACTGCTCTTTTGAAGTTCCAACAACAAGCGCAAAGAAAACACCCTCGATACTCATTCCCTCCACAACGACAAGATTCTCAAGATCTTTGTAGAGGAACATTAGAAACAACGAATGGAAAGATAGTCTTCGAGGCAAGAGGAGACAATCACCAAGAAGCCAAACAAAAAGTCGCGAAACTGCTCTTAGAAGCATATATGGGAGTAGAGAATGTTATAGTGAACGATGAGCAATGAACGATTACCACAAGGGGTTGAAGCATTTCGATACAGACAACGAGGAAGATGGCTCAAGTCTTTAGACGCTTATATTGAGCAGAATAGACCAATCCCAGAAAGGGAAAGGCGACTAAGAGATAACCAATTGACTGCAGTTGAAGCCTTGCGAGAGAAATTAGATTCAGGAAAAGTAAAAGACAGAGGTTATTTTCAAATTCCTTCTGGAGTAGAAAATAGATTATTTGCAGAAGTTACCCATGCCCTTCAGGAAAAAACAATTATCGTTGCGGAAAATCTTTTTAACCTCATGAGAATGGAGGATGAACTGAGCCAATTAGATGGTGATGTCGACATCGGAAGAGTTTTTGGGGGGCGGAAAGAATATGGCAGAAATTGTACCCTTATTACGTATAATACTTTACTCCACGATCCAAATATTAATTCTTCGGATGTGGGTTTAGTACTGTTTCTCCAAGCACATCTTGCAATGACGGAAAAACGGGAAGCCATTATTCGACGGTTTGGTGGGGCACTCAAAATAGCTGCGACTGTGGCTCCTAAATATAGCGAAGAGAAGCAATTGTCAGAAATTCTTCCTCCACTTATCCATAAAGAGTCAACGAAAGATGCATCCAAAGATGGTCATTTATCTCCCTTTAGCACGTTCACCAATGATACAGATGTCGATGTGAGTGAAATTCAAGTGACGGCTGATGGGGATTTTGATGAGCATCAATTGGCCCAAGCACTCAATAAAAAATCATTAAATCAGTCGGCTGTTGCTGTATATAAAAGAAAACGTTTTGTGGGCAAACCAGCGCTTGCTTATTGTGTTGACATTGCTCATGCTAAATCATTGGCGGCAGAATTTAAGGAAGCAGGGGTTTCAGCTGATGTGCTGAGTGGGGAACTTTCTGCGAACGGCCAGAGAAAATTAAGAAAGAAATTTAGAGAGAACGAAACACAAGTACTTTGTACGACAAATATCGTTGTGGAAGAACCTCATGCGGTTGTTTGCTTAAACCTTCGTCCGACCCTTTCTCAAGTCTTTGCTGAATTGCGAGGTGGAGGTGTTTTACCACTCGATTATACGAACCCTGATAAACATGCTTATATTATTGATTTTGTTCCGGTAGACAGAAAATCAAATAAGAAGCCCATTACTTATGCAGAGATTGTCGAAGAAACCGCTCATGGACTTGTCCACCCAAAAAAAGATGATTCTCTTTCTCCAGCTCGTACCAACATTGAAGTGCAAGGGATAAAGGTAGAAACGCATCTTCATGAAGTTCTTTCTGTGTTTGATGATATCTCAAGAGAAAATCTTGCTGGATTGCAGACAGACATTTCCATTAATGCACTGTGTATGTTGCTGGAAAAAGATGCAACAACAATTGCAAATCGTTTGCCATTTTATTTTCGAGGAAATATGAAGCAGGTGAATCAATCAGTTCGAGAGCCACTTGAAAAGTTCTCAATCATCGATCAAAATCCAAATCAAGATATTCGTCTTCCAACAGAAGTTCTTCAAAACATGATTCTTGATGCGATTTATCAAAAACTGTATGGAAAAGAAATCATGCAGTCTATTCCGGAGCAAGTAGCATCGCTTGTTAAAAAATCAAAAGCATCAATTGAGTTATTCCCGACCTTACAAGAGCGCTTGCCAATTATTCAGGAAATAAGTAAACAGGTTAAAGAGAAATTAAAGTCTCAAACAGAAGATGATCCTCAATTGATTGAAGCATTTGAACGAGAAATGGATGCTTTTGCTGCCACATTTCGTGTGAGTGAACTTCCTACAGATGCTTATCGTAGTAGACGGGCGAGAACTTCTTTCCTGCAAACAAAGGATCATATTGATTATCATAGGAGAGAAGAGGTGCGAGATATTAGACGTAAAAGAATGCTGGCATTCCTGAAGAGAAGTCCAGGAGTAATGATTTCCATGCTTCAGTCTGGAGATATGCTTGCTGGGCAGAGCATAGTAGCTCGGACAGCAGATCTCGCAGATGCTGCTGAAGTGAAACAAAAAATCACTACGACAGTTGAACGGGTTTCTGTGAAAGGGGATGGAGGAAATATGATTGATTTTGTCAAAAAAACCGGGAATTCATCAAATACATTTTCTCGTATCGAATCTGTGAATAATCAGCTAGAACGTTTTCAACAGCTCGATAGAGTTATTTCCTATATCAAGAATCACACAAATGAATTTGATGATCAGTCATCTGCGATATTTACAAAGGGCGTAGAAATTATGGAGCAACTCTTTGAAATGGTCACAAGACAATTAGATTCCAATCAAATGAATCATTCGTTACGACCTGATGAGGTTTCTAATTTAATAGCGTTAAGGACGAGCTTGAGTACACAGCAAACAAAGTTACGGATCATTAGGACCGAAGTAAGGAATGCAATTGCGACAAATCCCGGTATTGTTGATACTTATTTATCTTTAGGGAGCGACTCAACATTGCTCAATGCAAGCCCTCTTATGGGGAAGATCCGAAAAAATCCGCAGTATAGTGTACAATAACAAACGATGTTGCACGAACGGATTGTCTCATAGGAAAAACTCGTCTCGATCATCTTTTAGAACCAATTATGGGTATTCGTAATCGTGTCCAATTTAGTATACTTTTAGCATGTACTTGTCCACAAAACTTTTTGTATTAAAAAAAGTAAAACGCTTCTTGACGCCGCTTCATATGCAAGAATATTCGCTGATTTTTGTCGAGATCGTTCTCGGGATGTTTGTGAGTATTTTTTCTTTTTTGTTTTTTATTACCTTCGCTGAAGATGTTCTGGAAAAAGAAAAGATATTTATGGATACGGCTATTGCTCATGCAATCTACGCTTTGAGGACTCCTGAATTGACATCAGTTATGCAAGTTTTGAGCTTTTTAGGAGGAGAGTTTCTTGTACCAGCGACTATTGTTGTGACAATCTTTCTTTTTTGGAAAGGCTATCGACGTGAAGCTGCTCTTTTTTCTTTTGCCATCATCATGGGGAACTTCTTGAATATTATTATCAAATATCTTCTAAAAGTTCCTCGTCCTACGATTGATCCGCTTACTGTTGAAAGCTTTTATAGTTTTCCGTCAGGACACGCGATGAACTCATTTATTTTTTATGCGAGCATTTCTTATCTAGTTTTTCATTTTACTCGGAGAAAGAAGATAAGTGTGCTTATCGCGTTTCTCTCTGGCGTGATTGTTTTTTTGATCGGACTCAGCCGGGTATATCTGGGAGTACATTATCGAAGTGATGTTCTTGCGGGATTTGTTGCTGGGTTTTGGTGGTTTGTAACCGTTATCTTAATTGATAAGACGGTACTGTTTTATCAGGTATTCAAAAAAAGAAAGCAAAAGAAATTATTTTAAAATCGGTTCCTTTTTCATCTCTGGTTTCTTGGGGGCAATATTTGTTGCTGAAGCGTTTGTCCCTTGTTTAAAGACTTTATCATCTCCCCATTGTTGTCTCGTCGTTTCAGCTTGAATTTTCTGCAAGTTGTTTTTATTCCGATTCGTAAAGAAATCCACGAGATATGTTTGCGTCCGAGAGAAGAGATCCGTGATAGAGGATACGACAGTATCCAGAGGTGTTTTCTGAGAATATTGATTTGGATTATTTGTTAGATCGTCCATGTAAATAATTGTATCATAAAAGAAAACAGGATTGGTTCTTGACGGGCTTTTTGAGAATCTTTACAGTTAAAGTAATGTCCAAAGTAAAACGAACTTATAAAAAACGTAAACTGCACCCGCTCCATAAGATTATCTTCTGTAGCATTCTCTTTATTAGCTTCACAGTGTTACTTCTCAGCCCTTGGGCTGATTTTAATCCTGATTGGCTTGAACCCGTCGTTCAAAAAAGCACCAATGGACAATTGGATCTGACGCTTGATGCAAAACAGCAAAAAGTAACCGTGGGAGGCAAACAAACAGATTCGTTCGTCTATAACGATAAATACATCGGCAATACATGGGAAGTAAAGGGAGGAGACACAATAAAAGTACATTTAAAAAATAATTTAACGCAACCAACAAATCTCCATTTTCATGGATCGCATGTCTCACCAAAAGGGAATTCTGATAATGTTTTGTTATCAATTAAGCCGGGGGAGAATTTTGAATATGAATATCACTTGCCAGTAAATCATCCACCCGGACTGTATTGGTATCACCCACATTTTCATCCTGATGTCGAAGACCAAGTTATGGGAGGAATGGTCGGAGCAATCAAAGTTCGTGGCGATGTTGATGAATTAGCAGGTATTAAAGATGTCCCTGAACGATTGATGGTGTTGACCACTGCTGATGGGAATAATCCAAATACTCCTACACGTTATGTTAATGGCCTTAAGAATCCAACAATGTATCTTCGCCCGGGACAAACCGTTCGTTTGGAAATTGTGAACGCAAGTGCCGATGATATGTATAACTTAGCGATTCCAGGCTACATGTTGCATGTATTCTCTCGAGATGGAAATACACTTGATCAAGTAGATAGTGTTGCGAGTGAGCATCTGGCTCCTGGACAGCGAGTACAAATCTTATTTACGCCGAAAAATTATGGCATGATTCCCGTAAAATCTCTTTATGACGACCAAGGATTTGCAAAATATGTTGAGACGACGTTTATGAATATCCGTGTCCAAGGGTTCCCAATGATTGCGACCCCGCTTCCTGAAAAGCTCTTGCCTTATGAAGATTTGAAAAACGCAAAAATCGATAATATCCGAACGCTGACTTTTTCCGAAGGAGGAACAAATGATAATCCGACGTTTCTATTAGATGGAAAAGAGGTAGATATGGATCGTGTTGATCAAGTGATCACATTGGGAACTACCGAAGAATGGCATCTCGTCAATAAGAGTAATGAGATACATCCATTTCATATTCATATCAATCCTTTTCAAGTAATTTCCGTCAATGGCAAACCAGTAGATCTCCATGGCTATCGCGATACGGTTGGTATCCCAGCTCATGGTGAGGTAGTAATGCGAACAAGATATAAAGACTTTGACGGAAAGTTTGTGTTACATTGTCATATCTTATTTCATGAAGATCACGGGATGATGCAAGTCGTTGAAATTGTAAAACCGGATGCAAAAAAAACAACTGACAACGGAATGCCAGGGAGAGAAATAACACAAAAAGAAATGCAAATGCACATGCATCATCAAATGATGGAAGGACCGCGCAAACATTAACCATTTGTTATGACAGATAGTGAACAGATTAAAGAAAAAATAGATAAGCTGATACCTATCTTTGCTAACGCAAGTATTGGCGATTTTTCAAAAGATGTGCCGGATATTTCTGAAGAGGATGAATTTTCTGAAGTCTATGCTGGGATACAAGTGATGCTTGATGTTATTCGAGATAAAGTCGGAAGTCTTGAAAAAGAAATCGACACGCGTAAGAAAATAGAAATAGCACTAGAAAATAAAGAAGAGCGGTTTCGAGCACTTATTGAAAACAGTTCTGATGCGATAAGTCTTACTGATACGACAGGTAAGATAATGTATGTCTCTCCCTCATTCAGCAAAATCTTGGGTTTTACTCCTGAGGAAGCGATTGGCAAAAGTGGGCTTGAGCTGATTCATCCAGACGATGTAAAGCGAGCGACTGATGTTACTTCACAAATCGTTGGTAAACTAGGGCAAAGTGTGGTGATAGAGCTCCGCACCAAACACAAGGATGGCACGTGGAGAAGTATCGAAATCACCTCAACGAATCAACTTGATAATCCAAATATCAATGCTATTGTTTCTAACTTTCATGATGTCACTGAACGAACAATTATCCAGGAAACACTTGCTAAAGAAAAAGCTGAGGACGAAGCTATCCTTGCCAATATTGGTGATGGGCTTATCG
>Ga0075364_10000464_pt1 | contig 20559 bp, 18 predicted proteins | sample EndMetdeltDD1764_FD_71517 | JGI IMG/M metagenome (GOLD analysis project Ga0075364, IMG submission 71517) | Populus endosphere microbial communities from Tennessee, USA - Endosphere MetaG P. deltoides DD176-4 | ecosystem: Host-associated > Plants > Roots > Endosphere | place: USA: Tennessee...
TCCGCGTCGACGCGGACGGCACAGCGGATGACCGGCTGCCCAACCAGACGTTCCGCCTCGTGACCTCGGCGACCGATCGGATGACACCGGCGCAGGCCGCCCGTGTCGCGCGCAAGCTGGCCGGCTGGTCCATCACCGGGACGATCATCGACAAGAGCGTCCGTGTGCATAAGAAGGTCGCAACGGAGTGGCATCAGCTGGTCGGTGCGCAGACGGTCGAGGAGGTTACGCCGAGCCGGTGGCGGATGTTCACCGACACCGACCGTGACCGGCTGCGGATCCCGTTCGGCCATGAGCTGAAGACCGGCGACATCATGCACCTGGACATCAAGGAGGGTGCTGAGTTCGGCGCCGGCCCGCACGGGATGCTCATCGGCACAACCGGTTCCGGTAAGTCGGAGTTCCTGCGCACGCTGATCCTGTCACTGGCCGCTACCCACCACCCGGACCAGGTCAACCTCCTTCTCACCGACTTCAAGGGCGGGTCGACCTTCCTCGGCATGGAGAAGCTGCCGCACACGGCGGCGGTGGTCACCAACATGGAAGAGGAAGCCGAGCTGGTCAGCCGGATGGGTGAGGTGCTCACCGGAGAGCTGGACCGCCGACAGTCCATCCTGCGGCAGGCGGGTATGCAGGTCGGTGCGGCAGGCGCGCTGTCCGGTGTGGCCGAATACGAGAAGCACCGTGAGCGCGGCGCGGACTTACCGCCGCTGCCAACGTTGTTCGTCGTCGTCGACGAGTTCGCCGAGCTGCTGCAGAACCATCCGGACTTCATCGGCCTGTTCGACCGTATCTGCCGTGTCGGCCGGTCACTGCGGGTACACCTGCTGCTGGCCACCCAGTCGCTCAATACCGGCGGCGTCCGGATCGACAAGCTCGAGCCGAACCTGACGTACCGAATCGCATTGCGCACCACGAGTTCAGCGGAATCCAAGGCCGTGATCGGAACCCCCGAGGCGCAATACATCACCAATAAAGAAAGCGGCGTCGGGTTCCTGCGAGTCGGCATGGAGGACCCGGTCAAGTTCCACAGCTCCTTCACCGGCATCAACTACGTGCCGTCGGCCCCCGTGGCCGACGACGGCGATGTCAAGCCGCGCAGCCAGAGTGAGAGCCCACTACGCATCCATCGGTTCACTGCGGCCCCGATCTTCGATAGTGCGGTGACATCATGAGGACCCGAAGGCGAGTGCGAGTGAGGATCGCAGCGAGGTACGAGCCCCCGAAGACGACCGCGAGTGAGGATCGCAGCGAGGCACGAGCGAGGACCGGAGCGAGCGGGAGACGAGGAAACGGCCGAGGACCGGAGCGAGCGGGAGTCGAGGCATGAGTATCGAACCCGACCAGCGTGTGCTGCGCGAGGTGGTCCTCGAGCAGCTGACCACAGGTGAGATCCGGGCGTACCGAATGTGGTTGCCGCCGTTGACCGATCCGACACCGGTCAACGAACTCGTGGAGCGCGACCACCAGCGGCAGCCGCTGCGGTTCGGCCTGGGGATCATGGACGAACCCCGTCGGCACCGCCAGGAAGTCTGGGGCATCGACACGTCGGCGGCAGGCGGCAACATCGCCGTCGGCGGTGCCCCGCAGACCGGTAAGTCGACGTTCCTGCAGACACTGATGTTGTCGGCCGCGGCCACACATACGCCCAAGCAGATCCAGTTCTACTGTGTCGACCTCGGCGGCGGCGGCCTGATGTACCTCGAGGACCTTCCGCACGTCGGTGGCGTCGCGACCCGATCCGAACCCGACCGGGTGAACCGTGTCGTCGCGGAGATGAAAGCCATTCTGCGCCAACGTGAAACCATGTTCAAACAGCATCGGGTCGGGTCGATGGTCGCGTACCGGCAGATGCGCGAGGATCCGAACCATCCGGCTTCGGCCGATCCTTTCGGCGATGTGTACCTGGTGATCGACGGCTGGCCGGCGTTCGTCGCGGAGTTTCCGGATCTGGAGCCCGTCGTGCAGGACCTCGCCGGGCAAGGCCTCCAGTTCGGTGTGCACACGGTGATATCGACCCCGCGCTGGACCGAGCTGAAATCACGGGTGCGCGACTACCTGGGCACCAAGATCGAGTTCCGGCTCGGCGACGTGAACGAAACGCAGATCGACCGGATCACCCGCGAAATCCCGGCCAACCGGCCGGGCCGTGCGGTGTCGATGGAAAAGCACCATCTGATGATGGGGGTGCCGCGGCTCGACGGCGTGCACAGCGCCGAGGACCTCGTGCCCGCCATCTCGGAGGCGGTGCAGATCATCGCCGCCCGCCATGTCGACCAGGCGCCCCAAGTTCGGGTCTTGCCAGAGCGCATCTACCTGCACGACCTCGATCCGCACCCGCCGGGACCGGACGCCGACTACCGCACCAGGTGGACCGTGCCGCTCGGCATCCGCGAGTCGGATCTCACGGTGGCCTACAACCACATGCAGATGACCCCGCACCTGCTGATCTTCGGTGCCCCGAAGTCGGGGAAGACCCGGATAGCGCACGCGGTGGCGCAGGCGATCTGCTCGCGTAACAGCCCGTCGCAGGTGCGCTTCATGCTGGCCGACTTCCGGTCGGGGCTGCTGGACGCCGTGCCCCAAAGCCATCTGCTCGACGCGGGTGCGGTCAACCGCAACAACGCCACTCTTGAGGAGGCGATCAAGGCGCTGGCGATCAACCTGCAGAAGCGACTGCCCCCGCCCGACCTGACCACTGCCCAGCTGCGGGCGCGGTCGTGGTGGACAGGCCCCGACGTCGTGCTGCTTGTCGACGACTGGCACATGATCGTCGCCGCCAGCGGGGTGCTTCCGCCGATGGCGCCGCTGTTCCCGCTACTGCCCGCTGCGGCGGACATAGGCCTGCACCTCGTCGTCACGTGTCAGATGAGCCAGGCCCACCGGGCCACCATGGACAAGTTCGTCGGCGCCGCGTACGGGGCAGGTTCACCGACCATGTTCCTGTCCGGGGAGAAACAGGAGTTTCCGTCCAGCGAGATCAAGCTGAAGCGCCGCCCACCTGGCCAGGCGTTTCTTGTCACGCCGGACGGCAAAGAGGTGATCCAGGCGGCCTACGTGGATCCACCGGAAGAAGAAGTGTCGGCACCACCCTTCGGGGGCCGCTAAGATATAGACACACGCTCAGCAAAGCCAATGGCTATGCGTCAGCAAAGGGATCGGGGACGGATTCCGGTGCAAAGGCAACCGCTGCTGAGCCGCGCAAAAATGAATACCCACGATGTTCGAGGCAATTGAGGAGTAACCGCAAATGCAACCCATGCAGCATAATCCCGGCGCCGTCGGAGTCGGCTCACAGGTAGTCGCAAATGGGGCTCGTGGACTGGCCACCGGAACGGCCGCCACCGCCGAGGTCACAGCCCTCGTTCCCGCAGGTGTCGACGAGGTTTCTGCCCACGCGGCGCTGGCATTCGCCAGTGAGGGTGTCGAGGCTCTTGCGCTGAACAGCTTCGCGCAGGAAGAGCTGGCCCGCGCCGGTGCTGCATATATGGAGGCTGCAGGCATCTACACGGCCGTCGACGGCGAAAACGCCAGCGTACTGTCCTAACCCTCCAGCGAAGTCAGCTAGAGACAGACAGCCATGCCAACACTTCCCCAGATCGTCGCGATGATCTGGCACGGAATGCCGCCCGAGCTGAACACCGCGCGGTTGATGGCGGGAGCAGGCGAAGCGCCGATGCTCCAGGCCGCCGCGGGGTGGGAGGCGCTCGCAGTCTTCCTGGAAACCCAGGCCGACGAACTGGCAGGGAGTTTGGCCGCGCTGTCCGCGTCGTGGAACGGAACGGCAAGCGAACGCGCCGTTACCGCAACAATGCCGATGGTGGTCTGGCTACGCACCACAGCGCTGCAGGCCCAGAAGCGCGCGCTGCAGGCAACCTCGCAGGCCGGCGCCTACGCGACGGCGATGGCGACGACGCCACCGATACCCGAGATCGAGGAAAACCACATCACCCACGGCGTGCTGGAGGCCACCAACTTCCTCGGCGTCAACACGGTCCCGATCGGGGTGAACGAGGCCGACTACTTCATCCGGATGTGGAATCAGGCCGCCTTCGCGATGGATGCCTATCAGGCGGAGACGGTGGCGAACACGCTGTTCGAGCCGATTCCGCCGATGACGCCGATCGTCATGCCCGGCGTCGGTGAAACCACGGTGGGTGCCGCGTTGGGACAAGTCGCGGCGATGGCGCCAGGGGCGGTCGCGCGTGAGGCATCGTTCGCCCACGTCGGGGCACAAGCCACTGTTGAGTCGGCGGGCCTGCAGACCGGCCGGGGTGTGGCGCAGGGCAATCAGATGGCGACGACGGCGGAAGGCCAGGCGCAGAAGGCTCAGAACGCCCAGCAGGTCGGACAGCAGGACCAGATGCAGCAGGGCGCTCAGCAGGGCATGCAAATGGGGATGCAGATGGCATCCCAGCTGGGTTCGACGCTCGGTCAGCTTCCGCAGCAGGCCAGCCAGATGGTCATGCAGCCGATGCAGCAGCTGACGCAACCGCTGCAGCAGGTGACGTCGATGTTCAGCCAGATGGGCTTGGGCGGCGACAAGGGCGCTCAGATGGGGCTGATCGGGGCCAGCCCGCTGTCCAACCATCCGCTGGTTGGCGGGTCGGGCGCCGGCTCGGGTGCGGGGCTGGTTCGGGCGGCCTCGCTGCCGGGTGCGGGTGGCACCTCGGCGCGAACCCCGTTGATGTCCAAGCTCGTTGGTGCCGAGATCGAGCCGACGGTGTCGCCGGTGTCTGTGGCGGCAGGCGCCGCAGCGGGTGCGACGGCGGCCGGTCTGGCGCCGGTTGGCGCAGGCGGCGGCGCTGGCCCGATGGGAATGATGGGCCACGGCGCGAAGAGCGGCGGATCGAAGCAAGGGCTGACGGCACCGTCGCTGTTGCCCTACGACCTGGGCGAAGACGAAGAGGACGACTGGTAATCGCCCGAAGAAGACTTCCCGGCCGCTCGGTCGGAAAGACTCGCCATTGGATGGTGAGGACACAGGAAGAGAAGGAAGTTATCCAGCATGGCACAGATGAATACAGATGCCGCTGTCCTCGCCAAGGAGGCAGCGAACTTCGAGAGGATCTCCGGCGAACTGAAGGGCGTCATCGCGCACGTCGAGTCGGTCGCGGGCGCGCTGGCCGGGCAATGGCACGGGCAGGCGGGCACCGCTGCCCAGGCGGCGCTGCTGCGGTTCCACGAGGCGGCCGCTCGTCAGGTTCAGGAGCTGAACGACATTTCGGCCAACATCCACAGCTCGGGTGTGCAGTACACCTCGACCGACGAGGACCAGCACTCGACGCTGTCCTCGGCGATGCACCTCTGACCACCAACGACCTAATAGAAACGGAGAAACACTTATGACCGAACAACTTTGGAACTTCGCCGGTATCGAAGGCGGCGCGAGCGACATCCAGGGATCCGTGGCGACCACCGCCGGCCTGCTCGACGAGGGCAAGGGTTCCCTCGCGGCGCTCGCAGCGGTCTGGGGCGGCAGCGGCTCGGAGGCCTATCAGGCCGTCCAGATGCGCTGGGACAGCACCTCCAACGAGCTGAACTCCGCACTGCAGAACCTCGCATCGACGATCAGCGAGTCCAGTGCAACGATGGCCCAGACAGAAGCCGGCGTCACCGGGATGTTCGCATAACACGACCGAGCACGCGGGTGGGCGGGCCGGCCCGATGGCCGGGCTCGCCCACCACGTGTGTCGCAGCGTGAATTAGCAGTAATGAGAGGTACCCATGTCGGCTGACTATGACCGGCTTTTCCACTCCTCGGGAGACGCTGTGCAGACAGCCGATGAGGAATCAGAGCGCGCCGCGGCACCGATGCCCACCGGCGGGCCGGGACGCAGCGAGGTCACCCCACCCCCGATGCCCATCGCCCCGACCAAGACCCAGGCCGCTCCGGCCCCGCCGCCGCGGCAGACCGAAGTCACCACCCAGATGCCGCCCACCCGTACCGCAGGGCCGCAGCGCCAGCCCAACGCGATGATGAGGGCGCCGCAGTCCACGGGCGCCGGCGCACGCTTCGAGCAGCCGCGGTCGGCGCCGACACCGCCGCCGCGGCCCGCACCGGCGCCTGCCCCGTCGCAGCATTTCGCCGAATCGCAGTCCGAGGCGAACAGTGCGTGGCGGTCGGCTCAATCGTCGGCCAATCAGCCGGCGACGACGTCCGCGGCGACGATGGGAAATCACAGGGCCATCGACGCCCTTTCCCATGTCGGGGTCAAGTCCGCTGTCAAGATGCCGTCGCAACGCGGGTGGCGCCACCTGCTGTACATGCTGACCCGGATCAACCTCGGGTTCTCCCCCGACGAGCTGTACGAGATGGATCTGAACACCCGGATCCGCCGAAATGCGCGCGATTCCTACCAGATTGGCGTCTTCGGACTCAAGGGCGGTGTCGGTAAGACCGTCGTGACCGTCGCGCTCGGATCCGCGCTGAGCAAGGTGCGCGGCGACCGGATCCTGGCGGTGGACGCCGATCCAGACGGCGGCAACCTCGCCGACCGTGCGGGGCGCCAGTCTGCGGCCACCGTCTCGGACCTGCTCGCCGACAAGGAGTTGGCCCGCTACAACGACATTCGCGCGTACACGAGCATGAACGGCTCGAACCTCGAGATCTTGTCCTCCGAGGAGTACAGCGGGGCCCGTCGCGAATTCAACGACGAGGACTGGAAGGGTGCGACCAACATCGTGTCGCGCTACTACAACCTCGTGCTGGCCGACAGCGGGGCCGGGCTGTTCCAGCCCGCCGCCCGCGGGGTGCTGTCGACGGTGTCGGGTCTGGTGATCGTTGCCAGCGCATCGATCGACGGTGCCCGCCAGGCCGCGGTGACGATGGACTGGCTGCGGCAGAACGGATATCAGGATCTGCTGGGCCGCTCCTGCGTGGTGATCAACCACACCGTGCCGGGCAAGCCGAACATCGACGTCGCCGATCTGGTGCAGCAGTTCGAGCGTCACGTGCCGCCGGGCCGTGTCATCGTCCTTCCCTGGGACAAGCACATCGCGGCCGGTACGGAGATCCAGCTCGACCTGCTCAGTCGCACCTTCCAGCGGCGGATCGTCGAATTGGCCGCCGCGCTGTCCGACGACTTCGACAGGCTCGAACGTCGTTGACCTCCACCGCCGCCGCAGCATCAACGTCGAGCGTCACGCCCGGCCGGCCGTCGACCACGCGAGTGACGATCCTGACCGGCCGGCGCATGACGGACCTGGTGTTGCCGGCGTCGGCGCCGATCGAGACCTATATCGACGAGACCGTTTCGGTGTTGGCCGAACTCCTGGAGGACACGCCCAAGGACGTGCTGGCAGGGTTCGACTTCACGGTGCAGGGGGTGTGGGCGTTCGCGCGTCCCGGCGCGCCGCCGCTGAAGGCTGACGAATCGCTCGACGATGCGGGGGTGGTCGACGGCTCGTTGCTGACCCTCGTGTCGGTCAGCCGCACCGAGCGCTACCGGCCACTCGTCGAGGACGTGATCGACGCGATAGCCGTGCTCGACGAATCGCCGGAGTTCGACCGTGCCGCGCTGAGTCGCTTTGTCGGCCTGGCCATTCCGATCGCGGCGCTGGCAATCACGGTGATGTCTCTGGTGTCGTGGTCACGCGAGGGCCACAGCTGGTACTGGCCGGTCGCACTCGGCGTGCTCGGGCTTGTCGTGCTCGGCGGCAGCATGCTGGCGAAGAATCGCTTCGGCAACATCGATATGGCCGAGAGCCTGTTGACCGCCGCCGTGCCGGTGCTCGCAGGGGCCGCGGCATTGGCGGTGCCGTTGCCCCGTGGGGTGGACTCGTTGGGGGCACCGCAGATCGCAGGCGCGGGCGCCGTGGTCTTGTTGTTGACCTTGGCGACGCGGGGCGGTCCCCGCAGGCGTGCGGAGATCGCGTCGTTCATGGCGATCACATCGATCGCGGTGACTGCGGCGGCCATCGCGTACGGCTACGGGTGGCAGTACTGGGTGGCATCAGGAGCGATCGCCTTCGGGCTGATCGTCGTCACCAACGCGGCCAAGCTCACGGTGGCGGTTGCCCGGATCGCACTGCCGCCGATCCCGGCACCCGGCGAGACGGTCGCCAACGACGAATTGCTCGACCCCGTCGCAACTTCCGAAACCCACGGTGAGGAATCACCGACATGGCAGGCGATCATCGCGTCCGTCCCTGACTCGGCCGCGCGGCTGCATGAACGCAGCCAGCTGGCCAAACGGCTGTTGGTCGGCTTCGTGACCGCCGGTGCGCTGGTGTTATCGGCCGGCGCGATTGCCGTTGTCGTGCAGGGGCATTTCTTCATCCACAGCCTGATCGCCGCCGGCCTGGTCACGACCATCTGCGGGTTCCGGTCCCGGCTGTATGCGGAGCGTTCGTGCGCGTGGGCGCTTCTGGCCGCAACGGTCATCGTGCCGACCGGTGTGCTCGTGCGACTTTGCCTTTGGTACCCGCACAGTGCCTGGCTGGTGCTGAGTGTCTACACCGCTGTGGCGATCGTGGCATTGATCATCGTCGGCGCGACCGAAGGTGTGCGGCGGGTGTCTCCCGTGACGAAGCGGATCCTCGAACTGGCGGACGGCGCGGCGATCGCAGCCGTCATTCCGTTGCTACTGTGGATCGCCAGCGTCTACGACGTCTTGCGAAATCTGCGATTCTAGGCACAACGTGACGACGCTGAAGGTCGACGCAGGCGTGTTGCACAGCGCGGGAACACTTTTCGGGCAAGTGGCCGACGGCCTGGGGATGCTTGATGCCGATGCGTCGCTGGGTGATGCCGCTGCCGCTGTGCCGTCCCTGCAGACGGCTGCGGCGTGCCTGGCGGCCCAATCCGACTTGGCGGCCGCTACCGAGGAGGTGGCCGACGGTGCCCGCCAGTTCAGTGAGAACCTGCAGACCGCGGCCCGCTGGTACGAGAAGCGCGATCAGGCCGCCGCCGACGCGATCACGAAGATCGAGATCCCGAAGTAGCCGCGGTTAGGACAGCGCCTCGGGCGGCAGCGGGGTGTCGACGATGTCTGGTTGCCCGCGGTGGTCCGTGGCGTCGCGGCACTCGCCGCGAACCTCGATGCCCCCGCTACCGTTCGGCGCATAGGGGGTTAGCACCGTGATGACATTGTCCCTGGCCAGCGACGCCGCGTGGCTGGCGAAACCGCTGTCGGTGCTCCAGCCGCCGCGTCGCAATGTGTCGACGAACGCCTCGACTTCGGCCTGCGAACCTTCGTAGGTCGGGGAGTGGGCGTAGTCGATCTGGACCAGTCCGCGGTACGGCGGCTTGCCCTCGTCGCTGCAGGCCTCATAGCGGAACGTTGCGCCGACATCCTTGAGCTGCAACGCCTTAACCACGTCACGCGCCGCCGCTATCACCTGCGCTCTGGCTTCTTCAGGCGTCATCGGGTCCGACACTCCGTCCTTGATTCTGTTCACGATCGCGCATCCCGAAACCATCGCGACTGCCGTGACGGTTGCCGCCAACAGTGAGAGCGCTCTCATGGCCGTCCCTTCTAGTGATAGTGGCCGGTGGTTGGCGTGCGCAGCAATTCGGGGTCCACCGAATCCCCGAAGAGGTATTCACCGCGGTGCCTGGCCGTCATGCCGTGGTCCTCGAGCAACGCACCGCTGCCCGAGGTGATGTCGGCGATCGCGTAGAGGGATTCGCTGCCGGGCGTGAAGTACTTCGAGTGGTCACTGAACGGGAAGTTGAAGCCGGGAACTTCCGCCTTGAACCGTGTCGAGCCGAATCCGTCGACTGCGGGGTCGCTGCCAAGGCCGACCGGAATCCCCGGCGTCGGTAGGTCGAACGGAGTGGGGGCAAACGGTGTGAGGGGAATCGGTTTACCGCCGAAGTGGGTGACGGGATCAGACGACGCCGCACCGACGTATACGTGGCCGCCCTGGGACAAGTGAAAGTCGGCAGCGCTTTTGGCCAAGTCTGTGCCTGGGGACCCGACAAGCACGACGTCATCGGTGCGCATGCCGAAGCCGGCGGCGGCGTCGGCCACCGTCGTCGAACCGTACGAATGCCCGATCACGGTGACGTGGGAATCCTTGTCCCCGTTGGTCACATCGAAGGCATTCACGTCGGGCGCCAGCAGCGAGCCGCCCTGGCGCGCCAGCCCAGTCTCGGCGATCCGGGTGTCCGTGGGACTGTCGGGTGCGTCGTAGCCCATCCACATCACCACCGAGTTCGTCTTGTCGGGTGCGGCGCGCTGGATCTCTTGGTACACGTTGAGGCCGTCGGGCCGTTCGAAGTATCCGTCGCGGACGCTGTTCCCGGTGCCGGGTACCAGGACCGTGGTGTTGTCCGCCTCGTCGGGATTGCCGATGGCGATCGCGGCCCGTCCTTGACCGCCGAACGCCTCGGGTTCGTATGTGTGCAGGAAGACCGGGTACCTCGGGCTGCCGTCGGGACGCATCCGCGCATTGACGTCGATGCCCTTCTGTACCTTCTCGGCATTTCTGTACCGGGTGACGTCGGCCTGCGTGAGGCCGTACTTGTCAGGGGAGGCCAGCACCGTCTCGGCAGGGACGCCCGCGCCCGACGCCGCGTGTCGCACGCGGTCCAAATCCTGGTTCAGCACTTTGCGATTCGCGTAGTCACGGATCGCGACCGGGATACCGTTGAGGTTGCCGATCCGCTGGGACTCCTCGTCGGCAAGCCGTTGCCGCTCTTCGGGACTCAGCGAATCCCACCACTGCTTCACCTGCTGCGGGTCTGTGCCCTTGTCGGGGATCTTCGATGTCGACCGGCCCGGCGCGGCCGGTGGCGATCCTGAACTGGCGATCGCCGAGGCCGTCGCCCTGTCGACACCATCGAAGGTTTCGAGCAGCTTCTTGAGCAACGCCGTGTATGCCGCCGCCATCACGGGCGTCATCAATCCGCCGATGCCCGTCGCGCGCACCGAACCGTCGTCGCTGACGAGGCCGCCGAGCGCCGTCGCCTGCGCTGCGGTACCGAGGATGTGTATCCGTAGCGACGACAACTGAGTGCCACAGGAGTTCAGTGTCGCCTGGATGCGCTGCAGCCTGACCTGCAATTGGAGCTGACGCTGCAGAGCCTTCTCGGCGCGCTCTATCGCGGCTTTGGCCGCGTCCCCTTGCCAACCAGAAGACAACTGCGCCAGGGCCACCCGCTGTGTCGCGATCTGCGCCTCGAGCGATGCGATCGAGGCCGTCAGCCGGGTCGCGGCGGCGATCATGCCCTCGGGCTGTGATCCCGCCACCAGCGAGATGGTGGCCGTCACATCGAATCGGGGCTTTGCAAACCGGCGGTGATCTCCGCGACCGCCGCGTCGATGCGTTCCCTGTCCGCCTCGATGGACTGCGTGGCGGCGGCCGTCGCGTTCTGCAGCGCTTCGTTGATGCGCTGCTCCACCGTGCGGGCGCCGAGGCGTAGCAGCCCCTCGGAGATGAAGGCCGCAGTCAGGTAGTGATGCCCGTTGAGCGTCACCTCTACTGTCTCGGCTTCGTCTGTGGCGGTGAATGTTTCGCTGTTCATCTTGTGCAGCTGGTCATCGACGATCGACTGCAAGCGCTGCGCCTGTTGGAGGACGGCAGCGACCTGCGGATGCATCTCGTCGGTCACTTGGAATCCTTGTCCTGCACATCCCTACGCCGGCGATTGCCGATCACCGCCTCGGTCCACGGGCGGTCCTCGGTGTATAGGTCTTCATCAGGTGCAAGATTCGGATCGCGGCGCTTCTCCTTGCCCTGGTTGTTGTGGCCGGCGCCGTGCATCGGTGCCATGCCGCCGCCCATCGCGCCGCCTGCGGCACCGCCGGATGACGTGCCACCGGGTACGGCCGAGGCGGCGTGCGTCGGTGCCGTGGGCGCGACGGTTTCGGCGCTCACCGCAGGCGACAACGGCATCGACGGCCCGCCGCCGCCTGCTCCGCCACCTCCCGCGCCGGCCCCGCCGCCGCCAAGCGCGGCGGGCTTGAGATTGGGATCCGTTGGAAGCTTGGGAGATCCCGTCGATGGAAGTCCGCCGGGCGCGCCTCCCGAAGGCGCTCCGCCACCGGAGGGCGCACCCCCGCCTGATGGTGCGCCGCCGCCTGATGGTGCACCGCCGCCCGACGGCGAACCGCCGCCCGCCTGCTGAGCTGCGGGCTGGGGCGCCGACGTCGGCTGGCTGCCAGGAGATGCCGGGCCGGAATCGCCAGGGGCCGGGCCGCCGGGAGCACCATCGCGCTTGCTCGGGTCTTGCGGGTCCCGGGCGCCGGGATCCCTGGTGGCGGCCGTCGGGTCAAGCCCGCTGTTGGGCGGATCCTCCGGCTGAACCACCTTGGGCGACATGCTCGCCGCGTATTGGCCAACCAGTTCTTCGGAAACCGCTTGCGCTTGTTGCATTTCCGAGAAAAGGGCGGATACCTGCGCTCCGTTTGTCGCGTCGGCCAGCTTCTTCTCAGCCTGCTCGTACATTTCGGCGATCGGGCGGTGCGCTTCGGTAATCGCATGGTGTACATCGGCGAGCCGGTTGGCCTCGGTCGACAGCTCTTCCCACGAGTTGGCCAGCTTGTCGAGCCAGGCCCGGTAACTGTTGAACTTCGCGTAGGCTGCCTCGGCAGCCATTCCTTCCCAGTCACCAACGCGCCCTTCGAACGCCGGCGCGGAACCACGGATCTGGCCGGCGAAACCCTTCCACAGCTCGCTGGAATGCCTCAGCGAAGCACCTTGGTCGCCGGCGTCGAGTTGCTGCTGAACGATTGGGGGAGTGGCGAATCCGCCGGGTGCTATCGCGGCAGGGGCCGGAATGCGGCCGGGTGGCGCAGGTACCGGTTCCTGTGACACCGGTTGCGTCATCACCGTGATCGGCTGGCTTCCATCACTGTTGAGCGCCTGCTGGGACGCCGTGTCAACGGATTGGTATGCCGCGTGGGTTGCATCCAACGACTCGGCGAGGCGCTCACCTTCCTTGGTACCCCACCCTTGGTACATCCAGACCACGAGTGACACCAGACCCAACCGCGTCGCCGCCTCGGTTGACACCTGGTGTGCGCTGGGCGGGGCGATCTGGCCCTGCGCCCCTGACTGTGGCATGTTCGCGAGTTCGGCTCGAATCGCGGCGGACTTGCGCTGCAGGTCCTCAAGATCGACGCGCATGGTCATCGGGGGCACGCCTCCTTGTCATTGTTCCAGGGCCATTTGGAATCGGCTCTCTTCACGCGGGTTGATCAGCCGGATAGGCAACTGCCGATGGCGCGGCGTGTCAATGAAGTTGTGCCGCAGCACGACCCGACCGATACCCGGATGCGGGCCGAGGTACGTCGTGGCGTTGGGCCACGAGACCTTGGCCAACTGCCCGACGCGTCCGTTGATGAAGCCGGCGAACTCGCTGAACTGCGGTCCCAATGTCACCACCGCGCCTGCCGCGGCCGAGCGCACGATGAACTGCGTGAACAGCCGCGCATCGCCGAGGTTGATGCTCACGTCGACATCGTCGAACGGCATGTACACCGGGTAGCGGTCGGCTGTTTCGCCAACCAGCACGCCGGCCGAACCGATCGGCAGCTCGTAGTGGCGGTCGGTGACCGGGCTGATGCCCTGCAGCGCCGCCCGCTGCCCGCCGAAGAGACACGAAAACCCGCGCGGGGTGGTCGGATTGGCCAGCGTCGTCAACAGCACCGTCGTCGTCGGCGCGGCACCCGGCCGGATCCGAACCCGCGTGATCGTGTGATCGGCGCGCGCCGACCACCACACGTCGGGTCCGCCCGCTGCGCTGTAAGCGGCGGTGAAGGTGCTGCGCCCCTTGATCGCCGACCAGGTCTCACGCTCGAAGCTGATCTCGGTCGCCCGATCGAAATCGTCGAAGCTGCGGATGGGGCGAGCGTCAATCCCGTTGCTGGCCAACTGATCCGCGATACGCGTGGCCGACGTCACCAGGTAGCGGGCCAGACCCGCGACGCCGGACTCGCGCCGCTGCGACGACTTACGTGTGTGCTCCGGCTCGGCCCTCAGCAAGATCCAGGTGCGCCGCTTGGCAGGCGCGGGATAGGGCCCGACCACCTGCTCATACAGCGCCACCAGGCTGGCGGGCGCGGTCTTGCCAACCCGGTAGCCGGCCGAGACGACGTCGGCCTCGAGGTCCGGGCAGTGTGCAGTCACCAACTGCTCCACCAGTCGGGTGTCGACGACATCGTCGGTGTAGGCCTGACCGCTGACGATCACCGTCGGGGTGAACGGCCGGGGCACCAGTTCGATGGCCGACGCCAGGTAGCCGTCCTGCCAGCGAACCGCGACGTGGTCGCCCGGCATCACCGTCGCGCCGACGGCCGGCTCGGACGGCAAATCGGGGACGTTGCGGTGGCGTCGACGCCACGAGAACACCGCCGCCACCCAGCCGGTCAGCCGCCGGCCCCGGATCGTCACCACAGCGGCAAGCGTGATCACGACGGCCAGCGTGATGCCGACCCACAGCAGGTCGTGGGGCAGGAACAGGGCGATGCAGGCGGGAATCAGCGCCGCCGCCCATAGTGCGTGGCCGGTGGTGAAGCGCAGCCCGAAGAAGCCGAGGACCTTCTTCATCGGCGCCTCAACGCGCGTCGGGCCAATGCGCCGAGACCGAGGGCGATGGCGAGTCCGGTGGCGGTGACAACGACGGCCGTGATTGGTCCGCGGTCCGGCGGCGGTACGTAGACCGGCGGCGGAAGCTGCTTGACCTGGTATGGAACCCGTTGCGGGCCGGGAGGTACGTCCCATGTCAGCGCCGCGACGGGGTCGATGACTCCTGCGCCGACCTCGTTGTCGACGCCACCGCCGGGGTGTCGCGCGGTGGCAGTGATCCGGTTGATGATCTGCGCAGGCGTGAGTTCGGGGAACCGCTGTTTGAGCAGGGCCGCGAGCCCGGAGACGTAGGCGGCCGCGAATGAGGTGCCGGTAATGGGGATCGGTCCGTCCTGACCTTGCAGGGCGTTCACCGGCGCACCGTCGTAACCGAGCGCGATGATGTTCTCCGCGGGCGCGGCGGCGCCGACCCACGGCCCGTTCATCGAGAAGTTGCTCGGCTGCCCGTTCTGGGCGATCCCGCCGACGGTCAGGACCAGCGGCGAGTACCAGGCCGGGCTGACGATCGTCTGCACCTGCTTCCAGCCGCGCGGATCAGCCGGGATCGCCGCATCGGGGGGTGGGTTCTGGCTGCAGTCCTGGCCGGTGTTGCCGGCCGCGACGATGATGACGGCGCCCTTGACGTTGACGGCGTAGTTGATCGCCGCACCAAGGCCGGATTCGTTGATCGGCCTGGTCACCTTGTAGCAGGCGGCCTCGCTGATGTTGATCACCTGCGCGCCGATGTTGGCTGCGTGCACCACCGCACGGGCCAGGCTGCGCAGTGAGCCCGCGGTCTGCGTGGTGTTCGGGTCGTTCGGATCCGTGCGGGAGCCGACCGGCTGGAACGCCTCCGACGTCTGCCGTAGCGACAAAATCCGCGCGTCCGGCGCGACGCCGATGAACCCGTCGGTCGGCGCTGGCCGGCCCGCGATGATCGACGCCGTCAACGTGCCGTGCGAGTCGCAGTCGGACATTCCGTTGCCTGCCCCGTCGACGAAATCACCGCCCGGCTCGGCGGGCACCCGCGGTGAGCCGTTCACCCCGGTGTCGATGACAGCGACAGTTACCCCGGCGCCCGTTGCGAACTTCTGCGCGTCGCTGATCCGCAGGTAGTCGTTCGCCCACGGCTTGTCGGCGAAATTCGAGTTCGGGAACGCCGTGGGCGCCGAGCAGACACGGCGCTGCTCGGTCGGCTGGTCGGGGCCGGTCTCATCCGGTGGCAAAACGGCCGGATCGATGGTCGGAGGTTCGATCGCGACGGCGGGGGGAGCGCTCAGCAACGCGAGACTCAGCGTTGCCAGCAGCACACCGATGCGGCGCACGCGCGGTCACCTCTTTCGACATCCGGCCCGTCCGCAGTGTGCTGACGAGTCCGCAGCAAACAATGTACCGGGCCAACGGCGGGACAAATTCTCACGTCAAGCCGTTTGGCCCAATGCACGCAGCCAATCTTAAGGGGATGCCAGAGGGGTCCGATCCGCTAACTGCGCTCGGCGAGGTCGCGGCGGGTGATAACGCAGCGTTAGGCGTCGAGGTCTTGCTGAACCAGCTCGACGACGGTCGCCAGCGCTTCCTCGTCGTCGGAGGCGACGGTGACCTCTGCGCCGTTACCTGCGCCCAGCGTCATGATCATCAGGGCCGAGCCTGCGTCGACGGGCTCGCCGCCGTCCATCGAGAGTGTGACGGGTACGCCGGCGGTGACGACGGCTTCGGCGATGATGGCCGCGGGTCGGGCGTGCAGTCCGATGGCCGAGCCGACGATGACGGTCTTGGCGGGCATTGGGGTCTCCTTAGGTGGTGGTTGGTGTGAGGACTAGGCGGTTGCAAGGGCCGGGGCCTCTTCGGCCTTGACGCTGGGCTTGATGAACTCTTTTGCGGCGATGACTGCCAATGTGCCTGCCACCGTCCCGGCCGCAAGGGAGACAACGAACCACAGCAAATGGCCGATGGCGAAGAACACGAAGATGCCGCCGTGCGGTGCCTTCAGCGTGACGTCGAACGCCATGATCAGCGCACCGGTGACGGCGCCGCCGAACATCATCGACGGAATGACCCGCAGCGGGTCCGCCGCCGCGAAGGGGATGGCGCCTTCCGAGATGAACGACGCCCCGAGAAGCCATGCGGCCCTGCCATTCTCCCGCTCGGGCTCGGTGAACAGCCCGGGCCGGATCGTCGAGGCGAGCGCCATCGCCAGCGGCGGCACCATTCCGGCTGCCATCACGGCGGCCATGATCCGCAGCGATGCGGGATCGGCGACGTTCAGGCCCGCGGTGGCGAACGCGTAGGCCGCCTTGTTCACCGGCCCACCGAGGTCGAAGCACATCATCAAGCCGAGCACGATGCCCAGCAGGATCACCGAGGTGCCGGTCATTCCGCCCAGCCAGTGGGTGAGGCCCGACGTGATCGCGGCAAGCGGACGGCCGAGTATCAGGAACATCAACAGGCCGACGACCAGGGAGGCGACCAACGGGATGATCACGACGGGCATCAAGCCTCGAAGCCAGCGCGGCGCGGCGATGCGGCTGATCCAGAGCGCGGTGAACCCGGCGATCAGACCGCCGACGATGCCTCCGATGAAGCCACCGCCGACGAACACGGCGACTGCACCCGCGGTGAACCCCGGCGCAATACCTGGACGGTCGGCGATCGCGAATGCGATGTAGCCGGCAAGTGCGGGTACCAGGAACATGAATGCCAGCTGGCCGAGTGTGAACAGCACCGCCCCCAGATACTGCGTCAGGCCGCCGGCGGGTAGGTCGGTCAGCGTGTTGGTGACGGCGATGTGGTTGCCGAGGGCGTTCATCCCGAAGGACAGCGGCTTCGGGTCGCCCGATGGGGTGTTGGCGATGTCGTAACCGGCGAACAGGAACCCAAGCGCGATCAGCAGGCCGCCCGCGGCGACGAACGGGATCATGTAGCTCACGCCGGTCAGCAGGATCTGCCGGAGGCGAGTGCCCCAGCCGACACCGCCTGCGGGTGCGGCCGCGGCGGCAGACGCGCTCGCGTCCCCCTGCACGCGGGCTGCGCCGGGGTTGGCCGCGGCGGCGAGCGCCTCGGCCACCATCTTGTCCGGTTCGTTGATGGCGCGTTTGACGCCGGATGCGATAACGGGCTTGCCCGCGAACCGATGCTTGTCCTTGACGCCGACGTCGGTGGCGAAGATGACCGCGTCGGCGTCGGCGATGGTCGACGGGTCCAGTGGCGTGCTGCCCGACGAGCCCTGCGTCTCCACGTGCAGCGTCGCGCCTGCCTTCTTGGCGGCCGCGACCAGCGAGTCGGCCGCCATGTAGGTGTGCGCGATGCCGGTCGGGCAAGCGGTGACCGCGACCAAGGTCCTCTGCTCTGCCTGCGCTGTTGCGGGCTTGGGCTTTTCGGTCGTTGCACCGAGGACGCCGTCGACCAGGTCGACGACTTCGGCGGGCGTGGTCGCATCACGCAGCGCCTCGACGAAGTCCTTTCGCACAAGGGCGCGGGCGAGGCTGGACAGCAGCTTCATGTGCTCGGCGCCGCCCGCCTCGGGCGCCGCGATCAGAAAGGCCAGGTCCGCTGGCCCGTCGGGTGCTCCGAAGTCGACGGCGGGACTCAGCCGGGCGAAACCGATCGACGCGGTTTCGACGTATGGCGATCGGCAGTGCGGGATCGCGATGCCGCCGGGCAGTCCGGTGGCCGACTGCTCTTCGCGCGCCATCGCCGCGGCGATCAGCCCCTCGGCGTCGTGGGTCCGGCCGGCGTCGGCGAGCCGGTCGACGAGTCGGCCGATCACGGTCTGCTTGTCGCCGGCTACGTCGACGTCGAGCAGGACCAGATCGGTGTTGATGATCGGCTGGGAGGCGGTACTGGTCATGGCAATACTTTCGTGTTGGTGGTGGGCGAGAGCGGGGCAATGGGTGTCACGCTGACGGCATCGAGGTCGACCTCGGCGGGTGTGGGGAGAGCGGATCCGGGAAGCGCGGCCGCGGCGCTGCCGTACGCCACGGCCATCTGCAGGCGCTGCGGAGGAACGGCTCCGCCCACGTCGGCGCGCAGGTAGCCGGCCAGTGAGGCGTCGCCCGCGCCGACGGTGCTGCGCGCGACGATGGGCGGCGGCGTCGCCATCCAGCTGCCGGTCTCGTCGACGAGCACGGCCCCTGCGGCGCCGAGGGTCGCGAGCACCGCGCGGACACCGCGGTCAACCAGTTGACGGGCGGCCGATACGACGGGCTCTGGATCTCCTTGGGCGACCGCGGCTTCCAGCGCCTGCGGTGAGTAGCCGAGCACGCCGGCGAGTTCCTCCGCATTCGGCTTGATCAAGTCGGGGGCCGCCCGGTCGAAGGAGTCGACGAGCGCCGCGAGCGGACCGTCGGAGGTGTCGATGGCGACCCGGCACGGATACGGCTCGAGCAGCGCGACCACGTCTGCGTACCAACGGTCCGGCACACCGGGCGGCAGCGAACCGGACAGCACAACCCAGGCCGCGGTCTGAGCGTTCGCGACCACCGACCGGGTCAACGCGTCGAGGGTAGCGGCATCCAGGGCTGCGCCGGGTTCGTTGAGTTTCGTTGTGGTGCCGTCGTGTTCGGTGATGGCGAGGTTGGTCCGCACCGCTCCGGCGGTCGGTACGGACCTGAACGGCACGGCGGCGGCCGCAAGCGCGGCCACCAGTGGATCGTCGACAGGCGCGGGCAGCACCGCCACGGCGTCCAGCCCGGCCAGCGTCAACGCGCGTGCGACGTTGACGCCCTTGCCACCCGGCTCGGAGGTCACCGACGAAACCCGGTGCACCGCGCCGCGGGTGAGCGGCGCGCTGAGCGTCACCGTGCGGTCGATGCTCGGGTTGGGGGTGACGGTGACGATCATGCGATCACCACCTCGACGCCGCTCGCGGTCAACTGCTCGCGATCGGCGGCGGTGATCTCCGAGTCGGTGATCAGGGTGTCGACACTCGAGATCGGGGCAAAGCTGACGAAGTCCTCGCGGCCGACTTTTGACGAATCAGCAGCGACCACAACATAATTGGCAGCCTTGACCATGGCGCGCTTGACCGCGGCTTCGTCGCTGTCCGGGGTGGAGAGGCCATGGCGAACACTGATCGCGTTGGTGCCGATGAACGCGATGTCGACCCGCAGCGTGTCGAGCACTCTCAACGTCTGTTCGCCGACGGCTGCCTGGGTGAGACCCCGGACGCGGCCGCCGAGTAGTTGCAGCGAGACCGAAGGCATGGCGGCCAGCCGGGCGGCGATCGGCACCGAGTTGGTCACCACCACCAGTTCACGGTCGGCAGGCAATTGCGCCGCGATGCGTGCGGTGGTGGTCCCGGCGTCCATCAGCACGCTGGCCCCGCCGAGGGGAAAGAACTCGGTGGCCGCAACGGCGATCGCGTCCTTGTGTTCGGCCCGGGTGGTCTCCCGCTCGCCGACGCCCGGCTCGACGAGGTGCAGCGCACGGGTCGGCACGGCGCCGCCATGTACCCGCCGAAGAACACCCGCCTTGTCCAGGACGGCTAGGTCGCGCCGCACCGTCTCGGTGGTGACGTCGTAGGCCTGTGCCAGCTCGGCCACTGAGGCGCGGCCCTTCGAGATCACCAGCGAGGCGATCGCTTGCTGACGCTCTTCGGCGTACATGAGGCTCCAGTTTGTTGTGGATTGCCGTATTTGTGGGTTTAAGTCCGCATTGATGTGGATATAGTTGGTTTTACTACTGTTCGTGTTGACTTGTCAAGATATTCTTGTAATCTGTTTCACATGACTGCTTCATCCCCGCCTACGTCACTCCCGAAGGACAGCGCCGCTGCCGGCTATCCGGCAGGCACGGTGCTGCGGGGTGTCCCTGTGGTCGCCGGTGTCCAGTACGCGCCGGTGATTCGGCCAGGAAGGCTGCCCGTCGTCGACGACACAACGGACGCCCAGGTGGACGATTCGGACCGAGCCGCCGAGGCCGAACGGTTCGTGGCGGCCGCCACCGCCGTGGCCACCCGGTTGCGGGATCGCGCAGCGCATGCGACCGGCGCGGCATCGGAGGTTCTCGCCGCCACCGCCACGCTGGCGCAGGACCGTGCCTGGC
>Ga0075364_10000465_pt1 | contig 20504 bp, 16 predicted proteins | sample EndMetdeltDD1764_FD_71517 | JGI IMG/M metagenome (GOLD analysis project Ga0075364, IMG submission 71517) | Populus endosphere microbial communities from Tennessee, USA - Endosphere MetaG P. deltoides DD176-4 | ecosystem: Host-associated > Plants > Roots > Endosphere | place: USA: Tennessee...
GTTCTCGTCGTCATCATCTTCCTGCAGACATGGCGCGCCTCGATCATTCCGCTTCTGGCGGTTCCGGTCTCGGTCGTCGGTACGTTTGCCGTCATGTATATGTTCGGCTTTTCGGTGAATGCGCTCACCCTGTTCGGGCTTGTGCTGGCCATCGGCATCGTCGTGGATGACGCCATCGTGGTTGTCGAGAACGTCGAGCGCAATATCGAGAACGGGCTCTCCCCGCGTGAAGCGACCTATCGCGCCATGAAGGAAGTGTCCGGCCCGATCATCGCGATTGCGCTGGTTCTGGTCGCCGTTTTTGTGCCGCTCGCCTTCATCTCCGGCCTGTCCGGCCAGTTCTACCGGCAGTTCGCGCTGACGATCGCCATCTCGACAGTCATCTCGGCGATCAACTCGCTGACGCTGTCTCCGGCGCTGGCCGCCCTGCTCCTCAAGGGTCATCATGCTCCTAAGGACCGCCTGACGCGCGGCATGGATTTTGTCTTCGGCTGGTTTTTCCGTGGCTTCAACCGGGCCTTCGGTGCCGCCTCCAATGGTTATGGCCGCACGGTCGGCGGGCTTCTGTCGCGCAAGAGCCTGATCATGGTGATCTACCTCGCTCTGGTCGGCCTCACCTACAGCATGTTCAATGCCGTGCCGGGCGGTTTCGTGCCGAGCCAGGACAAGCAGTATCTCGTCGGCTTCGCGCAGCTGCCGGACGGCGCAACGCTTGATCGCACCGAAGAGGTGGTCAAGCAGATGAGCGACATCGCGCTCAAACAGCCGGGCGTAAAACATGCCATCGCCTTCCCGGGCCTCAACATCAACGGTTTTACCAATGGTTCGAATGCCGGCGTAGTCTTCGCCGTGCTGGACGACTTTGAAAACCGCAAGACGCCGGAACTTTCCGGCGATGGCATCGCCATGGCGCTGAACGGCCAATATGCCGGCATCAAGGATGCGTTCATCGCCATTTTCTCGCCACCGCCGGTCAATGGTCTCGGCACCACGGGCGGCTTCAAGCTGCAGATCGAGGACCGCTCCGGTTTCGGTTACCAGACACTCGACGAAGCCACCAAGGCCGTGATCGCGAAGGCGTACCAGACACCTGAACTGGCTGGCATCTTTTCCAGCTACCAGATCAACGTGCCGCAGCTTTACGCCGATCTCGACCGCGCCAAGGCTGAACAGCTGGGCGTCTCCGTCACCGACGTTTTCGAAACGCTGCAGATCTATCTCGGTTCGCTTTATGTCAACGACTTCAACGCCTTCGGTCGCACCTACAGTGTGCGTGTGCAGGCCGATGCCAAATTCCGCGCCAAGGCGGATGATATCGGCAACCTGAAGGTTCGTTCGCAATCCGGCCAGATGATCCCGCTGTCGGCGCTTCTGAAGGTGGATGAAACCGCAGGTCCGGAACGCACCACGCGTTACAACGGTTTTCTGTCGGCCGATATCAACGGCGCTCCGGCTCCCGGCTTTTCCTCCGGCCAGGCGCAGGCGGCGATGGAAAAGATCCTCGACGAGACCCTGCCGTCGGGTATCGACTATGAATGGACGGACCTGACCTACCAGCAGATCCTTGCCGGCAATTCAAGCATCATCGTTTTCCCGCTGGCTCTGCTTCTGGTCTATCTCGTGCTGGCCGCCCAGTATGAAAGCCTGACACTGCCGCTTGCCATCATCATGATCGTGCCGATGGGCGTGCTGGCAGCACTGACCGGCGTGTGGCTGACGGGAGGCGACAACAACATCTTCACCCAGATCGGCTTGGTGGTGTTGGTGGGGCTATCGGCGAAAAACGCGATCCTGATCGTGGAATTCGCCCGCGAACTGGAGTTTGAAGGACGAACACCATGGCAGGCCGCGGTCGAAGCCAGCCGCCTGCGTCTGCGCCCGATCCTGATGACATCAATGGCCTTCATCATGGGTGTTGTGCCGCTGGTCATCTCCACCGGCGCGGGTGCCGAAATGCGCGCCGCCATGGGTGTCGCAGTATTCTCCGGCATGATCGGCGTGACCTTCTTCGGCATCTTCATGACCCCGGTCTTCTACATGCTGGCACGCGCAATGGCCGGCAACCGGCCGCTGACCCAGCATAAGGATGAACACGAAGGTCAGAACAGTTCGGAGGCAGCTCCCGCTCTCTCTCCAGCGGAGTAACAGGCTGCTTCCCGGTCGGGGTTCACTTGCCTGTCTGCCGCAGGGACGTGACGCCAGCCCCGATCTGCCGCGCGGATCCTTCCACCGAGGACCCGCGCGGCATCGTTTATTTCCAGCTTGTGTAGTCGCTCGCCGTGCAGCCGAACGGCGCGTTCTGATCGCCGAACCGTTTCTGCAACTGATCGCAGCCCCATTCATTCATGGCAGCCGGCAGCATGTTGTTGATCTCCATGCCGATCTGAACGTATTGCGTTTTGGCGCTCGTGACGTACCACAGCCAATAACCAAGCGCGGCAGCGACAATCAGCACGATGATGGCCGCGAAAGTCAGAACGCCGCGCAAAAAACCGCCCTTTTTGACCGGCTCGCGCAGCGGCGGCAATTCATCGACCGTCGCCTTAGCCGTCGCGATTGAGGCAAGTGCTGCCGCCCGCTCGTCATCCGTCATCATGATGCGTTCCAACCCGGCATCAAGCAGAACCGGATAAGCCGTCTTGCCGTGCCGCACGGCCAGCGCGATGGCCTTGCCATCTTTCTCGCCAATAATGATCGGCTCTTGTCCTTTGCCAAAACGGCTGTAAGCGGTACGCTTGGTCTTGTCGTCGGCAATCTTGTCCGCATAGGTCACGAACAGCCGTCCCAAACGCTCGTTGAAAGCAGCGATTTCCACCGGAACCAGCTTCAGCGCCGCCGGCGTCGTGAGCCGGCTGCGTGCATACGACATTCTGACACCCAGCACAATGGAAATCAGGCAAAGAGCCGCCATCAACCCGAAAAGCACACCAAAGGTAATGAAACGGTTCCACAGCTTTTCGAGCCCAAGGCTGAGCGTCGCCATCTCCGGGTGATCGGCGGAAATCACGATATCGGTTTCGTAATCGCCGGAATGGGCATCCACGAAAAAGATATGGGTTTCGCTTTCATAGCTCTTGCCCTGATAGGTGTAGGAAAGGCGGGCTTCGCAATCGGTGAAAAAGCCTTTGCGCGTCTTGCATTCGCCATCAAGGATGCGGCCATCTTCCATCAGCATCGGGTTCTGGCTGATCTGGTAGTCACGCCACAGATTGGGCCCCTGCCAATAGAAAATGAAACCTGCAAGCAGGACGACGATCGGGATAGACCATGCGTAACCGCGCGGCAGCGAAAGCGACGATTGTTTCAGCGCCAGCGGGCGGCTGGGCAGGGAGATTTCGGGAAAGGTCATGATGCCTCTCAACTGCGCCGGGCGCAGGATATAAATGCGGGCAATATCGAATTGCCAATGACAGGGGACAAGATACCATCAGGAAGAAGACGGCATCCCGGTTTCGAAAAAGGCAGAACAGCCAGACGCCGACTTAGCGCACACATCGAAATCGGCAAGCCGTCCGTTATCACCTGCGGTTTTTACCCTGATCCACCTTCCCGCGCATCGATCATCGCCGTCAGCGTCGAGAGCCTGTCCGCATCGCGCGGCAACTTATCCTGCCTGAGACGTGCGATACGCGGAAATCGCATGGCGACCCCCGACTTGTGACGGCTGGAGCGGTTGATGCCTTCGAACGCCACTTCCAGCACGAAACCGAAATCCGGCTGCGCCTTCACCGCCCGCACCGGACCGAAACGATCCACCGTGTTGTCGCGCACGAACTTGTCGAGCACTTCCAGTTCGGCATCGGTGAAACCGAAATAGGCTTTGCCTACCGGCACAAGCTGATCGCCATCCGGCCCATCGGCCCAGACACCAAAAGTGAAATCGGAATAATAGCTCGACCGCTTGCCATGGCCGCGCTGGGCATAAAGCATGACGGCATCGATGTTGAACGGATCGCGCTTCCACTTGAACCATGGCCCCTTGAGGCGACCGGCCTGATAAACGCTGTCCTTTCTTTTGATCATCACGCCTTCGATGACGGGATCGGGCGGATCGCGCCGCAGGGCCTCAAGCTCATCCCAGGTCTTGAACGGCACCAGATCGGAAAGATCGAACCGGTCATGCGGGGCTTGGGCAATGATCCCGGAAAGACGTTCACGGCGTTCCAGAAACGTCTGCGCACGAATGTCCTCGTCAGCTTCGAACAGGAGATCGTAGGCGCGGACAAAGGCAGGGTAATCATCCAGCATCTTTGCCGTCACCGTCTTGCGATTAAGGCGCTGCTGCAGATCGGAAAAGGTACGGGTGGGATTGTTGGAGCGGGCGGTGCCGCCAACCAGCAATTCGCCGTCGATGACACCGTCAAAACTGATGGCATCGACAATATCGGGAAACGCGCCGGTAATATCGTCACCCGAGCGCGAATAGAGCTTTTTCGTGCCGCCATAACTCGACATCTGTACACGGATGCCATCCCATTTCCATTCGGCGGCATAATCGGCGGGATCGAGTTTTTCGAGATCACCATCTTCCACCGGATTGGCGAGCATGACGGAATGAAAAATCGCCGGCGTTGCGAGAACCGGTTTCTCCGCCCTACCCTCCAGCCAGGCGAATAGCGGTTCATAGGGCGGCTCCAGCCCGTGCCAGAGCGTTTCGATTTCCGTCACATCCTTGCCCGACATGTCCGACAACGCCTGTTTGGCGAGACGAGCAGACACGCCGATTCTGAGAGCCCCAGTCGCCAGTTTGAGGAAGGCGAAGCGCGCAGACGGATCGAGATGATCCAGCAGATCGCGCACGGCGGAGCGGACTTCGGTGCGACCCAGCGCATTCATGCGGGCAACGACTTCGCCGAGACGCGGCTGTTTCGTGTCGTCCACACGCTCCTTGGCACCGCCATCCCAGACCAGAGCGATGGTTTCGGCAAGATCGCCGACATAATCATAGGAATAACGGAACAGAACTTCGTCCATGCGTTCCATGACGAGTTCGCGCAGCATGGCGGGTTTGACGCTTTTGAGATCCAGCGTGCCGGCAATAGCGGCAAGGCCGTATCCCCGATCCGGATCAGGCACGTTACGAAAATAATCGGCGAGCAGCTTGAGTTTGCCGTTGCGCGACGGGGTGAGAACGAGACGATCGAGGAGAGTGGAAAAAGCTTTCATCAATCCCCCTCATCTTCATAACCGACCAGATGCAGTGGCTTGGCGGGGATATTCTGCAATTCGCACCAGCGCACCAGCGCCTCCTCGCGCCCATGCGTCACCCAGACTTCGGAGGGCGCTATCTCCTTGATAGTTTCCAGCAGTTCCGGCCAGTCGCAATGATCGGAAATCACCAGCGGCAGTTCCACCCCGCCCTGCTTGGCGCGCTGGCGCACCATCATCCAGCCGGAGGCGAAGGAGATCAGCGGTTCGTTGAAACGGCGGGCCCAGCGATCCTGAAAGGCGGAAGGCGGACCGACAACGATGGCGCCCTTGAACAGATCCGGCGTGCTCTTGTCGATCGTTGCCGGACGCAGATCGCCCAGTTCAATCCCCTGCCCCACATAATAATCGCAAAGCTTTGCCAGTGCGCCGTGGATGTAAACCGGTTTCTCCCATCCGCAATCGCGGATCAGCCGGATGACGCGCTGCGCCTTGCCGAGCGAATAGGCGCCGACCAGATGCGTGCGCTCCGGGAACTGTTCTATCGACCGCAAAAGTTTGGCGATCTCACCCCGTGGTTCGGGGTGATGAAACACCGGCAGACCAAAAGTCGCCTCGGTTATGAAGACATCACATTTGACCGGCTCGAACGGCGCGCAGGTGGGATCGATGCCGCGCTTGTAATCGCCGGACGCCACGATGCGCAGGCCATCTTTTTCAACGGCAATCTGGGCCGATCCCAGCACATGCCCGGCTGGATGAAAACTGACAGTGACACCGCCGACGTCAAGAACCTCGCCGAATTCAGCCGCCTGCTCGCTTTCGCAAAAATCCTCGCCATAACGAATGCGCATGATGTCGAGCGTCTGTCGTGTTGCCAGCACATGGGCATGGCCGGCACGGGCGTGATCGGAATGGCCGTGGGTGATCAGCGCCCTTTTTACAGGACGTACCGGATCGACGTAAAAGCCGCCGATCGGGCAGAACAGCCCGGCGGGTGTGGGATGAAGCAGGGCCTCGGGTTTCATCCTATCGAGATAGGGCGAGCCTGAGGCTTTGGTAAGGGTAGGTCAGGCGCGGAACGGCAGGCGCACATTCTTCATGGAAATGGCGGCGATGAGGCCCAGAGCCGCAATGCCCGACGCCGTGAGGAACATGTTCGTGAAAGCGCCGGCGTAAACCTCGGCGACTGCCGCACGCGATGCTTCCGGCAATGCCGCCATCAGTTTCGGCGTGAGCGAATGGATATCGGAAACGCCGGGAACATTCAGCTGCACACCCTTCAAGCCCGCCGCAATGATTGCGCCGTAGATGGAGATGGCGATGGCTGCACCACCCATGCGCATCAGAGTAACCGTGCCGGTAGCCGTCCCGATATCACCTCTCGGCACCGAATTCTGCACGGCGATAACCGGCGCCTGCTGGCCGAACCCGACCGCCAGCCCCTGAAACAGCATGACCAGAGCGATGACATAAAGCGGCGTGCCGACATGCAGTTGCGAAAACACTCCGAGTGAAATGCAGTTGAGCGACAGGCCGAGTACAAGGAAAGGTTTGTAGCGTCCGGTCATGGCAATCAGGCGACCAGCCGAAATGGAACCGATCACGAGACCGACCGTGACGGCCACGAAGAACAGTCCGGCAACGGTTGGCGAAAGGCCGGTGGTTGTTTGCAGAAACAGGGCGAAATAATTGACCATGCCGATGGCAACCGATCCGCTGGTCGCCGAGATGATCAGTGACAGCGTGAAGGTCGAATCCTTGAACAGCCGCAGCGGCACGATCGGCTCTGCGGCGCGTTTTTCCACAACAACCCATGCAGCGATGCAGAGCGCGCAAATGACGACAACAACAAGGCTTTGGACTGAGATGATCGAGCCGAACAACTCGCCGCTATCGGCAAACAGAACGAAACACGAGATCGCCGCCGCCAGCAGGATGGCACCGAGATAATCGATTTTCGGCTGACGCTCCGGCCGCTTGTAGGGCAATAGAATGGCAAGCCCCGTCAGGACGACAATACCGATCGGCAGGTTGATGAGAAAGATTGAACGCCAGCCGAACACGTCGCTCATCGTGCCGCCCAGCAGCGGTCCGACACTGCCGGATGCCATGATCACGAGACTTGTATAGCTTTGATATTTGGCCCGGTCGCGCGGTTCGAACAGGTCGGCATTGACGGAGAAGATCGATACCATGATGCCGCCGCCGCCAAGCCCCTGAAACACGCGAGCGGCGATCAGCGATTCCATCGACCAGGCCAGGCCGCAGATCAGCGAGCCGATGGTAAAAAGGGTGATGGCCGCCATCATCACGTATTTGCGCCCGAACAGATCGCCAAGCTTTCCGTAAACCGGCATGACGGCGCTGCTGGCAAGCAGATAGGACGAGCCGATCCAGCCAAACCGCTCCAGTTGCCCAAACTCACCGACGATGGTTGGCAAGGCGGTGGAGACGATCTGGTTGTCCAGCGTCGCCATGAACATGGAAAACATCAGGAAAAAGAACAGAAGCAAACGGCGGCGAGGATCGGCGACAAGAGACTGAAACGCCGGCTGAGACATATCCATGGGCAAACTTTCGCTAAGGCAAGCGAATTTATGTGCGTTTAGCATATAATAGTCAACAGCACATTTCTGCGTATTGCATTTACATGTTCAAAATCACTTTCGAGTTTGCTAGAAGATGACCATGACCAAACAGGCTCAAATCACCGTTTCCCAACCGCAAGCCATCCGGCCGACGCACGACGACGCGATCATCGACATCGGCCAGACGCTGACGCGCATGCGTTTTCTGATCGGGCGACGTATCGTCGGCCGCATGGCGATTGCCAATGTGGCGCCGGGGCTGGAATTGACGGATCTGGATGTGCTCGACGTCAGTCGCCGCATTGCTCAAGCGGGCGGCGAGGTGACGGTGGGCGCCATTGCCGAGGCGATGCGCATAGACCCATCACGCGGCAGCCGGCTTGTGGCCGATCTTGTCACCCGCGGCATTCTGCGGCGCGATGCCTCCCAGGAGGACGGCCGCCGCTCGCTGATTGCACCAACCGAACTTGGCCAGACGCTGCTATGCGAAATCCGCAACGTCAAGCACGGCCTGATCGAACAGATGACGGATGATTGGAGCGATGGTGACCGTCAGGATTTCGCCCGGTTGTTCGAACGTTTCGTCGATGGTTTCGAAGCGGTTTATCAGTCCTCGGACAAAACCGGCGAACCCGCAGGCCTGCCGCCGGGTTCCGCTAAAATCTCCGCCAGCTAGATCCCGTATCCGTCCGCCAGAAGCGTATGTGATACGCGCAAGCGATCGCGGCCAAGCTCCTTGGCCTCGTACATGGCGCGGTCAGCGCTCGCCAGCAGGTTTTCCGGCGTATCGCCATCCTGCGGAAAGAAGGCGGCTCCCATGCTGCAGCTTGGCCGGATCGACTGGCCTTCGATGATGACCGGCGAGGAAATCGCCATGCGCAATTCCTGCAGACGGCGGACGATGCCCGGCTCATCCTGAAAGCTGTTCGGGAACACGATGGCGAATTCATCGCCACCAAGGCGAACCAGCAGATCGCTGGCCCGCACGCAGGCCGACATGCGGCCGGCCAGCACCTTCAGCACTTCGTCGCCCGCAGCATGGCCGAACCGGTCGTTGATCTGCTTGAAATTGTCGAGATCGATATAGGCGACGGTGACCTTTTTGCCCGAGCGCTTGGCTTCCAGCAGAACCCGGTTGAACTGTGTCCAGAACAAAGCGCGGTTCGGCAATCCGGTTAGCGCGTCATGATGCGCCATATGGCGGATGCGCTCTTCGCTGCGGGCGCGTTCGATGGCGATGCCGGCAATATCGGTGGCAACCGCCATCAGTTCCAGTTCCGTTTCAACGGGTTCGCGAACCGTGCGGGCATAAAGCGCAAAAGTGCCAAGAACTTCACCATCCGGCGCCATGATCGGTGTCGACCAGCAGGCGCGAAAACCGAACACCAGTGCCAGGTCGGCAAATGAATGCCAGAGAGGATCATTCTCGATATCGCTGACAACGACGCGAGACTGACGCCATGCCGCAGTTCCGCACGATCCCGTTCGCGGACCGATCTCGATACCGTCGATCAGCTTTATATAGGTTTCGGGCAGGCTGGGTGCCGCGCCATGCCGCAGCCGCTCGGACCCTTCCTCTATCAGCAGGACCGAAGCGCAGATGTCGCTCAATTGTTGCTCAACCAGCCGCGTCAAGGCATCAAGAACTTTTGGCAAAGGCTGGCCGCGCGCAATCATTTCCAGAAGCGTTGCCTGGCAACGACGCAACTCTTCCTGCCGCTTGCGTTCGGTAATGTCGCGCGACAAACCGATGAGGCCGATCACCTCGCCGGCTTCGTTGTGCAATGGCGTCTTGGTCGTCAGCAGCCAGACCGGGTCGCGATCCAGAACCTCGATAAATTCCTCACGTTCGACAAACCCTCTGCCCACAGACATCAATTGCTGTTCGACCATAAAAATCTCTTCGGCTTTCTCCAGCCGGATATGGTCAAAAATCGTGGTGCCGAGCACGCCGCCGGCCACATAGGAGCCACTGGCAGCCACCGTTGCGGCATTGGCGTAAACATAACGGCTGCGACGATCCTTTATATAGAAATATTCAGGAAAATCATTGAGGATGCTGGCAGCGTCGAGCGCACGTTCCAGCAGTTCGCGCCGATCGTCAAACAGTTCACCGGAGGTGGAAATTCTGAGCAGTTGATAGCGGAGTTCATCCAACGCATCGAAACCGTCCTCCGAGACGACCTCCCGCAACATGGCACTGCTCATCCATGCTTCTCCTTCGTGACAATCATCGTCTGGGAGTCCCACCGCCCACGAGAGAATGATGGGCGACAATTCCTTATCCTTAATTAAGAGGATTGGAACATTTCGAAACTTTTGCGGGCTAAAGATTTCCATATCGGCTTATCCGTGTATCGATTTGATACGAAGACGCGGCAGAAACCAAGCGAAGAGAGATTATGAACCGATCTTTAGGGATATCACGCCGAAACGCCCTGACCATGGTGCTGACAACTGCCGGTTCCGTGCTTGCAGAGCGAATCACTTACGCCGCATCTCAGCCGATTATCGGGACGACGAACCTGCGCGGCGGCATCGATGCGAGGGCCGAAGGACTGGTACCCGGCGCGCTCGATGAGCAGAGCCGCAAGCTTGCTTCCATCATCGCCAAGGCTGCCAGCAGCGGTCAGCCGGTGTTTCTGCCCCCCGGCACTTATCGGATCTCCAATCTCGATCTGCCGGACGGCACGCGGCTGCATGGCGTCGCTGGTGCAACCCGGCTCGTGTATGGTGGCGGCGGTCATCTCTTCAACGCCCAGGGTGCAAACCGCATCGAGGTATCCGGCCTCGTGATCGACGGCGCGGGCAGAGAGCTTGGCGAACACGTGTCCGCCCTTATCCACCTGCGCGACGTCGGCGAGACCATCATCGAAAATTGCGAGATCATCGGATCGGCCAAGACGGGTATTCAGCTGGAGCGCTGCGGCGGCAGGATCGATCGCTGCCGCATTGCCGGAGCGGCTGACTATGCAGCACTTGCCATCGAAAGCACCGGTCTTTCCATCACCGGAAACACGGTCACGGATTGCGGCAATGGCGGCATTCTCGTGCATCGCTGGACGAAGGGGCCGGATGGCACGCTTGTTACCGGCAACCGCATCACCGGCACACGCGCCACCAATGGCGGCACCGGACAATATGGCAATGCCATCAACGTTTACCGCGCCGACAATGTGCAGGTGATCGGCAACCAGATTTCAGCCTCGGCCTTTTCCGCGATCCGCTCCAATGCCGGATCGAATGTTCAGATCGCCAACAACCAGTGCCTGGCGTCCGGCGAAACGGCCATCTATTCCGAATTCGGGTTCGAAGGCGCGATCGTCAACGGCAATGTGGTGGATGGCGCCGCCAACGGCATTTCCATCGTCAATTTCAATGAGGGCGGCCGGATGGCCACGGTCAGCGGCAATGTCGTGCGCAATCTTTCGCTGACCGCTCCTTACGAACAATCGGATACGTTTTTCGGCCTTGGCATCAGCGTCGAGGCAGATACCGCCGTCTCCGGCAATGTCATCGAAAATGCGCCGCGTTTCGGCCTGCTGCTTGGCTGGGGGCCGTTCCTGCGCAATGTCACCGTCACCGGAAACGTTGTTCGTCAGGCAAAAACCGGCTGTGCCGTGTCCGTGGCAGACGGTGCGGGCAGCGCCGTGATCACCAACAATCTGTTTGAAAACACGCCCGGCGGTGGTGTCATCGGCCATCGCTGGCACGATGTGGCAAGCAAGGAACTGGCGCTCGATGCAGCGGGATTTCCGCATCTGACGGTGGCAGGCAACAGGGTGATTTAGCTTTCCAGCCAGCCAGAAGCATCAAAACTGACGTTTTGGCCATGGTGGAATATACGCACGATCGTGACGCAGCCATCCGAAACGGAAAAAGCAATCGTGGCCTGTCTGCGATATCCAAGCAGGCGAAGTCCCGGCCTCAAATCCACCGGCGTGCCGCGAGTGGGAAAGAGACCCAATGACTTGCAGTAGTCGATTAGACGCTGCAGGTATCGATCGGTTAAACGCATTCCCGCAAGAGGCAGAAGGTAAGCGGCTATCTCGGCAAGGTCGTTATCCGCACTTTCGGAAAACAAAACCTTGTGCATCATGAATGCTTGGCCGTCAGCGTTTGCATGCGAGCGTTAAGACGCTCCCGAACCTCGTCTACCGTAAAAGTCTTTTCAAGGCCTGCGTCAAGCCGGTCCAAAGTCGGCAGCACCTCATCAGTGACCCATTGATCGATCGCTGCGTCCTCTGCAACAGCATCTCGCAAACTGTCGGCCACGACGTCGCTCTCTGTCGCATATTCACCGGATGCGACCTTCTTCTCGATCCATCTCGCCAGATCAGCGGGGAGTGTGATGTTTAGCGACTGCATCTTGCTCATGGCGGTCTCCTGTCCTGAACATCATACACCAAGCCGCCTGCAAACCCATCGCAAGATTTCATGGGTCGCGCACGCGGATTGATCTTCCCCTCAAGCCATCGGCCTCATAGCTTACGCCCCATCAACCACGGAGGATTCGCATGCTGACGATCTATGGTGTCTATCGTTCGCGCGCCACGCGCCCGCTCTGGCTCCTGAACGAACTCAACCATCCTTTCCGGCTCTCGCCGGTCATTCAGGCCTATCGCATCAGCGAACCGTTGCAGCCTGAAGCCCCGCTCAACACGCTTTCTCCGGACTTTCTGGCCATCAACCCGATGGGCTCCATTCCCTCGATGGATGATGACGGTTTCGTTCTGCATGAATCGCTTGCCATCAGCCTCTACATCGCCCGCAAATATGGTGAGGCGCTCGAGCTTGGGCCCAAGGATATCGATGAAGAAGCACTCATGGTGCAATGGTCGCTGTTTGCCGCAACCAGCATCGAAACGCCGGCTCTGGACATCTCCGGCACCATTGCCCGCGGACAACAGGAAAGCGAAGAAGGTCGCACGGTCATCGACGTCGCGGCACGCCGGCTGAAGCGGCCGTTCGACGTTCTGGAAAAGCACCTCGCAACCAACAGCCATATGGTCGGCGGGCGCTTTACCGTGGCCGATATCAACGTGGCTGAATGCGTACGCTATGGTCAGGGCCATGCACCGCTTCTGGAAGAGCGCCCCGCGCTGAAGACCTGGCTGGAAACCTGCCAGAGCCGCCCGGGTTTCAAAACCATGTGGGAAGCACGCAACAACGAACCGGCATAACCCGATGATTGAAGCGGCGATTAGAGCGCCGCTTCTTCCTCCTCCAGCGCCCGCCTGACCGCAGGGCGCGCGGCTACCCGGGCGTAATGTTCGGCAACACGCGGAAACTCGTCGATATCGACGCCATCGCTTTTGAGCCACCCGGACATCACGAACAGATAGGCGTCCGCAACGGTGTAATCCTCGCCCATGACATAGGGCAGGATAAGAAACTCATCCTCGATCAGGCGAAAGCAGGCCCGCATATTTGCCGGCACCTTTGCCAACATATCCGCATGCGAGGAGGCATCATCCGCCCAGCGGGCAGCGCGGCGGCCATGGGCATGCGCCACATGCACGGTGGAAGCGATATAGGCATTAAATGCCTGCATGCGCGCGAATTCGAACGGATCCGACGGCGCCAGCCGCGCTTCGGTTTTTGACGCCATCTGTGCGATATAAGCGAGGATGGCGACGGTTTCCGTCAGCACGCCCTTTTCGGTTTCCAGCGCAGGCACACGCCCCTTCGGATTGACCTTCAGAAAACTCTCCGAACGCTGTTCCGCTTCAGCAAATTTCACTCGCTTCAGCGTATAGGGCAGGCCGGATTCGGCGAGTGCGATATGGCTTGCCCGCGAGCAAGCGCCTGGCGAAAAATGCAGCGTGAACATGAAATCCTCCTGATGGCTGCGGCAGTCTTAGCACCGCAGCCAGAAGGTCAGAAATGTTTTCGACGCCCGTTTATGCGAACAACGCGTCGGTCACGCGGACATCACCCACATGAATGCCATTCCAGTTTTTCATCGGGCGGTTGGCCATGGCGATGAGTTCTTCACGCAACGCATCGCCTTTGTCCAGGCAGCGGGCGATCAGGGCAAACACCATTGCTTCGGCAGCGCGCGTGGTGCCATCCTCACATTTGGTGGCGATCGCCACGCCCTTTTCCGGCAGGGCGGCAACGAATACGCCTTCGGCACCGGTCTTGGCAAAGATGCGGCCGGGCGCAAGCGCCATCAGTTTCGTGCAGGTGCGGTTGGTACCGGCCACATAAAACGGTTCCGCCATGCAGGCATCGAACAGGCGTTTTGAAGCCTTTGCACGCTCCGCACCGAGACCGTTGCCAGTCAGCATCTTGGCGAAACCATGCGCGAGACCCTTGAGCGGTGCGGCATAGGTCGGGATCGAACAACCATCCGTACCGCAGTTTTCCTGACCCAGAGAAGCACCCGTCAGGCTTTCCATGACGCCGCGAATTTCCTCCTGCAAAGGATGGTCGTAACCGACATAACCTTGCGGATCGACGCCCATCTGTACGCAAGTGCAGATGAAACCGGAGTGCTTTCCGGAGCAGTTGTTATGCAATGCCGTCGGTGCGCTCAAGGTACGGGCCTGATGGATCAGCGTCTGCTGATCGCTCGACCAGTGAGCGCCGCATTCCAGCACCGAAAGATCATGCCCGGCCTTGGCCAGCATGCCAGCAGCGGTTTCCACATGCAGGTCTTCGCCGGAATGCGACGAGCAGGCAAGCGCCAGTTCTCGGTTCGTCAGGCCAAAGGCATCGGCCGCGCCGCTTTCGATGAGCGGCAGCGCCTGCATGGCCTTGCAGGCCGAACGCGGAAAAACGCCTGCCTCAATATCGCCCAGCGAAAATACCAGCTTGCCATCACCATCGACAATGGCGGCGAGACCACGGTGGACGCTTTCAACGCGGCTGCCGCGGGTGACTTCGACGGTAACGGGGTTTTGCATGGCTCTCTCGCTCATTTGCTGCTGTCATCCTCCCGGAGCGGGCGAACAGTGCCTATCCGCATACTCCAACTTCGCACGGGGAGACTAGGTGAAATATCTGAAGCGATTGTTGCTTTTGATCTTCGTCGTTTATCTGCTGCCGACCTTTGCAGCGGCTGGCCTTTGGGCCATAAAAGACCGGCCGGGCAGATGGAGCGACGCCAACTGGGGTTCGGCGCATATTCTGCCGGAACCGCGCCTGGCGCAGGAGGCGGCAGTCTACGTATTCTCCGCTGCAACCGGCGGCCTTAAAGGCGCGGTTGCCAGCCATGCCTGGATCGTGACCAAGGAAAAAGGTGCGGCGAGCTATAACCGTTATGACAAGGTTGGTTGGGGCAGCCCCATTCGGCGCAACCACCGCCCGGCAGATGCCTACTGGTATTCGAACCCGCCGCAACTGGTCGCAGAGGTCAAGGGGGCCGAGGCCGAACGGTTGATCCCCAAGGTCGAAAGCGCCATTGCCGCCTATCCTTACGCACAACCGGGTGGCTACACGATCTGGCCGGGCCCGAACTCCAACACTTTTGTCGCTTATGTCCTGCGCAGTGTACCGGAGCTGGGTGCCGTCTTGCCGCCGCATGCAGTCGGTCGCGATTACCTGCCTGACGGCGAATTCTGGCACATGGATACCGACGGCCGCGACCTGCACGTAACACTGCGGGGATTGCTAGGGTTTTCAGCCGGCCTGCGCAGCGGTTTCGAAATCCACTTTCTCGGCCTCGTTGCCGGCATCGATATTGCCGCGCCAGGCATTAAGGTGCCGGCCATCGGGCGAATTGGCATTTAGTCTTATGAGCTATGCACAAAACGCAAAACGCCCGCGGAGGTCAGCGAGCGTTCGACGGTCTTGGGAGGACAGATCTTAAAGGCCGTTTGCCGTGCGGGCAAAGCGACGAATATTGTGGCGCTCGATACCGAGGTCTTCCAGCTCGCGCGGGGTCATGCGATCGAGTTCCGTTACGGTCTGCCGAAACTTGCGCCAGTTGTTAAGTGTACGTACGACGTTCATGACGATCCCCTTTCCTGGGTTTTCGAAGCTCAGCTGCCGGTTATTGGCGCTCTCTCGTCTTCGATGACCCTTATATACGCCTCACAAAGATGCACCAAAAGCGCGCAATCATCACTCCACCTATGCATAATTGCATAAGTCATATTATTTGAGATTGATGGCGAGGCATGAACTGAAAGATCGAAATGCAAAAAGGGCCGCTTGCGCGACCCTTCCATGAGGTTTGGTCCGGTTATACGAACCCGGTCCGCATCGCTGCGGTCCGATAGGAAGATGCGGCTCAGGTCGAGGGCTGCCCCGTCAAGACCGCCACCTTTCCATTGCCCGTAACACAGACCGAAATCTCATTAGACATTGGATCACCTTCCTTTCATTACGTTGACGATGATTAAAAGGTAGGTGGCGACGGCTCAGCTTGCAAGGCAAGTTATGTAACGACACGCGAATATATGTGCGTTGCAAAATGAGCCGGCTAGGCTTAGCATGCGCAAGCTTTCAGTAAAGTCCCCTGCACTTTGCCACGCATCTGACGAACCGCCGGGTCAGATCGTCAGCACGGTCTTGCCGATATGATTGCTGCTTTCCATCAGGCGATGAGCCTCGGCAACCTCGGTAAACGGCAGAACCGCGTGGATAACCGGGGCGACGGTGCCCGCCTCCAGCAAAGGCCAGACCTGGCTCTTTAGATCATCGCGGATAGCGCGTTTTTCTTCCGGTGTGCGAGGACGCATGGTCGAACCGGTGACGGTCAGGCGCTTGACCATGATCGGCGTCAGATTGACCTTTTCGGCGAGATTACCGCCAAGGAAGGCAATGATCGACAGGCAGCCGTCCTTGGCGAGCACGGAGAGGTTTTTCTCCAGATAGTCGGCGCCGATCATGTCGAGCACGGCATCCACCCCGGCGCCGCCGGTTTCGGATTTGACCACTTCGGCAAAGTCTTCGGTCTTGTAATTGATCGCACGTTTTGCCCCGAGCTTTTCGCAGGCGACACGTTTTTCATCGGAACCGACAGTGGTGTAAACGGTCGCACTAAAGGCCTTGGCAAGCTGGATCGCGGTCGTGCCGATTCCGCTTGAACCGCCGTGGATCAGCACGCTTTCGCCTTCGGTCAGGCCCGCCATCTGGAAAAGATTGGCCCAGACGGTGAAGAAGGTTTCGCAAAGCGCCGCCGCCTTGACCGCATCATATCCCTTGGGCCAAGGCAAAGCCTGCCCGGCCGGAACGGCGCAATATTCAGCGTACGCGCCACCATTGGCGAGCGCGCAGACCTTGTCACCAACCTTGAATTCGGAAACACCGTCGCCAATCGCCACAACTTCGCCGGCGATTTCCAGACCGAGAATGGGGCTGGCGTCCTTCGGTGGCGGATAAGCGCCCTTGCGTTGCTGCACATCCGGGCGATTGACGCCGGCAGCTTCGACTTTCACGAGAATTTCGCCGGGGCGGGCAACAGGCAGCGCCCCAAGCGTGATGGTCATCGTCTCTGGCCCACCAAAAGACGGCAGGTCGATATAGCGCATTTGGCTCGGCAATAACATTTCGCTCTCCCATCTTCGTCCCGAATTGACTTAAAGCAGTCCCCGAAACATGGGAAGGCGGCGTTACGTCGCCCCCCCGCGCAGCTTGGACAGAAGATCCGGCTCGCCGCTGCCGAACATCCGGAATACAAGGCCACCCTCGTTTTCCTTCGAGGCAGCCTTGATCGCGGCGATTTCCGTGCTCACTCGGCCGACATCGTCCAGCAACAGGCCTTGCGGCAATTCGATCACGCCAATCGAGCAACGCAGGAGAGGGAAATAGCGTTCCGTGCCGGAACGGTCATGCCCTTTGATGCGCCCCTCCGCCCGCTCCTGCGGCGAATAGAACTGCACCACATCGTCATGGAAATCACTGAGCAGGCGCTCGAGAATTTCGCTGATTTCCTCAAGCGTCCAGCCGCTGACACCGATGAAAAAGTCATCACCGCCGACATGGCCGAGAAAATCGCCTTCGGAGAAGAAATAACGTTTCATCAACGCCGCAAACAGCGAGATCGCGTGGTCACCGACCTGAAAACCGTAATGGTCGTTGAATGGCTTGAAGTTGTCGAAATCGCAGTAGCAGAAGAAACGCGTCTGATCGTCGTCGCGCCCCGCACTCTGCATGAAATCGCGGATCGCAAGATTGCCCGGCAGGCCGGTGAGCGGGTTTTGATCCTGCGCGCTTTTCAACCGCTTTTCGTTGATCACCTTGATCAGCGACGCGGCAGACACGATGCCGGCATAACGCATGTTTTCGGTGAGAATGACGCAATCGCTGCCATCCATGTTGGCAAAGATCGACATCAGTCGTTCGGCATTGGCATCGAGCCCGACCGTCGGTGCATGATCGACGAAATGCGAGATGGTCCGCTCATAGACCTTGTTTTTCAGAAGGTCGCGGCCAAACGGCTGATAGATGAATTCCTTGAGGTGGTATTCGTGAATGATGCCGCGCGGCTCGCCATTGGCGTTGAGAACCGGAAAGAAGGGCTGGCGCGGATTGCGGCGAAACAGTTCAAAAACACTGTCGATGGACTCGTGTTCATAAACGGTCGGCAGGCGCTCGATCTGCTTGCGGATAAGGATTTCGTCAAGCGACTGCGTGGTGCGGCGTGTACGGCCAAGCTCGGCCAGATGCGCGAAAGACGGTTTCAGTTCGTTGATAAATGTCGTCGGCTTGGCAACGAACCAACCCTGGATGAGATCGACGCCAAGCTCGCGACAGGACAGAAACTCCGCTTCCGTTTCCACCCCTTCCGCGATCACCCGCACACCCAGAACATGGGCGATGTTGACGATATTCTTGACGAGGTGGCGCTTGCGGGAACTCTTGTCGAAACCGGCGATGAAATGCCGGTCGATCTTCAGGTAATCCACCTGATAATCGCTCAGCAGCTTCATCTCGCTGTGACCGACACCGAAATCGTCGATGGCGACCTTGAAGCCTGCCTTGCGCATCGTCGTCATCAACGTCGAAAATTCCGGTACGCTGGTATTGTCGAAGCGTTCGGACAGTTCGAAACAGACCGAGGACGGCGGCACTTGTGCGTTACGCAGGTGCTGGATCAGCTTTTCGACGAATTCTTCGCCATGCTGGATCAGGCGTACATCGAGATTGAGAAAAAGCGTGGCGGAAGAGAAGTCTGGAAGATTGGCGAACTTGGCGAGCGCCCGGCTGGCCATCATCTGTTCGAGAGGCAGAAGCTGGCCGGTTTCGGCTGCCTGATCGAGAAGCTGCAAAGGCGTTTCAAAACCGAGCCTGTCGCACCCCCGCATCAGGGATTCGTAACCGAAAACGGTGCCGGTGCCGACTTCTACAATGGGCTGAAAAGCATTCTCTAAAACAAGTTTTCCAAGAGTGACCAGCTGGTCATTGGCATAACGCCGGAACATGTCCGGTTCGAGTGACGTCGCTGCCGACATCGGCATCTCCACTGCGGTATGAATAAAATGTGAGCGCACGCTCGCAGCAAATGGTCAAAAATGACTTAGCCTTACATGAAGGTTTGATGAAGATTTTATGACAGTAAAGAATGTTTTTATTCAAAGGGTAGATTGCCTGCGATCATGATTATTGACGAATATACAGGCATGATTTCCGTGAGGAGGCCGGGCTGCGATATTTCTCTCTCGGCGGAAACGTCACAACGAAAAATGCCCGGCTCATCACCGGGCATTTTCATTTCATGCCATCGACCGAAACTTAGTTCGGCAGAGCGTAGGCGATCACGTAATCACCGCGATCAGGCGACTGGCGGGCGCCGCCAGCCGAAATGACCACATATTGCTTGCCGGTCTTCGGCGACTTGTAGGTCATCGGTGTGCCTTGGCTGCCGACCGGCATGCGGGCTTTCCAGACTTCCTTGCCCGTCGCGCTGTCGAAAGCACGCAGGTAATAGTCCTGAGTGGCGGCGAAGAAGACCAGGCCGCCCTGAGTGGCAAGCGAACCACCGATAGTCGGCATGCCGATCGGCATGGGCAAGCCCATCTTGATGCCGAACGGGCCAGTATCCTGCACCGTGCCGAGCGGAACCTGCCACTTGATCTTCTGCGTCTTCATGTCGACGGCAGTCAGCGAACCGAACGGCGGTTCCTGGCAAGGAATGCCAAGGGCCGACAGGAAACGGTTCTTGTTGACCGCATAAGGCGTGCCCTTCATCGGCACGACGCCCATGCCGGTATTGACCGCTTCACCACCGTTAGAGACGGCATCGGTCGGAGCGGCTTCCGTCATCTGCACCCAGAGGCCCAGACGCATGTCGTTGAGGAAGATGGTGTTGGTGGTCGGGTCGGTGGAAATGCCACCCCAATTCAAACCGCCGAGCGAGCCCGGGAAGTTGAGGGCCAGATCGGTACCCGGCGCGGTGAACACACCGTCATAACGCATGCCCTTGAAGGCGATACGGCACAACAGCTGGTCGAACGGCGTTGCACCCCACATGTCGCTTTCCGTCAGCGTCTGCGCGCCGATCTGCGGCATGCCGACCGACATCGGCTGGGTCGGCGAGTATTTTTCGCTCGGGATATTGGCCGGCTTGACCGGAACTTCATCCACCTGCGTCAACGGCTTGCCGGTGGCGCGGTCGAGAACGAAAATCTGGCCGGCCTTGGTGCCGAACACCAGCGCCGCAACCATCGTGCCATCCGCCTTCGGGAAATCGATGAAGGACGGCTGCATCGGTACGTCGAAGTCCTGCAGATCGTTGTGAACGGTCTGGTAAACCCATTTTTCACGACCAGTCGTGGCGTCGAGCGCCAGCATGGATGCACCATACTTGTGGTC
>Ga0075364_10000466_pt1 | contig 20502 bp, 17 predicted proteins | sample EndMetdeltDD1764_FD_71517 | JGI IMG/M metagenome (GOLD analysis project Ga0075364, IMG submission 71517) | Populus endosphere microbial communities from Tennessee, USA - Endosphere MetaG P. deltoides DD176-4 | ecosystem: Host-associated > Plants > Roots > Endosphere | place: USA: Tennessee...
CGGCGCACTCAGCCTCGTGCAGGACGTCGGCCGTCCGGGCATGGGCCGCCTCGGCGTCAGCGCGTCGGGGGCATTCGACCGGGACGCGCTGACGCCGAGGCGGCCCATGCCCGGACGGCCGACGTCCTGCACGAGGCTGAGTGCGCCGGGGTTCTCGACGAACAGGGTCATACGACAACGAACCGGACGAGGGCGCCGGGGCGCAGGAGCGCGGGCGGGTGGCGGGACGAATCCCACAGCGTCAGGTCCGTGTGACCGATCAGCTGCCAACCACCGGGTGATTCGCGGGGGTAGACGCCGCTGAACCCGCCGGCGAGACCGACCGCCCCGGCCGGTACCCGGGTACGGGGCGACAAGCGGCGTGGCACGTCGAGCTGCGGGTCGCCGCCGACGAGATAGGAGAATCCTGGGGCGAAGCCGCCGAATGCCACGGTCCACGGGGTGCCCGTGTGGGCCGCGACAAGCTGATCGGTTGTCAGGCCCGTCAGCGAGGTGACGTCGTCGAGGTCATCGCCGTCGTAGGTCACGGGGATCTCGACGGTCTCGCGGATCGTGGTGGGCACATGGTTCGGCGAGGTGGCATCGATGAGGGCGCGGACCCGTGGGACGTCGCCGCGCACCAGGACGGTCCGGGCACCCAGGACCACGTCGGCGTGCCCGTCCAGCGCGGCGAACCAGCGCTGAGCCTCGTCGAGGGAGGCGCAGTCGAGCAGCACCGCGAGATCGCCGCAGGGCAGGATTCTCACCACGGCACGACCTCGGCGCCGGCGTCCTCGAGCGCGGCGCGGACGCCGATGGCCAGTCCCAGGGCGCCAGGGGTGTCGCTGTGCAGGCAGATGGACGCGACCTCACCGCACAGACGGACTGCCTGAGCAGCGACGGCGCGTGGATCGTCCAGCACGGCTCCGGGCTGGCTGCGCGGCACAAGGCGTCCGTTGGGGGTGTACGCCCGGTCGGCGAAACCCTCGTGGACAACCGGCAGGCCCGCGCAGGCGGCAAGCTCGAGCGACAGCGCGACGGGCAGGCCGACGAGGGGCAGCGGGCGCCCGATGCAGCGCAACGCCTCGACGACGGCGTGCGCGTGGGCCTCGTGGTCGACGATGGTGTTGTACAGGGCGCCGTGCGGTTTGAGGTAGGTGACGGTGGCTCCCGCTGACGCTGCGGCCTCGTCGAGGAGTCGCACCTGGCGGACGACCTCGGCGGTCAGATCGTCCGGCGTCATATCGACGAACACCCGGCCGAATCCCTCGCGATCCGGGTAGCCGACCTGGGCGCCGATCACGACGCCACGGTCCACCGCGGCGCCGCAGGTGGCCCGCATGAGCTCGACATCGCCCGCGTAGGCACCGCAGCAGACATTGGCCGACGTGATGACGTCGAGCAGTCGGACGTCCTCGCCCGAGTGCCAACGCTCCCATGACTCACCGAGATCGGCGTTGAGGTCGACCCGCATCAGAGCCGCTCCACGAGGAAGGCGCGACCCTGCCCCTGCACCCGGGTCATGATGACGAGGGCCTTCTCGGACCCCTTGAGTTTCATCCGCCGGACCAGCTCTTCGGGCACGATGTCGACGCCGCGCTTCTTGATCGTCACGGTGCCGACGCGGCGGGCCTGCAGCGCGGCCTTGAGTGGCCTCTCGCGGAACGGCAGCTCGTCGAGGACGCGGAAGCCGCGCGCCAACGGGGTGGAGTCGGCGCGGTTGGCGCTGACGTACGCGATGTGGGCATCGGGCAGCCAGCCGCCGATCGTGGCAGCGAACTCCGCCACCAGGCCGGCCCGGATCACGGCGTCGTCCGGCTCGTAGAGATACGGTCCGGCGTCCGCGACAGCGACAAGCTCCCCGTCGGCGACCAGACCAGCGCCGGACGGCAGCACGGTGGCTCGCCGTGCCACGGAGGCGAAAGGTGCTCCCCACAGGCATGCCTCGACGAGGTCGCCGCCATCGCTGACCCACTCGGCCTCGACCCCACCCGGCACGGCGTCGTGGGCCAGGCCGGGCATGACCTTGGCGACGGCCCGGCCTGCAAGGAGTTGCCGCACCCAGTCCCACGGCGGTTGCAGGTCGGCGGTCGAGAAGGTCCGTCCACGGGCGTCGCGACGTGCGGGATCGATGAACGCCACCTCGTCGCGCCCGATGGCGACGTCTTGGGCATCGCCGCATTGCACCTCTCCGGGGAGATGTAGGGCCGTCAGGTTCGCCGCGGCGATCGCGGCCCGGACAGGGTCCTTCTCGACGCCGCGTACCTGCAGACCGGCGCGCGCGAGCGCGACGAGATCGCCGCCGATCCCGCAGCCGAGATCGACGACCGAGGTGGCCTCGCTCGCCGCCAGGCGGGACGCCCGGTGCGACGCGACGCTCATCCGCGTCGACTGCTCGAGCGCGTCGTGCGTGAAGTACATGCGAGCCGCGTCGTCGCCGAACTTCGCCCTGGCTTTGCCGCGCAGGTGGTTCTGGGTGACCGCAGCCGCCACGAGGCCCGGTTGATAGGTCTTGCGCAGTCGGGTGCCGAGCCCCAGGTCGCTCTCGATGCCGGCTCGCGCTGCGATCTCCGACAGGAGCAGCTGACCGCCTGGCGTTAGCAGCTGCTCGAAGGTCTCGAGATCCATAGCGTGAACCATAACGAGGAGCGAACGACCGGTTCGTTCCCGGAGAGCTGATGGAGAAATCCGTTAGCAGTCTCTTGGGTCGAGTGCCAGCCCCATGCTAAGTTCGGTCTTGGCACTCGCACCATGTGAGTGCTAACTCACCGGTGAGAACGACCCCCGCGACGGCGTCCTCACCAACGTCCAACGTTTCACCGTTGAAAGGGGAGGTCGACACGTGTCGGTCACCATCAAGCCGCTCGAAGACCGCCTGGTCATCCAGGTTGTCGAAGCAGAGCAGACCACCGCGTCCGGACTCGTTATTCCGGACACCGCCAAGGAGAAGCCGCAGGAAGGCATCGTCGTGTCGGTTGGCCCCGGTCGGGTCGACGACAACGGCAACCGCGTTCCGCTCGACGTCGCCGAGGGCGACAAGGTCATCTTCAGCAAGTACGGCGGCACCGAGGTCAAGTACGCGGGCGAGGAGTACCTCATCCTCTCCGCGCGCGACGTCCTCGCTGTCGTTTCGTGATCTGACGCCCCGGCGCCCCTTTGCAGGGCGCCGGGGCCTCTCACGTCTTCGGTAGCACCCCGCAGCACCCCCATATTTTCCGAAAGAGGCTCACATGCCCAAGATTCTCGAATTCGACGAGAACGCCCGCCGTTCACTCGAGCGCGGCGTCGACAAGCTCGCCAACACCGTCAAGGTCACGCTCGGCCCCAAGGGTCGTTACGTCGTCCTCGACAAGAAGTGGGGCGCTCCCACGATCACGAACGACGGGGTGACCGTCGCCCGTGAGATCGAGCTCGACGACCCGTTCGAGAACCTCGGCGCCCAGCTCGCCAAGGAGGTCGCCACCAAGACCAACGACGTCGCCGGTGACGGCACGACGACCGCGACCGTCTTGGCCCAGGCCATGGTTCACGAGGGCCTGCGCGCCGTCGCGGCCGGAGCCAACCCGGTCGGTCTGAAGAAGGGCATCGAGGCCGCCGTCAAGGCCGTCGTCGAGCAGCTGCACTCCGTCGCCCGCGAGGTCGACGACATCAAGGACATGACCGACGTCGCCACGGTGTCGTCGCGTGACGCCCACATCGGCGAGCTCATCGCCGAGGCCTTCGACAAAGTCGGCAAGGACGGTGTCATCACCGTCGAGGAGTCCAACACGATGGGCACCGAGCTCGAGTTCACCGAGGGCATGCAGTTCGACAAGGGCTACCTGTCGCCGTACATGGTGACCGACACCGAGCGCATGGAGGTTGTCCTCGACGATCCCTACATCCTGGTCAACCAGGGCAAGATCTCGTCGGTCAGCGATCTGCTGCCGATCCTCGAGAAGGTCGTCCAGGCCGGCAAGCCGCTGTTCATCATCGCTGAGGACATCGAGGGCGAGGCGCTGTCGACCCTGGTCGTCAACAAGATCAAGGGCACCTTCACTTCGGCCGCCGTCAAGGCCCCCGCCTTCGGTGACCGTCGCAAGGCCATGCTGCAGGACATCGCGACCCTCACGGGCGCCGAGGTCGTGACACCCGACGTCGGTCTCAAGCTCGACACGATCGGTCTGGAAGCACTCGGCACCGCTCGTCGTGTTGTCATCACCAAGGACGACACCACGATCATCGAAGGTGGCGGCGAGAAGTCCGGCGTCGACGGTCGTGTGGCCCAGATCAAGGCCGAGATCGAGAACACCGACTCCGACTGGGATCGCGAGAAGCTCCAGGAGCGGCTCGCCAAGCTTGCCGGCGGCGTCTGCGTCATCCAGGTCGGCGCAGCCACCGAGGTTGAGCTCAAGGAGAAGAAGCACCGCATCGAGGACGCCGTCTCGGCGACCCGAGCAGCGATCGAAGAGGGCATCGTCGCCGGTGGCGGCTCGGCTCTCGTCCACGCCGTCTCGGTCCTCGACGACAACCTCGGCCTCACGGGCGACGAGGCTGTCGGTGTTCGCATCGTCCGCATCGGTGCCGACGCGCCGCTGGAGTGGATCGCCCGCAACGGCGGCGTCTCCGGCGAGGTCGTGGTCAACAAGGTTCGCGAGAGCGGCCAGGGCTACAACGCGGCTACGGGCGAGTACGGCGACCTGGTTGCCCAGGGCGTCCTCGACCCGGTCAAGGTCACGCGTTCGGCCCTGGCCAACGCGGCATCGATCACCGCGATGCTGTTGACGACCGAAACGCTGATCGTCGAGAAGCCGGCCGAAGAGGCCGACGACGCGCACGCCGGTCACAACCACTGATCGACCGCACATCCACGGCGCAGCCCGCTTCCTCGTTGAGGGAGCGGGCTTCGTCGTGCGCGGACGCTATGACGGAGGGCGGCACGGCACCGAGGTGTCCCGGGCACCTATCTCGGCGGCTCGCGCTCGGACGCTGCGACAGTGCTCATCGACCGTTCGAGGGACAGCATGCCGAGCCCGCGACGATCGAGAAGCGTGGTCTGACGGTCCCGGGTACGTTCGTGGCGTGCCCCGCGACTTCGCTGCCCTGCGTGCCGAGCTGGATCTGCCGCCGACCGACCGTTCCGACGCCTTCCCGGCCGACGTCATCGCGGAGGCGACGCAGATCGCGGCCGCCGGTCTGCCAGACGTCGAGGACGTCACCGACCTCCCGTTCGTGACGATCGATCCTGCCGGCGCGCGCGATCTCGATCAAGCGGTGTTCATCGAGCGGATCGGCGGCGGTTTCCGCGTGCACTACGCGATCGCGGACCTCGGATCGGCGATCCCGCCGGGTGGGGCAGTCGACGTCGAGGCCCGGCGGCGTGGACAGACGATCTACTTGCCGGACGGGCGGGTACCGCTGCACCCGCCGGTGCTGTCGGAAGGCGCACTGAGCCTGTTGCCCGACCAGGTGCGCTGGGCCGCCCTCTGGACCATCGACGTCGATGGGGACGGAGTCTCCGGCACAGCATCGGTGCGCAGGGCGCTGGTCCGATCGGTTGCCCAGCTCGACTACGACGGCGTCCAGGCCTCATTCGACGAGGGGCTGCCGCATCCGTCGATCGAGGCTCTGCCCGAACTCGGTCGACGGCGTCGCGATCTGCGGGTCTCGCTGGGTGCGATCGAGCTGGCACTGCCGGAGCAGGAGGTCGTACGCGATGAGGACGGCCCTTCGGCCGGATCAGGAGGCGAGTGGGTTGTTCGGCTGCGTCGCAGGACCGACGTCGACGCCTGGAACGCGGAGGTCTCGCTGCTGACGGGGATGGGCGCAGCCCAGTTGATGCTGGATGCTGGAATCGGACTGCTGCGGACGTTGCCAGCGGCCGATGACGAGGCGTACGAGGCCTTCTTGGGTACGGCGCGAACGCTGGGGATCGTGGTAGCCGAGGGGGCAACACCTTCGTCCGTCCTGGCATCGCTCGATCCCGACGAGCCGGCCGCGATAGCGCTGATGCGCGAGGCGACGGGTCTGCTGAGAGGGGCCGGCTACGAGGCCTTCGACGGCGGCCCGCCCTCACAGTCGCTGCACGCGGGCATCGGGGCGCCGTACGCGCACGTCACGGCGCCGCTTCGCCGTCTCGCCGACCGGTTCGGCACGGAGGTGTGCCTCGCCATCAGCGCGGGCGAGCCCGTGCCGGCCTGGACCCGAGAGGCGCTGCCCGAGCTGGGTCAGCTCATGCAAGAGTCCGACCGGCGAGCCTCCGCGGCCGATCGCGCGGCGATCGACCTGGCGGAGGTGTGGGAGCTGAGCGGACGCGAGGGCGAGTCGTTCGAGGCGATGGTCGTGCGGGCGGACCGCGACGGGGGAGAGGTCATGCTGACGGCGCCGGCGGTGGTCGCCCGGTGCGCGGGCGTCGGGTTACCGGAAGGTCGAGCGGTGTCGGTCACTCTTGAAGAGGTCGACGAAGAGGGGCGCCGCGTCCGGTTCGCCTATGAGCAGGGTCACGACGCCGGGTAGACCAACATAGGTTAGGCTCCCCTTTGTCCGCATGCCCTGACACTCTGGAGAAGAACCTGTGAACCGACGTCTTGGCGCAGCAGTCGCTGCTGCCGCCCTCCTGCTGCTGACGGCCTGTGGCTCGTCCGACTCCGACTCCGACGCGGGCGCCGACGACGGTGCAGCCTTCTCCTTCACCGACGACATCGGCACCACGATCGAGCTCGACGAGGTGCCCGACCGTCTGGTCGTCCAGTCGTCGATGGCTGCGGCCCTGACCGATCTGGGTCTCGGCGAGAAGATCGTAGGTGTCTTCGGGCCGCTCAAGGCTGATGGCGCCGCGGCGCAGGTCGCCGGCCTCGACATCGACTCGGTCGAGGACGTCACGGGTGGCGGTGAGTACGGCGACGTCGATGCTGAGAAGGTCGCCGCGCTCAAGCCCGATCTGATTGTCACCAGCACGTATCTCGAGCCCGATCTCTGGTACCTGAACGACGCGTCCAAGGCCGAAGTCGGGAAGCTCGCCCCGATCCTGGTGGTCAGCTTCGACGGCAAGACGCTGCCTGAGCTGCTCGACGCCACCGAGCGGGCCGCCGAAGCCCTCGGCGCCGATCTCGACGGAGCAGCGGTGAAGGCGTCGCACGACGACTTCACAGCCGCCGGCGACCGTGTCAAGCAGCTTGCCGCCGACCTCGGTGACCGCACGATCCTGGCGGGCTCCTACTCGACCGACCTGTTCTACGTCTCCAACCCGAAGGTCAGCTCCGACCTGGCCTACTGGGTCGACGAGCTGGGTCTGCCCATCACGATCCCGGACAACCCGGACGAGGGCGGATACTTCGAGAGCCTCAGCTGGGAGAAGGCCGACAAGTACCCGGCCGACGTCTTCCTCTACGACGACCGCATCGGTGACGCCGGTCTGCAGGCGCTCAAGAATGAGAAGGTCTTCTCGACGCTCGAGGCGGCCAAGAACGACGCCTACGTCCCGTGGACGTCGGTCGCGCCGCCGAGCTACCAGGCTCACGCCGACCTGATCAACCGTCTCGCCGACGGCCTCGGCCCGTTCGTCTAGGCGACGAGGTCATGGGCCGCACGCTCGCATTCCTCGCCGACCGGGTCGACGAGCAGTCCTTGCCGGCTGTCGTTGTCGCCCATGAGGCGCTCGGGGCGCACCTGATCAGGCTCGTCCTGTTCGCGCCCGAGCTGGACACCGTGACCACGGAACCGTGCGACGTCACGGCGTTCCGTGTCTCGCGGACCGACTTCCGGCATTACACGCCGGCTCGGATCGACCGTGCGGCCCGTGAACTGACGATCATCGTGCACCGACACGGCAGTGGACCCGGCGAGGAGCTCATCGCGAGCTGGTCGGTCGGCTCCGAGGTCAAGGTGTGCCGGTGGTCCTCGACCCGCAGCTTCCGTTGGGAGGCCGATAGCCTCGCGCCGGTGGTTGTCCTGGGTGACTCCACGGTCATCAGCCTGGCCATGGCGGTCACCGATCGTGCCGCCGCCGATGGCCGGTCGGCTCTGGCGGTGCTTGAAGTCGACGCCGGCGATGTCGAGGCGACCCGTGAGCTGGTGCCTGGCTCAGTCGTCGTGGCAGCGGGTGAACAGCCGGGGGTCGCGCTCGATGGCTGGCTCGCGGCCCACCCCGACGTGATCACCTCGCTCGACACACCCGTTGTCTATCTGGCCGGACACGGTCAGTCGATCCAGCGGCAGCGCGCGTTCCTCCGGGGGACCTGCGGTGTCGACCGGCGTCAGATCAAGACGCAGCCGTACTGGGCCACGGGCAAGTCGGGCCTGTGAGGGCTAGTCGTTCTGGATGCGACGAGCAGCGAGCCCGGTCAGGAAAATCTCGATCTTGCGGTCGTACAGACCTCGACCGGCCCATACCTCATCGGTGTCGTACGCCTTGAGCACGGGAATCTCTTCGCGGGTGGCGTGTGTGCGCTCCATACGCGCCAGGCGGGCCATCTGCGACGAGCTGTCGAGGGCCAAGGAGATGACAAACTCAACCGCCACGGCGGCGTCCTCGACCAGGAAGTGTTGCTCGTGCATGGCCGTGACCCACGCGTCGATCATGCGCAGGACGACCGGTGACGGCTTAGCGGCCATCTGCGAGGCTCTGTCGAGGCCGGGGTGGGTGTCGCAGGCGCGCCACACCGCAAGTCCGATCTCGCGCAGGAGGTCGTCCCAGGGCATATCGGCCTGTGGCCAGTGCGTGGAGAGGAACGCCTTGTCGATGGCGTGGATGAGCAGTTCGTCGCGATCGGTGACGTAGCGGTACAGGCCCGAATGGGCAACCCCGAGGCGTCGGGCGACCGATGGCATGCTGAAGGTCGCGATTCCATCCTCCAGCGCAGCTGCTGCGATGGCGTCGACTGTGAGGGCGCGCGGGCGCCCGGGCTTGCGTTCCATGCTCGAAGCGTACTCCCGGTACGAGACGCTCACATCATCAATCGCTGAGGATCTACTGGGAACCATAGGGCGGCAGGGGCGCCTTCGGTCGGACGATACGATGGGGGCATGGAGCAGACGGGTATCCCAGACAAGTTCGCGTCCCTCGGTCTCACCTATGACGACGTCCTCCTGCTGCCGGGCTACTCCGATCTCAACCCCAGCGAGATCGACACGACATCGCGACTGACGCGTGAGATCAGTCTGCGGGTGCCGCTGGTCAGCGCCGCGATGGACACCGTCACCGAATCGCGGATGGCCATCGCGATGGCCCGCCAGGGTGGTCTGGGCGTGCTGCATCGCAACCTCTCGCTCGAAGACCAGGCCTACCAGGTCGACCTGGTCAAGCGCACTCAGACGGGCATCATCTCCAACCCCGTCACGATCGGTCCCGACGCGACCTTGGAAGACCTCGACCGCATCTGCGGCGAGTACCGCGTCTCGGGTCTGCCTGTTGTCGACACCGACAATCTCCTGATCGGCATCATCACCAACCGCGACCTGCGATTCACACCCGTCGCGGAGTGGGCTACGACCAAGGTCGACGAGATGATGACCCCGATGCCGCTCATCACCGGCGACGTGGGTATCTCGCGTGAGGACGCCACACTCTTGCTGCGCAAGCACAAGCGCGAGCGCCTTCCGCTGGTCGACGGCGACGGTCGGCTCGCGGGCCTCATCACGGTCAAGGACTTCGTCAAGGGTGAGCAGTTCCCCGACGCGTCATACGACGGCGACGGACGCCTGATGGTTGGCGCTGCCATCGGTTACTTCGGCGATGCATGGGAGCGCGCGACGACGCTGATCGATGCAGGCGTCGACGTGCTGGTCGCCGACACGGCCCACGGGCACGTGCGCCTGTTGCTTGACATCGTCAAGCGGCTCAAGACCGATCCGGCGACGCGGCACGTCCAGGTCATCGGCGGCAACGTCGCAACTCGTGACGGCGCTCAAGCCTTCGTCGACGCGGGCGCGGACGCGGTCAAGGTGGGCTTCGGCCCTGGGTCGATCTGCACGACCCGTGTGGTGACCGGCACCGGCGTTCCTCAGATCACCGCTGTCTACGAGGCGTCGCTGGCCTGCGCGCCGGCTGGTGTACCGGTGATCGCCGACGGTGGCCTGCAGCAGTCGGGCGATATCGCCAAGGCGCTCGTGGCCGGCGCTGAAACGGTCATGATCGGCTCGATGCTCGCCGGCGTCGAGGAGTCTCCTGGCGAGGTCATCTTCGTCAACGGCAAACAGTTCAAGGCCTACCGCGGCATGGGCTCGCTCGGCGCCATGAGCAGCCGTGGCAAGAAGTCGTACTCCAAGGATCGTTACTTCCAGGCCGAGGTCACCAGCGACGACAAGATCGTGCCGGAGGGTGTCGAGGGTCAGGTCGCATACCGCGGTCCCCTCTCGGCAGTGGCACACCAGCTGATCGGGGGCCTCAATCAGTCGATGTTCTACGTCGGTGCTCGCACGATCCCCGAGCTGCAGCAGAAGGGGCGCTTCGTCCGGATCACGTCGGCGTCGCTCAAGGAAAGCCATCCCCACGACATCCAGATGACGGCAGAGGCACCGAACTACTCGAGCCGCTGAGCGCGATGTCTTCGTGACCGTTCGCCTATTGGCGGAGGTGTCCGGGTGTACGGCCGGGGAGGACGGGCGGCGGCGATGACGTGTACTGGTGGCCGGTGGGGGTGCGCCAGGTGATGGTCTTGCCTTCGGCGGCAACCTGCCAGCCGGGTTGGTGCTTGATGGTGTGGGACCTGGCGCAGAGCCCTTGGCCATTGTCGTGGGTGGTGGGCCCGCCGTGCTGGTGGGCGTGGATGTGGTCGTCGTGGCGGATCCTGGAGTCGCAGCCGGGGGCGCGACACCACCGGTCGCGGGTGCGGATGTGTGCTGACGTGGTGCGGTCGAATCGGCGCCTGCGGGGCTCGCGGACGATCAGGGTGCCGTCAATGGGGTCGACGAGCAGCCGTCGCACTGATGCGGTTCGGGCTCTGGCGATGATCTCGTCGGCGACATCGGGGGCAAGGGGTCCGTATCCGTCGAGCTCGACGGGGGTGTCTCCACCGGCGAGGAGGGTCTCGGCGTCCAGGACCAGCTGGATCTCAACCCCTAGGTCGTCGGCGTGTGTGAGTCCGGTGACTCGTTCGACCAATGTCTCGCACATGAGCTGACCCCTCGTGCGGACGTCACCGGCGGACCTGAGTCCGGTGGCCCAGTCGTCGAGGCTCTTGAATGCGGCGAGGATGTGCTCGGCTGGCCCTCTCGCGTGCAGGGTGGCGACGCCGTCGGTCTCTGGTGTCATCGACACTCTGGCATCGGCTCGGTTGCGTCGCGCCCGCTGATGGGCTGCTTCGGCATCGATGCCGATCACGATCCGGGCAGCTGCTTGGCGCGCCTGGGTAGCAGTCATCCCGACGATCTTCGCGGCGATCTCACCATCGGCGACAACATCGTCGTCGACGTTCAAGCCGCGGGTCTCGCGGGCGACGGCCCTCGCGGTGGCCTCGCTGATGACGCCGGACGCGAACAGGGTGAACACCTGGGGGAGGCGGCTCATGCCCATAGCGAGCTCGAGCTGGGCGCCGGCCGCAGTGGGTCCGATGTTGCGAGCCATGGACACCTCGCCGATGACTGACAGGCACGGGTCGCCCGTGCCGACCATCAGCGCGGTGCGCTCGTCCAGGAGGGCGGCGATCTGACTGATCTGTTCGGCCTGTGCTGCACGGATGGTCCGGTCGAGCTCACGGATCGCATCGATACGGGTGCTGCCGCGGGTGACGATCTCCTCGGCATCGAAGTTGTACCCACGCACCTCATCGAGGAGGCGGCCCGTGGACATGGCTTCGAACATGTTTAAACTCTAGAGAACGCCACCGACACAAACGTTCTGCGATGGCAGCAGATTTCCCTGCGCCGACCGGGTGATCGAGACGACCGGATCCCTAGGTCGTCGCGGCCCACGCCCGTCGGATGGAGCGGCAATGCCACCAGACCGACGCGGGCCGATAACCTCGTGTAGGTGACCAACCGCAACGTGGCCGTGTTCATCGACGCCGAGAACCTGTTCAAGGGCTACGGCAAGCTTGAGATCCCCGACATCTCGATGGAGCAGATCCTCGAGCAGCTCGAAGTCGCCGCCGCGCGAGAGGCCGGCGCCGGCAGTATCGCGCTGGCCCGCGCCTATGCCGACTGGGGCAACCTGGGCCTCGAGGACTACCGCCGTGACGTCGAACGGGCCGGTGTCGAGACCGTCCAGGTCTTCTCGGTCAGCAAGGCCGAGAAGAACGCCGCCGACATCGTGCTGGTGGTCGACGCGTTGAGGGCCGCAAGCGATCTCGATCAGCTCGAGGTCTTCATCCTGGTCTCGGCCGACGGCGATTTCGTCCCACTGGTGCGACGACTGCACGAACTCGACAAGTACGTCATCGGCGCCACGCTGGCTGATCACCCCGTCAACAACGTGCTCGAGCGCGAGGTCGACCAGTACGTCCCGTTGAAGGTCAAGCCCGTGCCGCCGGCAGCCGCCCTGCAACCGTTGTTCTCCGGCGATCCCTCGTCGTCCCGTGCTGTCGCCCCGCGCAGGCCCGCCCGGGTCGCTCCGGTCGAGCCCCGGCCGGACGGTCGGGTCGAGAAGCAGCCTGAGTCGCGGCCGACGGCCGAGAACAAGGTCGAGCCGAAGCGGCCGACCAAGCGCCAGGATCAGCCGAAGAAGGCCAAGATCTCGTGGCACGACCTCGCCGGGGAGATCCACGTCGTCCACGAAGGTCCGGCATCATCGCCCGCCGACTACAAGTCGATCGTCGAGAAGCTGCTCGCCGACCCTGCCGTCCGCAACTTCAGCGACCAACTGGCCAATCAGGGTGGGACGCTGCCGATCCTGGCGATGGCGCTCAAGGCGGCGGCCCCCCGGCTCAGTCCCTCGGACGCACGGGTCAGTTCACTGTCGCGAGCCCTCCGGTTCGCGCTGGCCGACACCGAGTACGCCCTCGCCCGCGAGAGCGATGACGTGCAGCCGGTCCTCGTGCGACGCTCGACGGCGCCGAAGGGGATGCTGTCGGACCTCTCGCTGGACGACATCCAGCGCGGCGTGCAGTAGGTCTCGTCCCGACGGGGGCAACCACTAGGCTGATCCGCATGGCAGATATCGAGATCGGCACCGCCAAGCGAGGCCGCCGCGCGTACTCCTTCGACGACATCGCGATCGTCCCGAGCCGCCGGACGCGCGATCCCGAGGAGGTGTCGACGGCTTGGCAGATCGACGCCTACCGGTTCGACCTCCCGGTGCTTGCCGCGCCGATGGACTCCGTCATGAGCCCCGACACCGCCATCGCGCTCGGACGACACGGCGGGCTCGGCGTGCTCGACCTCGAAGGACTCTGGACCCGGTACGAGCACCCCGAGAAGCTGCTCGACGAGGTCGCCGGCATCGAAGGGCCGCAGGCCACCAAGCGGCTGCAAGAGATCTACTCCGAACCGATCAAGGCCGAGCTCATCACCGCCCGGCTCAACCAGGTCCGTGAGGCGGGAGTGACAGTCGCCGGCGCCCTGTCGCCGCAACGGACCAAGCAGTTCGCCGATGCCGTCGTCGATGCGGGCGTCGACCTGTTTGTCATCCGCGGCACGACGGTCTCCGCCGAGCACGTCTCCGGCCAGACCGAGCCGCTCAACCTCAAGGAGTTCATCTACGAGCTCGACGTACCCGTCATCGTCGGGGGTTGTGCGACTTATCAGGCCGCCCTGCACCTGATGCGCACCGGCGCCGCCGGCGTGCTGGTCGGTTTCGGCGGCGGGGCGGCGCACACCACCCGGTCGGTCCTGGGTATCGCGGTCCCGATGGCCTCCGCCGTGGCCGATGTCGCCGCGGCCCGGCGCGACTACCTCGACGAGTCGGGGGGCCGCTACGTCCATGTCATCGCCGACGGCTCGATCGGTCGCAGCGGCGACATCGCCAAGGCCATCGCCTGCGGTGCCGACGCGGTCATGATCGGTTCGCCGTTCGCGCGTGCGGTCGAGGCGCCAGGACGCGGCTTCCATTGGGGCGCCGAGGCCTGGCACCCCGACCTTCCGCGTGGTGAGCGGGTTGACATCGGCACCGTCGGCGATCTCGAGTCGGTGCTGTTCGGCCCGTCCTCGGTGCCCGACGGCACCATGAACCTGATCGGCGCCCTCCGCCGAGCGATGGCGACGACGGGCTACACCGACCTCAAGGAGTTCCAGCGTGTCGAGGTTGTCGTCGGGTGATGGTCGCGTACGAGGCGGTGAGCTGATGGCAACCGGGGGGTTTGCCATCGAGCACGTCCCGTACGACCACCCTGACGCCGTCGCCCTGCGTGAGCAGATGGTGGCGGAGGTGAAGACGATCTACGGGGAGCAACGAGACGCCGGAAGCAGTGGCATGCCCACGGGTGTTGTCGCCAACACCGTCGTCCTGACCCTGGTCGGCTACGCCGGTGAGCGTCCGCTGGCCCACGCCCTGCTCAGGCGCCTGGGCGACGACCTGGAGATCAAGCGGATGTTCGTCGCGCCTGAAGCCCGCGGGCTCGGCGCCGCGAATGCGTTGATGACGGCGCTCGAGGACGGGGCGCGGGCCCTGGGCGCCACCCGTCTGATCCTGCACACCGGCGACCGGCAGGTCGCCGCGATCCGGACCTACACCCGGCACGGCTACACGCCCATCCCGATCTATGAGCCGTACGTCGGGATGCCGGCGTCGCTGTGCTTCGAGAAGGTGCTCTGACCGCCGCTCGGCGGGACGTAGCGGGTCGATCAGGTCACACGGATGCGCGCTAGTCGCCAACTCAGGCATCCCTTAGCATGGGGAGGCTTGCCTCATAACAGGTGCGAGCCCAATTCGAAGGATCACCCCCATGAAGAAGAACATCGTCGGGCTCGGTGCGCTCGCGCTCGCCCTCCTCAGCCTCGCGGCGTGCGCATCGGACCCCGCTGAGTCAAAGGCCTCCGGCTCCCTCACCGTCGACGCCACCGATTCGGAGTGCACCGTGTCGGCCTCCACGCTGGAGGCCGGACCGTCCACGTTCAAGGTCACCAACAAGGGCTCGAAGGTCACCGAGTTCTACGTCTACGCCGAAGGCGATCGCATCATGGGCGAGGTCGAGAACGTCGGCCCCGGGCTCAGCCGCAACCTGGTGGTCGATCTCCCCAAGGGGACGTACGAGGGTGCCTGCAAGCCCGGCATGATCGGTGACGGCATCCGTCAGACGCTGTCGGTGACCGGCGAGGCTGCCAAGCAGCTGTCCGACTCCGCCGAGCTCACCGCGGCTGCCGACAGCTACGCGCGGTACGTCAAGTCGCAGTCCGATGCCCTGATCGTCAAGACCACCGAGTTCGTCGACGCCGTCAAGGCCGGCAACGTCGAGGAGGCCAAGACGCTCTTCCCGATCGCCCGTACCTACTGGGAGCGCATCGAGCCGGTCGCCGAGAAGTTCGGCGACCTCGACCCGATCACGGACGGCCGCGAGCCCGACGCGATCGCCGAGGGTGTCGACTTCACCGGGTGGCACCGCATCGAGAAGCAGCTCTGGGTAGAGAACAACACAGAGGGCATGGACGTCTACGCCGATCAGCTCCTCGACAACGTCAAGCAGATCGTCGCTCTGGGCCAGGACGCGCCGCTGACCGCACTCGAGCTCGCGCAGGGCTCCAAGGGCCTGCTCGACGAGGTCGCGACCGGCAAGATCACCGGCGAGGAGGACGAGTTCAGCCACACCGACCTGTGGGACTTCAAGGCCAACATCGAGGGTTCTCAGGCGGCCATCGCCTCGCTGCGTCCCGTGCTGGAGGCCAAGGACCCCGAGCTCGTCAAGCAGCTCGACACACAGTTCGCGGCCCTCGATGTCGAGCTCAACCAGCACCAGGACACCACCACGGGCGACTGGGAGTTCTACGACAAGCTCAGCAAGGACCAGATCAAGGCCCTCTCGGACGCGGTTGCCGCCCTGAGCGAGCCCATCAGCCAGGTCGCCGCCGTCGTGGCGGCATCCGCTTGAGTCGCGCAACGATGCGCTGCCGCACAATGAGCCTGTGAGCACAGACGACACCGCCGCCCGGTCCGGCCTCTCCCGCAGGAAGCTACTGGGGGCGGCCGGACTCGGTGCGTTGGCGGCCGGCGCCGTCGGTGCGGGCGCGGGCTACGCGGTCGCCGAGCAGCCGGCGCCCGAGGTGGTGGTCGATCCGGACGCCCAGGCCGTCCCCTTCGACGGCGAGCATCAGGCCGGCATCGTCACCCCGTCGCAGGACCGGCTCTACTTCGTAGCGCTCGACTTGACGACCGACGACCGTAACTCGTTGATCGCGCTGCTGAAGCAGTGGACCGTCGCGGCTCGTCAGATGACTCAGGGCAATGACGTCGGCAAACTCGGCGCGGTGGGTGGATCGCCGTTCTCCCCGCCGGAGGACACCGGCGAGGCGCTGGGCCTGCCGCCGTCCGGCTTGACCATCACGATCGGTTTCGGTCGCGGCATGTTCGTCGACGGCGACGGCAAGCCGCGGTTCGGTCTCGACGGCCAGCTGCCCGAGCTCCTGGCAGAACTGCCCTCATTCAGCGGTGATCGTCTCGACCCCGCTCTCAGCGGGGGCGATCTGGCCATCCAGGCCTGCGCCAACGACCCCCAGATCGCGGTGCACGCGGTGCGCAACCTGGTGCGGATCGCGTTCGGACGTGCCTCGGTCCGCTACTCGCAGATGGGCTTCGGACGCACCTCGTCGACGTCGTCGGCGCAGGTCACGGCCCGCAACCTCTTCGGCTTCAAGGACGGCACGGCGAACGTCAAGGTCGAGGACAAGCGAGACGTCGAGGACTTCGTGTGGGTGCAACCCTCCGATGGTCCAGACTGGCTGGTCGGCGGGTCCTATCTGGTGGCGCGCAAGATCAACATGCGTATCGAGACCTGGGATCGTGAGTCGCTGCAGGGCCAGGAGCAGATCATCGGGCGTGCGAAGGGCTCGGGCGGGCCTCTGTCCGGCGGCGACGAGATGGAGCCGATCGACTTCGCCGCGGCCGGCGAGGACGGCGAGCCGCTGATCGCGATGAAGTCGCACGTGCGACTCGCGCATCCGGATGTCAATGACGGGGCCAAGCTCCTGCGTCGCGGGTACAACTTCGTCGACGGTTCGAACGGGCTGGGCCAGCTGTCGGCGGGCCTGTTCTTCATCGCCTACCAGCGCGATCCGGTCAAGCAGTTCGTGCGCATCCAGCGGTCGTTGGCAGGGCTGCAGAACGATCTGCTCAACGAGTACATCGTGCACGTGGGGTCGGGGTTGTTCGCGTGCCCGCCTGGGGTCGGCCCCGACGGATTCTGGGGCGACCGGCTCTTCACCTGACCGGCTGCCGCTCGCGCCACGTGTCGGTGAACACGGTGGTTACCGATGAGTAGCGATGTGACACTCTCGATGTCATACTCGGAGTATGACCCAGCCGGAGACGCCTGCGACCCCGCGCCACGGCGCCTTCGACTACGACGTCCTCATCATCGGCTCCGGCTTCGGCGGGAGTGTCTCGGCATTGCGCCTGACCGAGAAGGGCTACCGGGTCGCTGTGCTCGAAGCCGGCCAGCGCTTCGAGGATAAGGACTTCGCCACCAGCTCGTGGCGGCTGCGCAAATTCTTGTGGATGCCCCAGCTCGGCTGCTATGGCATCCAACGCATCGACAAGCTCAAGGACGTGTTGATCCTGTCGGGAGCCGGTGTCGGGGGAGGGTCGCTGGTCTACGCCAACACCCTGTACGAGCCGCTCGACCCGTTTTACGAAGACCCGGCGTGGGGTCACATCACCGACTGGCGTTCCGAGCTGGCTCCATATTACGACCAGGCCAAGCGGATGCTCGGGGTCACGGTCTACCCGTACGTCTCGCCGGCCGACGAAGTGGTCAAGAAGGTCGCCGAGCGTATGGGCGTCGGTGGCACGTTCCACCACACTCCAGTCGGCGTCTTCTTCGGCCAGCCCGGTGAGACCGTGCCCGACCCGTTCTTCGGCGGAGCCGGACCGGAGCGGAGCGCGTGCCTCAACTGCGGTGAGTGCATGACGGGCTGCCGCCACAACGCCAAGAACACGCTGGTCAAGAACTATCTGCATCTCGCGGAGTCCGCGGGTGCCGAGGTGCACCCTCTGACGACCGTCGTCGCCGTCCGTCCGCGAGCGGATGGCGGTTACGAGGTCGAGACCCGCAGCACCAACAAGCGGTTCCGGCCGCACCGCACCATCACCGCCGAGCAGGTGATCTTCTCGGCCAGCACGATGGGCACCCAGAAGCTGCTCCACCGGATGAAGGACCAGGGGCACCTGCGCAACATCTCCGACCGGCTCGGCGTCCTGACGCGCACCAACTCCGAAGCGCTGCTCGGCTCGATCGCGGACGGCAAGGACGTCGACTACAGCGAGGGTGTCGCGATCACCTCGTCCTTCCACCCGGACGAGTACACGCACATCGAGCCGACCCGCTACGGCAAACGCTCCAATGTGATGTCGATGATGCAGACCGTGCTGACCGACGGGAGCACCGACACCCCCCGCTGGCGCGTCTGGCTCAAGGAGATGTGGCGCCAGAAGCGCAATCTGTTCAAGCTCTACGACCTGCAGCACTGGTCGGAACGCACGATCATCGCGCTGGTCATGCAGACCCATGACAACTCCATCACGACCTACACCAAACGCGGCATCACCGGCCGCCGCCGGCTGACGTCGCGACAGGGGCACGGCGCCCCCAACCCCGCGTTCATCGAACCCGGCCACCGTGCCGTGCAGATGATCGCCGAAGAGATGGTCGGCACGCCCGGCGGCACGATCGGCGAGCCGTTCAACGTCCCGCTGACCGCTCACTTCATGGGTGGCTGTGCGATCGGCGACTCGCCCGAGACCGGTGTGGTCGACCCTTATCAGCGGCTCTACGGGCACCCCGGCCTGCACGTCGCCGATGGCTCGACCATCACGGCCAACCTCGGCGTCAACCCCTCGTTGACCATCACGGCGCAGACCGAACGGGCGATGTCGTACTGGCCGAACAGGGGAGACGCCGACCTGCGTCCGTCGGTGGGTCAGCCCTACCGCCGGATGGAGCCGATCGCTCCGAAGAGCCCGGTTGTCCCCGACGACGCACCGGCTGCGCTTCGCCTACCCATCGTCGGCGTGTCCTGACGCCGACACCGTCGCTGGGTGATGCGAGGGAAGTTCGCCTCGGGCTTCGCCCTCACGGTCGCTGCGCTCCCTGGCGAACGGGGTAGGTGGGGGCAGGATGCGCAGAACCCGACCTGGAGGGATTCCACGGGTCGGGTCCTGGCGTGCCGCAAGAAGCAGCACATGATCCAACGGGAGGGAGTGTGTTAGATCACCCTGTCAAACGACGTCATCGCGGCGGGGTTACGACAAATGTGCAGGGATTTTTTCGGGGCCCGGACCGGCCGATAGGGTGACGACTGTGACCCCCGACCATGACCTTGTCCTCGTTGTCGACTTCGGGGCTCAGTACGCCCAGCTCATCGCTCGGAGGGTGAGGGAGGCGCGCGTCTACTCCGAGATCGTCCCCCACACGATGCCCGTCGACGAGATGCTGGCGAAGGGACCCGCGGCGATCATCCTGTCGGGTGGGCCGTCGTCGGTCTACGAGGAGGGGGCCCCCCAGCTCGACGCTGCGCTCTTCGACGCCCAAACGCCGGTCTTCGGCATCTGCTACGGATTCATGGCGATGGCTCAGGCGCTGGGCGGCACCGTCGCCCACACCGGTCAGCGCGAGTACGGACGCACCACAGTCAGCATCCTCGAGCCGGGCACCCTGCTCGCCGACCTGCCGCCGACTCTGACCTCGTGGATGTCGCACGGCGACGAGGTCGTGGCGGCACCGGCCGGATTCCGGGTCAATGCGAACTCGCCCCGGGCCACCGTGGCCGCGTTCGAAGACACCGATCGCCGCCTCGCGGGAGTGCAGTGGCATCCCGAGGTGCTGCACAGCGAGCACGGCCAGCGTGTCCTCGAGACCTTCCTCGTGCAGATTGCGGGCTGCCGCCAAACCTGGACCAGCAGCAATATCGTCGAGGAGCAGGTCGAACTCATCCGCCAGCAAGTCGGTGACGCCAGAGTCATCTCCGCGCTGTCGGGCGGGGTCGACTCCGCCGTCTCCACGGCGCTGGTGCAGCGCGCGATCGGCGACCAGCTGACCGCCGTGTTCGTCGACCACGGCCTGCTGCGCCAGGGCGAGGCCGAGCAGGTTGAGAAAGACTACGTCGAGGCGACGGGCGTCGATCTGAAGGTGGTTGACGCCAAAGAGCAGTTCCTCGGGTTTCTGGCCGGCGTCTCCGATCCCGAGCAGAAGCGCAAGATCATCGGCCGCGAGTTCATCCGGGTGTTCGAGGCCGCCGAGCGCGAGGTGCTCGCGACACCGGGCGCTCCGGTCAAGTTCTTGGTGCAGGGCACGCTCTACCCCGATGTCGTCGAGTCCGGCGGGGGAGCCGGCGCCTCCAACATCAAGAGTCACCACAATGTCGGCGGCCTGCCCGAAGACCTCGAGTTCAGCCTGATCGAGCCGCTGCGAACCCTGTTCAAAGACGAGGTGCGCGATGTCGGCCGTCAGCTCGGCATCCCCGAGG
>Ga0075364_10000467_pt1 | contig 20497 bp, 15 predicted proteins | sample EndMetdeltDD1764_FD_71517 | JGI IMG/M metagenome (GOLD analysis project Ga0075364, IMG submission 71517) | Populus endosphere microbial communities from Tennessee, USA - Endosphere MetaG P. deltoides DD176-4 | ecosystem: Host-associated > Plants > Roots > Endosphere | place: USA: Tennessee...
ACATAAAACAAACCGTTACACGAACAGAAGATACTGGGGTCGATCCTGCGGGAGCAACCGTTCAGCAACAAACTAAGCGGGTTCAAACTGAGTCAGCTTCCGACCCAAAAACTACCGTCCAAAATATAATTTGGTATATTTTGGGCTTCATAGAGGTACTTATTGGTCTTAGGTTTGTGCTCAAACTATTGGGCGCCAACCCCAATAGCTCATTTGTTGAGCTAGTCTATAGTGTAACTGGCGTGCTGACAGCTCCCTTCGATAGTATATTCGGCGTTACGAAGAGGGCCGCGGGGCAGCAAACGGAATCTGTGTTCGAGCCCTCCATTTTGGTGGCAGCGATTGTGTACGCGCTGATTGCGTGGGGTCTTGTTAAGCTGATCACGATCAACCAGAACCACCAATCCTAAGCGACTAGCGGAACAGATCAAACTGCTCATGAGCCAGATTGATGGCCGCATGTGCCAAGAATACAAGGTTTGTATCACGGCTACCCTGTTCTTCGGCCTGCTCAGGGGTTAGAGCAGCATGCACCGGGCACTTCAGCGTGGCATTAGGCAAATCAGCAACAGATGGAAATAACACGTCTCTGTCGCCTGCTCCCATTTGCAGCGTATGCTTGCCTGTGTGGCCGCTTATAGACACCGACCCTTTAATCTTGCCTGGATTACTGCGCGGTGCAGTAAATTCATAGAAGTGTGTGCCAGCTAGGCTCAGGAGCGGCACATTTGTCATGTCGTGAGCTGCCTGCGCACGTGCCTCATAGTCATCAACCTTTGCGCGAATTATCTTAGCATAGTAATTGACGCCGCTCGATAATCCCTGACTGCGCATAGCGTCGTATAAATAATTACCCTCGTTGGGTATCGGGTTAGTGATATACGGCTTCAGCCTGAACCGTGGCGCCTGTCGGTGTGGGGTGATTTGTTCTGCCTCTTGGCCAAGTTCGTGATAGCGTCGTGTGAAACCAGGGTACCAGGAATGTGCCATGTCGCGACCGCCGGTGTATCGGTTAGTTACCCTTGACGCACCAATGTGCTGAATAGTCGCCATGCCGTCAGCAAAGCTTGCCGCCCTACGGTTTTTATTGCCGCGTGCGTTGGCTGTTACAGGTACGGTAAAGCGGGCTTCGTCGCCTTCGCCTTCTACAATGGCGCATCGCACCTCGCGCATCATGAACCCCACCATAGTGTGGCGGGTTGCTTTGTTGATGTCCTTTTCGGGTATGGTGGCCGGATCAATACCCTTCGTCGCAACAACCCCTAAGAGTGCTGTCCGGATAATATTTGGATCGCTTGGCAAGTAGGGCGCCAGTTCTGGCACCTGGGGGATCACTTCGCTGCGGGCTTGCCGGAGGGCGCCAGTTGCTGAACTCATAAGTTTCAGATAATACCATTTTGTGGTGTTTGTGTCAATAAAGACGGGTTCGACAGCCCCTTTCCGCGCGGAGTGTTTTGATCAGGTTTGGTCATCCAGACTTACCCGTGCTACGATTATTCTTTTCGGGGATATCCATGACTGCTATTTCAGAAACTCCAGCAGCTCCAACAACGGAGCACACTTTATTTGATACGGTTCGCAGCCATGCCACAGCTATTGGCGATGCCGTGCGCGAAGACTACCGGAATATGGCAGAAGAAAGCGGCCGGCTACGTGCGGGGTGGCATGCGGCGCGACTGGCACTGACTGGCGTGGGCACAAGCATATATCTTGTGGGGCATGAAAGTCTGATGGGAACAGCAGCGACCAGCGGCTATGCTGCCGCCGAATCGTTACGGCCTGGCTACGGATTTATTGGTGCCGCGCTGGGTGGTGCAGCTGTCAGCGCTATCGCGGAGTTTGGCCTGACTGAAACAATTCCACCCGTACTGGCCAAAGCACCGCGCACAGCCGAAGTCATAGAAGAACAAAGATATGGCACGACTGACCAATCAGCTATTGCTCAAGCTGCCAATAAAGCAGCCGTAGGCCTACTAGCCGGATCACCAGGTAACATTATCCAGTCGTACGCCCGTGACCCTAAGGCTGCCCCAGAAGTACATAAGCGGGTGGGCCGCAGAACCGCAGGCGCTTTAACCACTTTGAACCTCGGCATTTGGGGAGCGTACGGTGCCACCCTGGCCATGATGCCCAATAAAATTACTACTACAGTGACGGAGTACGCCGAAAAGCCTTATGTCTGGCTGGGCTTGATTGGCGGTTTGTATGCAGTCGGCAAGACCGCAACGTTCGCTAAAAATACCGCCCGAGCCATAGGCGAAGAACGTGAGCGCCGACGACCTGAAATGCGCTATGATCCTGGGGCCGGCGTAAGCAATACTATTGGCGAGCCACTCCTTCCAGCCGAAGAAGAAATCCCCGCCGGACCAACCACGTTAGCACTGGCATTCGCAGCCAGCGAAGCACGCGAGGCGGCTAAAGCTGCCCAGCGTATTGCTGACGCGGAAGCTGCTGTCGCCAGAAAGCACGCTGTCAATGCAGCCCTCCAAGATGAACAGTGGCTCAGCCCGGCGCGCCTTGTCGCTTACATGGAAGCAAGGCCGGTTGCGCAAGCTGCAGTCGTTAAGGCACACGCCGCCCGCAGCGCCCTCCAAGATGAACAGTGGCTTAACTTCGACGCCTTGGCGAATTACCCCGAAGCCAAATCTGCCGCTCAATCCCAAGAGCGTGCCGAACCTGCTCAGCCAGTCCGTACGGTGGTTGCTCCGCACACACACCACGGCTTGCCACAGCGGAAACCCGCCACGGTTCAGGGATAGATATAGGTTGAGAATTTGCTCAGGGGGCTGTATGAATAGCGGAAATGGCCTTGCCAGTCGTAGTTCATCTCGCTCACAAGCACGTAGCCCTTTGGTACAATCTTGCCTTCGTACTTTTGGCCTGGCAAAGCATGCACGATAGCAACATGGCCGTACGCACCTGTAGTTTCAACGGCAATCGAATTCACGGCCGGCTTTGGGTGGACCGGGTAGTTTGATGCATACGCCCAGCGCTTCGCATCGCCCCAGACTTGGAAATCTTTGTGTCCGAGGACTTCAGTAAAGTACCAGTGCGCATATGAGGTGCATTCCCTGTTGATCCGGCTGGTGCTTCCTGCTTTCGCGCGCAGTGTATCCATGGGCGCATCGCACCATTTCATCGGATAGCCGCCATTACCGAAACCATTGTCACAAGCACCACCGTAACCTGCGGGTGTGACTGGATCAAACTCAATGGTATTTTTTTGGATCAGGGAAACCTGCTCAGCCTGCTCGGGAGTAATGACCGGGATTTCTGTATCAGTTTCAGGTCGGATAATGGAGGCTAGTTGTGTACCGGCAACCCTAGACGTTGCGCCGAATGCGGATTTGATGCCGTGTCCGGCAGCTATAAATGGGAATGCTATCACACGGCCCGTGAACAGTGCCGCCTTGCCGATAGCACGTGCTGATACGACTGCGGCCGTCCGCAGCGCATGCAGTGTCGCTAAAGTGGCAGTACTTATGGCTCGTCCTGTCGTCGTGGCCGCCACACTGATGGCGTGTACCGTGGCTCCCCCGGCCGTTTGGATCCAATGGCCTACGGTGGCTACCCCATCTGTTGAAGCTACCACGCCACGCAAAAGTCCTACTTCCATAGAGATGGCAAGATTCTGTACGTTGTCGGCTAAGCCTCCGTATTCGGAGACGATCTTTGCACTCTCGGAATTGCGGATGCGCGTATCAATGTCAGAGCGATGTGCTTGCAGTGTTTGAGTGCAGAAAGCCAGCAGCCAGATGTCGGCTAGCACGAACAAGGCTATGAATAGGAACCGCTGCCTCTTTTGTAATGTGTCTACTAATTCAAACAACATAAATCCCACTGGCGTAACGCAAGAAGAACTATTATACCCCCGTTTTGTAAATGTTGCACGTTTACAGTATTAATCTTTGTTCGAGATGCAGTGTCTCATGGTCAAGAGGGTCGGCTAGTACATCTGGTGCGAGGGCTGCCGTCATTTGGTATACTTGCCGTACTATGCTTCACAACAAGCACCTCACTACCTGGTCCAGCTTCCAATAGGCCGTCGATACAATCTATCGATTAACCTAACTTTGGAGAATTACAAACGAAAACTATCGCGAGGCAATCATCTCGGTTGCTACTCAACTTATTGGCGCACCTGCAGTTAAATATACCTATGGCCATCCGGAGCTCGGCCAATCAATCGAAACGGGTTTCGATTGCTCAGGGTTCGTACGCTTCGTACTGTTGCAGGCAGGACTGCGCATACCCGACTACATCGCCATGGATGGCGTGCAGCGCCCCATACGCCACGCTAACGAATTTTGGGAGCATTATGGCGTTCCTGTGCACGAAGCACGCAAACAGCCAGGGGATCTTATCGTATTCGCACGTGGCAAACGCCATCCTAACCACATCGGCATTGTTGCCAGTGCCTCCGCCTACATACATTCACCCGGCTGGCCAGACATGGCGGTCGAGACCCAGGAAATCATCACCGAACCTATCACTTATGAACCCGGCGACCGTGGGCAATACGCCTGTAACCCTATCGGCTATAAGGCACCAGTGCGCGTTGCAAGGCAACCCACGTATCGGTTTCCAATGCGCGTTATTCCTTGACGCAGGCGATGACGGTTCGCAGCTGGGCAATGCGAATCGTTCCGTTTGGTTCATTTTGGTATCATAAGCTTAATGGGCAAGAAGATACCCCGCAAAAAACAACGGCTGCTCGATGTATTCGGGTGGTATGGCGTGGCAGCTATCTTGCTGGCGTATGTGCTTGTAAGTTTTAATGCAGCCACTGCGCAGTCATGGGTGTACCAAATGCTTAACTTTACGGGTGCTATAGGGCTGGCCACCATTTCAGTCACCAAGCATGCCCGCCAGCCAGCAATTGTTAATCTGGTTTGGGCGGCAATAGCATTGGTCGCTTTGGTGGCCACAGTCCTGAAATGGGCCAGTTAAGGCGCAAGCTACCAAATAACTTCCAGATTAGCTAGTTCTGGACGTCGCAGCTCAAGTATAGGGATACCTGTATTTCATGAGGTCGTTACTATACCACGGAGTGGACGTTTAGCACAAAAAACAGCCAAATAATTCCGGCTGTTTTTTGCAGGTGTGTGCAATTACCTAGTCAACGATTTGGTAGGTGTGTGTCCAGGCCTGATTCTCGACGTTATGCCAGATGCGGTATTTAGTACCATTCAATACATTGGTCGCAATAGGCACGACTGGACCATTTGGTCCCTTGGAGCAAACCTTTTTCGGTGTCCCATAGTATGAGTCACCCCAAGTTGGGAAGAACTGCACCTTAAAGGTGGCACAGTTATCACTGGCGTCCTGAAGGTTTTGGATGTTGCGGACGTTGATGTCCTTACAACCCGAAACCGATGTGTTAGGCACCGTATACGTCTTACTGTAGACCGCGCCGGCCTCATAGCCTGCAGACTGAGCTGTGAATACCCGGCAGCTTACCGCAGAAGCACTGGCCGCCGGCAACGCGGCGAATACCGTTCCCAGCAATAGGCTAACCGCAGTTAGGCCCACCATCGTAAACTTTTTATTTATACGGCTTATTTGTATGATTTTATGCATTGCACCCCCTTATTGGTCTCCTCATACTGCGCTTATACCAATCATATATATGTGCGTAATGCCCTTGTTAGGTAATGGTATAATGCGAAACATAATTTTTGTTAGATTTTTGCCCGCCTGCAGAGCTATGATGCTTACGGCTATTCAATTCCCTTTCGGCAGCGTATACTGATAAGCATATAAATAAGGTGTGCAAGTGGCGCGTTTACCTGTTCCGGGTTCAGACACAAATACATGGGGTACGGTTCTAAATGAGTACCTTGCAGTTGCCCATAATTCAGATGGGAAACTTAAACAATCCGCTCTGCAGGCGGCCGGTGGAATAACAAATGTCAACGGAAAGACGACCACCAATGGTGCTATTACCCTTACTGCAAGTGATGTTGGTGCGACTGGCGGCGCCAGTGCGACTCAGCCATTAAGTGTGGTTATTAGCAAGGACGGCAGTAATGCCGTTGCCACAAAAGCTTCAGATGGTTCCGAGCTGTACAGTGGCGCCGATGCAGGCGCAGCCCTGAGCGCTGCAATTACGGAAGTCGGCAGCGCTGGAGGAGTCATTGCTTTTCAGCCCGGCAGCTATACATGGTCTACGACGCCTGAACTGCCGCCTAACTTAGCGGGCTGGCTGTACATTATCGGTGCTATGACCACCATCAACCTTACGACCGCAGGCAACCGTTTCCTGGATTTCGGCAAACAAGCTGACGGCGACACTTTCCGTTATTTGCATATCGAAGGCTTTACCATCGAGGCAACCGCCCTGTCATCTACAGGAGGCACACGTCATATCGTACTTGGCACCTATCGTCCCAGCGACGGTGTTGAATCAGGTACGAACATCAACGTATCCTACCTGACTATTAAAAATATCCGTACACGAAATGTCCGAGTAGCAGCATCAGGCACAGCTCACTTCCTAAACATCTTCATCGGCTTGCATCAGGATGCCAATGGCTTGCCTGAAAATACCTGTGAGCACGTGCTGATCGAAAATGTCGATATGCACGGCGGCAACCATGGTGTAACTATCTACGGCAACAAAAACGGCGGCTGGAGCGGAGATGTCAACATCTCATTTGATGATATTGTCGTCCGCCATATTCGCCATGATATGATCTCACAACCTGCCGCATTTGACTCAACGTCGCATGTGCACGTCACATCACTCGGCTTCGGCTCTAACATTTTGGTAGATGACGTCTGGGGCTTCGGCAGTCGTGATGTGGGTGTTGAAGTTGATGCAGCCATGAACCCACGTATATACAATGTTGTCTGCGAAAACTACATGGGATTTGCTGTTGCTTTGACTAATTACCACGCTCCGACACAATATCTTGCCCAGCATACCTACGTTCGCAATGCACGCGGCATTCGAACGGGTGGACAAACGCAGGCATCGTCATCCTCTGTGGTTGGCATCCGTACTAGCCCCGGCTTGCCGAACGGTCATTTTACCCTCGAAAATATTAGTCATTATCGATCCGCAACAGCCCCTAACCTGCAAAATAATCCAATTGCTGGGGACCTGGTATCAGTTAAAGGTTCGGTTGAAAGCGTTACCCTCGATGGTGGGCACTACGAAGCAGTTGGAGCGGTTCTGTCTGGTTCCGGATCACAGGCAGCACAGATAGTTTACGTTGACGACCTGGACTCTACGCGTACGCGTATCAATATATCGAACTTGGACGTACGATTCCGAGGCGCAAAAGGCGGTGGAGCAACGGCAACGATCGCGCTATCAGCCGTTCAGGTAAACGGCAGCGTGGATCTTAACATCAATAATGTGCGACTGTACGTTGACTTTCCCACTATTGAACAAGTTACCGGCGTAGATTTAGGCAGCGCCTCGGGCGGAACAATCAGGGGTATAATTGAGTCAGTTAAGGTGTATGGGCCTAATGTCGGCAGTAATGCCAAGGGCGTATACGTGCCCGACTCGTCGACCGTCACCATACCGTATGCTGGGGCGCTCCGCATTCGCTACGTAGATGATGACGCGCTGCCTGCTGGCGCAGCCATCTTTATTGGCGACGCTACCAATAAGGCCAAAGTTGACCAGGGCATCCTGCCACTGGCTGCAAATCTCAGAACTGTAACCGCCGATTACGATATCGAAGGTTCGGATGGTGTTATTGTGATCGACAGCTCCAGCACCGTAACTGTTAGTTTGCCTTCCGCCACAACTTCCGGAGCTGGCAAACAGTTCGTCGTTAAATCAAACGGCACTGGCGCCGCGTTCGTAAATGCGCTTGGTGGTGACATTGACGGCGTATCCCAGGTGTCTGTCGGAGCCCTGGCTTCCGTCTTCGTATCAGACGGTACCAACTGGCAGACAATTAGCTCTGGGAGCTCTCAGGCATTCACCAAATTCGCACGAACCGTTTCATCAAACTATTCGCTTGCCGATACCGACGGCGTCGTGATTGCCTCGACTGCCAGCATAACCCTGACTTTGCCTTCCGGGACCGGCTCAGGAGCCGGCAAACACTTTACGCTCAAAAACAGCAGTACCGGTCTTATTTCTGCAAACTCATTAGGTGGTGACATTAACGGTGGATCAAACGTCGACATCCCGCAGGGTGTCAGCCAGACCTATGTATCCGACGGGACCAACTGGATTTTGCTTTTTGAACACGGCAACGAAGCGCTACTAAAAACCGGACGTACTGTAACCGGCAATACGAATGTCAGTTATACCGATGGCGCTATCTTTGCCAACGGAACAGGAGTAACAGTAACGCTACCGTCAGCCACCAATGCAGGTGTCGGCAAACAATTCCTTGTTAAGAACTTAGATGCTGGCAACGCCTTCGTGAATGCTGCTGGTGGCAATGTCGAGGGGTTAGGCCAGATAACACTAGCCGGAGGTACTGGCCACATCTTTACTTCGGACGGCACCAACTGGTGGCAAATTTAATTCATATATCAGCAGCCAGCAGAAATACCCCCTAGCCGAAAGCCAGGGGGTATTTTCTTTACATCAAAGGTTACGTTAATTTTCTAGTAGGCGCTTGTTGGCTGCAGTGGCTTCGCGCTGCAATTTAGCAAGATCTTGTATGCCCACGAGCATGCCTGCACGCTTCACGATACGACCAGCGACCAGTACCGTATCTACATCATCAGGACTGGCATACTGAACCAGTTGTTCCGCTGGCTTTGCAAGGAAGGTCGCCATGCTGTCCCGGCGGACCATGATGAGATCGGCTTGCTTGCCAGGTACGAGTGAGCCGATTTTGTCCTCCATTTTGAGCGACTTGGCGGCGTTGATCGTGGCATAGGGCAAAACATCACTGGCGAACAGATCAAGCTGCGGCGGACGCGGCGTAGCACTATTCTGCTGGGTATTGCGGCCTGTTTGCAGCAAAATGCGCAATTGATCAAACAAGTCTCCTGATATTGCCGTCGGTACATCCACACTTACGGTTGACGTCACTCCGGCAGCCCGCAATTTTGCAATAGGCGACGGTATGGAACCCATCTGTAATTCAACTTCAGGTGAGCTGCTTACGAACGCCCCTGCTTCAGCTATCAGCTTGAAATCTTGCTCAGTCAGGAAGTTAGCATGCACAAAGGTCATGTCGTTCTTCAATAAACCCTGGTCATGTAAGAGCTGAACTGTAGAAGGTACCCGTGATGGTGCAAACCCTGCAATATGAATAGTTATTGGCAAATTGAGCGCCCGCGCGCGGTCTACGTCGGTCCAGAAACGATCTTCCGTACCAGGACGCAGCTCCGGGCTGTTTGTGGCGATCGCCATGCTCATAAGTGACGACTGCTTGCCAATATACTTATATAACGCATCAATATCCTCCTGTGTCACCGGGTGGGGCCCAGAAGTATTGGAAGACGGCGGGCCGTAGGCGTACACGCCACGGATGCCTGCATCCCGCATGGCGTCCACGCCCGCTTTGGCATGCTCACGCGTTTTTGCAGCATTGTCCCAGTCCAACAATGTGGTAACGCCTGCATTTAAGGCTTCATAAGATGACAGTCTGGTGCCCAGGTAGTTATCCCGTGGAGTGGTCTTAGCACCGCTCCCCAGTAATACCTGCTGGAAGTATTGTCCAAAGGTGGCCCCTGCCGCTTGGCCGCGCACAATACCTTCCCAGGCATGACGGTGGTTGTCAATGAGGCCGGGCATGACGATAGTACCTTTGGCGTCGATCGTCTGGACGCCTTTGGGCGCACTGATGTGCTGTCCAATCCGGGTGATCTTGCCACGCTCCACAAGCACATCACCTCCGTCCAGATTGCCTAGCTGCCCATCCATAGTCATGACATAGCCATCTTTGATAAGCCATGAATTGGTATTTTTGCGAGTTGCATCGTCCGGTCTAGCCAGCAGATAGCCGGGGAAAGCCAGCACAGCTATAAGCGCCAAGCCAAGCCCGGTAGTCCAAATTTTCTTTCTCGTTAGTTTGTTCAGTATATGCGGTCTATTAAACATAAGCGGTACCTCCGGCATACATTGTACCAAGCAAATGTTCAGCTTTTTGTTATATTTTTTATGGTCTCACGCACAGCTATGCAGGCGACGGAAAGCACCAAATTAAACCACAAGTGGGATATAAGAATGCTTACAGCCACCTCACCCCAACCTACCTAAGCTACCTACAGGTGCTGTTAACATGTACCAGCTCCAGATGCTAACAAGATGCAGGCCCCGTGGCCTGACTCTAGGACAATAAGGAGGTCCATATGCGAACTAAATCAAAAATAACCGCTCTTACCACCGGGCTGTCACTGAGCGCCCTTATGCTCGCGATGCCAATTGTGCCGGCCAACGCTGCGAGTGGGCTAGATTTGACCAAAGATAGCCCTATTAAACAGACAATTCTTAAAATGGATTCGACCAGCAATACAGCGGTGGATGTGAGTACTGAACTCGACTGCAATACACACACCGTCAATGCCAAAGTCACCAACAAAACCAAGGCTGATATAACGCCTAAAGTTACATTTAATACGATGCCGCCGCTCTACGATGCGCCTGTCACCATTGAGCCGGGCCAAGAAGGCTACTACCAATATGCCTATAGTGGCAACTACGAGCCCATAGAGTTGACCGTTAAAGTAGACGGCCAAGCCGATACGGTGCTACGCTCAACAGCTATCTGTACCGAGCCGGTCACATTCCGAGTAGATAAGACAAGCAGCACAGCTGTTACCGGGTATCTGCAAAATAATAGCAGCATCCTGCCGCAGACAGTCTTCCTGCGCGTTGACAACGGTGACATCCGTACGGAAACATTAGCAGCCGGTGAATCGCGGCTTGTAGCGCTGCCGTACAAAGGCTGGCCCGACCAGGCATACGCCTATGTGACAGTTGCCGCTACTGGCGGCTACGAAGGGTCCTACACTGCAGCATTGGAGCAGCCTGCTATTCCCATGAAGACAGAATAGCCGCTCTATAATACGAATAAAGCCGGACGACACGCCAGACGTCCGGCTTTTGTTATATACAATGGATTACATATAGTATTAGGCCTTAATATGCCTAAAAAATCTACCTTAATTGTTAGCCGCAAAAAGCTTATGTTAGGTTAAAATATCCTAATGACTGTCACCTGGGCCAAACTGGCCAAAAAATTCCGTCACCTTGTGGTCCGCTACCTTCCAGCAGAAATCACCGGTACAACAGCAGCATTTATAGCCGCTCTCGTGGGAAACCATTTGAGCGGTTCATTAGTTGTCACGGCCATTTGCGGAACTATCGGTGAGAACGTCGGCTACTACGGTTACTTCGCAGTGAAAGAAATGCGGGAAAATTACGGGCGTCATGCCAAGTTGCCCAAGCTCTTACGCGCGTGGCGCACGGCTGCCCATACGATGCGTAATCTTGTTGTTGAATTCGGACCAGCGGAAGTGCTCGATAGCTGGCTGGTCCGGCCATTCTGCCTGTATGCTAGCACCTCGATCGTGAGCAACCTTGCTGTCGGCTTGCTGGTAGGTAAGCTAGCGGCAGATCTGGTGTTTTATGTATTTGCATCCATTGGTTACGAAATTCGCACTCGTTACCTACAAAACAGCCCGGCTCCGGATACTGATTAGCACATGCGGGCCTTAGTGCTCGCCAAGAACGTAGAAATAGATCTCTCTTTGTAATTCAAGTTGCAGCAACTTACGCAAACGCGCTATCGTGGTTGCATCACGAATGAAATGAAGAAAGTTGTGTACCTTGACTGACCAAGATCCGACCCGACCCGGAGCCTTTGAGGATTCCATACCTGGTGACATTCAGCGCATTATTGAAACGCTAGGCGCGTATGGTTTTGCTGGCGCCCAGACAGAACATGGCGCGCGCTCAGGGGGTTTACCACCCATCAACGAGCTACCCGAGTGGGGGGTGCTTATCGGCGAGCAAGTGCGCGCCACTCCTGGTGCAGCTGGCGTTGAAGACGCGGCCGTAGAAGCAAAGCGAACCGGGCTATCTGTCGCTTGTGTTATCGATGCATATAATGGCGATAACAAACGCTTCCCTGGTCTTTCACCTGCTGAATGGCAAAAGCTGCATAAACAAGTCAAAACAGCCATTCCCGATAACGACACGCTGGAGGCTTTTTTGTTATTGCTGCTGACGCACGATTTCGGAAAAAATGAGGACATTTGTCGGGATATCGGCGCTGGTGCTGATGTCGATCACGACGAAGTCTACAGCCGTCTGGTAACCGATCCGGCGAACATCGAGGCCCGCCGGAGGTATATGCCCAGCTTCGATCTGCTCAGCAAAGAGGGGCAGCGCTTGCTCACCGCTGTCGCAAGACTGCGGACGAATTATCCGCAGTCATTACAGGGTGAAGCCCCAGCTGCTACACTGGAAGATTTCCATACCGAAACTGACCAACGCGTCAAAGCTCTAGATATCCTAAAGGCTAAGTTTGATATCTTCGGTGCAGCTGGACACGCTAATAGTGAAGTGTCTTTGACTGCCACCTCCGCAACGGCGCGGCGCATGCACAACCTGGACACGGCATTGCTTGACCCCAACCTAGCCACGCCACAGGATCGCAACAATGCCTTTTTGGATGCAGAAATCGCGCACTTTATGCACGGTGCGGAGCCTGAGGATGAACAGCAGCAAGCCGAGTGGCGAGCCTTGGCTCGCCTGGAATGTACACTGCGCGTTGCTGACGATGAACAGTTTGCGCAGCTACGCGAAGCCTTTGACGGTCTTTCCGACGTGAGCAAAACTGTGCTAGTCAACGAGCTTAATCGCCCAGATCGTGCGACGCTCGCCTACTACAGTCCGATACTGTTGCGCACCTTGGCGCAAAAAGAAAATATGCCATTTGCACTGGAATATTTTGCTCATATTTTGCAGGAGGCGCACATTGCAGACCAAAAAGCCAGGCGCGACGGACTACCTGGTATATCTGTTGTCCAAGCCGAAGAGCTAGTGCGGGGCATAACATCTGGCACTTTTAATCCCCGCGAATCAACAGTGCGGTTCTTACCGGTCGATGGTGCGTTGGTGGGCAGCCCGAATAAAACAACTATCGATAACCTCAATGGGTTACCTACATTCGACAAGGGCGAACAGCTTCGGGGCAAGCGGGTCGTCTTTATTGGGGAAGGCGGTGGCTCTGACGGCATTCAAGCTGCAATGGTAGCAAAATTGATGGCCGAGAAATACGGCTGCGAAACGGCTGCTGTCGTATCCACACGCAATACCGACCGGCAAATGACCGGTACTGGCGAACAGGTAGGTGAAGCCACTAGACGGATCACCCCGCAGACAGAACCCGTAGGCGACTGGCGTTTTCTTGAAAAAATACCAACCGAAACTGACCCTGGCACACCCATGTATGTTTTGAATCATACTGCCACAGACGTAGTGAATCGTGATGTCACAGCGCTAGCTGCCCATCTGAATGCCGATGTGGTTATCGGCATTGATACTGGCGGCGACTCGTTATATAGGAGCGAGCATCCCTCATTTAGTGCTCATCTGCCCACCGACATCACACCTGACCACGATTACAGTGTGATCCAGGGTCTCGCGCAAGCGGGTGTCGATAATCCGCAGCTTAACGTTATGTCCGTAATAGTGGCACCGGGTGTTGATAGTCCGTCATATGGCCGGGAAATGCTTGATACCATCAATGCCCAGCGTGTGCCGCTTACAGATACAGACGTGACGACGGTGCAACAAACCTATGCCGCTTGGGGCATGGATGGCTCTGGCAGTGAGCAGGGCCGCTACGGCAAAACACCGCTGGCTTGGCTGCATGCCCTATCAGGCAGGACCGGCTTTCAGCGCCTTGACTTGCCTCGCAGCAACGTTACCTCAAATACTAATCCTTGGCGCGCTTTTACGACCATTACCGAGGCCATGGCCGGGGTAGTGATTGCCGACATGCAGCAACACGCCGCCGCAATTCGGCGCGATGGCTAGCCTACAGTACCTGGACTACTGGCACTTCAAACCCATTGAAGCGTGAAGCATATGCGGAGGTATATGCACCAGCTGTATAGAATACGACCCTGTCGCCTTCACTGAGGTCGGCGGACAAAAATTGGCTGTCAGTTATAGTGTCCTGCCCGTCGCAACTTGGTCCCGTAATTACGCAGCTGGTAATCCGGTCGGACTGCAGTTCATCAGTAATTGGAAATTGCAGTTTCCTGTCAGTCTCAAGCGCTTCCATAAAGCCATTGAATGCGCCGGCATTCAGGTATACCCATTTGCGTCGCTGGTTGCCCTCACCCCTAATTTCGGTGCCAATGACAGTAGTGACCATGGCACCCGCGTCGCTGAATCCCCTGCCGGGCTCAATAGCGAACGTAACTGGCTGATACGGCAGCTGTTCAAAGCCTGCGCGCAAAGCTTTGCCGTACGCGTTAATGCTTGGTATGCCGGCATTGTGGTATGCCGGAAAACCGCCGCCAATATCCAGCATTTGGAGTTTGACTCCTTGGTCGGCAAGCAGCCGCATAACCTCGCCGCCGTTATGTAGTGGGAGATCCCACGCATTGGGGTTTTCCATTTGTGAGCCGACATGGAAAGCTAATCCGTATGCCGTCAGTCCCAGTGAGCGGGCTTGGAGCAATAAGTCTGCGGCCTCTTTTTGCTGTTCCGGCGTGCGCACTGTCATACCAAATTTCGACTCACTGGCGACCGTACTCCGACCGCTAGGAGTAGTCAGCCGGAGATACACCTCAGCCCCAGGCGCGCACTGGGCAATTTTATGGAGTTCGTTAACGCCCTGGAACGAAAATCGACGGACACCGGCAGCATAGGCCTGCTGTATATCAAGGCGGCTTTTTACTGGATTGCTGAACAGAGTTTCAGCAGCAACCCGATTAAATTCAACCTCACTGGCACCCCATCCCCGGAGTGCATGCCGCAGTTCCTGGAGTTCTGCGAATGATGCTATTTCAAATTTGCAGCCCAAGGAATGCAAGTGGTGGAGTATTTCCGGCGTAGGGTTACTTTTCATTGCATAATGAACAGCCGTGTTCTCAGGAAACGCCGTCTTCAACCCAACAAATCTACTGGTTGTTACGCCTTTATCAATATAAAGAACCGGGCCCTCTCCATATAAGATGCGGTCGCGGTCGTGCCGTTTAAGCAACTGGTTGATGCCGAGCGGCTCATTTGGCGCAACCTCAATAGGCAGGCGGCCTTTATAGACATTCGTGATCTTAATACGTGATGCAAGCCGGTCTCCGAAGTATACTGCGAGCTTCGCCGGTGTCAGGTTAGCTTTCCATTCCGCGATATTACAGTGCAATGGCAGGCTCCAGTTCGCGCCTTCGCCGCGTGGCGCGTCGTACGTCTTTGGCGGAATTACCGACTCGGGCGCATAGCGCTTGAAGGCTTCGTAGTACCTGTTTAGCATTCTGGCGGGGGCCTCATCAAAAATCGTTACGAAGTCCGTAATTCCGAGTTTGTCTGCCAGCTTGCCCAGTGCATTGTACATGCCGGGATTCGCCAGGGAGTTTTTATGCTGTTTGCGTACTCCCACAGTGACGATGTCCATGATATGCGGGCTGTTCAGCAAGTATTCTCTGCCGCTTTCGGCAAGCAATTTCGGCAAAGACTGGCCCCATGACTTGGCTAGTGCCTGAAGACTGGGCAGCTCGCTGGTCGGGTCCTCAGCTGTACGTGCTTTGAGATACATAGATCCTAATGGAACGGGTCCGCTCGATGTATGATGTACGGCCACGAAGTGGTAGTCTTGCCGCCGGTCCTCTATGGAGCGCATGCTCTCCATGGGAGTACCATCTTTATCAAGAAACACACCTCTGTGTAACAGCCAGGCGGCTTGCCGCTGCACTTCAGACTGCTCATCATCATCGTCCGGCCCGATAACAAAAATTTCAGTCTCTTGTTCATGCCCTTTGCGTTCAAAGGCTTTTTGGAATTCCGGAGTGCGGGAGTACAGCTCAATGGCCAGATCAGCAGCCTCTGCCTTGCGGTCGATGCGGTCCTGCAGCGTTTGATTTAGCTGTTCACGCGGGGCGAGATGCGTAACCGCGCCAAGCACAACTTCCTCAAACGAAAATGTCCTGGAGCCAGTGTGTACCCACATGTCTTCTAGTGCTCTGTCGCGCACTTTATCCAATAAGTCGCGGTCGCTCCCACCGAGCGGGTCTTGTCTAACTTCCTCTTCGTGCCAGAGTGTTGATGCTTCGTTGTAGCTGCGCCAGCGGGCAGCAAGGTCTGTTAGCGTCTTTTCAACCTCGGCCCCGTTTTCATACATGTGCCACGACATAGCGTCGTCACCGTTAACGATTTGCTGAGCTATAGCGTCTGGGGTATGGCCGATCATGAAGGCGCCGACAGTGTGTCTTATTCGTGCTTTTTCGCTTTGGCGGGGCACGTGCATTTCTGTCAGGCCGTGAGCGATAGCCATGGCTTCATCTTGGTTCAGGCCATCCAGTGTGTGGTCTAGGCCATATACCAATTGCAAAAAATGCAGCGCCTGGGGGTGCATGTGGTGTGGGGGTGTTACTTCAGGTGGCTGTATTTCCATATTCCTCGTATGTTTTAAAAATGTACCTTACAAATATACTGTACAACTTATGTTTGCCTATACATATACCGTACAAACAGACTTAATATGTTCGTATCAGACGGCGTTTGCTGGTAACGGGTCGGATCGACTGTTCAATCTGAGGCTCTGCGGCCAGTACTTCGCGTACCAGCTCGACATCTTCGGCCACCTCCTCGACGGCATCTTCAACAGCATCCTCCACTGTTTGTACCGTAGACATCAGCCAACCGCGGCCAACCGTAATAATCACCAGTGATGTGTTGCCGATCATGCTGATAAGTGGGCCGGCAATATTACTTAGACCAGCCCCAGCGGATGCGAAGACACCAACTAAGCCAAGTGCATTTGCGCCACCGTTGGCTGCGAATAATTGCCACGCTTCTTCTTTGGGCCGCTGCCAGGCATGTTGGATGGTCGGCCAGGTAGCGATAAGGTTAGCGCACATCGCGAGCACTGCATCCATAAACGCCATACGCGGGAAGCAAAGTATAGTAGCCAGGCAGATGCCCGATGCAGCCAGGCAGGTCCAATCAGTCGCGCCTGCGGGACGCTGGCCAGCGCGGCGAACGGCACTCATGGCCAGGACAGCAATATTCCCTGCTGCCGCGATGCCATTGAACAATGCAGCAGTGTGCAGGTCATTGATGAATGCTACAAACATAAGCACACCGTTTGCCGTCCCCCAGGCGATCCACGATGCCAACCGCGGTTGGGTACCGCCGCGACCGATACTTACCATATATTTCAGTGTCCCCCAGAGTGAAATCCCCGCTCCGACCCATGCCACCATATCTAACCACTGCATAAACACCCCCCTGTTTCTGGCATAAAAAATAATCACGCCCCCTACTCGTGAATGCCGGGAGGCGCTAATCGTAAGCGTTTAGGATAACAACGTTTATATATGATTGCCATTGTAGAATGGACGACGAACGAACACAGAACGGTCTGCGAACAGTTTTTTGATATCATACTAGTGTCAGTAGTTTGGAGTGCAGATGTTTCAGCGTGAATCCTTTGAATCTGGACGGTTCGAGCCATGGATAAAGCCCTATATATCCACTGAGGAGCACAGGGCACGCATCGATATTGCCCAGCAGCGGCTTGATGCCTTACACAGTGATCCTGAATGGCAAGAGGCTGTCGCTCCATGTTCGCCAAATACCACGCTCAGCGTCTTTGTAGTGAATCCTGAAAGCCAAGATTCAGGCGCCCACTTCCGCAGACGGGGAGCCGATGCCCTAAACGACGTTGAATTCGCCCGGAAAGATGGAGACGACCCTAGGGAAACTATCGCCAAATTTGCACGGTTCGCCGACACCGATATCCGGGTTGCTGTGGTAGCCCATAACGAGGCGCGCCGCTCTGAAATGGTGAGTGCCGTTCGACTGGTTCGCTATACCCCCGAAACAAGCTCGCCTGCCGTTGATTCTATTGTCGAAACGTGGGGACGCCAGCCGCATGAAGCTTTGGCTAATGTAAAACTCCCAAACGGCTTGCCTGCCACTGAAATCCTCAGCCATCCAGGTGTATATGACCTGAGCCTTGCAAGTACAGCCGCGCACTGGACGGTGGGCGTCAACCGCAGAGGCAGTCAGGCGCTTATGGCGCTGTATAAGGCTTCATTGGCGATTATTGCCAGTCGCGGCGGACAGTACATCATTGGCGCCATGGATGTGGATGGTGTATTCAAACAGCTCTATGGCCGCGGCAGTAACGCGTGGGTTGATGCCTTTCCGGACGACCATCGCACCGTCCAAAGTTCGGTCGAAGGCTCCAATGTCAGTACGTTCGCCATATGTGACGCCTACCAATGGAGATGGGATCACCGGCACACTCCCTCCCGTCGCTTCAGGTATGGAATGTTGTGGGGAACCGATCTTGACTCGCGAGGAGTTGCATTTCACAACCTTAGCGGCGGAGCCCTCGTCGTTCCTAACTCACTCCAATCCTATTACAATACGAATGTTATGGATCCTGCTGCGTCGCATCAATCACCTGATAAATCGCATTAGTAACAATGTCACCTCCAGACGCTTGGCCGGCTGTCGGCCCGGCGCCATGAACTGAGGGTAGCCCTTGAGCGCTGAGCGGTATTGCCCTGCGCAGTTTTTGCCGCTCACTTTCGGCCAGCTCGGTAGCGTCTGGCCCGCCAAATAGGATTTTAATTTCACACGGATCACCGTGCTCATCAAAACCGGGGACTTCCGCACGGTCCCAAAAAACGCGGTTCGTTACATAGTTGCCAATGACGGCGGCTCGAATGACGGCGTTTGTATCGCCCGGAGGCGTCGCGTATAGTCTTTCGACTTCAGCTTGCGAAATGCCCCCAGCAAACACACCGCTATCCCGAAGATCGAAGCCTACACCCGTACGCTGTATCGACGGGCCAGGGCCGCCATTCCTGGCGATAACCGTCGAGTCGTAATCCACATCGCCATTTTGTAGATGCTGCACCTGTTTGGCGGCCCAATCACTGGCGTGCTGGACTGCTTCGAGCGGCTCCTCGCCTCGCAACACCTGCCGCATAGTATCCGATGTCTCATAAATGAGCTCGGCGATTTCCAACATTTCCGGCGGCTGTTCACCAGCCTGGTGCAGCAGTTCGTTAGAGGCAAACGCTTCAGCCAGGCGCATATGCTGCTCGGCAGCCCACACGAGCTCCTGGTTGCCCTCAGACATAAAATAACCATGGGGATCGAGTGCAGGCATATTGAACCTGTAAACCATGTTGGTGCGGGGAGAGGCCGTGAGTATAAAATCTTCAAAATCACCGAACAGGCGGGTATGTGCAATAGCCGCACCCATGGCAACTCCTCCCACACGCATCATCGCGGCCGCGTCACAGATATTAATATCGTTTTGTCGGACTTCAACTCTGCCAGTCGCTGTATGTGCAACCACAAGGGGCTCTTGATTGAACGTTAGCCTGCTCAATGCCCTGAACTTTTGCGAAAACACAAATTGTTTATTAGTCCCATCATAGTAGTCACCGGCACCCGTTAAATACGGTCGGGTAATAGCAATAGCAGATAGCAGGCGTTCAATACGTCCATGGTAGCTGCGTCCCTCGGAAGTATCCGGTTGCGGTGCATATAAACTATCCTGCGTCCCGACAAAATCAGTGCCCAGAAAGCCGACGCGGCGGCTGTGCACTATTTGCTGAATATCATTATGGGCAACAAACAGTTGCCGACCCAGTGAAGCTGCGAATTGCTCAACGCCGCGGCTCCGTGTAATCGCTTCGCGAATACTGGTCGACTGCGGTATGGATCGCTCCGCATTGTTGCCGTCTACGTATTCTCGATATCCTCCCGTGCCAAACTGACGCATGCCCGGCATATCATGCGGTGCCTCAAAGATCACAGGCGGCCCTTGCCCCGGCTTGAGCATTCCTGCAGCTTGTTGGTAGTCGCCTAATGCGCGTTCCAGATCATGTACCGCAAAGCATTGATGGATCGCGTCACCGTTCCGTTGATAGGTTACCCACAACTCTTCTTCAATACCAAAAATGCCCGGATATACCGAAGCGTCCGAAGTTTCTGCCATAGTCAACAGATTCTATCAGACGTTTCGGCTATGCGCTAAGAAATTATATACGCCGCAGTGCTTCGGCAATGATGTCGGCATGGCTGGCATATATTGGCTCAGCGTCGGGACTGATACCTTCCAGTTCACGGAGCGTGGCCCGCAGTTCGTCGAGGCTATTGCAGCTAAACCATTGTGCTTCCAACGCGTCGTCACCAGCCTTCGGCCGGGGTTTATGGCTTAACCGAAACAGGCGGGCCGCTGTCTCGAACCAAGCATTGTCGGTATTGCGCGGGTCATCCACGTATCCCTCATAGATAAGTTCACTCTCGGTTTTCCGCAGGTCGACACCTGTTTCCTCACGAAGCTCACGAACCGTTGCCTTACTGACG